>SXGQ01656176.1_pt1 | contig 26279 bp, 38 predicted proteins | sample 3178371 | NCBI WGS metagenome assembly SXGQ01 (sample SAMN11356859, study PRJNA531348) | freshwater metagenome | isolation source: freshwater sample F1-20 | place: China: Fuxian Lake, Yuxi | collected 2017-12-25 | reverse complement strand
GACCGGCCAGTTGCCCAGGCCCACCCGCCGGAGGATTTCTAAGCTGTGGGCCATTGGTTCGAATCCAATCGGAATCACTAAAAATAAAAAAATGAGTATGACGATAACTCTTATACTACTTACTTGGTTGCTAATCTTTATTGCAACTAGAGAATCAATGTCTTTTAACAAAAGGCGATACTTTTATGTTGCAGCAATTGTCGTATCGGCTATTGCAATGACAATATCGATAATGACCTTAATAAATCAAATCAAATAACCATGAATATTAAACAAGCTCTCAAACGTAAGAACAAACTCACCAAAGAAATTTCAATTGAGTTTGAAAAATTGCAACGCTACAATTCAGTGGCAGAAGGAACTGATCGAGTATATGAACCTCGACAGGCAATGGAAAATTACATCAGAAAGACCAATGATCTGATCGCGCTAAAGGCGACTATTCATGCAGCTAATGCGCCAGTTTACGATAAGATCTTTAGACTTTCTGAATTAAAGTCAGTAATTTCTAATATTAAAAGACTTGACTGCCAAAGCGGAATTGTTCATTCACGTGGTGGATATGGTTCGGCTGACTCAACTATCACAATGACGGCTGAAGTTTCAATCATTGAACGTGATCAACTCGTTGAGAAACTGGAAGCAGAAATTGAAATGTTACAGGATGATCTTGATCGTTGGAACGCAACGACCAATATTGCCTGGACTGAATAAAGACCTTGCCAGAAAAAGGGGTTAGTCAATTGTGAATAGTCAAACGTTTTACTTAGGTAAATGCATTCTTATCTATACTTCAGCAACGCTTTTGATATATTGAATAAGATTGTGATATTCACCATTCAACACTCAACCTCATTCAACATTTGCAACCATGTCAACTCGCAAAACTCGTAAAAATTATGAACTGCAGTTTTGACTTGAAGCAATTGACCCCCGACTGGCATTATTTGGTATAATAACTTGACCATGAAACCGTTTAACTACAAGCTCACCCAAGTCAGCGAAAAGATTTTCGCTCTTGAAATCCCAAACAATTGGGATCGGGCCATGGTCTTTCTCCGAGCGCAGGAGTTCTATGAATCAGCTTCACCGCGATTTAAAAATAAGGACTTTGATATTTGGGATTATTTGAGGTGGTATTCGGTTGAAAGAGACGTGGCAACAGGTACATTTGATTATCCAATGGATTGGGCCGCATACAATATCCCAATTAAAACTGTCGTTCAAAGTCTAGATGTTTTTACTGGAGAGTATACTCCGTATGACATTTTTATGGATGAAATCTTACATCAAATCTTTAATCAATATGAGGTCGGCGAGCACGATACATATTTGGTTGGTGTAAAAGATTTAGATGATAAAAACTTAGCACATGAGTTAAGTCACGCGCTATGGTACACTGAACCCAAATTTAAGAAAGAAGCAACTACTTTGTTAAAAGAAGTTCCAGCCGATTTATTGACTGAAGGTAAATCAACCTTATCTAGAATGGGTTATCATAAAGCAGTATTAACTGACGAGTTTATTGCATATACTGCGACAGGCGATATGAAACGCTTGGTTAAAAGTAGTGACGGCTATAAGCAGTACGAAAAGCCTTTCAAGTCGCTTCTTGCTAAATATTTAACTTCACTTAAGGTTGCCGCATAATGGCTGATAAAAAATGCAAAATTTGCAAAGGCCAACTCACTGGCCGGGTGGACAAACAGACGTGCAGCCAAGCATGCCGGTCAACGCTTACGAAACTTAACAGGCAAAAAGCGTATAATAAATTGGTTTGCGAGCTAATCGCTAGCTAAAACCGTAATTAGGTGCATGTATAAAGTATTTAGGATAGATGGAGGGAGTTGGCACCTAGCTGCCTCCATCGCCTGCCCTCTTGGCGGACTTGGTAGACGCGCTAGACTTAGGATCTAGTCTTCGGGTGAGAGTTCGAGTCTCTCAGAGGGTACAAAAAAGGAGATCAGTTTGGTCTCCTTTTTCTTTTTGGATAAATAACTCAAAGAATTTATCTAAAGAGTGCAGTATATTAAAGGTTATGTCGAGTATCTTAACGAGGCTTATATGAGCGATTACTCTAGACAAAGATACGAAGAACGTGTCGGCAACATTGGAGATGTTAGAATATCTGGAGAATTACAAAGAAGCTTACGAGCAGAAGGAATTGAATTTAACTATATTAAGACCAATATCATTGATCGAATCGTTGAGAGGCTAGACAAACAGTTAAAGACTATTTTACAAGGCCAGTACAGCAGCTTAACTTTTGCGATTCCAGTAATGGCAGCAAAACTTTGGGTCGGAAATACTTCAGAATACATTAAGATTTTTACAAAATCAATAGTTTACAAAAAGTCAGCTGGCAAATACGTCAGAGACGCGGATGGAAATCTTATTATAGCTGGAGAAAGAGTTTATAGTGGCGAGAAGTTTTATATGCCAATAGTCAACGACTACATTGAAACGCTATTATTGTATCCCATCGAAATGACCGAATCAGCAATCGCAGATTCTTTCGAAGAACACGGACTTCGAAAAAACAAGAATGAAAGATTAATGGTTCAGCCCCTCAAAAAAGAGCATGTTTTGAATCTCGAGATAGTAGACGGTGTTCTCAAAGAAAAGAGTATGGGCGGAGACGCTAATGTTGATTACTCGATTGATCAACAATGGGCAGTAACAGTGGGTCGAAGACTTAAATTTTTCTCGAAAGTTTCAAATGAATTTGTTGAAGCAACTGTAGTTGAATTAATTGAACCAGTAATCAAAAAGGTAAAAGACGAGGCTAAAAAGACTACTGTTATTTGGTTAGGTCCTGAGAAATTAATTAAAGTAAAGCTCGATATTGGAAAAAGCTTGCCTACTATAAAGACTTTTAAAGCTGATGACATTGTGTATTTACCGATAGGTACTGATAATGCAATGATTAAGTGTAAAGTAGTTAGCCCAACCTATATTTTAGACGAACGCTCTAATAACCCAGTCAATCTTAAGTTCAGAGCTCTACAGTAAACCCTAATTGCATCAAATAGTACAAGATTTAAAAATCTATTTGTATGCAAGAAGCAGGTAATCAAGCGGATCCAACTGAAACCGGCGAATTAACTTTAGCCGACCCGCTATCCAATCAATTTATTTCCATTCATATGGGTGAAGATAGCCCTGAAATATTTAGACTATCATTTAACCGAGATCTAGGCCAAGTAGTAGCTACCGTTGCAGAAGGAGCGTCAATTGATGATGCAGCTAGAATTTTTATTAATGCACTTGGATTTCATGGCCAATCACTAATGGACACAATCAAAAGCCTGGACTTGAAACTAGAGCAGCTTAGCGAATTATCTCACAACTTCCCAAACGATATGGAGTTTGGCAGTAAAGCAAGACACTATTTACACGATAATCGCGGGAACCGCAACTAATGACATTAGAAGAACAATTTGACTCTTTCATACAGAGTAAGCATCCACTTTTTGGGTTTAGACCACAGCAGAGAGAAGTAATTCTCGACATGATACGAGCATATGACGAAGACCCGAATGGAGTTTTTCTATTAGACGCGCCGACTGGTTCGGGAAAGTCTGTCATCGCTATGATGTTTTCAGACTTTATGAACCATAGAGGCCAGCGAGGCTATGTACTTGCATCAGATCTTTCTCTACATGAACAATATATTAAGGATTTTAGAAGACTGCAAAATTGGAATTGGGGTAATATCAAGGGAATTGATAATTATGAGTGTGATGTAAATGGCGAAAAATTTTCAATAGGTCATTGTGCTTCTAGAGGAATGTCATATGAACAGGCTGAAAAGCTTGAATGTTTTAAGAAATGTGGATATTTACAAGCTCGCAAAAAAGCGATTAGAGCCCCGCTTTCTCTGTTGACTTATCCATACGCGCTAATCCAACGCAATTACGTTGAACAACAGCAACAGGGAACAGGCAAAGGCGTGCCGTTTCCGCAAAGAGATTTTGTAATATGTGATGAAGCTCATAAGCTATTAGATATTGTACAAAATCATTTTAGTCCTATCATAACTGACGATATTCAGAATAAGGTCCAAAAAATACTTGACCTAATGGTCGAGAACTCATTGCCTGCTCCAAAAATAGACTTAGTCAAATTCGACAAATTAGTTAAACTTATCTTTAGTGACGAAAACGAAGTTAGTCTATTGGAACACTTGACTAAATTAGTCGAACAGCTGAGTCTAATAGTAAAAGCGAATGAGCGAACTAGAGAAGTAATGGCAGAAGAATTTGGAGAAAATGAGTTGACCGCTGATCTGAAACAGTTATTTAGGTTAACTGATTGGTGCAAAGATTGCCATTGTAAATTCGAAGATTATGTAAAGATCTTGAATATGGTAGGCGTGCAAAAGATGATTAAGAATCCATCAGACAAGCACATTGTATTTAACTGTATTGACGAGTACTATTTGTTACAGAGACACTTCTATAATAGATTTGGTTTTAAGGTGTTAATGACTGCGACAATGGGTAATCCCAGAGACTTTATGCTAAATCATGGGCTAAAGAATGCCAAGTATTTTAAGATGGACTCTTATTTTGTTTGGGAAAAATCGCCCATCATATTTTATCCTGGTAAAAAACTATCGGCTAGACACATTGAAGAAAATATTGATTGGGCTATTGAGAAAACGACTGAGCTGCTAGAATCACACAAGGACCATCGCGGAATAATTCACACAGGTTCATACGAACTTGGAGAAAGAGTATGGTCTAAACTACCTAGGGAAATCAGAAAGCGTGTCTTAACCTACAAGGGATCTGAGGAAAAGGACAAGATTATCAAAAAGCTAAAAAAGAATCCGAATACTGTGTTAATGGGGCCTTCTCTGTTGGAAGGTCTCAACTTATCGGACGACGATAGTCGATTTCAAATTTTCCTAAAGGTGCCGTATCCCCATCTAGGTGATAAGTACGTTAAGGCTAAATTAGAAGATAGTCAAAAATGGTATAACTGGAAAACCTCCATTTCCGTTTTGCAAGGAGTGGGCCGATCTATTCGGACACCAGACGACTGGGCTGTTACCTATTTGCTAGACGGTAACTTTGCAGATTTATTAAAGGCTGCAGGCGATCAATTTCCACCAGAATTTAAGAGAAGACTAGTAGTGAAGTATAAATAATCATATATGGATTTTCTACTACAGTACTCAGAATTTATTTCAGAATCTAAAGTTGACCAAACAATAGAATCGTTTGCAGCGGCTAGATTAGCCGGCGCTACTAAAATAGCCGAAGCCGCAAAAGAGAAAGGCGGACCGGCAATGTTGACTTATCATCACTTTGTAGTTAAGCTGCCTTATTATAAGAAAGCAGCTGCTGGTAAATTAAGTTACGAAAGTATTGAAAGTGAATATAAAAAATTGCTGGATGAGTTGACTACCGATAAACTTAACCAAACCCAGTTTCAAAAGCTAGTTGGTAAAATCGAAGTTCTTGGCGAATTAATGATTAAGCACAATGAAGTACATTAAATTATTTGAAGCGTTTGACCTAGATAAATTTCTAGAAGATCCAAATTCACAGATGGGTAATCCAGATTCCCCAGACATTGAAATCGGTGACTGGACTAAATCTTACCGAGGTATTGGCCAAGTCTATGATATCGAAGACGACTTTTATGTTGTTCAGTTGACCGGTTCTAAAAGATCGTTAGTTAAAGTTCCAAAATTTGCAGCATCAAAAGTCGGTATGCCAGATAGCGAAGAGTATGGAAATGCAATCAATCAAATGAATGACTTAATTCAAACGTTAGAAGATTATATTCAAGCTCTTGCGCCAGATGATGACGAAGAACGCGTTAACAATCCAAGTAGTGTAATTGACTATATTGAATCTGAGGTTCTGTTAGACCTGATTTCAATTATTAAAAAGGATCCAGATGCAGCAACATACGGTGAATTTGATCAAATTGTAAACCGAGTTGCCCTTCTTGTCGATCTAGCAATTGAAGCAGATTCTTCTCTAATGCAGAGAGCAGTTGCGGTACAAGATAAATTTTACGAACTATCGAAATGAAATACTTAAAACTTTTTGAGAGCTTTATTACTGAGAAGAAAAAACCCAAAGGTGCACCAGATTGGCATGACTCTGATGCCCCTGATGCAAATGGTAAATTCAAAGAACTTGGAATCAATGCCTTAGCTGACTGGTTGATTCGTACTAGGGGCAGGGATATGCAGAAAATAAATGGTTCCCTAACTCAACAAATAGTCTTTAACCGCAAGAAGAACCCATCATATGCTAAAAAGATGGAGAAGACTAGAGAGGCAGTAAAAAGAAAGCTCAAAAAAGATTAGTAGATATTGTTCTATTAGAGAAAATAGATTTATATTTGCTGCATGAAAATGTGGTTAACTTATAGCTCAGCCCTTTGCCTTTGAGCAAATGCCCTGAGATATAATCAAATCTGCGTTTTTATTTGGTTGGAAAAGGCCTGAATGTAAATTCAGGCCTTATTCTTTTTAGTAGCATCAGTAAAAACATATAACTTTATAACACTCGACTGGCCAATTGTTATATTTGCATAGTATATTATTCTTATAAACTTAATAAAAACAAAGTTACACATGGCAAGAAAGAAAATTTCAAACGCACCGGATCGTCATAGCCAACGCTGGACGACCAAAGAAGATCAAATGTTGATCGACTCAGTAAACGCAGGTTTAAGCGGCAAGCAGATTGCTAAAAAGCTGGACCGTACGCTTCCATCAGTTTGGGCCCGCAAGGGAACCTTAGGAGTGGAGACGCGCATCAATGGTGGAATCCGAGTTCGCACTAAGTCAAAGACTAAAGCGACTGTAGATACTACTACTGTTCAAACTGCCCCGTCTGCAGTGTTTAGTGAAATTACTGAAATAATTTCAAAGATGACTAAGCAATACGGCGTCAAAGCAACAGTGATCGTATTTGAAGGCTAATTATTGCTTTCACAGTACTTAACCGAAGGGGCCGGCAATCGGCCCCTTCTTTTGTTTACCTCAACTTAAATACTATAGTATGATTGCCAATATTAAGCGATACGCTATGCGAAATATAACCCTAATCGAACGGACTATGACTAATTTAACAATTGCTGAACAAGATTTCATGTACTTTCAGGCTGGCACAGCTGGCAGTTTTACAACTGCTTTAATAAATGCAATGCTAAGAGCTGATCATAATAATTTGACAAAGCTCAAATTTGGATTTCCTGAACTCGGAGAAGTAGTTGATCGGTACAAAAATGAATCTGGCTATTGGGAAGACTTATACGCACGATGGAATACTGTTAAAAATACTGAGGATTTGCCTGAATAAATAACAAAAAAGTATTTAGGCAGAACATGCGTATTATTAAATCCTATACAGATTTCATTCACGAAAATCTAAGCAATGAAGGCGTTTCATCATTTGGTAAAAAGGTTGTCGGTGCAGTTAAAGGCCTAGTTAGTAAAGCTGGTGACTTTTTAAGTGCACTAAAAGCACAAATGGCTGGCGAAAAAACAGAGGACGGTGCAAACGGTACGATCCCATACGGAGTAACCATTATTCCATCAGCGTCAGATGCGCAAGCATTAGGGCTAACTGAAATTCCTCAGATTACTAGAGAAAATGACATTGAAGAGGTAGATGAGGCAGTCGTTTCTCTTGACTTCCCAAATCCTCAAGCTGGTATTCCAAACGTGGGATCTGAGAGACTTCTTAATATTCTTAATAGAATCCTTAAGAACAAGGACGAGCGTCCTCTAATGATTTGGGGAGCTCCCGGTATTGGTAAAACGTCAGTCGTTAAGATGATCCAAAAGAAATATGGTGGTCGTATGATTGATGTTCAATTGACAACTTATGCTCCGGAAGACTTTTTCTTACCAGAAGTTCAGGGATCTGCTGTAACACAGGATAGATTCTCAAGAAGAGCAACTCGTGTTCCACAAGCATGGTTGCCAGTATATCACGAGTCTGAAGGCCAAGAGGGTAACGCAAACGCAAATGGCCCAGACGGTAATGGCGGTATTATCTTCTTGGATGAATTATCAAGAGCAAAAGAAGCTATTCGAAATATCTGTTTGAAACTAGTACTTGACAGAGAAATGGATGGCGGCTGGAAACTCGGAAGCAATTGGACAATCGTCGCAGCGTCTAACCGAATGGAAGATGATGAAACTAATACTTCTGAATTTGGTTCTGCACTAGGTAACCGTTTCCAACAAGTAAACTATTCGCCAAAGATTAAGGAATTTAGCAAATATGCATTATCTGCAAAAACTGAAACTGGCGAAGAAATTTTTGATCCGCGTATTGTTTCATTCCTTAACTGGACTAAAGGACAAGAATTTTTCCACAAATACGATCCAAACATTTCTGGAACTATTTTCCCAAGTCCACGTTCATGGGAAGCTGCCGCAATTGCTTGGAAGAATTTAAAGAAGGAAGCAGCTGAGAGCGGCACTACCCTAACTCCTGAAGTTATTGAAGACGAAGCACTTTCTCCAAATATTGGTAAAGAAGCAGCCCAAATGTTTATGGGATACTATACACTATCTCAAAAAATCGACCTGGACAAAATGCACTTAGTGTATTCAAATCCAGCTGGAGCGCCGCTACCTCCAAAAGCAAGAGGCCGTGAAGATTACGAAATTGATGCAGCATACATCTTAGCATCAGCTATTGCATATGAGCACAAGGATAGAGAATTAACAGATAATGAGATCACAAATCTATTTGAATACATCATTAGAGTTGGCGATCCAACTGTTGCAATTCAAATTCTAACTGCAGTTAGAGAAATTCATGCAAATGTAGCAAATAACCAATATCCTGCTACCCAAGCTGGTCTTAAAAAATTCTTAGCTGCTTATCCGGGTTCAACGAGGGAAATTGACAAACTTACATAATAATGAAGATACTTCTAGATTGGAATAGTTTTAATCGATACCAAGAGTTTGCCAGTAAAGAACTCGTTTTAGAAAGTCAGACTGATGATCTTAATCTTAAGAAGACAAGAATCAAGACGTCATACGCTTTCCAGATATTAACTGGTAGATATCGCTTTTTTGCAGAGCTTGCGTATAAGCTAAAGATAATCTATACGCGTCATCCGGAGATTCCAACCGCGGCAGTTGATGGAACCCATTTATTCATAAATCCGGACTTTTTTGCGCCGTTAACGGAAAAACAGATAGTCTTTATTTTATGCCATGAAGTTCTACACTGTGCATTATTACACTTCTCTAGAATGGAAGGTCGCGATCCTAGAAAATGGAACGTTGCTGGTGACTATGAGATAAATTTGATGTTAGCGGATGATGGAATTATCTCAAGATCAGAAATAGAAAATGAACTTAAAGGGCTCATTGATGGTAAGTATAAAGGCATGAATGCTGAGCAAATTTACGATGATGCTGGATTAACTCAGCCACCAAAGCCAGAGCAGCAAAAACAGGATGGCCAAGGCCAGTCTGGACCAGATCAGCCACTGTCAGTCGGTGACGTAATTAGAAACGAAAGAACTGGTGGATATGGTGTAGTTAAAAGTATTGATGAACAAACTGGTGAAATCGATTATGAACCAGTTAGTAAAGAAGAAGCAATCAAAATAGTAAACGGCTAATGCGAGCGAGTTTAGACGAAATAGTAAAAATCACAAAACCTGGCCAAAGCGGCTCGGGTTCTTCTGGCCAAAGTCAGCAGAGAACTGACTCATTAGGCGATCAACCAGCTAGTGAACAGCCAGATTCTGAACAAGACGGTGAGGGCCAAGACGGACAAGGTCAAGAGGGCCAAGACGGACAAGGTCAAGAGGGTCAAGACGGTCAAGGCCAAGAGGGTCAGGGTAAAGGCTCTGCTAAAACTAGTAAACCTGACGAAGGCCCAATGGTCAAAACTGGCGATTTTTCAGATGACGATCAAGCTACCGTTATTGTAGTTAGAGGACCTATGACTGGCGAAGTTTTAACTAGATCGCAAGGTAATAGAATTGCTGGCGAAGAGGCCTCAGGTGAAGGCGAAAGAAGCATGTCTGAACAAGATTGGAAAGATCTTGGCCGAAAACTTGCGCAAACTCACTTGAATCCACGTAATAAATCTGCTGGTGCAGGCAACGGTGCAATCTATCAGAGAATTATGGAATTATCTGAGCCCAAAGTTAACTGGCGCCAAGAGCTAAGAAGATTCATCGGTCGTCTTGCCTCGTCAAGTTCATTTAAATTACCAAACCGTCGATATGTATCTGCTGGTCAATACCGATACGGTTTAGAAGATACAGATAATGCACTAGATAATGCAGTAGTTGCAATGGACGTTAGTGGATCTATAGCGGCAGCTTTTCCAGAATTAGCAGCAGAAGTAGTGGGAATAGTTAAGGCAAAAAAGATCAAGACTGTTTCAGTATTGCCATTCGCAAATACAGTAGTTGATCCATTTCAGGTAAAAGGCTTTAAAAAACCTACACCTGATGACTTTGCAAAAGTTAAAACAGGTGGTGGAACTGAAGCAATCCCAGATGTAATTTCATGGATTGATAAGAATCTAAAAGGCAACGTTGATTTTGTAGTAATTATGACAGATGGCTACTTAACAAATGCTTTGCCTCCTGCTCCAAAGAATTGGGGTAAGAAAACTCTATGGCTAGTCTTTGATAATCCTGGATTTGATGTTCCATCTGACTGGGGTAGAATTATTCACGCAAACGGCGATAAAGGCTATTGGGCCTAAAACTTTTTCAGTTTCTTTAGTTAAATAATATTGGACATAGAGCCTCGCTCTGTTAGTCTCGGGTCTTCATCGGCCTTAGAGTAGTTAGCAATAGCTACGAAGAGACACGCAAAAAAACCAAAATTCTATGTCAATTATTAATTTTGAGCTGGCTTCAAAGCTAAAGCCCAACGCTCACATCACAATCAACAAAAGCCGTCCAAAGGCTTATGGATCAACTGTTTATTTACAAAACGGTACATCCTTTGAAATCGAGTTGTATAATCCTACGCAACGACCATTTCTAGCAAAAATCAAAGTCAATGGCTCTTACATTTCTCAAGCCGGCATAATCATTAAGCCAGGTCAGAGAATTTTCCTAGAGAGATTCATTGATGATCAGAAAAAATTCAAATTCGAAACTTACGAAGTTGATGGAGCATCTCCTGAAGTTTTAAAGGCAATCGAAAACAATGGAGAGATCATTGTTGAATTTTATCCTGAGAAACTAAAAACATCATTCAGCAATAGCTGGCTGACTACTAGTTCAGGTTCAGGAACTGTTACTATTCCTCCGACTTCGAATGGAGATAATTATTGGTATGGTGGCACTACTACGAATTACAATTCAAATAATGCGTACTTTACAAATACCTCATTCGGTGGATCAACTATCAACAACATTTCGATGAATGTAGCTGGCTCACTTGAAACAGGTAGAGTCGAAGTCGGTGAAAAATCCAATCAGCAATTAGTTGAAACCTTTGGAGAATTTGCTAATTTTCTAGAGGCTCAATCTGTTTGGAAGATCTTACCTCTTTCGCTAAAACCAGTTGAAGCTGGTGAAATCAGACAGTATTGTACTGGCTGCAGAACTAGAGTCAAAAAATCCAGCTGGAAGTTTTGTCCTACTTGCGGTGAAAACCTAAAGGACTAATCTAGAACCTGAGCGAGGCTCTAGTCCTTTTTGTATAAATAACTGTATGAAGCTATACAGATTTTCCCAATTCATTAATGAGTCATATGAATTTGACGAGCTTGACCGAATGAGAGAGCTTGGAATCGTTGACGATACTGAATATGATGCTCAAAAAAGAGCAACTCGTCGCGAAGCCTATATGGCAAGTGGGCCGATGGGCATTGAAGACATTAAACGGGCACTAGATACCGAAGGAGCTAAGCAGTTAATGGCATTAGGGCTTCATTTAGTATCTAGCCGAACTCAATTAATTAATGGAAATATAATCTTTTCGTTAGACCCTAACTATACTCCAAGTAATGGCTGGGGTATAGGTTTTTTCGCTGGACCAAAATTAATTCGGCGAATGATGCCTAAAGGAATTAACCTTGGTATTTGGGGAAGAAAGTCAGGATCGATGGATTTTAAGATTAAAAGATTTTCAGCAGAGATGCTAGATCTAGAGTTTTTTGATACTGCCATGAAATGGGCAGCTGAGAATATTGACTTCGATCATGCAAAAAGAAATCCAGAGCCAACCACCTGGAAATACTATACTAAGAAGAGATCCCCTTCTAGAAGTTAACATCTGCTAACGGATAAATAACTTTAAATTTTTTTAAACAAGATGGAAAATACTTCAAGCAAAATTCTTTCATTTGAAGAGTTCTTAAATCAAGGAGCTCCAGCTGAAATGCCACAAATGAGAGACGGTGCTGGTGAGGTAGCCGATGTTCCTGCTGAATTGCCACAAGCTGACGGCGAACCTGCTGGTGATATGCCAGTCGTAAGCGATGTTGAACTAGTGGATGGCCCTGCTGCCGAAATGCCAGAGGCACCAGAAGCCGGAGAAGAGTCTACAGAAGACGCACAATAATTAAAAATACGACCATTGAATGGCAACACCTAGATCTAGGAAAGATCCAAGTATTGATTCAATGATGACCGATATTTTACAGGCATTAGATCACATTCGTGAGCACATGCCTAATGGTGAATTAAAGGACATTCAGCAAAGAATCAGAACTATCGAAACGTCACAACTTGACGTTAAGGAAGAGTTACGCACAATTAAAAAGCAATTGCTAGATCCAGAAGATGGTCTCGTCGTCAGAGTCAATAAGAATACTGAATTTCGTCTCAAAAAGCAAGAGGACGAAGACTATTATGAGAACATTATTCAAGAACACAAAGAATTGATTAGTTGGAAAAATGGAGTTTCTAGAGCTCTCTGGATCCTATTTACTGCAGTCGCGGGTATATTAGTCAAACTATTCTTTGATTCTACTAAATAATGGCATTTCCCAAAACTAACGAAAAATCTAAACTAGTAGTCTGCCAAGGCTGCCTTGACTCTTTTGAACCAACTAAAATTTACACAGTTTTTAAGGTTGATCATTACTATTTTGCATGCGAGCCATGTATGAAAGACCGCGGGGTTAGTGGAGATCTCTGGAGAAAACCCAGAACCAAAAAGTCAAAAACATAGTATAATAGCAAAAACTATTATATTGCATGGCAACCTTTAATGAAATCGAAGTAACTCCACAAGACATTTTCGATACATGTTCCGAAAAAGAATGTCAAAAATTAGCAGACATTTTATTCGAAAATGAATTTTATCCAACTAGTGGTTCCAGTCAAAACGGAAGCTATTTTGCTGGCAGTAACAGCTATACTGAACAAGAACTCGCAAAGTCGCTAGCTGAAATTTGGAGATCCAGAAATCTATTAAATCAATCACAGATTGACCACATTCACTCAATAACTAGAGAATCTTATGTCTAGTAATTCAAACAAGTACTGGAATAATCGCGGATACGAAAAAGCTCCGTTGTCCGATGAGGCAACCGTTTTGGCCAAAATTAGGAACGGCGACTATAATCTGTCTTTTTATCAAATTTTAGCAAACCGAGAACGTAAAGAGTTTGCTAAAACTGAAGCTGCTATGCGAGCAACATTTAATGGATCTGAACAAGATTGGGCTGAGTTGATCGGGCCTTATCGAAGACAAAGCTTTGTAAAGGTACAGAGATTATTGGAAAAAGCTCACGTTGACGAGGAGACTAAACTTAACAGGCTACGTACTGATCTGCTAAATACATTCGGTCATGACGATTGGGAAGAACTAACTCAAGAGTGTTCCGGTGGACCGGTGGAACTCTATAAATTGTATAAAGAAAAAGCAAATTCTAATCTATGGAAAACGAGAACTATACTTTCCACAAATTCATAACACATACGTTTCCTTCATTTTTATTGGGAGTTATTATGACTCTATTTGTGCTTAGTTTATTAGCAAGCTGTGGAGAGAGGCCAACTCCTACATATATTAAAAAAGTAGTAGTAGTTAAGGTCAAGAAATACCGTGAACCCAATACTCTACAAGAATATGAAGTAAAATGGAAAGTTACATTATCCGATAGTAATACGATTACGACGAAAGTTTGTCCAGAAGTTGGTGACACAATAACTTACCGATATTATTCAAAATAATTATGCACCCAAAAGCTACCCTAGTCAAAACAAAAGTTCGACAATTATCAAAAAATTGGAACATTGAATTAAATTACGTAAAGCGAGGCCGTCTTGCAAAAACTTACAGATGGATTAGGCCATTTAAGATTAGTCTTGATGCGTGTATGAAATCAGGTTTTACAATTAGGTTAGACTTGATAAGTAGATATCACATAGAAGCTGCGGTCAAACCGACCATAAAAATAAATATCGATTAATTCACTATATGACAAGAGTCATTATAGCAGGAGGTAGGGATTTTATTAATGAAGGGTTATTGGCAACAAGCTGTAATCGTTTGCTTATCGGATCAGATTTCGAAATAGTTTCAGGAACCGCTCGTGGAGCAGATCGGCTTGGCGAATTTTATGCAATTGATAGAAATTTTCCAATTCAAAGATTTCCAGCCGATTGGGATAAGTATGGCAAGAGTGCAGGATATAGAAGAAACAGTGAGATGGCAGATTATGCAGATATGTTGATAGCATTTTGGAATGGACAGAGCAGAGGAACTAAACATATGATTGACATTGCGACAGAAAAGGGATTAATCGTTCACGTAGTTAAATATTAAAATATGGTTCGTCGCATTAAATTTGAAAAGACTCTACATGAGTGGTATGCAGTTATTCCTGAATGGCAAGGAGATCGCAGTGATTTACAAATGGTAGCTGGAGCAGATGCCTGGCTTGATATTTTATGTGATGGGGAATGGGATGTTTGGATTAATATATCAGATGAACCAGTTAAAGGAGCGGAAGAGTTACATTTAATTGGTCTTGGATTTGTTGAGGGTCCGGAGTTTGGTGAAGGCGCTTGGTATAATGCAAGAACCTATACCGGCCTAGATTTTAATATAAAGATGTGGCTGTGTGACATAACTAAATTTATTTTTGGAGATTTTCCAAAGACAATATATTATAAAGTATGAAAGTTATATTTTTAGATAATGATGGAGTTATTTGTCTCTCCAACAATTGGGGCAGTCGCTACAAAAAGGCAAGAAAATACATGATTGACAAAGGCATACCTGAGTACAATGTCAATATGCTTAATGAAACTCAAAGGCCTATAGAGATCAGACTAGATAACTTTGATACAAAGGCGATTGCTGTTCTTAATTCAATCTTAGAGAAAACTGATGCAGAGATAGTCGTCTCTTCTGACTGGAGATTTCATGCGACATTAGAAGAACTTGGCGACTATTATGAGAGTCAAGGAATCATTAAAAAACCAATAGGTTTAACTGACCGAATTCTCTATAAATATTACGAAGATTTTCCATGGAATCGAAAGTTTGACCTTGAACAGACTCGTAGCCTGGAGATCCTAGAGTGGCTTCAAACTCGGGATGATATAACTCATTGGGTTGCAATAGACGATTTAGACATGTCCCTCAGAAATGATTGGGGGTTAACGAATTTCGTCCATACACCCAAGTCAAACGAGGGAATAAAACAATCTGGAATAATTGACAAAATATTAAAGTTTTTGGTATAATAACTGTATGGAAGATAGTGACTCAATCGATTTAGAAAAGATTGCAAAAGACGGAGCCGCCGCAACCGTTGGAGCAATTTCAGCTGCACAGGAAATGGGCCTGTTCAATGACGAACAAGATTTACAATTGTTAATTCAAGCTGGAATTAGAGAATCATTGGACCAATTACTAATAGCGATGGGAGATCGCAAATAAACTATTTATGAAATTTGATGTATTTGAAGAATTGATTGCGACTCTTAAAAAGTGCGATGAAAAAAGTTTTGCTGCAAATCAACTAGGAATTGACTTAATCGAATATGACACAGATTATTCTAAAGCGATTTGGCTTGCAATCAGAGCACACTATGGCAAAGAAGCGGCAGACTGGATCGAATGGTATCTTTATGAAAGAGAGAGTCTTACTGGTAATATTAATCAGGCTTGGGATAAAGACAATAATGAGATCTGTCACACAGTCGAAAGCTTATGGAAAGTCGTCGAAGAACTTAGACTTTCTCCAGAGTTTGTTGAGTACTCTCTTCCAAAACAAGAGGACTTTGATCCAGAGCGGATCAAAGTCTCAATTGAAAACTTTTTTAACGATCTTATTAATCCAACAAAAGATGATACACTATAAAATACAAACGATTGTACAAACTCGAATTAAACGAGCATATTGTCGATGGGCACTTAGTAAAAAGAAAAAGAAGTTGGAGGCATTGACTCAATTTGAAAAGAAATTTATATCTGTGCTAAAGCGAATATGTCTAATGCCCGACTCTGAGTTTAATTATAGCTATCGAGAAGATGCTGGTCGAATTGTTTCGAATGCTTCAAGTAACGTAACCATTCAAATCAAAGGGGCAGAAATTAAGTTCTTTGATTCTGAAATGATAACTGTTTTCTTTACGACTCCAGATGTTGCTGACTATGTATCGTCCATATTTGACCGAGCAACTGACATTAGAGCAGCTAGAAAATCAGAATCTGTGTATCAATTACAATTATCACATATTAGGAAAGTCGAAGGAACTCTTATGACTCACAATCGGCCATCTCGAGAATCAGGACCGCCGCTCAGACCAAAAGTGATTGGTAAAACTTTGGAAATTATTGCAGGGGACTAATCAAAGTCCCTTTTTTTAGTATAAAAGAGTATGGAAATAAAGTTTGCAGATACATTTGGAAAAAGTCTTCAACGACTGACCGATAGAAACAGATGGTATTGGAAAACCTGGTATTTCTTTAAACTCGACTTGCCTAGATTTTTTAAGAATATTTGGTTATTTAGAAAAGCTCTATGGAACCACTACTGGTGGGATCACCATGGCATATTGATGTTTATGGAAACTGGCTTAAACCATATGGCAGTAATCACCGAAGAGAAGGGTTTAGAAGTCGACGAATCTAGATTAAAGAAGGTCGCTGCCATGAAGCGAGCGGCAGAATTAATTAGAAACTACAATGAAGACACGTATATTGAAATGGCAGAAGCTGAACTCGGTGAGATAATTCATCATGAGTGGAATTTTATACCAGTCGACAGTAAGGATGATCTATTTGAGCTCGAGGATAAAGACTCGCCCGAAGAAAAGGAACATAATCGTAAAGTCTTTGCTCGCGCTCGTGAGATTGGCGAAGCTGAATGGAATGAGTTATGGCAATTAATCAAAGGCCAAGATAAAACCAATTATCAAAATTTGATACAGGAAATTAAAGTTGATACAGAAGAACTACCAGATTATTATAAATGGTTTGATGGCTCAGGTATGAGGAGTTGGTGGGATTAACTTAAAAATATTATTTTTGTATTATGGCTAAATTATTTAAAATACACACAGACGGTCGTCGAGAACTTAAAGAACAGGGAGGCAGAATTCAGGCCATTGCCTGGAACGAGGATGGCAGCTTTAAAGAAGTGGCTGGCTCTGCACCAACAGTCGGCTGTTCAATGCTAGTTGGATCGATTAGTGCCAGATCATACTCTGATCAGGATTATTGGTTAACTTCAAGAGTAACAGAGGTCCTAGAAGAAAAATGGACCGACGATGGACTTCTCTATCTTGTAAGATTTAGAACCCAAAATTCAGAATACATTATAGAGGCATAAAAACACCATTTGCATTAATGGCAAGACAACAATCGAATCAAAGCAAAACACCAGTATTAGATAATTTTGGTAAGGACTTAACTCAATTGGCAACCGAGGGCAGACTCGACCCAGTGGTCGGTCGCCAAAAAGAGATTAGACGGTGCAGCCAAATTTTAGCAAGAAGAAAAAAGAATAATCCTATTCTAATTGGAGAACCTGGCGTTGGTAAAACCGCGATTGTTGAAGGCTTGGCAAAAATGATCGTCGAGAGAACTTGTCCAAGAGTTCTGTTTGATAAAAAAATTATTGCGCTTGAACTATCAACTCTAGTAGCTGGCACCAAATACCGTGGTCAATTCGAAGAAAGAATGGAAAACGTTATTCAAGAGGTTGCTGCTAATCCAAACATCATACTGTTTATTGATGAGATTCACACATTGATTGGTGCAGGTTCAGCAAGCGGCTCGCTCGATGCAGCAAATATTCTTAAACCAGCATTGGCTCGTGGAGAAATTCAGTGTATTGGCGCAACAACAATAAACGAATATAGAGAGTCAATTGAAAAGGATGGAGCGCTGAGCAGAAGATTTCAGCAAGTAACTATAGATCCATCAACTGCTGAAGAGACTCGACAAATACTTCATAATATCAGACAAAAGTATGAAGATCATCATATGGTCAGATATTCAGAAGAAGCTCTCGATGCATGTGTTTCATACAGCAATCGATATATTCAGGACAGATTTTTACCAGATAAAGCGATTGATTTAATGGATGAGTCTGGCGCAAATGTTCATATCTCTGGGGTAGTTGTGCCAGATAAAATTAAAGAGTTAGAAGCAAAATTGATTGATGTCGGCGAAGAAAAGAAAAAATCAGTTGAAGCTCAGCAATATGAGGCTGCTGCTAGGTTAAGGGATGAAGAGCGTCGAGTAATGGACGAAATTGAAGAAGCAAAGAAAGATTGGGAAGATTCACTAAAGAGTAATAGACTCTCAGTGAGCGAGGACGATATTGCGCAAGTTGTATCAAATATTACTGGCATTGTCGTAAGTCGACTAAAGGGCTCTGAAAAAGAGAGACTCTCTGGAATGGAAGAATGGCTTTCGTCAAAAGTTATCGGTCAAGCCCATGCTGTCAAAAAAATTACTAGAGCGATTCATAGAGCAAGAGCCGGCCTTAAATCAAAAAAGAAACCAATTGGCACATTCATTTTCTTGGGACCAACTGGTGTCGGTAAAACTGAATTAGCAAAACAGCTAGCCAAATTCATGTTTGATTCAGAAGAAGCCCTGATCCGTGTCGATATGTCAGAATTTGGAGAAAAGTTTACCAGCAGTAAACTGACTGGTGCTCCTCCAGGATATGTTGGTTACGAAAAAGGCGGGCAACTTACTGAAAAGGTTAAGAGAAAGCCATATTCAGTAGTTCTGCTTGATGAAATAGAAAAGGCTCACCCAGATATTTTTAATACTCTATTACAAGTATTAGATGAAGGCCATATGACTGATGGATTAGGTCGGAAAATTGACTTTAAAAACACAGTTATCATTATGACATCAAACGTTGGCGCAAGAAAATTGCAAGATTTTGGCACAGGCATCGGCTTTGCAACAGCAGTTTCATTAGAAAAACAAAAAGACCTAGCTGCATCGGTTTTACAAAATGCACTAAGTTCACAGTTTGCGCCAGAATTTTTGAACAGAATAGACGATGTTATTGTATTCGAAAGTCTTAAAAAAGCAGATATTCAAAAAATAATTGAGGCAGAAGTTTCGGAGCTTTACGAGAGAGTTTCTGAGAATGGATATACGCTTGAACTGACCCAGGAAGCAAAGGACTTTATTGTCGACAAGGGATACGATGAGAAGTATGGAGCTAGGCCCCTACACAGAATGATTCAGTCACACGTAGAGGATCTTATAGCTGAAGCGTATATTGACAATAAGATCCAGGATGGAGATCATCTGGTGATAACACATGAACCTGGTGCACAAGAACTAAAGATAATTAGTGAAGACTCTTCCGAAATAAATAACTCAAAATAAGATAACTATACATGGGAAAATTTGGAAACAAAAGCTTACCTAAGTTTATGAAAGACGAAAACGATATGCCAATTGGAGAGGATTCTGCTAGAATTCAAGAACTGCAAGAAGGTCACTCTGAGCCAGAAATCATTTCTTTAGGCGACGCAGACGGCGGTGATTTTATTACGATCACAGTTAAAACAGTGGAAGGCGAAGAAGTTGCACTAGAATTTAAATTAGACGACGATCGCGAAGAAACTGAAGAAGAGGGTATCTACAAAGGAACTCTATCTGCTGAACACAATGATGTTGTTTACACGATCAATTGTGAAATTGAAGAAGCTGGCAATGGCGATTACGATATTAAAATCGGAGACGTTAGTGCTGATATGGATTCAGCTAAAAAAGAAGAAGCCGAGCCGATTAACGAATCTAAAGTTTTAAGATTTGGCCAATTCATTGGAGAATCAATGTTTTCTGATAACGAAGAGAATGCTGAAGAAGATGAACTTCCATATTTCGATCACGAACCCATCTCTGAAGGTTCAGGATGTTCTAGCGAAACTAAAGCAATGATTGAATCTATGTGTAAAGAATACTTAGTTCACGAAGGTATGGCTTACCATGATGATGAAGATGACAATCACACATATGAAGGTTATATTCATGAATGTATGTCCTATTTAAAGGAATGCATGATGAAAGAAAACTGGAAATAACTAATTTCTTACTAATTTGTAAATGGGGCTTCGGTCCCATTTTTTATTTGAGTAGTATAATAATTAAGATGGCCATTCGAGGACACAATATAGCAATTTTTGACCTTGACGATACATTAGTTGTAACTAATGCTCGTATCGAGGTCACTGATGCTGGATCAGGTTCGAAATTCTACCTATCTCCCAAGGAGTTTAACGAATACGAAAAGAAAATATCTCATTCAATCGATTTTTCTCAATTCGATGATCCAGATATTCTAAAAGCAGGTACCATTGTTGAATGGACTCTCGATATCATGAAAGAAGTTTATGCTAATGAGGGAGCGGTCGGAATTATTACAGCTAGGGGAGATGCTCAATTAGTTAGAGAATTTATGCTTAGTCATGGAGTAGACATTCATCCAGACCTAGTAATTGCAGTAAACGAACCTGGAACAGAGTTTATTGGAACGAATGCAGAAAAGAAGCAGCAGGCCTTTAAAAAATTGATAGAGAAAGGTTATTCGAAATTTATTTTCTTCGACGACGACATAAATAACCTAAAGCACGCAAAACTGCTTGAAAAGCAATATCCTGTTAAGATTAGGACAGAGCACATCAAGCCAGAACAATTGCCAGAGATAACCATGAATAGAATTGGGATTTTTACAGGTAAATTTAAACCGCCTCACAAAGGGCATTATGAGATAATTAAAAGAGCTCTCGCCGAAAATGATCAGGTTCGAATTTACGTTTCAGATAAGCCGGAAGGCGGAATTGACGCAAATACTGCGATTAAGATCCTAAAGAGATATTTAGGTAAAAACCGAAAAATTGTCATTGAAAAGACTAGCATTTCGCCAGTTAGGAGTGCTTATCGATTTATCTATGCACTTGGAGAATCAAAGGATGCTCCGAATCATGCAATTTCTCTATACGCAGACCCAGACGATATGAAGAGATTTGATAAAGTTCATCAGTATGCTGGAAAAATCAAAAACATTCAAAAGATCAATACTGGCAGAGCAAAGTTTAGTGATGGCGAACGCGAACTGTATGGCAAAGATATGCGAGCTTTTCTAAAAAATAATGATTTTGCCTCGTTTTCTCAGGGAATTCCAGATAAAGTAAATCCAAAAGCAATTTGGAAAATACTAACGACCAATGAGACTGGAGAATACACGGTTCCGGCTAGTTCATTTAAATTGAATAAAAAGGTTACTCGTCAAGAAATTAACCCAGTAACAACTCACCGAGCAGTTCAACATCCAACCTATCGTGCAGGCTTTATGAACGAGAATAAAGTCATGACATTTAAAGACTTCACAGATAAGAAGTAATCCTTCGTTTGATCGGCTGATAAATAAACAAAAATAAGTCGATCATATTATGGGATCAGGTATTTTGAAATTTGATGATTTCCACACTAATTTAAAGGAGGCTTTCGAGCCAGAAGAAAAGAGTCGCATGCGCGAAGTTGGGCTAGATTCACTAAAGCAATTTAGAGACGCCTTTTCTGTATTGGACTTTTTTGGAGGAAGCTTGCCAGAAGATTATAATAGTGCAAAAATGGAAGCAGCTCAAGCTGGTTATGAATTGCCATCTTCTCTATATGATGAAGCTGCAATGATGGCTCAGGACGGAGAAAACGATCAAGAATATCCAAAAGATGATGTATTTGAAGCAACTGAGACAGAGGTTGCACAAAGGCGAGCAGCAATTGAAGCAGAAGATGCTGAGATCGCAAAGGCCGAAGCTGATTTAGCAGCTAGAGCAAGCACAATCAAACCACTAGATCCCAATGCAATGACACAAAAGGCGACACTAGCGGCAGATCGAGCAGCTCTTGAAATTCGAAAAGCTGATCTAGCTAAAAAGAGAGCAGAAGTTGCGGCAATGAAAGTTGTGCCAGCACAAACTGCATAAAAATGGTTAATTAAATGACGCAAGCTGAATTAATAGCAGATATTCAAGAAGAATTAACCTTTTCGAAGGCTCTTCCATACGTTATCCCAGAAAAGGAGATTGCGAGAATAATTAAAATCGCTGAAGGTTATTTTTATGATAATTGGAGACATGCGGTTGAACCGCGATATCTTGCAATTCCGCAAGACGTCTTTAAGAATGAGCGTTTTAAAAAGGAGAGAGCGATTAGAATGCCAGATTGTGTACAGTTTGTTCATCAAGCTAGAGAACCAAGAGGGGCTTCTATATTTGGATCAATAGACCGAGACTTTTCAGAAAACAAATTTGTTGGTTCCGAGATTTTCTTAACTCCATTTATTGGCGAGTCTATTATGTACAGAACCATTCTTTTTTCTTTCTTGGATCTAACTAAGGGCTTTGTATTGGACACATTTGCATACAATTATAATCGAAACACTCATGATTTAATTATCATGGGCCGTAGCCCTATTACAAACGGTATGGTATTAGAAGTAGCCAAGAAGATTGAATTAGAAGATTTATACAATGACGAATTATTTCAAAGATATGTTAGAGCAAAAGCCAAACTTAGACTTGGTGAGTTATTAACTAGCTTTGATTATAACTTGCCTGGTGGAGTTAAAGTAAATTATACAAACTTAGTAACTAGAGCAGAAAATGAATTAACTCAAGTAATGGACATGATGAAAGGCGAGAATACTGCCGATTGGATGTTCCTAATAAGACAATAAAACGATGTCAGTAGATTTTTATTTTAGAAGCCTAGGTGATCCAAACTATCGTCCAGACATATATGAGGTGGATGATGATATTGAGAACACAATTCAGCAAGTCAGAATGACTCTCCTAACAAAGAAAGGAGAAGTTCTTGGCGAGCCAGATTATGGATTCGGAATGGAAAAATACTTATTTGAATTTGACGATTTGAGTATTTCTGGCATGGAACAAGAGGCTAATCAATTAGTCGAAGATTATGTCCTAAATGCAAAAAAATATAAAGTTGGAATATCAGCTGGTTATCTAGATGACGCTGGTGATCCATATAAAACTTCAATCGTATTAGATGTAAAAATAAATGGCGAAACCTCAGCATTCGCTGCACTATTTGACGTATGACAAAACATGTACCTTTATTCGAAACATATTCAGCTCCGAGCTGGTGGGTCGGCCTTGCTGATTGCAATGGCGTTGATTCTTTTATTAAAGAACCTGATATGAGCGACGCGGATGATGCAGATCGACTTGCAGAACTTGGCCTAGAAGAAATTGGCGCCGGCAATAAAATGAGAAAGGGTTGGTCGAATCAAGTTAGCATGCTACAAATGCGAGCTCGCGCAAACTCTCAAAGACATGCAGTTGTCTATCGAGTTAAATTAAATACTGAAGATTCTGATCAAATTGAGGAACTCCTATCTGATGGAGAATATATCGACGCATTAAATATGATAAAACAAGCGGCTTTAGAAACTCAAATTGCTAGAGGCACAGGTATTAATGCTGAAAGAGCCTGGAGTATGATTCCAAACCCGGATCTTGATCCGTTTTCATAAATATGAAAGTAGATGCAATTTTTATATCAGATGTGCACCTTGGCGCGCGCGGAGTTTCAGCAGATAAGTTGATTTTGACTCTTAAAAAATATGAGCCTACTTATCTTTTTTTAGTTGGAGATATAATAGATGGCTGGTTATTAAAAAAGAGATTCTATTGGACTCAAGAATATACAAACGTGATTAGAAAGATTTTATCTTACACTAAAAATGGAGTAAAAGTCATATACATTACTGGAAACCATGATGAATTCTTAAGAGAATTTCCAACGATGGAATTAGGAAACATTGAATTCCATGATGAGTTTATTTTTAATGATACGTTTATAACTCATGGCGATCTATATGACGGCGTTGTTAAACTAAAATGGCTAGGCGTGCTAGGGTCAATTGGATATGATTTAGCAATCTATATTGATCGAAAATTAAAGAAACTTGGTTTTAAAAAATCTTTATCTAAATTTCTAAAGGATAAAGTAAAAGAAGCGATTAAATTTATTACGTCTTTTGAAAAACAGCTAGCTTATCAAGCAAAAAAGAGAAATTGCTCAACTGTGATATGCGGACATATTCATACACCAGAAGATAGGGAGGTAGACGGAATTAAATATCTAAATTGCGGAGACTGGATAGAAAATAATTCATATGTCATTTTAAAAAATGGCAAATACGAATTACATAGAGCTTAAGGATGAAGTCACAATTGTGATTCCATGCTATAATGAAGTTAATTATATTAGGCAGACTCTTACTGCACTAAGTTTACAACATGGAATTGCTGGAACTAGAGTTATTGTGTGTGATAATAATTCAAATGACGGAACTATATCAGAAATCATAAAATGTCAAAAGCTATTTAGAAATAAAATTAAAATAGAGATTAGAAGCGGCGGCCGCGTCGCTAAAGCTAGAAACATTGGCGCGTCCTTAGCAACAACTAAATATGTTTTATTTCTAGACGCAGATTCAGTATTGACAAATAAGTCCCAAATTCTAGATTGTGTTAATATAATTAAATCAAAGGCTTTGCATCTAGTTACATGTAAAGCCAAATCAACAAGCTCAGCAATTATGAGCAGGTTAGCATTTTCTAGTTTTAATATAGTAAATTCAATTCTATCAAAAAAGATACCGTTTGCAGTTGGTACATTTTTCTTAACTGATAGAAATCAATTTTTCATAAAAGGAAAATTTGACGAAACTCTACAGCACTCTGAAGATTTTATATTGTCTAAGAAATATGAAGTTTCCCGTTTCGCTATAGTACCTCATTATATTGGACAGGATGACAGACGCTTTAAAAAAATGGGATATTTCGGAATGACTAAATTATTAGTCAAGTCATTTATTAATCGAAATAATCTTGATTTTTTCAGAAAAGACGTTGGATACTGGTTATAACGAACCGGGCTCGCCGACCTCTTTAGAAGTTTCGCCAGTCGGCGGAGTCTCTGCAGCAGGAGCGGCTGGTGCACCTTGAGCAGCCGGCGGAACTGCACCTGCATCTGCGCTAACTTCCAAAGCCTTTCCATACGCTGCTAAGTAGTCACGATTCTTATCAATATCCTCATCACTCATCTTAAGGTATTCCTTAATTAAGTATTCAGTTGAGAAGTATGGTTGACCGCTATCGTCAACAACTGCTTTTAGAGCATTTAGCGTAGCAAGACGCTTATTAAGAAGATCTTGTTGCTTGATTTCTTCAAATACATTATCATCATAGAACTGTAGACCAATTGCATTTGAGAATTTTGGATCGTCTTTTAATTCTTTAAACTCCAAGCACATTTGAATGTAAAGTGGCTTGGTTAATAATTCTTTAAAGGCAGAACGTAATCTTGAAATAAACTTATTGTATCTAATCTCTTCTCTTGAAATTCCTTCAGAGTTCATGGTATATGTTCCCATACCATCACCAAATCTTGATTCTGGAATTTTAGAGTCTAATTTTAGTTTATCGTGAAAATATTTAAGTAGTTCTGAACCTGATAAATTTGGACCAGCATATTCTAATGGCTCAATCTTGATCTGTTCGTTTCTGTCATTTACTGGCAATACATAGTTCTTATAGAACAAGATGTTCGGTTTGCCATCAACCTTTAATTCGCCAGATTCTCCGTCAAACGAAATATCTTCTTTAAGGGTATTAGTAAATTCTCTAATATCTTCTTTTGCCTTTTGCATTGACTTTGTACCAACTGGTACAGTCGTCGTTAAACGAATAGGCGCATTCATTGTGTGCCAAATGACCTTTGAATGCTCAATGATTCTAAGTAAATTAAAGGATCTAACCATTCT
>SXGQ01239148.1_pt1 | contig 26292 bp, 34 predicted proteins | sample 3178371 | NCBI WGS metagenome assembly SXGQ01 (sample SAMN11356859, study PRJNA531348) | freshwater metagenome | isolation source: freshwater sample F1-20 | place: China: Fuxian Lake, Yuxi | collected 2017-12-25 | reverse complement strand
GAATTAAAAGGAGCCTATATCATAGAGATTGAAAAAATCGAAGATGAACGTGGATTTTTAGCAGATGACTTGAAAGCAGCTATTAAAGAAACAGCTGACAAGCAAGCAGCTCAAAAGAGACTAGCTGAAAAGCAAGAAGCTGAAAAGCAAGCAGCTGACAAGCAAGCAGCTCAGAAGAGACTAGCTGACAAGCAAGCAGCTCAAGCAAAGAAAGTAGCTGATATGTTGGACACTAAAGCCAAGAAAATGGCTGAATCAATAGCGGCTGACAAGAAGGCAATGGCAGAAAAGAAGGCAATTGCTGACAAGAAAATTGCTGATCAAAAAGCCGCTGAAGCTAAAAGACTAGCTGATCTGAAAGCAGCTGAAGAAAAGAGATAGCTGATCAAAAAGCAGCCGAAGCTAAAAGACTAGCTGAGCTTAATGCAACAGGAAGCAAATAGCGTCGTACGTTCTGAATTCTTTTTACTTTTTTATTATTTTTGATTGGAATCAATTATGTTTTTTCTCAATTTCTGATCTGATTTTATGATCTTTACTTGTTTCAAGCATTCATTTTAACAAATGGATTATTTTTAGAGGTTACAAAATCATTTATGTATCGTCTAAATGATTTATAGAAAACTTTTTTTCTAGTACCAAGACAATCATGAATATTGGACTTTATGCTTGAAGAGGAATTGATGGATTTGATGACATTTTGTTTGCAAAATCCTGAATCTCAAGAAGTAATTGACAAGAAGAAAAGGATTGCTGAGATTGGGCAAGAACTTTTTTTAGATGGAGGAATTGATGCTCTTGAAAATTTCTTCTTTTCTTTAAAAAATAGAATTATTCAAGAAATAGAAAAAGATCCATCCTCATTGCGTCCGCTATGGAATGGACTAACTACTGAATGGCATTACTAGTAAATCTATGTGAGATTTTCTAGCCTCTACCAATTCTAAAAATAGCTGTACTGCATTTTGGGCAGGTGCCTTTTAGAGCTGGTTTGCCATTTTTCATGGTGTATGGTTTTGCGCCTTCGATGTCTCTTTTATCTCGGCACTTAACACAATATCCTATTGTCATAATAGTACTAGGCACGCGGTTCTATTAGCGAGATCTTGTTAAACTTTTTTTACTATGAGGCAAACCTCTGATCTTAATTTCCTGCCTAAAAATCATGTTTTACATCTGATCATCATCGTAATTTTATATTATATGAAATAAACATGGTCTGTTTTATGGAAATAGTCTCTGTTAACTAGTTAGTTTGAACATTATGTTTTTTGCTAACGCATCTGCTTGCCATGATTTGGTACTTGCATTTACTGTCACATCCCACACAAAAATCTCTACTGTATATTCATCTGATATTTTTGGTGTCCACGATACTGCTGGATTGAAAGTTTGCCCTGGATCAAGTATGCCCTTTATCCATTGAAATGATACTACTACATCGTTTTGATTTTTAACTTGAACTAGATAGTAGAAATTTTGTGATTTCTCTTGGTTATTTTTTATATCTGCTGAAATCTGAACTTGCTGATTTACATTAACTTGATTTGATATTTTTGAACCAAACGCATTTTCAAGCCGTGGATTTGTAATGTCTATTCTATCTAATTGAGTCAATGCATATGCTGGGTTGATTAAAACTGTGAAAACTAGTAAAATCATAAAAATGCTTGAAACTTGCATTATCATAATTTTCTGGCAATTTTTTTGTTAATAAAGCGTTTCTACACTGTATCTTGATTCCTTTGGTTTAATTTCTGTAACATCTTTTCTGATATTTTGATTTATCTGAGATATGACTGGTACATGATTAAATTTTGATTCTATAATAGTCCCATCTTTCTGGATCGAATTTTGTCACAAATTCTGCATTCTCTTTGTCTATTCTAGCATTTATTACGTCTCTTAATGCAAAACTAGTCAGATATTTGTATTTTTTAGCGTGAGATTGCATGATAAACATGTGACGCATTTCACTACCTCCTTTTAGTCCCCAATGCCCCATTTTTAATGCCAAAGGTTCTAGAAATATTGTATTGTTTAATCCATAATTTTCATCTCTAATTTCTGGTCTTAATCTATAATTTTCTAATGGCCCTCCTTTGGCAAATCCCACTATTTCTCCATGACAGTCATTTAGTCTAAGAGTGTTAAGAATTATGTTTTGATCTTTTACTGATTCTTCAAAATTATCTTTTGCAAACTGAAGTGGCTTTGGTAATTCTAAAAATATATCGTAAATTGATTTAATGAATTCAGGATCTTTACGTGTTTCTACTTTTTCAATGGTTGGAACTAATTTCAAATTATCATATGTGTAATTTGCTTGTATGGTAATCTCTTGTTGTCTTATGTTCATAAATGATAATACTGTGTCGTAAAAATTCTTCCTCATCTGTTTTGGTAATGATTTTAAAATAAATTGACACATTTCTGTTTCTTTGTTTAGCAATTCTTCGAAATATGCTACAGAACTTCTTACGATAAGTGATGGTCTCCATGCTAACGCATGTGCATTCATTTTTGCCATCTCCATTGCTTTTGAAAAATCACCTAATGCATAACCGCTAATTCTGTCTATTACTGAAAGATACCATCCTAAATTCATAAAATGCTCTTGTTTTGCTGGATCGTTTTTAGTAAGTTCTGAATTTCTAAAACATTCTTTGATTTGGCGCTCTGCATTTTCTTTTAGTGCACCACTCCATGGATATGTAGTTCTAAGAATCAATACTTTGATTATTTCAAGATCTAAGTTTGCAACATCTAAAAGTTTTCTTAATTTTTTATCCATTGAAATAAATTTTAAAACACTATCTTCGTGAGGTTTGTCTACACTTTTTTGTGGATCAAAATCATGAAATAATGCTGCTGTATACAAATATTTTAAATCATTTTTTGAAAATTTTTTTGAAGTATTATTTAGATTTGCTGACAATAGTGAGACATATGTAACTTCTAACTCATGGTTGATATTGTGATATCCGTAATAATCACTTCCGAGTCCTTGCGTTTCAAATAATTCTACAGTATAGTCTAGCATCTCTGCATAGCAGTCTTCGTCCATGCCACTTTCTACGATTAGATTCATTATCTCATTTCGTAAAGTATGTGGGTTCGCAAATTCCTGCAATAAATATTGTTTATGCTTGTTATTTTTAAAGATGCTCTCTATTTGTTGAAAATCTTATCTAAAAAATTTTATAATGTTTGAAAATTTGTGCTGTTTTAACTGAAAATGTCATCTAAAAATGTCTTATCTGAATTTCGATAATATTAGAATAATCCTAATCCCTATATCCACACTCAATTTAGAAATAACATGTCTGGAAAATCAGATTATTTATCATTAGGTGCTAGAATTGCAAAATTAAATATCTCTATGACTGAATTAACTGCGTATTTTAGGGTAAAATGTAGTAATTGTGGTCATCAGAGAATTGTGCACGATGAATTTGGAAAATGTGAAGGTGTTATGAACAAGCCATGTAGTTCAGGATGTGATGTTTTTGACCCTGAATAAACATTCTAAACTCTTAAAATATATTGATTTACAAACAAAAAACTGTATCTCAAATAGGCATGACTGAAGACATATGTGATTTTTGTAAAGGCATCGGTTCTATATCCTCAAACATTTGTGTATATTGTAATGGGACAGGAGAATGGAATCAAGCTGCACAAGCATACGTGAAAAATCACATTTGTCAATGCATCGTACTTGACAGAAAATTTTGTCCTGTATGTAACAAAGCATGCCACCACAGCACTACATTAAATCCAAAACAAAAGATTGATCCTGGTTATGGAGGTATGTCTACGCCAGAAATTACAGTCATAGCATAGATCATTAAGAGCGAACACTTGAACATTTTGCAAAATTATCTTTTGATAAAACTTTTACTCCTAATTCATTTGTAATTGTACTTGTTTCATAATTATTATGCCATCTTGAATAATTTTATTTTTTAAAACATTCTCTCTGAGCTTAGCTTAGTGATCCTTAACTGTCACAATACTTTTATTTTTTTTAATGACAAATAAAACCCCTCTATTTTTGTTTCTAGCAATTGCAACAATTCTACTTGCAAGTCCTCTTGCATCTGGAACTGCTTTTGCTGATGATGACAATCATAAAAAAGACAAAGACAAAAAAGACAAAAAAGACAAAGATGATAAAAACGATAGCCATCTATTCAAATCCATATGGATTGCAATAATAGGACTACAAGCACAAATTGATGCTCTTAAATCTAATGCTGGTTCACAAGGTCCAATTGGTTTTAACGGCACTAACGGTTTACCAGGTCCAGCAGGTCCAGCAGGTCCAGCAGGTCCAGCAGGTCCAGCAGGTCCAGCAGGTCCAGCAGGTCCAACAACATGGCATATTTCATTTGATGGAGTTCCTATCACAGTACCCTTGTCTCAAACAGGCAGTGACCAGGCATCATGTGCATCTGGAAATGTGCAGGTAGGTAGTCTCACTGTAGACGGTAAATTGACAGGAATAGTCTGCCAACACATCACAGTTATTCCATAAAATCTAACTCTTTTTTCTTTTTTTTCTAAACTCTTTAGTTTTTGTTTGTTCAATTCATGCATAACAAATCACTGAAAAGTTGAATCTTGTATAATTTTACGAAAGACTCAATAGAATTGTTGTTTTTCTGGATTTATTGTCTGTTGACTTGGGTTTGCTTGAATCTCTCATAAAGATCAATGAGTATCAATCATTAGAATATGTATTACATCTAGATGATCGAAAATACCCTTTATCTGATGTCTCTATTGTAAATTCACCCATCCCTGTTAATTCCCCCACTACCCGAGGCGGTGTCTATTTTTCAGACACATTTGCATATAAAATAAGAGGAACAATCCATGATCTGTCTGTTGTACCGTTATTGTCAAAAACTATGTTGGGCCCAAATACTGAATTTGGTGAAATTAAAATAACAACCCAAATTCCAAACAATGATAAAAAAATGAATCTATCCATATTTGCAAATTTAACAAACAGCGTACAAAGTTCTTCTAAAATTGAATTAAATATGATTTTGGTCAAACTGGTATCTGACTAATCTTTGTTAAGATACATGTCATATTTTTTACGTAACTCCTTATTTGATAATACTTCATACGCTTTATTGATTTGAACCATCACTTCTGATTTTTCACCTTTGTTTTTATCTGGATGTATTTTTTTTGCCAATTGCCTGTATTTTTTTTTTATTTCTTCATGCGTGGCATTTTGTCTGATTTCTAATATTTTGTAATAATCTGGTAATGTTGTATTTTGAGATGTGATTATGAACTCTTCTTCTTCTTTTGAATTCTTTCTAGACCCCAATTCTTCATAATCGTCTAACCAATCTGAATGATATTTTTCGTATGTTTTGTCGTTTTTTGAATCCAACTCTGTAGAGTCATACTGTGTTTTTCTCCTTAGAATTATGTCTCTTGCAAGATACACAAAAAGACCTATTACTGCAGCAGCAAAACTTGTAAATAAAATTATTTTTTGCTCATCTGTTACAATTAACTCCATCTGTATTTTTTTTTCCACATTACTTGATTGCCCTGATCCACTTTGAATCAAGCTTATGAAAATAATGCCTAATATGATAATTGTATGCTTTTTCATTTTGTCTATGTCAATCTAAAATCTTCTTTAGCTGTATTTAGCACCACATGTGTTATTGTATTTTCTATGTTCTGAATTGATGCCAATCCCTTTACAAATTCACTTAATTCATTACGTGATTTGAACTTTGCAATGACTAGCGTATCTGTATTTCCTGTAATGTCATAGACGCCACACACATTTTCTATTTTTGATAATTCTGCCTCAATGTTTATTATTTTGTCTTTTTTTGCAATGATTTCAATTATGGCAGTTAGATTATATCCTAATTTTTCATGGTCTATCAGCGCGGTGTATCCTTTGATAATTTTCTCCTTTTCTAATTTTTTTATCCTTGATAGAACCGTAACTGTTGATAATCCAAGCTTTAGTGCTAGTTGTCTTGCAGATGATCTTGCATCCACCATTAAATTTTTAAGAATTTTTTCATCTGTCTTGTCTAAATTCATCTATTTAGTATGAACTAAAAATGCATTTAAATTTTCGGTGATTTATTAAATATGTGTTTGATTTTATTTGATTTTGACATATTTTGTACTTCATTATAGTTCAAACTTAAAGCAAACCAATTCCTTAACCATCTATTGTGGAGATCAAAGATCTGGTTTTAAAAGGCCGAAATTTTCTAGAATCTGGAAATTTTGAAGTTGCACTAGGTTACTTTGAGCAAGCATTACTGTTGAATCAAAATGATCCCGAACTGTGGAATTTCAAGGCTGTAGCACTGCGTAGTTTGGGTAGGTATGAGGAGGCTTTGGAATGCTTCAATAAATCATTAGAAATTGACCCAAGAGACAAACACGCATCATAATTCGTGCTTTGATTGCTTCACATGGACACTAAATTATTGACTTTGTTTGTGAGCAAACCTCATTAAATAATTCAAAAATTTCATACTAGTTATTATAATGTGACTCTTAATTGATAGTATCATGGTATTACAATCCCTTAATGCTGATAATTGTCCTCGTTGTGCAAAAAATTCTCTCTTAACAGATGATGTTACTGGAGAAAGATTTTGTGGTAAATGCGGATATGTAATTTCTGAGAAATCTCAAGAGTCTGGCCCTGAATGGAGATCTTTTACACAGGATGAACACGGCAACAAAGCAAGAGCAGGTGCACCAACATCCCTGACCATGCATGACATGGGATTATCCACAATTATTAATCCTATGAATAAGGATGCATCTGGAAAACCACTCACAGCATCAATGAAAAGTACCATTGAACGATTAAGAACATGGGATAGTAGAAGTCAAGTTCATGAATCTGTTGATAGAAATCTTAGACAAGCATTAAGTGAATTAAATAGATTAAAAGATAAACTTGCATTATCTGATGCCGTAATTGAAAAAGCAGCTTATATTTACAGAAAAGCCATTGAGAAAAAATTAGTACGTGGAAGATCTATTTCTGCAATGATTGCATCTGCACTTTATGCTGCATGCAGGGATACAGAAACACCAAGAACACTAAATGATGTGGGTGAAGCTGCTAATTTGAAGAAAAAAGATATTGCACGATGTTATAGATTACTGCATCGAGAATTAGATCTAAAGATGCCTGTAGTTGATCCAATTCAATGTGTTGCACGTATTGCAAGTAGAATCGGCATTACAGAAAAAACAAAACGTTACGCTGCCAAGGTTCTAAAAATATCTCAGGAACATGAGGAATCTGCAGGAAAAGATCCAATGGGATTGGCTGCAGCCGCATTGTATTTGGCATGTGTCAAAAACGGTGAGGATATCACTCAACGTGATATTGCAGAAGCTGCAAGTGTGACTGAAGTAACAATAAGAAATAGATACAAAGGTCTAAAATTAGATCAAAACATGGATCTATAAAATAATTTTATTCTTTAACTGTTAGCTAATTGTGAATCTATAGTTACAATATGTTGACTATGTTTTCGTATTATCAATGAAAACAGTTTAGAATCAACTTACCTACCTGTAACATAAGTGATATACAATATTGATGAAACAATAACTGAAATTCCTATAATTATTACTAGTTCTTTTTTTGAAAAAACACTTGCTCTAAAACTCACGAATTTTCTGTAAGAATTATGAACTTAAGGATTTAGGAAAGAGTTTAGAATTTAATCTTCTTCAGGTTCATCATCTACACTTTCAAAAGTCATTTTCTTTTTTTGATATGACTCGCATTTTTCCATTATGCCAAATTCATTCTTGAACTTGCCTTTTCCATCACATCTAAAACAAGTCATGAATTTTCTAATTTTTCTAAAAACTTAAGGATTTAATTGCAAAAAATTAGGCACAAAAAGTAGGTGTAATAATTTGACACTTACAGTGGGTTATACGTCTCATTTCATAATCCAAGTCTATGAGATTATCTCTACTAGTGATGTTATTGGTAATTCCGTTTGCCACTGCATTTGCTGAATCTCAAACATCAAACAACCCACTTGATAATCTAATTGATACAATAATCAACACTATGACTCCAATTTTTGATTTGGTCTTTAACATACAAGACAATGAAAGATTACAACAATGGGGGAACGGCATTATTCAAAAACAGGTGGAAATAACTGAAAAACAAGTCACCAAACAGTTAGGACATGATCCACAAGTTGCTTGTTGTTAGAAACTTGAGGGTTTACGAGAACATTTGGCTTGGAGGCTGTGAACTTTTTCCTTTAAGAGTATTTTTTTCAACGGTGAATTTTTTATCTGGGGGAGTGATGGATAACTTTACAGAAGTATTAATTGCATAGTGTGGAGTTCCATCTGGATTTTTAAAATTGACTGCCTTTCCAACTCGGTCTAAATCAACTTTGACTTTAACAATTGTTCCATCCTCTAATTCAAATGAAACAAAATCATTTTCAAGACGTTTGTAATCCAACATTTTGAATTCAATTTTTTCAGGAGTTTCACTCATTGATAATTCACTTTGTAAGACATTAGTAAAGATAGCTCATTAGTTTGATTTGGTCTTCAGTACTAATGATGTTTTTGTTAGTCAGTATTTCCAAAAGTTCTTTGAATAATGCTTTTTGTTCTATAGACATTCCACCTGCAGGACCTTTTTCTCCAGGTGGACCGGGTGGACCTCTAGGACCTGGTGGACCTACTGGACCTTGTTCTCCTATTGGGCCATGTTCACCTTGCGGACCAAATGGACCAGTTGGACCTCTCTCTCCTTGTAAACCTTGAATTCCTTGTGGACCTTGTGGACCTTTTTCACCGGATGGGCCGGTTGTGCCTCTTTCTCCTTGTGGACCTTGTGGACCTTGTGGACCTTTGTCGCCAAGAGGACCAGTTGGACCTGTTAATCCTTTATCACCTTGTAGACCTATTGGACCTTTGTCACCTCTTTCTCCTTGCGGTCCTGGAACTCCGGTTAATCCTTTTGCACCTGCTGGACCTTGTGGACCTTGAGGACCTTTTTCACCGATAGGACCTTCTGGACCTCTCAGACCTCTTTCACCAATCAGACCTACTGGACCTTGTGGACCTTTGTCACCAAGAGGACCAGTTGGACCTGTTAATCCTTTATCTCCAGGAACTCCTTGTGGACCGTTATCTCCTTTATCGCCGGGAACTCCACGTAATCCGATTTGACCTTTGTCACCAGTTGGACCTGTTAATCCTTTTTCTCCAGGTTGACCAATTGGGCCCCGCATCCCTTCTGGACCTTTATCACCAGATGGGCCGGTTGAACCTTTATCGCCTTTATCGCCACTTGGACCGGAAATTCCTTTATCGCCTTTATCGCCTTTATCACCAGTTATTCCTTTTTCTCCTTGTAGACCTTTATCACCTTGAGGACCTTTGTCACCCATTGGACCTTTGTCACCAGGTACACCTTGTGGACCGGTTGGACCTTTGTTTCCTTGCGGACCAGCATAACCAGTTGCAACAAAAGAATCAGCAGTAGGTTTTACACTACGTGATGGTTTTGGAGATTCAATTTCAGTTTTAGTTTCAGGTCTAGATTCTTTTGGTGGTTTTCCTAAAGAGACTTCAAAAACAGAATGTAATGATGAGAAAAGATCAGCAACAACAATCCAAACAGCATCAAGATCATAAACAGATGAAGGAATAGGATTTTCGTCAGAACCAAGTGTCTCTGAAAAAAGTCCATCTTTTACCCGAAGGTGGAAATTTCCTTTCCATAATGAAGAAAATTGTTTACTTCTAATTTTATCCGTAGAAGGTTTTGAGTCAGTAATGAAGATCTGTACTTCATAGATGCCTGATTGTCTGAATGGGGCTTGACCTTGAACCTCTAATCTGGGACGAGACACAATCGTTGTGTAAATTCCAAGTATTTCTGTATTTGGTGCAAAATTATTCGTTTTTTTACCACTTAATGTTGATTAGCCTATATTGATTAGCCTCAAAAAAGGGTCAGAAAATAGATCACATGTGACAGTTTAGGGGCAAAATGATAATCTGCACATCATACTTGATTTGATAAAGAATGTTTGTTTTTTCGTGAAAAGAAAAAATAAACTCCAATTCCTAAAAGAATAAAAGCAGTACCAAAAATTTTGTCATAAATTGATGTATAATAAATCAGAAATCCACAGATGCCAATTCCAACAAAAGGTAATACGTTCTGCCCAATAAATTTGGTCTCTTTTTCTTTTTTTAGTACAACTAAGGACAGACATACAAAGATGTACATGATAGCCATGTTAAATACTGCAAATGAAATCAGTTGGGATATTCCAGCATACATTGAAAGGAAAAATGCAACAATTCCCTGAATAATTAATGCCATGTAAGGTGTTTTGTATTTTTTGTGAATGTGTGAAAAAATTTTGGGGAATAATCCTTCATTAGACATTGCATAAGAAAGTCGTGAAACGCCCAAGGTAAAAGAAGAGCTAGTTCCAGTAACAGAAGTGAGAGCTCCAAAACTCACAATCATTCCACCAACATAACCTAAGACAAGTGTACCAACAAGTACAAGAGGTAATGTACTCTGTGAGAGCTCAACCCAGTTAATCGATCCATATAAAACAAAATTAGTGGACAAATAAAATAAAGTCACTAGAGTCATACCAAGAATTATTGCTTTTGGAATGACTTTTTTTGAATTTTTTACTTCACTTGCAGGCAAAGTTCCCATTTCGAATCCTGCATAAGCCCAGAAAATCAATACCAATGCAGGACCAAAATTCTCCCATCCCAAAGGAGCGATTGGAGAATAATTCTGAATTAGTTTTTCCGGATTGTATGTTATGAAAATAAATCCCAATGCAATAACAAGAACAAGAGGTAAAAGTTTCATAATAGTCAAGACATCGTTGACTCTTCCCCCTAATTTCACACCAAGGATATTTACGGTCGTCAATGAAAAAATGAACAATCCTTTAACTAGAATTTCTTGCCAAGAGTTTAATTCCATAAAATAATGAAGATATCGAGTAAACACAATAGCAAACAAAGGCAGTGCCATCATTTCGGCAATTAACATTAGCCAACCAGTCAAAAATCCATAGAACTTTCCAAATGCCTTTGAAACAAAAGCAAATGGTCCACCTACTTTAGGAACGTAATAGCTTGTGTATGAAAACACTAATGCAATAACAAGTGCAAAAACTCCAGCAACTATCCATACAACTATAGAAGCAGGTCCGATGATAGCTGCAGTTAATCCAGGTGTGATGTAAATATCAGCCCCAATTACTGATCCTATGATAAGATTAGTAAGATCAAATGAAGAAAGACGTTTTTTAAGGCTCAATTTGCATACAATAATAACACGACATTAACATATTGATAATATTTTATGTACTCAAATTATGCTCAAGAATAATTCCTTTTTAGTTTTTAAAATAACTTAACCATCAAATATTTGTAAAATTACTTGATGACAGTGACTGGAATTTTTGAAGTTTGAACAAGATAGCTAGAGACACTTCCCAAGAAAAGACGTTTTAGGGAACTTTTGCCTTTGGCACCAATTACAATCATATCATGTTTGTATTTTTTTGTAAATTGTTCTATATCATATGCAGGATCATATCCATAAATTATTCTAGTAGTAAATGAGATGTTTTGATTTAGACACCTATCCTCAGCATCCTGCAAAAATGGTTGTGCTTTTTTTGCCATAGACATCTTAACTTTATCTTTTGAATGACCTAGTACATGAACTGGTGGAAGCGTTGCAATATAGAGAATGGTTATTGATGAATTATCAGATCTAGCAAGTTCAATTGCTTTTTCTAATCCTCTAACAGAATTCGGTGAGCCATCAATAGGTACAAGAATTTTTCTCATCACATTCTAATTCAAATACTTGAATTTATACCAGTATGTGAATTTTCATGATAAAAACAAATCAGAAAAATTAAAAAAAAAAGCTACTGTACAGATACAGATTTTTTCTTTTGAGTTTCAGTTGGTTTTGATTTTGGCAACGTAATGTCCAATACACCATCAACAAGTTTTGCAGTTACTTTATCTGAAAGTATTTTCTCAGATAGAGGCAAAGATCTGTAAAAAGATACTTGACTTCGTTCTTTTCGAAGATAGTTCTTTTTCTTTTCTTCTGATTCAGCTTTGTGTTCTGCAGATACCTCAATAGAGTTATCAGTCACATTCAGATTGACTTCATTCTTCTTTATTCCAGGAACATCCATTTTTACACGGAATTGATTTCCTTCGTCGATAACATCGCATGATGTATGTGACATTTTTGGCATGGTAATTGAGGGAAATGATGAAAATGCTTTTTCCATGTCTCTGCGCAGATTGTCAATTGATCTCTCCATATCTGTCCAACTAGAAGCCCACAATGGGGCAATCCCAGTACTTTTCTTTGGAGTGTTTTTTGTTTCAGCCATTGCGGCACTTTACCATTGCATGTACATAAAGCACAAACTACAATCTCAATTATGATAATAATACTTGTAAAATAATTACTCAGGTTACGTTTTAATCAAAATGAAAAATAATGAAAAAAAACAAACAGCAATTAGATGATTTGATTAACATTATGAAAAAAGCAGGGTTTCTTAATGATAATAAAGTGGAAGCAGCCATTAGAAAAATACCCAGAGAAGAGTTTGTGCCAACATCTCTTAAAGAAAGAGCATATGAAGACACACCTCTTTCAATAATGAAAGATCAAACAATATCTCAACCATCAGTTGTTTCAAGAATGACTGAATGGCTAGATATCAAAGAAGGACAAAAAATTCTAGAAATCGGCACAGGGTCAGGTTGGCAAACTGCAATTCTTTCTTACTTGGTGGGACATGGTATGATTTACTCTATAGAAAGACATTCCGAACTTGCAGAGTTTGCTAAAAAAAATCTAGATAAATTAGGAATAAAGAATGTCAAAGTAATTTTAGGTGATGGAAGTTCAGGGTTTTCAGAAGAATCACCTTTTGATAGAATCATAGTTACTGCAGGGTGTAAAAAAATTCCTGACGCATTACTTGAACAGTTATCAGAAGACGCCTTATTGATTGCGCCAGTGGGTAAATTTCAGCAATCATTAGTTCTACTAAAAAAGAAAGATCATGAAATTGTAGAAATAAAAAATCAACCAGGATATGTTTTTGTGCCATTTTTAGGAAAAAGTGCAGAAGAGAAATAGACAACCCATAGCATGAGAATAGGAGGATTCAGGATAGTATTTATCTAGATTAAATGTCCAAGTTGAGCTAGTGAAGAAGCCATTTCAAAAAAAATCAAATGAAAACGAGATAGAGTCTAAAAAAACAGACCCTGTTGAAGAGACAAGCCTGGTAGATCCTGACTATAATCGTAAAAAATTATTTAAAAAAGGAGTAAACTTGATGGCAGATGAAAAGCTCGAAGAGGCAGCACTCATCTTTGAGCAGGCATTACGAATAGATCCAAACAGTATTGAGACTTTGATGAAGTTAGGATATGCAAGATTTCATCTGGAAGATTACAATGATGCACTAAAGATTTATGATAAAATTTTAGATATTGATGTCACTAACCCAGAAGCTTGGAATTTAAAAGCGCTAGTCCATTATGAACAAAAAAATTACTCTAAAGCATTAGACGCAGTTGAAAAAGCAGTAGAGTCAGATCCTACATATGGAATGGCATGGTATAACAAAGCATGTTTTCTATCTCTAGTAAACCAAGTTCCAGAATCACTTGAAGCATTAAAGCGTTCAATTGAAATCGATGTAAAGAATGCACGAAAGTCAATCAGAGACAAAGATTTTGCAAATGTTAGAATCGAGGAAGGATTCAAAAGAATTGTCGAAGTAGTAGTTTTAGAATCAATCAGACAAGGATATCACACACTTGGGGCCATTGTTTGGACAACATTTCTAGATAAAGCTGATGCAGATGATGCATTAAGAAAATTACTTGAAAAGGGATTAATTGTTCAGAATGAAAAACGAGATGGTCTAAGTAAAATTCCAATATATGATCTCACTGCAGATGTTGCAGAAAGAATGGGAAAAGAGAGAAAAGGATTGTTTGGAATTACAAAAAAACAATTACCAAAGCCAGTCAAGAATCTAAAAGAGCTCAGTCAAGCCATACAATCAGTCAGAGAGTCAATAGAAGAAGAAGATGTTGAAAAGACAATGGAAATATTTGAAGAGTTTATTGACCCAACAAAATCAGGAGAGCAAATGATTGAACAGTTCTTTGAGGAACACAGAGAAATTAGATTGTGGAAAATCAGATTAAAAGATAGAGGAGTAGATTACCTGATTGAAAACAAAGGCAGGATGTTGAATCTTTTTGATAACATAGAAGTAACAATTACTAAAAAACTCAGAAACGAAATATCGTAATTTATTCTGCAGATAAATCCCAATAGTTTGCATCCTGCTGTTTTGCTATTGGTTTTTCAAGATTTTTCCATTCTTTAAAAGAGCGCACGTACAGTTTAACATTAGGCAATCCAACAGATTTTAGTGCATAATAAGCCAAACCAGAAAGAGTCCCAACACTTCCACAATAAGTGATAATTTCAGAATTGCCTGAGATTCCACGGTTACCTAATAATCGTGTCATGTCCTCTTTTGGGCGCAGTATTTTATCTGGAGTTGCAAGAGTGCGATATGGGAGGCTGATTGCGCCGGGAATATGTTGCTCTAGGTAGTTTAGTCTCTCGCGGTTATCAATTAAGAGTACATTTGGTTTATCTTTTGATGTGTCCAGATAATCAGAAGTAGCTAAGATTTCAGGTTTCAGATGAATAGAATGTTCTTTATGTTGTATTTCTGGTGTTTTATTATCATTTTCCAAACCAAGTGATTTCCATTTACTAAAAGTTGTTTCAAGCAAAGACACGTCAGAATGACCAAGATACTCCAACGTCCATGCAACTCTAGATGCAAGTGCACCAAAAGTATCATCATAGACTACTACAGGAGTTTGATCATCTATGCCCATTGCATTTACAAGTTTCAAAACACGTTCTGGACTATCATCAGATAGCAAATTTGCCAGTGGAAGATTTACTGCAGTTGGGATATGACTTTGTTTGTAATCCTCTTCTCTTCGTACATCAATTATTCGAACACTCTTATCTCTAATTTCAGATCTCAGTGAATCAATTCCAGTTGTTATTTTGATTTTTTCTTGGCTCATGCAGCACATTCGCCCTTTCCAGTTTTTGTGTGATAGCTAGAATCACTTCCATAATCAGTGTAAAAATCAGGATCCTCTTCTTTTGTGGGCGGAATGGTAAGTGAATCCAAAACTTTTCTCATATCAAGGACAGATTTAATTTCAGATTCTTCTTTTCCATTTACAATTCTGTGAATCCAATCTTTGAGAGTATCATCAGGCTTTTTATTTTGTTTGAATAATTCAATAATTTTTAAAATTACTGGAATTACTCTTTTTGCAGGAATTCTATGACATGTAGCACCAAGCATTGTTTCACCATCAGAACGTCCTCCCAAAGACATTTGGTAATTAGGATACATTTCTTTTCCAACTCTGCCTCCTCCACCAAAGAAGCCAATTGTGGCAATTCCGTGTTGACCACATGAGTTTGGACACCCGCTGATTTTAATTGAAGAATCTTGCAAGTCGTCATCTTGATCTAATTTGAGCTCGAGGACTTTTCTTTGAATCTCCTTTGCCAATCTATGAGAATTAGTCAAAGCCAAATTACAAGAAGTTGTGCCCGAGCAGCCTATAGGTGCAGCCATAGTAAGGGCACCAGGCTTTGCCAATCCTACAGTCAATAGTTTGGAGTATAGACGCGATAAATCATCGTCATGAACATAACGTAGTGCGATATTTTGAACAAATCCGGCTCGGGCATGACCTTCTGATGAGAATTCTCGAATAATCGATGCTAATTCAGATAACTGATTTGATGTGATGTCTCCAGCTTCTAGGGTTATGAATACAGAAGAATATTCAGATTGTTTTTGCTTTAGAGTGTTTGTCTTTAACCACCTTGCATATCCGTCAGGAGTTGAACTTCCACTTTCGTCAGATATACGGATTGGTCTTTTAATTACAGATGGAGTGTGATCCACTTCAAGTTGAGTGATTACTGATTGAGTTGCTCTAACTATAGCTCTTTCTTTAAGAACGAGGTTTTGGAATTTTTCCCAACCCATATCATTTACAAGATAACGCATTCTATTTCTAGCCAAATTTTTCCTGTCACCGAGTCTATCAAAAATTTTCACAACTGCAATAGAAGTATGCAAAAGATCTTCCTCAGGAGTAAAATCTTCTAATTGATAACCTACAAAAGATTTGTTACCTAATCCACCACCAAGAAAAATTTTGAATCCTTTTTGAGTGGTTCCATCCAAATCCCTAGTTTGCGGGATCAATCCGACATCTACCATTCGTACCATTCCGTGTTTTTCACAACACGTAAAATTAAATTTGAATTTTCTTGGAAGGCTTTGAGACATTGGATTTCTCAAGAAGAACCTAGCTGTTGCAAGTGCATGTGGAGTAGAATCGAATTCCTCATTAGGACAAACACCCGAGAGAGGACTGCACATTACATTTCTTACAGAGTTACCACATGCCTCACGTGATGTAAGCCCCACCTCTGCAAGTCCACGTAAAATTTCTGAGACATCTTCTAGAATAACCCAGTGTAATTGAATATTTTCTCTTGTTGAAAAATGAGCGCTACCTATAGAGAACTGCTCACTTAGTTGAGATATTTTTTCAAGTTGATGAGGATAAACTTCTCCTGCAGGTAGTTTGATTCGAACCATGGCATAATCATTAGTCATTCTGGTTCCATATGCCCCATGCTGGAGCCTATATCGTCTAAAGCTGTCTTCATCGTATTTTCCTTGACGGAATAATTTTACAGTATTGGCAAAAGCCTCTGCCTCTTCAATTCTTGCCCAATTAATTTTAGGGTTGGGAGAATCAGGATACGATTGTTTAAGATCAGACACGGTCAATGCAATAGAAAGTCCTTTGAGTTATGATATAAATTTTTGATATGTGGGAAGTTTAGGAGAAAATGTGTCAATAACATACATGAATTTTCCTCATACTACAAAAGATTCAAGCATCATGGATTAGTTTCCCCTAATTTTAAAAAAGTGGTAAAGTATTAATGGGTTCTAAGAATCAATATTTTCGTGCAAAAAGCTACTGTTGCAGAAAAATCAACAAAAATATTCACTGACGTTAGTGAAGTTGAGATTACTCGTGCAATTGCAAATGAATGGCACGCGGTTCTAATTGACAGAGCACAGTCAGATGTAATAATTATTGGCGCAGGTCCTGCAGGATTAACTGCAAGTCGTGATCTTTCTAACATGGGTTTCAAAGTTTTAGTTGTTGAGCAAAACAATTACCTTGGTGGAGGTTATTGGTTGGGTGGATATATGATGAATCCAGTAACAGTAAGAGAACCAGCCCAAAAAATTTGGGATGAATTAGGAGTTCCTTACAAAAAAGTTTCAGAGGGACTATACTTGACACCAGGACCACATGCAGTTTCAAAATTGATTGCAGCAGCGTGTGATGCAGGAGTAAAATTTCTCAATCTTACAAAGTTTGATGATCTTGTGTTAAAAGATGGTAGAGTTTGTGGTATTGTTGTTAATTGGATGCCAGTTTCAGCATTACCAAGAAACATTACTTGTGTTGATCCAATTGCACTTGAAGCAAAGATGGTTATCGATGCATCAGGACATGACTCTGTTGCAGTAAAACGACTAGTAGACAGAGGACTGGTAGAATGGAAGGGAATGAATCCAATGTATGTAAACGAAGGAGAAGAACACGTAGTTAACAAAACAGGTGAGGTATATCCGGGACTAGTAGCAGCTGGAATGTCAGTAACAGAAACTCATGGACTGGCTAGAATGGGTCCAACTTATGGTTCAATGTTGTTTTCAGGAAGAAAAGCAGCTGAAATAACAGCAGAAAAAATTAAAGAGTTAGAAAGATAAACAATCAACAGTTAATTGTTCCATTGAAGATTTCAAAAATATTTTTGTATGATGAACCTGCAGTATCACAGATTCAACTTGAAAGACTTGCTGTTTTTCTGAAAGAGACATTTCCAGTTAAAGTGGTAACAAGAGACAGCATTCTAAAATATGCAAAAAAAGATACTACCTCAAAAATTGCATCATGTAGAATTTTTAATCCTAGAAAACCATATGAAAAACATAAACCAAGTACAGACGAAGTTCTTTTTGAAGAAACAAATTTTGAAGACACAGCAAAAACAGAGAACATTATCATGTATGATGGATTTGAAGTTCAGAAAGTACTGACAGAATTAATTCCAAATGAGGAAAGAACACCAGATTTATTCCATATATTTTTTACAAACAAATTGACATGCACCTATGATTGTAACGATTACAGATATCACGGAAGAGCGTTAATTGGTGCAAATCCTTCAATAATTTCAACAACAGGGATAATTGAAGCGCCTGCAAAACCAAGAGAGTATTATTTAGATTTGATATCAAATTTTACTCAGGACATAAATGCAGAGTCAATAAAACAAAAGTACAAAGGGACATATCTTGAATATAATGATATACGTCTATCAAAAATCATAGAAGGTTATTTGTTACAAGCGATATTTTATTTTGAAACAGTGCAAGCGTTTTGCGATAAAAAAGAATGTAGACTGTTTAACGCACATTGGCAAAAAGACCTTCTACACTCACAGTTGGAAATAGGAAAATTATGTGAGGATCATCAACATGTCTTAAAAAAATTAACCAGTTGAAAATAAAACATCATTTTAAGATTAAATAAAAACAGATGCGTGAATTTATCTATTTTTTCCAAAAGGTCCTTGATGATCACTTAGACAGCACGGACATTGTTTAGTATAACATTCGTTGATTGTTTCATGGCCGCAAGAACCACAATGACAAAAAGTATCATTAGTCACAAGTATGAACAGATTAGTGATGGTTAAAAACATTGAGATTCTAAATTATCAAATAATCAACATGTCATATCAAGAGTTTTTTGTGTGCATTACAGAGGATACTGCAAGATTTGTTTGATTAGTGCTTGTAAATTATGTATTCTTTTTATGTGAATACCTGTTTTTTTAGATAATTTAATTTCATCATAATCAAGAAGATCTTTTGCAATCATCATACCAATACCAGAAAAAATATCCAATTCATGCGAAGTAAGATTAAGAATTGTGATAGGATACAATTTATTTTGTTCAATGACTGTTTCGAGACTTTTTTCTGATGGGTATCTCCAAGAAAAAACTTGCTGGCCAATGCAATTTGCATATTTTTTTGCATTTTCAGATATTTTTGTATTACAAAAAATAATCTCTCCAAAAAACCTAGGAGATGTGTCTAAGAATCTTGCATGGGTGTAAAGCGCTACTTTGAGTCCAACAAATGTGCCACGATGTGAATTATGCTTGCATTCTATCATAAAGTGTCTAGAATTAGACATGCCAATTAGATCAATTTCATGTAAAGCACATTTACCTTTAACCTGAACTCTGATTCCAGAAAGATCTAAATCATAATATTTTAGTAAATTGGCAACGTAATTTTCAAAAGCAAATCCAGAAGGACCAAGACGCATAATTGCGTCCTTAAGCTGGTATCTTTGATGCAACCCCATTGAATCTTTTTCTTCGGAAATAGCTTGTAAAACTAATTTGTAAATATCACTAGTCCCCATATCGCGATAAACATCTGAACGTACTTTTTTTAAGATTCTCTGGGCAGTTTTTCTGCTTGCTCCTGCTCGCATACAGGTACTCAAAATTTTGTTTGCGTTAAATTTGACCTTACTACCATCCGCTTTGAATATGGAAAAATTTCTAGGTCCCATGTATTAGATTTTCAGACAAGTCATTAAATTTTTACCATAATTGTTTGTGAAAAGAATCCATATTATGAAATGAGATATTCATGGATGGAAAAACAGATTCCTTTTTAACAATGAAGAAATAATTCTAAGCATGGACAGAATCGGATTAATTGTAGGATATGATGAAAAAAGAGTTAGAGAAACTCTGAATTTATTACTTAGGGATAGAAAAAGTGAATTTCAAGAATTAGCAAACACCATAGGCATTCCAAAAACATCTGAAGACTGGGAAGCAATTATTTTGAAGTTCTGTTTGGATTTTGAGGAATGCTTTAAGATCTGGACAGATGATATTGAACCTGATGCGCTAAAAAATACTAAATGCATGACAATTATGAGAGAAATTGCAAAGGGTAAAAAAAACATATCAGAGGTTTTTCACATACAAGATATTGCATACACAATTTGCAAAGACTTTCATGAAACCTACAAGAGAACTAGTTAGCAGAACAAAGTCATCATGATTAATCATGACTGATTAGACAATTAATAACTTAAATTAATGAAATTCAAAGACGTCACATCATGATGGCTGCAGACTCTAGTGCGACGTTACTTGAAAACAAAGACGAACCACCAAAGATGCCAGATAAAAAGAAAACAAAATTTGATGTGGTGATTATAGGAGCAGGTCCTTCAGGATATACTGCAGGAATTTATTGTTCAAGAGCAGGATATGACACACTTATTTTATCAGGTATACTACCAGGTGGACAACTAGTCAACACTACAGAAGTTGAAAATTATCCAGGATTTGAAAAAGGGATAATGGGGCCAGATTTAATGATTGAAATGAGAAAACAAACACAAAGAATGGGAACTACAATCATAGACGATGAAGTAGTAGATGTTGATTTTAGACATAAACCATTCAAAGTTCTGACAGCATCAGAAGAATATGAGGGGCGAGCAGTAATTATTGCAACAGGGGCAAATCCTAGAAAATTAGGATTACCAGGAGAGCAAATGTTTGCAGGAAAAGGTGTATCATATTGTGCTACATGTGATGGGCCATTTTTTAGAAATCAGGAATTGATAGTAGTTGGAGGAGGAGATTCTGCAGTAGAAGAAGCTACATTTCTGACCAAATTTGCAACAACAGTACACTTGGTACATAGACGCGAAGCATTACGTGCAAGTAAAATAATGCAAGAAAGAGCAATGAGAAACAACAAAATAAAATTTCATTGGGATTCTGCAGTGATAGACATCAAAGGGGATCAAAAAATGCGTCAAGCAATATTAAAAAATTTCAAAACAGGTGAAGAAAAAACACTTGATGTTGCAGGTCTTTTTGTTGCAATTGGTCATGAGCCAAATACAAAACTTTTCAAAAAGCAAATTGATTTAGATGAAGAAGGGTACATTATTTTAAAAAATAAAACACATACAAATATTGAAGGAGTGTTTGCAGCGGGGGATGTACACGATAGAAATTACAAACAGGCGATAACTGCTGCTGGATTTGGATGTATGGCTGCAATAGACGTAGACAAGTATCTTACAGAAAATTCCTAAATAATCAATTCAATCCACAAAACATTAGATGAAAAACGCTCAATGTAAAAAATGTTTGAATAAATTTAATGAAAAAGACATCTATACAATTCAGCAATTTCAATACAGAAAAGAACCATCGTATGAGTGGACAAGAGAGTTTTTCAGTGATTTAGAAATTGGGGAGTGGGATTCATTTTGTGAAAAATGCATGACAGAGTATTCAAAGATGTCAAAGAATTCATGGAAAAATCATGCCCAAAATTAGATTTCAAACTCTTTATTGTAGAAAAATTCAATGATGTCATGACAGAAGATCTTGAAAAAATAAAAAAACTAGCAAAGGAACACAGTGATAATTTAGCTGTGTTAGGCAAAGAACTATCAGAGATTCAATTCAATTACAAAGTGGTAGAAAATACAACAGAGCAATATTGGCAAAATCGCATAAATGAATTTAAAAAATATAATGAAAAGGGAACAGAGTATTATACTCAAGCACATGCATTGATGAGTTTAGTTGACAAGGAACAATCAGGATTGTTTTTACTTAGCATAAGCAAATTGCACCAACTTGGATTAAAACTAGTAACAAACATGGAAGAGGTAAAACAAAATCCGTCAATTGTTAAATCAAAAGACAAACAGCAAAGTAAATGGAGTAAAGATCTAAGAGAAAAATTAATAGAATCAAGTAATCTCTGCCTACGCCATGAAATGGATATGAATAAATTTTTTCGAGAGTTTTATGAGATACATCTGAAAAATATTTTAGAATAAAAAACTCAATACGCCAGTTCTGACATATATTTTGCTTCTTTAAGAGCATCTTCAAATTCTTTTTCAGTCATTATGTTTTGTTTAGCATAAACGCTCTTGAATTTTCTTCCATCGTCTGCAAATATTCCAACTACACACCCATTTCCATCAACATGGTATTTTTTCATACATGCATAAACAGCAGCTGAAGATGGGCTGATTAGTAATTTGTCTTTTTTAAGTACCTCTTTTACAACAGAAAATGCCTCATCGTTGCTAACGGAGACCCAATCATCAACAACATTTTCTCGTTTTAAAAACAGATCAGGTTTTGCGGATTCTTCAAAATTTCTCCACCCTTGAATTAGATGATTCTGTTGTGGTTGACATCCAATAATTTTAACATCCGGGTTTTTTTCTTTAAGAAATGTTCCAATTCCAGTAATTGTGCCCCCAGTTCCAACACCAGTGAAGAAATGAGTGACCTTTCCATCAGTTTGTTTCCAAATTTCAGGGCCTGTTCCAACATAATGGCCCATAAAGTTTGCCTCGTTTGCATATTGATTTGGAGAATAATATGTGTCAGGCCTCGATGATGCTATGGATGTTGCTAATGCTATACTTTGATCAGTTCCAGCCCCGACCTTTGGACATAGATCATCGCTTGTTTCAAAAACTTTGGCTCCCAAATTTCTAATAATATCCTTTGTTTCATTACTGGCTTTTTCAGGAATTACTATCTCAACTTTGTAACCAAGTAAATTCGCAATACCAGTTAAGGCAATTCCAGTGTTTCCAGAGGTGGGTTCAATAATGATACTTTTTCCTTTGGTAAGCTTGCCTTTTTCCTCGCCATCTTTAATCATCCAATATGCAGCCCTATCTTTTACAGAACCAAAAGGATTGTGACCTTCAAGCTTTGCAAAATATTCAACTTTAGAATTTGACAAAGAATCTAATTTTACAAGTGGGGTATTGCCTACGCGGTTTAAAATGTCAGAACTAGTAACAGATGCCATGATTTTATTTTATTTTACCTTTTTAATTTGAAAAGTAATTGTATTGCCATCTTTTTTCATGTCCAATAATATATGTCCGTTTCGTGTAACCCATCTTGAAATATCATCCTCAGCTGCAGGATCATCTGCAGAAACAGTCAACACTTGTCCTACCTGCATTTTTTCAATTTCAATTTTAGTTCTAAATACAGGCTCGGGACAAAACAATCCAGTAGCATCTAATTTTTTCTCATTTGACTCAGACATGATAATATCTAATTCATGATACCAGTTTTGTCATATTAAAATCTATTTTAACAAGCGCTATATTAGCAAAATTAGCTCGGATTAACTTTTGAGACTAAATGTATTGGGAGACATCTAGAATATTCAATTTCATTTTGTGACACTCAATTCATAAATTACTCTGTGAGGGCTAAATCACGTGGATTCTATTCAATATGAAATTAGACGAATTTTTGGATTTTTGTTTATTTGTGTAGCAATCGCTGTGGGAATTGCATCAGTGGTAAGTGAAATGTTATTTTTAAATGATGCACCTAGTTATTTTCATGGATTTGCTTGGCTTGGAACATTCGGGATAATTTTTGGTGGTTATTTTTTAAAGTTTAAGGAAAAAATTCCATTGATACGAAATCGTATGAAAAATAGTTTGTCTTGGCCGCTACATGTGAAAATAATAAATGGTTGTTGTTGGGCATTACCGTTTGCTCTAATCGTAGTTTTTCCACAATATTTTCAGTATATGATTTTGCTAGGGATAGGATTAGGAAATTCTTCAACATATGTGTTCATGAAACTTTTTAGCAGGCAAAACAACAAAGAGCAGATTTTGGTTGGGTTAATTGCATTATTGACAATTCCATTAGCCGTTGAAATCGATACAACATTATTTGCGTCTAATCAAGATATCGCAGTTTTATTATCTAGGCTGTTAATTGCAATGTCATATGCTATAGGTGGCACATATGCATTATTTTCAAAAAACAAAGCGTATTGATCATCAATAAGTTGTTGTTTCGTGATTTTTCAGAATAATAAATTTATGAATGGTTTGCATAACAGACAAATCAGAACCACAGAGGATTATTTATCACAATGCCATTTTGAACATAGTGCCGAGGTTTCGTTCTCGCATAAATTCAGGATCATAATTTTGGAAATTAATTTTTTGAGAAATTCTTTTCATTAGAAAAAGCGCTATTTTATAAAATAACGACCAAACATGGCTGTTTTGATTTACATCATATACCTTTAGTAAAAAAGTTAAAAGCCATTTAGCATGAGGATAGTGTTCTGAGATGTAATCAATCAAATAATCTTTTGAATTATGAATTTTATATTTTAGATGATCAAGTGTTTCGTTTTGTAATGCATACCCAGTCTGTAAAATTTCAATCTTCCCATGCTTCATTGATTGTAATATACTGTCTAGATTATTTTCAGATTCCACCATGTTAACACAGCGTCCCAGTGTTGATAGAACATGAGAGTCACTACCAGCTACTTGTGTCATTTTATTATCTAATGCAAATTGGGTCGCTCGGGCATTTGAAAGGATATCAACATTGTTACTATTGAAAACCTCAACCATATCACATTTTTTTGCACTGTCACGTAGTGCATCTAGCAAACTAAAGGGGTGTGGCGCAGATGAAACTCCTCCTTGTTTTCTAACTTGATCTATTATTTCTTCCAAAGTAATTCCAGGTTGAATTTCATCATGAATACCATATGCTAAAACGTGTGCACCTGTATCGGTAGTGATTTCCTCCGCAGGATAAACTTCGATATTTTGAAATTTTGAATGGTCTTTTTTGTATTGTAATAGCTGATCATATCCATCCAAAGTATTATGATTGGTAACAAAGATTGCATCCAATCCCAAATTATAAGAGCGCTCTAATTGATCCCTTATTGAAATATTGCAATCATAAGGTGCTTCTTTATCACCTACATGAAAATTTGAGAAGGAATTATGACAATGTAATTCAGTTTTTAGAATCAATTTAAATAAAATTTTCTTCTTTAGATTATAATTCTATTGTAAAATACCAGTCATCTAAAAAGATCTTCATTTTGAGGACGGATAAGATCAAAGATACCAGAATCTTCATTTTTAAAATCATACCCGCGAATTATTGCAACAGGACAGTTTGTTGCTTTTTTCATCACTAGTTCTGCTGCTGAACATAATTCATCTGCAATTGCAATTGCAGTAATCCGTAGTGTTTTTTCAAAAGAATCTTTGGTTCCGGCATAGTCAAGTATAGGATTCATGCCAGAAATTCCAATAGCATGATTGGTTTGCCCCATTCTAAATGGACGTCCAAAAGTATCAGAAATAACAACAGATACGGTTTTGTTTATTTTTTCCATGATTTCCTTACGAATCTTATACGCAGATGCATCAGAATCCAAAGGAAGTAATGTCACAAATCCATTTTTGACATTGCTTTCATCTATACCAGCATTTGCACAGATAAATCCATTATTTGTTTCAACAATTATGATTCCATGTTGCATTCGAATAATTTGTTTTGATTCTTTCAAAATTAATTCTATAATGCGTGGATTTTTTTCATATTGTGAACTTATGCCTTCTGCCAATAATGAAGGTACCACAGAAGACAATTCAACTATCCGACCTTCTTGTTTTGAGATTATTTTTTGAGCAATGACTAAAATATCGCCATCATGGATTTCTACAGAATCAATTATCAACTTAGATATATCGTCACATGGCTCTATTTCTTTTTCTATGCGGACTGGAATGATTTGCAATTATAATAGTTGTAAAAATACAGTAAGATATTGTTTATGCAGGTGCCGTCGTTTCCAGTTTCAAATGATAGTGTTTATTAATAATATCAAGTATTTTTGAGAGATCTTTTTCTTCCAGAGTGGTAGTCGCCAAATCTTTTACGACGTCTTGAGCTCTATATGCAATACCTAAACCAGAAACATCAAATAGTTTAACATCATTTGCGCCATCTACAACACATATGATGTTTTCTTTCTTTTCATTCCATTCAGCAATTTTGATTTT
>SXGQ01264771.1_pt1 | contig 26296 bp, 37 predicted proteins | sample 3178371 | NCBI WGS metagenome assembly SXGQ01 (sample SAMN11356859, study PRJNA531348) | freshwater metagenome | isolation source: freshwater sample F1-20 | place: China: Fuxian Lake, Yuxi | collected 2017-12-25 | reverse complement strand
TAGTCATGACTATTAATAATATCTATCAAGGAGACTCTCTAATTCTTTTAAAACAACTACCCGACAATTACTGTGATTTAGTTATTACATCACCACCTTATGCTGATCTTAAAACTTATGTTGATTTTAAAGGAATCTTAGCTGATGATTATGTTAATTGGTTTATCCCATATTGTAAAGAGATTGAAAGAGTTATCAAACCAACTGGATCATTTATTTTAAATATTAACGATAAAGTAGAAGGTGGTTTTAGACACCCTTATGTTTTTGACCTTATTTCCAAGTTACACACTGAGACTGGTCTGAAAATGTTTGAAAGGCTTTTTTGGAATAAAATGAAAGGACTTCCAAACAGAAGTAGATTTGGTGATAGAGTTGAGTATATTTTCTGGTTCGCAAAAAGTAAAGATTTTTACTTTGATATTGATAGTATGAGAACACCATATTCTGAGAAGTCAATTCAAAGAATGAAGAAACCCTTGAAGAAAAGATTCGCAAGAACAAAAGACAATCAAGATTCTAATGAATACAAAGAGTGGAAACCTAACCCACTTGGTGCCCTTCCAACTACACTAGTTAATATTTCTTCCGAGTCAAAGAGAATAGCTGATAATCACGTTGCGGTATACCCAGTTGAATTAGCATTCTATTTTATAAAAGGTTCTACAAAACCTGGTGATTTAGTCTTAGATCCATTTATGGGAACTGGCACCACTGCTGTCTCATCAAAGAGTTTAGGTAGAAATTTTATAGGGTTTGAATTACAAGAAGAATATATTAAAGTTGCCAATAGTAGATTACAAACTAATTAATTTCGTATACTTGTATTTATGAATCTTTTTATATCTTTATTATTTGCAATACCTTTATTTTTTATTCTATTCCAAGTTACTACATTTATAAGAGAGTTTATTTCACATCGAAAGAAGATGAATAAAATTAATAATTTTAGAAAATTTACTGTAGATATTCTAAAATCTGTTGAAGAGATAAAAGACCCATCAATCAAAGAGGAATGTTCGAGTTTCTTGTTGGAAAAACTAATAGTTGTCAATAAAAGTGAAATGTATAAAATGGATATATCGGCTTTCGAGTCCGAAATATATCAAAGGTGGGGTAAACATATTCCGAGTTATATAAAGTCACAAAGAGACAGAAAGATAACTGATTTGGGAATTTGACCTTTTTACCTTATATTTGTAGAAACAATAACACATGAGAGCTTTTTTAAAAACACAGCCTAAGACCGAAGAAGATATCAAATGTAGTAAAGACTGTATGGTTCGATCAGTATCGATTGCTACAGATACACCATATTCTACAGTTCATAAAATTATGTATAAGCACGGTTGGCGTGCTACCAGAAATAAATCTATTGGAAGTTGGGAAGACCAAATCACAGAAACTCTAACTGAGTTAGGATTTAAATATCGTAGGGTATCTTATCCAGCTGTTAAAGGCCAGGGTCGTATGAAGGCCACTTTAATGCCAAATGAAGGCACTTACATTTTAAGGCAGTCTAAACATGTTGTGGCGTATAAAGATGGTATTTTGATGGATACTTGGGATTGTTCAGAAAAGTGTGTCTATTTTGCTTGGAAAATTACTAAATAATATTATATGAAAGCAAGTGACAATTTAGTTTAAACCAGATTTTTGACTATAATTGTCCTGAATAAGTAAGAATACTTCTATCGCACATACACCCATTAGAACTGGTACTACTAAACCAGTTACGGTAATCAAAACGACACCGCTCACAAATACGGTATGTCCGATAAATAGTTTTATTATTTTTTTTTGCTTTGAATTTGAAACTACATTTTTAGATAAGCTATCAGTTAATATCTCTATTTTTCTTTCTAATTGATTTATGTAATATAAATTATCTTGATTAGTCTCTTTTATCTTCTGACTATATGTAGTAAAACTAATCAAAAGAAATAATATTAAAAAATAAACTTTAATCATTATTTATATATTGATACTTTCGATTTTGTAATTTAATACAACAATTTGACTATCAACTATATAAGTGTATACCATTTTTTTGTATTAAAATACAAAAAATGTAACTTACTGATATTTAAACCGTTATAATTAAAAATTAAAACTAACCTATGAAAAATGTAATTTTGTTTTTAGCAGTTGTATTTGTTTGTTTCCCTGCATTTTCACAATGTGAAGATGATGTGACTAATCCCTGGTTTTTGAATTTTAACCCAGAACCAACTATTAGTTGTAGTGATGAACTATCAAGCGTAATACCAATCACACAGGATGATTGTGACACACTAGTAGAAATCGCCTTTTATGATGAAATAATTACAGGTGAATGTCCTGGTAACTATGATGTATTTAGAGTATATAGAGCATTCGATGACAATGGTAATCAAGTTGTAGAACCACAGTTAATACACATTGTTGACGAAACTGGACCAACTGTAACAGAGTTTACTAATTTAATAGAAGTAAGTTGTGGTGACGAATTCTCAGTAATACCACCACAGTTTTCTGATGATTGTAGTGGTATAGTTGATACTCAAAGTAACATAGAAACATTTGTAAGCCAATCAGGATTAGATGAGTATGTTTATATTTGGTCGGCAACTGATGGATGTAATAACTCAACATATGCTCAAACTACTGTAAGATATGTTGATACAGTTTATCCTTGGTTTGTAAATTTCCCATCAGATATGACTATTAACTGTCAAGACGAATTACCAGAGGTTGTTTATCCTCTTGTTTTTGATAATTGTGATAGTGATATAAATATCGAATATACTGAAGAAATAATTTTTGGAGATTGTCCAAGTAATTTTGATATTGTTAGAATGTTTAGAGCTTACGATAATAGTGGTAATCCTATTATGGAGACACAGACAATCCACGTTGTAGATAACACAGCACCTGAGTTTAATAACTTAACCACTGATATAATTAGTGTTTGTGAATATACAGAATTTCCCACACCTATTGTTTGGGATAACTGTGGAGATATTAGTTTATCTTGGCAAGAAATAACAGTTGATAGTATATCTCCTTGCAACTATAGTAGATTAATAAATTGGATCGCCACCGATCAGTGTGGTAACAGTAGTTTTGCGAGTCAAGTAGTTCAAATTATTGACACAATATCTCCTATCATAACCGGTCAAATAGAGATTGATTTACCAAGTGGTTCGAATTTAGATAGCGTAATGGTAGATTACTCTGATAACTGCTCAGATGTTATTATAGATTACATCGATTTGGAGGTATCTGGTAATAATATTATTAGAACATATACAGTCACTGATGGTTGCGGCAATACATCTATTTTCGAACAAATTATAGGATTCACAATTCAAGATACATCACTTGTTGCCATTTGTCACCAAGAGGGTAATGGAAGTTATCATACAATCTGGGTCGCACCACAGGCAGTTCAAGCTCACTTAAATCATGGTGATTATTTAGGAGAGTGTCAAGATGAAAGTGATGAGGATGACGATGAAAGTGATACCAACGGTAGAGTAGCAATTTGCCACCAGACAGGTAATGGATCGTATCACACAATTTGGGTCGCACCTCAAGCAGTTCAAGCTCATTTAAATCATGGTGATTATTTAGGACCTTGTCAAGAAACTTTGATATTCGACTGGAGATATATCTTTCCTGAGGCAAATTACCAAATGAAAGTAGTTTTGGACGAAAACAGAAATTATGTTAAATTAGTGAGATTTATAAAATAATCTTATAAATTTATAAAAAAGGGGGAATAAGGTCCCCCTTTTTTATTAATAAATAGTAAATGAAATCGATAAGTAAATTTTTATTATTTTTTATAGTATTTTGTCAATCTGTCAACTTGCTATCACAATGCGCTGGTGATATAACTTACACATTATCACCTTTATCTCCAGATAATACTTACGCACCAGGTTCAACAGTTGACCTTTGTGTGACTATGAGTAATTGGAATGGTAACTCTCAGGGATCAAATTGGCTCGAAGGATTTGGACTAACACTTGGACCAGGTTGGGCATCTGTAACTCCAGTCACAACACCTATCTCTGCAAGTGCCAACGGTACTTGGCTATGGATGACATCTGTTACTTCAGCCTCGACTGGTCTGACAGCGGGTCCTGGATATTTCTTTGAAGGACCAACTGGTCCAACTGATGGTGATCCAGGTAATGACTGGGGAGATTTATGTTCAAGTGGAACTTGTGTTTGGGAATTCTGTGTTACATTAGAAGTCGCAAATGTTGGAGACCCTCTAAGCTTATCTATTGGTGTGACTCCTTATGCTGATGGTTCTATGGGTAGCTGGGGAACTGAATCTTGCTTTGACACAGAGACTCCAATCTTTGATGGCACCATAGGATGTATAACAGTTGGTTGCACAGATCCAACAGCTTGCAACTTCAATCCACTTGCTGGGTGTGATGATGGTAGTTGTGTACCATCTGGTTGTGTGGATAACCAAGCTTGTAACTTCAATCAAGTTGCTGGTTGTGATGATGGTAGTTGTGTTTATCCTGGTTGTACTGATTTACTTGCTTGTAACTTCAATCAAGTTGCTGGTTGTGATAATGGTAGTTGTGAGTATTTTACCATATCAAATATTGTTCATCAAATGATGCCTTGTCCAGATACAGTCTGTGTGAATTCTAATGAGAATTATAATGTTTCTGGTAATGTAAATTCATTTTATGAGTGGTCACTATCCGGTGGTGGTTTTTTAAGTACAACTGGGGAGAATATCTGTGATATCTTTTGGGGTAATAATCCGGGTCAATACACTTTGTCAGTAAGAGAAATAACATCATCTGGTTGTCAGAGTGGTTGGGAGACTTGTACAATAGAGGTTGTTATACCAACAATAGACTTTGATACATCAAACTATTCAATTTGTTTAGATGGAATGGTTACACTTTCTGCTTCACCACAAGGTGGTGAGTGGAATAGTCCTTTTATATTAGGCAGTAATTTTAATGGAACCACACCTGGTTCACATCAAGTGTCATACACTACAGAGATACAAGGGTGTCTAGTTACAGATTTTGTTACAGTAAATGTTAGACCTAAGTCTCAATACCCAACACTAATAGTTGCTGATACTATCGTCAATCTATGTGAAGAGCCAATGTCACAGGTTTATACAGTTTTGCAAGAAAATGGTGTCATTTATACTTGGACAATTGATAACTCAAGTTATGAAAGCAATTCTAATAGTGTTAGTATAATTTGGCCAGATACCACACTTGATTATGTATTTAGTGTTTGGGGAACAGATACATTAGGATGTGTAAGTGAAATGAGAAAATTTTTAGTTCATACTGAAAATTGCACCAGAGTATTTGCGCCAAATACATTTAGTCCTAACAATGATGGTATTAACGATGTTTTCACAATTTCAGGTATTGGAATCTATGAGCCCACACTAGTGATACTCAATAGATGGGGTGATACTTTCTATCAAACCAATGACCTTTATAGAGGGTGGAATGGAAATAATGGGAGCGGTTATTACAGTCAAGATGGTGTTTATAATTGGAAACTTTACTACACAGATTATAATAATTTTAGGAGAGAAACAGAAGGATTCGTATATTTACTTCGTTAAAATATAACCTTATGAAAAAAATAATATTTCTACTCTTATCAACTATTACATTCACTACCTGGTCACAGAACTATGAGGTTTGTCAAGATGCACCACATAGTAAAAAGTGGACTATTGTTTGGGGTGGTAAACCAAGTTCAAACTATGGTGCGAAGTTTATGGAAAAGCAAACCAATAATGCTTTCCACAATGAGAATGTTCTTTATGCTGATTATCAGTTTACAATTGAATCTTGCAAATCACTAATTAGTAAATTCTGTAAAGATTTTAAAATTGTATCCGTATATGGTTTTTCAAGGGGTGGTGTCAATGCATGGGAACAAATCGGTAAAGTTGATTTTGTTGGATTAATTGACCCATTGGTACCAAAAAATTATAAGTTAGATTTTGACGCATCTAAGGTATTTATGTTATATAATACCGGTGTTTGGGATAAAAACAATAAAGATAGACTTGATAAAGTCGCTTTATACTTAGGAAACAACCATTCAAAAAGACTTTATATGCCACATTTAGATATACCAAAATTATTCTTCACAAAGTACAAAAGAGGTTATCCCAATTAGATTATTCAGCAAATTCGTCAGGATTTTCACTTGGTCTATCCGGACTACCCTCAATATTTGGAGTAGACTCTTTACTTATTATAACTAAAGGATGTGTTGATTTATCTTTTACCTCTGTTGGGAATTCTCCAACATTTGAAAGACTTTGACCATCTTCTTCATCTACTTTTTGTATTAACATCTTGTCTCTATCTTCAGAATTAAACCAATAATCAACAACCTTATTTAGATTACCAACAAAAGCTCCGAAAAGAATTAGTAGCATCTCTTTCCAATTCTCAGCTATCTCAATTTTAAACATTACAGCCATATTGATACCAAAGATTATGAAGAAGAAGAGAAATAATACAATTCCTGTAATTTTCCATCTATTACTTTGCATTTGTTGAAGCATGTAATAAAATCTATTTTTATCTTCTACTTTTACATACGCTGTTTCTTTAAAGGGGTTTCTAATTTTTAACATTATTGAAAATTTATTTTTACTTATATATTTTCAATATAAAATAAATATCTCGTTGTAATATAAGCCAACCAACTATTTCAGAAATTTTAATTATATATAGTATATGAAAAAGATTATGATTTTATTTATTTTTTTAGTAATTACTATGACATCTTGTGTATCAAAGCATCCTAAGTGTGCCGCATATGATAACATACAAACTACAGAGGTAAAATGAAAAAGGTTTTATTAATATTATCAATTCTATTTGTGAATCATATTAGTTCACAAATTCACTCAGATATAAAAATGAGTATTGAATTATATCAAGAGCCTCAATCCATTTTAGTTATTAAAAATAACTGGAGAACTGATACTGAATCTAACAGAGAACTCGGAGCTGCACTACTATTCGCCGGATTTACAACAACAGCACTTTGTATCTATGAAGGAAATGAGACTTGGAAAAAAGCTAGTAATCCTGGGTGGCAGTATGATCCATTTATCTCTCAATCCACCAGACCATATATGATGGCTATTGGTATTGGATCATCTTTGACTGGCTTTTATTTTTTTCTTAGATAACTTTTTCAAGTTCTTCACCTAGTTGATTCTTTACTAATTCCCTGTAATAATCACATCTCTTTAGAAGTTCTAGGTGTGTTCCTGAGTCTAATATCTTTCCCATTTTCATCACAAATATTCTATCACAGTCTTTCACTGTTGATAGCCTGTGAGCGATTATTATTGAAGTCTTACCCCTACTTACATCATCTATTGCATCCTGTACCTCAACTTCTGACAGTGTATCAAGTGCGGAAGTAGCTTCGTCAAAAATCAACAACTCTGGATTTTTAGCAAGAGCTCTTGCGATTCCTATTCTTTGTTTTTCACCACCTGATAATTTACATCCTCTTTCACCTATAATTGTGTCCCAACCATGCTCTAATTTGTGCTTAAACTTCCAAACACCACTGAGTTTAGAAATTTTATCAATTTCTTCATCATTCAAAACTTGATTAATTCCGAAAGATATATTGTCTCGAATCGATGCGTCAAATAGTATGACTTCTTGATCGACTGATCCAATTTGATTTAGAAATGGCTTTAAATTTATTTCTTTTAGGTCTATATCATTAATCACTATGTTGCCTTCTTGTGGGTCAAAACTCCTTCTCAACAGATTAGTAATTGTCGATTTACCAGACCCAGATTCACCCACAAACGCAACTTTTTGACCTTGATTTACTTTGAAATTTATACCTTTCAAAATATATTCAGAGCCTTGCTCATCTTTACTATCGTAATCTTTTCCTCTTTTTGGGTAGGCAAAATGTACATTTTTAAATTCAATTGTTGAGATTTTTGATAAAGTATAACTATCCTCTTTAACTTCAACATCAGGTTTTATATTTAATAATTCAAAATACTTCTCAATATTAATTTTATCTGTGATGAACTGTTTCTGCATGTCAGTTAAAGACCAAACAGATACAATAAAGTTACCAGACCATAGAAACATCATAAATAGACCACCTGTTGTGATATCACCATTTATGACTAATATTACAGATATAAATATTGTAATCCATCTGAATAACTGTGAACCTAACCGAATCAGTGTTAATTTATTAATAGCTCCTAGCCAAGTATTGGAGTATTCAACTTGATAATTATTCTGAATGTTATCTAAATTATTAAGTGATTTTTTTTCAGCAACTTCATTCTTTATTAAGAAAACAAATCTAAAAATCTCAGAAATAAATCTTGAATTTTTATTTCTGATGTCTCTTACAACTCTAATTTTTGGATCTAGCTCCTGATTAAACTTAATCAAAGACCACGCGAATATAAAACTAGCTAAAAAATATGAAACACCAAACCAAAAATTTACAAAAGATATTACAGCAATAGAAATAATAAATTGAGAAATTGATGGTATGAAGTTATAAATAAACATATTCATTTGACTGTGTATAGATGTAAATCCTGCTTGTACGATACTCTGTTTTACTCCCGAATGTTCATTAATATGTTGACCATTGGAAAAGGAAAAGAATTTCATAATTGACTTGTGATTCAAATAATTATCAACATATACATCTAATTTTTTTACTTCTATTCTCTCACGAATTCTGACTAAAATAATTTTACTCATTACAAAAATTGCAGCAAGTGATGACCAAAAAATCGCCATTTTTAAATTAGAACCTTTCTGAGCTATATCAAATACTTTACTAAGAAAATATGTGTTCAGTGCCTCTATTGCAATTATAGAGGCGATAATTATAAAAACTGTAAAAAGTGTTTTTCTAAATGGTTTTGTAAATTCGAAAACTTGTAATAATATATCTTTATTTGAATACTTCATACTAATGATAGTATAAAAATAAAATAATGTTTAACTATTGTGTGTCAGTTATATTACCGTGTAAAATGAACGTAATGTAATTTGCGGTATCTCTATAATGTGGATAGTGACACTCTGTGAAAATTTTAAAAGTGGATTCTTCGAATTCATTTGTAACTTCCTTTTTAAGTAGAACCGCTTTAATCTCTTCTAACTTACTTTTTTGAACAGGTTCTGCGAAATGTATAGTTAGTTGTATGTACCTTTCATTATATCTATCATAGTCCTCATCTAGTTCAAAGTGCCTAAAAACAACACCAAATTTTGACATCATATATTTTTTCAATCTGAGACCATCTACCCAAGCCGTATTATCATCTTCTACAAATATCCAGTTTTCAGCTTCTTGATCACTTTTTAATTTCGTATAGATTTCTAACATATAACCCTCTGTATTACCCAAAGCTAAAAACTTTCTAAGAGTGAATCCTTCTAATATATCTTCATCTTCGAGTCTTGATATAGATGATTTTAGTTCTGCTAATATTTTAGAACTATTGGTATTTGAAGCTATCCAATCATTTATCAAATTTGTTGAGTCTTGTGTTATAGTACCAGTGACTTTAAGTTTAGGACTTATTTTCACAGTGAAATAATTATCATTATTCTGGTTTATTTCAAAATCGCAAATATTATCTAAATCATCTGTTATGTTAAAGAAGTAATCTTTTAGAACATCAGCGTCAGACTGACTTGATTCGAAAAATTTTTTTAAATGTTTCATTATATTATATATATTATATGAGATGGCTAAAATTATTTGAGGATTTCAAAAAGATAAAAGAAATTACAATTATTGGTGGTGGTATTTCATCTTTATATGCGGCTTATCTATTAAAGAAGAATTTTCCAGAGATTAAATATACAATAATAGAAAAAGAATCCGAGTGTGGTGGTAGAGTAAAAATGTCAGAAATAGGTGGTGTCAAACTACCAACTGGTGCGCATTTCTCCAGAATAGAAAAGGATAAAATATTGACTAATCTGTTAAAGGATTTAGACATTAAAATAGAACCATATACTTTGAAAATAGACTATACTTTTGAAAGGTCTAATGTTGATGAATTTATTAAAAAATTAAAAAAATCAATTTCTAAATTTGATAGAAGTCAATTCACATTTAAAGAATTTGCAAAAGAAGTTCTTAAAGATGATTATGATAATTTTATTAACATGATGGGATATACTGACTTTGAAAATTACGATTTTAAAGATGCTTTAGAAAATTATGGATTAGAAGATAATGTTCCGGGTTATAAAATAGCTGATATACCTTGGGATGAATTGGTTAATAGACTTATTGATTTCATTGGTGAGGAAAATATTTTATTAAATACCGAAATTAAATCTATTGAAAAAAATGGTTCTAAGTATTTGATTAACTCTAAATGGGAATCAGATGGTGTTATTATAGGAGTAACTGTTGGTCAATTAAGAAAGCTATTGGATAATAAGATATATGATGGAATTGAGTCTCAAAATTTCATAAAAATATTTGCAAAAACGGATTTAGATATTGACAATTATACGGTGGTGGATTCCGAACTTAGAAAAATAATACCACTTGATAAAGATATCTATACTATTGCATTTTCTGATAATAAGGATTCAAGAAATCTAAAAGATAAAGATAAAGGTTTTATTGAGAGATTACTAAGTAATCACTTCTCAAAGTCCATTAAACTAAAAGATGTCAAAAAATTTTTCTGGGATGAAGGAACACACTTCTTTAAACCACTTTCAAATAAGTGGAAAAATCGAAAACAGTTTATATATGAGTGTCAACATCCCGAAGATAATATTTGGGTAATTGGAGAAATGGTCGCAGAGAAACAAGGTTGGGTTGAAGGAGCATTATCATCTGTTGAAAATATTAGTCTATTTAAATAGCTAAACTTTCGAAAATTTTTTTATATTAGCATAGTTAAACACACGCTTCCCATCTCGAAGGATAATGAGAGGAATAATACGTCCTTTAAGGTTTAACTGTATATCAAGTAGTAAATACGTCCAAGGAAATTTTCTTTAAGTCGAAACGGTTATGACGCCTGGCACAGGATTACATTGTGGGTTCGAGTCCCATCTTGATATCTTACTTATAATGCTGAGATAGTAGTTAGTAACAAATTGTCTTAAAAGACAAAATCAAATTTATATATATCTTAAAAATATATTAAATTTATGAGAAAATTACTAATTTTAATGACACTGTTATTCTCTACTGTACTCAATCTGAGTGCTCAGAGGAATTGTGGCCAAGAACAGTACCATCAACATCTGATGCAAACTGATCCAAATTATCTGAATAATCAACAACAAATAGAAGAGTTCACAAATGAATTTGTTAGAAATTACGATGGTGGTTCTAGAGCTATCGTTACAATACCTGTTGTTTTTCATGTTATTTATAACACATCTACCCAGAACATCAGTGATAGTAAATTAAATGCACAGATTAATCAATTAAATTTAGATTTTTCAAAATTAAACTCTGATAATGCAAACACACCTTCTATATTCCAACCTACTGGGAATATGGATATACAATTTTGTTTGGCCACTAGAGACCCTAACGGTAATTCGACAACTGGAATACAAAGAAGACAGACTACTGTATCAGCATTTTCAACAAATAATGCTATGAAATATTTTGCACAAGGTGGTTTAGATGCTTGGCCAAGTTCAAGTTATTTAAACATCTGGATTTGTAATATGAGTGGTGGAATTTTAGGATATGCTCAATTTCCAGGAGGTTCAGCTGCGACTGATGGTGTGGTTTTATTATATTCAAGTGTTGGTAGTGTTTCAAATCCATCAGGTGGTGCATTTGGGTTAGGAAGAACTGGTACTCACGAAGTAGGTCACTGGTTAAATCTAAGACATATTTGGGGTGATGCAAATTGCGGTAGTGACTTGGTTTCAGATACACCAACACATAATACTTCAAATTATGGTTGTCCAACTTATCCACATCTATCTACATGTACTGGAACACCTGTTGAAATGACTATGAACTTTATGGATTACACAGATGATGCGTGTATGTATATGTTCTCTAATGGTCAAGCTGCTAGAAGTCAAGCATTATTTACAACTGGTGGTGCGAGGGCTTCTCTTCTAAACTCTTTAGGATGTTCATCACCAAATACATCAACTTGTGGTGTACCAACTAACACAACATCATCAAATATTACAACTACCGGTGCTGTAGTTTCCTGGTCGGCAGTTACTGGTGTTACATCCTATAATCTTCAATATAAACTCTCAACATCTACAACTTGGACCACTTTGAATACAACATCAAACTCAGTCTCAATCACTGGTCTTACAAGTAATTCAACTTACAATTACCAAGTTCAGTCAGTTTGTGGCACTTCTAATAGCTTATATTCAACTCAAGCTAGTTTCACGACTTTACAATCATCAACTACTTGTACAGATGTTTATGAGTCTAACAATAGTTTGAATCAAGCAAAGACTATACCAGTAAATACCACAGTGACTGCTCGTATCTCTACTAGCACAGATAAAGATTATTTCAAGTTCACAACTACAACATCAAATCGAAATATCAGAATTGATTTAACAAACCTACCAGCGGATTACGATGTCAAATTATATAATCCATCAAATACCTTGGTGACAACTTCTGCTAACTCTGGTACAACTTCTGAGGTAATAATTTATAATAATGGTCCAGTTGGAACTTATAAGGTCTATGTATACGGATACTCTGGCGCTTTTAACTCTACTATTTGTTATAATTTACTGGCCTCAGTATCATCTTCAACATTTAGAACTACATCTGAAGAACAATTAGTGTTCTCTTCGACCGGTGAGTTTGAAAATTTATTAGCATACCCAAATCCTACTGATAAGATAATTAATTTGAGTTTCTCTACAAAGGATGAAGAGTCGTATCAAATTATTATGATTGACGCTATAGGTAAACAAGTATACGACAGAAAATATGTTTCTAACTCTGGTAATAATCAAGTAGAAATTGACATATCTGAATTATCGATTGGTTGTTATAATATATTATTGATAGGTGATAATAAAAGAGACAATCTAAGAATTATAAAGAAATGATAATTTTCTAAAATAAAAAAACCCATCAAATATTTGATGGGTTTTTTTATTCTTAGGGTTTGATTACTTACTAAAGTTATAAGACCTCAAACAGTGACCAGTCCACGCAAAAACACCTAACATAACAGGGATTGCTAAATTAGCTCCTCCTAAATAAGATAAGTGCATGACAGCAGCTGCTGACATTATCGTGGACAATGTTAGTGCGCCATAAATAGATGTGCGAGGATAAATAAGCAATGCGACTCCAACAATTTCAGCAACACCTACCATAGTCAAATATGGCATCATGTTGAAAAGTGTAAAGGTCTGAATCATTTGCTCAGTAGCAGCAACCTTAGAGTATCCACTCATAATAAGCATGAATGAACAAATTGCTGTAAATACCCATCCTAAGTTTTTAAGTGTAAAATATTTCATCATAGTATTGTATATTATTTTTTAACAAGTTTGTTTATTTAAAAAACTTTTTTTAAAACTAATATATAATCTATACTTTTGGCCAAAAAGTGAGAATTTATTGATACGCTCTGATAGGTATCAAAAAAGAAATTAAATAAAATTATTATGAAAACAAAAACAGCCAATGCGCTACCATCACAGGTAGCAAACACGTCAAAAATCTTGACACCAATCTTTACCACAACAAACTACTCAATGTTTGGATATATCGGTGGTAATAGAAATGTAAATCCAACAAATCTCAAAAAAATTACTGAATCAATTGCTAAAAAACACATTAAGACAAATGCTGTAATTTGCATATTAGATTACACTGATTCAGATAAACCTCTTAAAATTGTTGATGGTCAACACCGTTTTGAAGCATGTGAGAAACTTCAAATTCCAGTATCATATGTAATTGATGATACTCTTAATCTCAGTTCCATTCTAAATGACATTACTCTTATGAATACTGCTTCCAAAGAATGGGATGTTTCAGATTTTATGAATAGCGAGGCACAAAAAGGTAATCAAAATTATATTTTGTATAGAGATATTTATACTAAGTATTATGAGAATTTTGATCACGAGGCGCTATTTTTTATTCTCAATAACGATGATAGAAGACAATTTCCAAATATTGGATATCCTATGTTTAAACAAGGTAAACTTCAGTTTGAAAAATCAGATTCTACTTATCTAACAAATAGACTAAATGAACTTTCTAAATTTAATGGATTCTCTGAAATCGGTGGTAAAAGATACTATCAAAAGGCTTTGAATCTTCTATTAAATTGTAGAGGATTTGATTCAGACCATATGATGAATAAACTCCAACAGAGAGTTTCCACTATTCAAAAATGCTCAACCATTGAAGGCGCATTAGATCAACTTTCTGGTATTTACAATCATAAACAACAAACAGGTAGAGTTGCACTCACAAGAGTTGGTAGTAAAATTGTTAAGATAGAAATTGTATAATTTTACCTAATGAAATTAAAAAACCCTCCATTAAGGAGGGTTTTTTAATTTGCAGGTGTGATAGGTGGTCTATCTGTGAGAGTAGTGAACTGAGTATCAAAATATCCATTTCTCAACGATTCATATTCACTTTCTTTTCCAGACTCATGCCAAGAATCTTCACCATCCCAGTATGAATAGTAACACTCGGTCCATTTCTGGTCTTTTTTCAATTTAAGAAGTTCTTTTAGAGCTTCCTCATCAAGTCTTGAATCTAAGTCTAAGTCTAAGTCAAAATTTTCTATAAACTCTAAAAATTCTTGCTCAGTTTCACCACTATAACCATACTGCCTAAAATCATCTGGGTCTAAAAAGGCAGTCTCACTGTGTCTAATGACTGAATACTTTTCTAACTTTCTAATTTGATACATAGCTACATTTTTATTTTATAATTTGATTAATTTTATTATTCCTGACTACATTTTTAAAAATTGAATTGAATTTTGAATTATTCAAAAAGTCAATTCTATCATTGAAGGCCTTTTTTAATTTTTTAAAGTTTTTATTGCTTAATCTTTCAGATTTAATAATAAAGAAACCATCTTCTAATATTTCGATATTTGAAAATATTCCAAATAATGACCTGTAGAATCTAAAACTATGTTTAGAATTACTACTAAGGAATATAATTGTATATTGGTTGTCCTCCCAATCGAAATTAAGATCCTTGATAGTGGATTCTCCTATACACTCTAAACAGCTCTCAACTATCTGACTCATTAGTCGAAATAAACAAAAGTATCATAATTTGTATCCTTCTCACGAATAACATCTTGTTGTACTAATGCATCATATAGTGAATCTGCCCAATTACAGTTCGAAGGTGCTGCCATTTCTGAGGAGTTATCCTTGATATACTCTTGCATTTCTTCCTCCGACATTCCTTCGAGTTCTGGATACTCACTAATATTGATGTTTATCGAATCACGAACAATCCACAATGTTTGTTCTTCACAGATTCTAACTAAAAGTGTATCTACTTTTGATACTTCTTGATTTGATTTTTTTTCTTCTGACATATTATTAAGTTATTTAATACCTTTATATGTAGTTCGAAAAAAAATGTTTTGTTACATTTCTATATCTCTTTAAAAATAAAATCTAATTTTATTATACATTGAAAGTCTTGACCTAATTCTAATATATCTTCATCATCTTTTTCATACATCCAATTTATAACGGTCTTTGATTTTAAATTTTCAAATTTCTTCATTATATCTAAAATGGACTTGGTAGAACTCGTATTTGCATAATCAATTTGTATGTTAATCGTAGTTTCACTATTTGGTGATTTTCTATAAACATTAATTGTTGAAAATAAATCCTTAAAAAAATCTTGTGGATATTCACATATACATCGACCTTCAATTGTCAATACACCATCATCGGTATCAAAAAGTATGGACGGTGTTCTACTAGTTATCGGCACTTTGTATATCATTGAAATTACATTTTATATTACTATTATATATTTAGTAATATAAATGGTAATGTTCTGAATAGTAGATAGTTACTGGTTATTTATAGAAGTAATCTGATTGTAAGCAGCGCATTTTTTGTTTCTAGCACAAGACACAAGTGAAATTATAACCAATGTTAATAGAATTAACTTTTTCATAAAAGTATATATTACTTTACAATACAGAGTAGAACTGAAAATGCTGCCAATAGTGTTACCAATATGAAGTTGTATTTTGTATGTATTGAAGATGATGCTAATGTGGCTACTGTATTAGCATTATCTGGATCTGATTTTATGATTCTATTATACTCTTTAATGTAGAAAATAGAATATATGAATCCAACAACTGAGAGTACTAATGAAACTGTTATACTAACACCCATGACCATATGAGCAAATCCAAAATACAAAGAATACAATACTCTTTTTTTAAGAGTTAGAATATTACTTCTAAATATTTCTTCTTCTATTTTGGCTAAGTATGGTAAGGCTATACATAATATCACCCAGAATGATAATATCAAAGGAATAGAACCACTATTAAATGGTTGTGTTATAACATTACCAACATCATTACTATCACCACTAAAGATTGAAAACCATGACCAGGTCATGAATCTTGGTAGGTCTAAGTTGTAGAAAAATATAACACCGACTATAATTGCAATGACTAAAAGAAGTGACCAAAAGTAGTCAGTAATTCTCGTCATGTACATTTTTCTTATTAGTGATGAATCCTTTCTAAACTCTTGATAAGAATTATAAAAAGAAAGAAGAATTAGAAAACCTGAAATTAAATTGAATATCATATACTGTGTGTATTTATAATACAAAGATACGATATATTTTTAGAAAAGTTTACTGTTGTTAATAAAATGTTGAAAACTAAGAAACTTCAGGTATATCTTTCCACCTTGTTGTATACTGCGGACTAAGAAAATCTCTTCTAGTATTCCATTTTTGATAATCAACCACTGGAATCTCTGATTCTTCATATTCTTCTTTAAATATAACACCTTGTTTGATATTTTCTGGTTTTAATCCATAAAAGCAGACACCTGCTTTATAGTATAGTCTAACAGGCATTGACTCGAGTTGTGGTGATATTTGATTCCAAATATGTTGAAGACTTTGAGTTTGACTATCCAATTTAAATTGAATACTCCAAACAAAGTAATTATCATCAAACCTATTAGTAGTTGCGAAGATACTAACATAGTTAACTCCTAACTTTTCACGTATTAATTTTCTGTGACAGTTTTCCACAAAAGTCCAAATTGCATTTTTTATCTGAATTGGTTCCCAAACTGTTGACCCGAAAGAACGACTAGTTGTAATCATTTTTGGAATTTTAAACCTCTCAGTTATTGGGCTACATAATACTTCATGTAGTTCTAAGTATGTTTTAACACCAGGTGAGTGCATCATTTTTTTTACTTGGTACTGTTGAAGATTCTTAAAATCCTCAACTGTTTCAACATTTATATTAAAAAGTCTTTTATTAAATTTTCTACCTATTCCCCACACCTCACTTATGTCTATATTTTTAATCTTATCTTTAATTTTCCAATAAGAACAAACACCATTATAGTCACTATCTTTTTTGGCCATATAATTGCAAAGTTTAGCGAGTGTTTTATTTGGTGCTACCCCAATAGAAACTGGAACTCCTACTAATTTATAAATTAGATTTTTAAGCCTCAACATCTCTGATATCAATTCACTCTCAGTGATATGTGAAAGATCCAAAAATGCCTCATCTATAGAGTAGACCTCAATTCTTGGAACTTCTCTTTTTAGGATATTTATAATTCTATCTGATATGTCACCATACAGTGCATAATTTGAAGAGAATTTAGATATTTTATTTTTAGTCGCACGGTCAACTTTAAATAGTGGTTGTCCCATTTTAATATTCATATCTTTAACTTCTTGACTTCTGGCTATTATACATCCGTCATTATTTGAAAGAACTACAGTTGGTTCTTTTTCTAAAGTTGGTTGAAATAATCTCTCACAAGATACGTAGAAGTTATTTACATCTAAAATTGCTATTTTTTCCTTTGAGACAAGGTCCAAGTAATCGTTCCCCATATTTCATTATTATTAATAGAAGTGAATTTATCAATTGTTATTTTAGAATCATCTTTATATAAAACTATATCACCTACATCAGGATCTTTTGATCTATCAACAACAAGTATATCTCCAGAGTTAATTCCAAATTTACTTTCACCTGTGTATTTGAAGTAGTATGTCGTATAAATATCGTCAACAATTAAATCATTAAGATCCAGTCTTTTATCTACATAGCTTTCGGCAGGTGAACCAAATCCTGTTGTTTTAGTTTTAACTTCTAAACTCATATTATTTTATTTTATCTCTTCTTTGTCTATGAAATGTTATTACGAATCTATGAACCTCTTCTAAAATTCTAGCTAATAAGTATCTATCTTTCAGTGCCATTATATCAATGTCTTGTCCATTTGTTGTATGAATAATATTAGGTTTGTGGTTCTTATCTTTTGATATTGATATTAAGTCTAATTTATCAATTATCTTGAGTTCTTTAAATACTTCTATAGCGGTATTTAATTGTGGCCTTGCGCCGTCAATAATAACTAAGTTCGGTAGTTGTATTTTTTCATCTAGTAATCTTTTAAACCTTCTATTTAGAACCTCTTTAAATGATCCATAATCGTCACCACCGCTATTTGATTTAATTATAAATTTTCTATATGATGATTTTTCTGGCTGACCCATTACATAACGAACAGATGCCGATACAGCTTCTGAACCATTTGTATGTGAGTTATCGAAAGCTTCAATAATCAAAGGTGATTGTTTGAAGTCTAAATCTTTACCTATTTGTATTAGTTGCTCTTTTATCTTGTTTAACCTTAGTGGTTCTATTTTCTTTATCAGTAATTCTAAATTTTTTAGTCTAATTAATTGGTCATGAGCTTTTTCAAACTGAAGTGTTTTTGAAAAGTAGTTTATTTGTTTTTTAAAATATTTTTTTACAGAGTCATACTCAAAGTCAAAAATTTTTTTTATTTGAGATATCATCATTTCGTAGTGTAATTTCTTAACTTTACCACAACAAGGACCTAAACAATTTGATATTTGTAGTTCCAAACAAGGTTTGAACTTCCCTATATTGTCTTCTGATAAATTATAAGAACAACTTCTAAGTGGAAATATCTGGTGAATAAGATCATATACTTCATTTGCTGTCCTACCAGATGTAAATAGTGCCAATATTTGATTTGGTTTGCACTCAGTATTTCTTGCCAAATCTATCCTTGGAAATTCTTCTTCTTCAATTATTAATACCTGTCTGGTTGTTTTATCATCTTTACCCTTTATATTATATTCTGGTTTATAAAGCTTTATAAGGTTTTCTTCTACAACCAAAGCTTCAGATTCACTCTGACATATTATAAAGTCAACAGAGTTTATTTTTTCAACTAGTTTTCTAGTTTTTATGTCCTCGTGATTTTTCTGAAAGTATGATTTTACTCTTTTAGGTAGAAACTTAGACTTACCAACATAGATAATTTTATCCTTACTATCTCTGAAAAGGTAGCAGCCAGGACTCTGAGGTATATTTAAATTTTCTAAGATCATTTGGTGGTAAATATAATAAAAATTATCTACTGTCCAAATAAGTCTTCTAACTTTTTATCTCTAATCCATCTAAGCTTGACATTATGTAAGCTATCAGTCCAATCATTTTTCACATCTTTTATTTGGTGTGACTCCTCATTGAAGATATCTCTTAGAGATGGTGTAAGAGGATTAGACATTGTATTTTTTAATTGTCTATCAGAATCATCACAGTAAAAGTAATATACATAATCATACTTTGATTTAGTGAGTTTCTGAGTAATAGATTTTGAACTTTTAAAAACATAGAATGTTGGTAGTTTTATTTTAGTATTAATCAGTTCGGCTACTTTTTCTGAATAAAAATTATTCATTACAATGATATAATCAAGTCTAAATAAATTAGACATTATTTTTTCCTCAGCCAATTCCCACTCATATCTTTTAACCTTTATACTATTACACTTGAGTGGGTAATCATTATCACCAAAAATGTATAATATATTTTTACCTAAAGTCTCATAGAAATCAACTAAGGTGTGTAATACAAATTGACCACCATTTCCAATTATTATTTTGTTTTTATGACCTATTTCTATCACGTCAATTCATCTAAGTTTTTTCTTCTACGATATGCCTTTTTAGACTTTTCAATATCTTCATCCGATATAAGACTAAATCCCATGTAGTTTCCATAATAAAGTAGAGTAGCATCATCTAATTTATTGACTATACACTCATCACAGATAGCTAAAATTATTTGATCACCATCGTGTTTGGATCCATATCCTGCTTCAATGATTTGAATTATGCCACCACTGACCATATCATTATTTATAGTTCTATTTTTACCATCTTTGGCCTCTTCATTCTTCCATAGAATATCTTCTTCACTAATTTTATTGTGAATTTTCTTTCTAGAGTATTCATAAGGAATTACATTATTTTGATTACAACAAATACAATACATTTAATTTATATCAAAGGCTTATCAGGATGTTCAAACTCAATATGTGAAAAATGGTCATTGATTAACATACTCTTTTGACCACAATAAGGACAGTAGTGACCAGGCTCGATGTCTTCCGAGTTTAATAAATTATTTTCCATAATACAAATATAGAAAATAGATTTATTTGTTTTTAAGATTCTGTGTTTTTCTTTTGGATGATTCACACTTTGAAACAATATAGTCGTGAGCTCTTTTCAATCTTTTTTTAGTCTCTGGATCTTTTGCTCTTGATAGTGCAACTCTGCATCTTTGCTCAATTAGATTCAAGATTTGTGACTGTCTAGCGTGTGACTTAGACTTGAAGTCTGGTCGATTTATTGTTTCTTGAATATCCTCTTTTGTTCTGAATTTAACCGGAACCGTATCTTCTGGATTTTCATCTGTGTATAGTCTTCTCGAGGAACCTTTTGGTTTTTTCCCTGTTCCCGTTTTAGGATCAGATGATTCATTTATAAACTCAAAAAAACTTTCTATATGTGTCATTTGTTTATATATTAACATTAACAAATTTATTTAATTTCATATAACAGCTATGAAAGTAACACTTATTCAAACTAAACTCTATTGGGAAAATTCCAGTAAAAATTTTGAACACCTTAATCAAGTATTTTCTAATTTAAAACCGACTGATATTATAATCTTACCTGAGATGTTCTCAACTGGTTTTACTATGAATACAAAATACGCAGAAGAATTCAGAGATAATTCGGAATCAATCTCTTGGATGAAAGATTGGTCAAGAAAATTAAATTGTGCAATAGTTGGTAGTATTTCAACTAAAGTTGATAATGATTACTTTAATAGATTACTTTTTGTAAAACCAGATAACACATTTAGTACCTATGATAAAAAACACACATTTACTTTTGCAAATGAAGATAAACATTATAAAAGTGGAAATTCTAAACTAATTGAATCATATAATGGATGGAATATTTGTCCACTAATTTGCTATGACTTACGGTTTCCGGTTTGGAGTAGAAATCGTGTTGTAAATGGTAAGCCAGAATATGACTTACTAATCTATGTTGCAAACTGGCCAAGTGTTCGAAGTAATCATTGGTCATCGCTACTCAAAGCCAGGGCAATTGAAAATCAATGTTATGTAATTGGTGTAAACAGAGTTGGTTCAGATAACAATGGAATGATTTATTCTGGTGATTCTACTTTAATATCACCAAAAGGAGAAATTGTCTGGTCTTTGAAAGATTCGGAAGGTGTGTATCAATCTGAAATAAAAATGGCTGATTTGTTAGATTACAGACTAAGGTTTCCAGTTTTAATGGATGCCGATAAATTCTCTATTTGATTATGTTTGATATAATAGTTAATAAATGGAAGGAAGAAATAGAGTCTATTAATATAAACGGGTATAGTAGAACTATCGACAATATAAATTTTTTTCCAATGCAGAGTAGATATTACCCACATAGTTTGGCATGGAAGGCCAATTTCAACTTTAAAGATGGTATTGGTTGTAGTGAGTTTCCTGATATTGAATTCTCGGCATTATCAAAGAGTGAGTGGGATTGTGCGTTAAGGAATCTATTTATTTCAAAATTTGGTGATGAGTGGAAAGAAGGACCTAATTCTGGTGAGATTCAATTTCACAATAATCTATGTGATTATATGACATATCAGGGATATAGATTTGTTATCCAGTTTTATCCAGACCAGTTCTTGTCTATTATTCGTGATAAAAAATTAATTGAGATAGGAATATAATGGCAATTCAGACTAGTGATAAATACATACACACATGGTGTGATAAATGTGAGACAATTCAAAAAGTCTGGAAAGTTAAACACTATCTAGATAAAGATAAGAAAAAGGTTTTCCTTATTGGATGTCCTAATTGTAGGAGTATTAAATTAAATCAGATACTATGTGATTTAATTTAAAGTTTCTTAGATTTGATTTGTAATTGCTCAGTAGTTCATATAAATCTTTAGGATCAAAGTGTTTATCATTTTTTCTACATATCTTACACTCATGACACTCAGCTTGAGCCCAATCATCATCATCCTCGGTTATATAAACATATCCTACTTCGTATTGATCACCAAATACTTTGAAGAAGTATGATACACCATCTTCTTGGTAATATCTATCTCCGTAGTTTATTTCCTTTTTATTAAACTTTATTCCCTGTTTACTTAATTCTTCTTTATTAGAGTTTACATACTCCCAAATATCATTTAATGTCATTCTAAAATATTATCAATCTTTGAGTTTCTTTCATTTTTTATTTTACAATCCGAGCAGATAAAATCTGTTTCTTCTTTTTCATAATAGTATAGAGCCATAGAATCAACATTAATATCACCACATTCCCTACAAGTAGAAATATACTTATTGACTATCTTATTTAACCAATCACTATTAATTTCAATATAATCTTCTTTCATAATATTATCTTATCTATTTGTTTTTTCCGCCATTCACTTATCTCAATGTTATATTTAGTATTCTATGAAAAATCTATCACAAATCTCATAATTTTCTTTTTCAAGAGCATCGAGATAATACTCACAATTCTTTTTAGCATCAGAACTAAAAGGTATAATGTCTGAAAACTCCTCTCTCAATTCAATACTTCTTTTTAATCTAGCATCAAAATCATTCGGGAAACAAGAAGATAGTTGGTTATTCTCACGTTGTTTTTTAACGCAATCTAAATGTCTTTTACTGATAATTATTTTTTCCATAGAATACTAAATATAACAACAAATATAAGAAATAAATTGAAATAAAAAAAGGAGTAAATTAAATACTCCTCATATTTGTAATCTGCAAAACGTTAGTGGCAATTATATAAACTGCCATTGAAAATTTTGCGAAAATTGAGCATCCGTTAGGCAGCCTTCGCCGATCGTTATAGTTAATTATAATAAAATACTATCTTTTGAAGATTTTTCCATCACCATTTTCATCAATAACTTTTATCTCTTGTTTATCATTTCCTATTTTCAACTCATGACTAACACCATCTATAATTAGAGAAAATGTGTTCCAATCAATTTCAATTTGTTTCCTATTTTTATCATTTTAGAGTTTTAGATTATTTAATACTACTTATAACAACAAATATAAGAAATAAATTTTGATTTATCTATTTTTTATAGGTAAAATTTACTTCTCATATTTGCAACAGAAATATACTACAAAACCCCGATTGTATCCTGAAATTGAAGGTGTGCTTTCTTCACCGAGGTTATTTATCTAGTAAAGAGTGGTATATCTTCTTGGCTTATAACTATTATAAACCCTACCTTTAGTAAATACTGAAAAACCACTATTTAAGCAAATGTATTTCACACCACTAATATACAAATAATATTTTAAATATATAGAGTATGAAAAATATTTTATCATTTAGCAAATTCTTCGAAGAGGTATATTACGATAGTAGAAAAGAAGTAGAAGGTTATGTTGATGCTAATGACTTAGTTGGTCAACGACTTTGGTTCCATACAAACAGAACACATAGAAACAATGGTTGGAATGGAATGATTGGAATTTATGATTCATCTCCGAGTGGTAGAAAATCCGGACTGGCGGGTAGATACACAAATGAAGTTAGAATAAAAGAACCTATTTTCTTTCAGACCTCAGAAGCTGGTTCAAAGACTATTAAAGAGACTGATAAAAGAATTTTGATAGCTGGTGTTTCTGGTGTTGTTGTTCCTACAGATAATAAGACTAATGATATGATTAAGATTACCTATAATCCATTTGATGTTGCTTATTTTCATGAAATAGACGATGAGGATAAGAAAGAAATAGTATCAGGAAGTGAGGTCTACTTCAATGCCTCAGAAGATGGTAATTGGGAAATCTGGGTAAAAGATCCAGTTTATTCTAAATAAGTACTCAGGGAAGGACTCGAACCTTCACAATCTTTCTTAAAGACCTTTCAGTAACTACTTATCTTTTTGAATTACTTACTAACACGACTACCGCAAATGTTTTACCATGGATACATTCTTTCCGCCACCTGAGCAAAGATTATATTATGATTTTTTATTATTGTTGAGTATTTCTTTTAACTTCTCCTCTCTCTTATCGATAGTTAAACAAGAGTCACAGATGGTCATTACACTTTTATTATAAAAGTTTATGTTACATCTTTTACAAGTGCACAACCAAACATGACTACTATAATGCATTGATTCTCCACCTCCTCTTATATTTTTATCTTTAGAGTTCATATCTGTAATATATAATTTATTATGAAAGAACACATATTTGTTTATGGATTGTTTAGAGATAATTCAAGAAACTTACTTGGAGATTTTGTACATTGTGGTAAGGCTTGGGTCAATGGTAAGTTATACAAAGTAAATGAGTTTTATCCAGGACTTGTAGAAGGCAGTGGTAAAGTATGGGGAGATGTTTATTTGATAAATACAGAAGTATTGAGTGAATTAGATATCTTTGAAGGAGATGAGTATAAAAGAAGTAAAATAAGAACCTCAACCGACTTGGAATGTTGGGTTTATATTTATAAAGATGATGTAAGTAGTCACAAACAAATTAAAAGTGGTGATTGGTTGCTGAGATGAAAAAACCCTCTCAAAGAGAGGGTTTTTTTTATAAAATGAATAGTAGCGTTATTAGTAAGACAAATGCAACTATTGAAACAACGAATAGTTGTTTTGCTGATTTCTCATTATTATTCATTGGTTTTTGGTTGTTCTGATTTAACATTCATTTCAACACGAGTAGCACCAGCTTTATTAGCAATAACTTGTTTACCAACTTCTTGTAGATTTTTACTTTCGTAGATTTTCATTGCGGTTGCCACGTCAATAGCTTGCTCAGTTTGTTCAGATGGTGTAGGTACAAAACTCAAGTAGTTAATCCTAACCCCTCGGTCTGATAATGCCTTATTAACTTGTGTTTGTAGAGTATCTTCAAATTCTGATTGGTCAAATTCAACGATATCAATATCCAAAAGTAAGTCACGAGCTATGTCTTTAATTCGTTTGTCTATAATAGAATTCTCAGCAGATTCAAATCGAGAGTTGTTTGAGCTTACATCATCACCGTCCGAATTTGTCTTTGCTAGATATGGTGCCTCTGTAATAAACTTCACAGGATCGATAATTTCGTATTCGTAATCCATATCGATGTTTGTCTTAACTTTGTTAGCAAAGTTGGTTTTAAAATGTGACTCTCCGGTCATAGGTGCACCAGGGATAGTTGTCTTCAACTCACATGGAGTAATTCGCTTTGGGATCACATCACCAGCAGGAATTATTTCCCAAGTAACTCCACAGTCATTTGAAATAAGTGTTCTGACATTTGCTTGTGAACGGTCACAAGATTGAAGTGTTAGCATAGACGCTACAACACCAAGAATTAAAGTGATTCTTTTCATTATTATTGATTTTTATAGTTTACAATTCGTTGAATTCCAAATACACCAAAATAGATGATAGTAAGTGGTAAAATAAAACCTGTTATACAGGTTCCCAATATAGAAGAGTGTTCCCAATATCTTCCAAGGTAAAAAACATTATACCACTTCTCAATAATACCAAGTATAATTGATACTATCAGTGATATAAGTAAGAATTTTAAAAATGGTCTCATATTTTTTATGAATTTTATATTTAG
>SXGQ01310152.1_pt1 | contig 26306 bp, 23 predicted proteins | sample 3178371 | NCBI WGS metagenome assembly SXGQ01 (sample SAMN11356859, study PRJNA531348) | freshwater metagenome | isolation source: freshwater sample F1-20 | place: China: Fuxian Lake, Yuxi | collected 2017-12-25 | reverse complement strand
GCGATCCTCCTGTAGCTCATCATAATGATCCAACAGCACCAGCAGTTGCGCTGCGTGGTCTTCGGACATCACGCTGTTGTACCCATAGTCAAAATCTGTGCTGTCGATCGCGTGCCTCCTCAAAGAGATCACACGCTCACACATGTCCTTGTCGTCGGTCAGCACCATGCCACCGGAACCAAAGCTGGGCATGTTCTTCATGGGATCGAACGAGAACACGCTGACATCTCCCATGGTGCCCGACGGTATGTCTCTGTAGTGTGCTCCTTGGGACTGTGCCGCGTCCTCTATCAGGATCGTTTGGTTTCTCTGGCAGTAGGATCGTATCCTGTCGTAATCTGCGGCATTGCCGAAGAGATTGGCATACACAACAGCATTGGGCACATTCTCATCGTCAAAATTGCCCATGTTGCAATTGGTGTCTGTGTCTATGAATTTGATATTGCTGCCGATCCTGCGTATCGCTCCCGCAGTGGCCACGTAACTCATCGCGGGGCAAAACACCGTGTGCCAGGAGGTCACGCCCGCGGCACGCAGGGCGAAATACAATCCGTCCGTGGCGCTGCCAACGGATATGGCATACTGCCTAGAATATTTTTTGGCCATGCGCTGCTCCAAGGTCTGCGTGTGTTCGCCCAATATGGCCTTGCCGGATCTCCAGGCGTTGTTGGCGGCCGCATATAATTCAGCATAAAAAATATTATACAAGCGTTCCAGCCCGTTAAATCGTATTTTGTAACCACTCATAATATTTCTTTATTCCCTGATCAAAACTGTGTTGGGGTTGGTATTTTAATAATTTTTTGGCCTGGGATATATCCAATGTGCCTCTTTCAGGATAAAGATTATTCTGTCCCGTGTCCTTGATTCGGCTGCGGCTGCCGGTCAATTTTATGATCTTTTCTGCCGCTTCTCCCAGGCTGGTGGCACTGCCCGCTGTGATGTTGAAAATCTTATTGGCTGCTTTTTCTTCCAAGGCACATTTTATTATACCATCTGCTGTGTCTTCAACGTAGGTAAAATCCACTTTGTTATTTGCATCGTGTACATTGATATTTCGATTATTCATAGCAGCAACAAAAAATTTACTTAATACTCTATCTGGTATGTCTCCTGCACCATACACCCCGCTGGGCCTTGCTATCACATATTCCAATCCATGTGCTCTGCCAAATTGCTGCGTCAATCTCTCGCCTGCCAATTTGGCTTCTCCATAGATGTTAATTGGATCCGCTGCGTGATCTTCTTTTGTGCCATCTGCAAAGTTTCCATATATCATGCTGGAAGATACACAAACGAATCTTTTCACACCATGTTCCACACAATCCTGCAGCATGCCTGTGGTGCCCACCACTATGTTCTCCACGCCCATTTCGGGATGATCATTTACAATCTTGGCCCTGGGATAACTTGCCAGATGTATCACTATGTCTTGCTTTTGCAACCATACACGATTTAAAGGCATGAGCACATTGCCAACTTTTTTATTGACCTTTCTCCAATTCCTCTGTCGCCATTGATATATCTTATCCAGAGATTCTCTATCAATTACATCATAGGTTTCATTAGAGTCTATCGTGGTGACTCGATGTCCCATCTGAGACAGTTTTTCCACAATCCAGCTGCCTATAAATCCTTCTCCGCCTGTTACCAATATCTTCAACATACTCTCACATTATACTTGGTTTGGAAGCGTTCTGCATCCTTCATGTCGTTCACAATGGGTTCACCCTTGATGTTTAGAGATGTATTCAACAGCATGGGACAACCTGTCTTTTGCTTCCATGTTTTTAATAGTTGGTAAAAGCCTGGATTGTCTGTTTTATTCACTGTTTGCACACGGCTGGTGCCATCATGATGCACAATGGCAGGAAAGTCTTTACCATGCTTACAAATGCCTATAAATTGCATATAAGGGGTGTTTACAACGCACTTAGGCACCTCAAAATAATCGTGTAGATCCTCTTCTAATATGGCCGGCGCAAATGGACGAAATTCCTGTCTTCGTTTGATGCGATTTACCAAATCTTTGATATCTGGCCCTCTGGGATCAGCCAGCAGTGATCTATTGCCCAGTGCCCTGGGTCCAAATTCGGCCCTGCCATTGGCCACGCCCACCATGCGATTGGTCTCCAATTCCTTTATAAGACTATCCACAGGATATTCTCCCTCTATGCGGTGTCCCAAGAAAGGATGGCGCCAATTGATGTGTCTTCGTTCGGCGGCTGCTATGCAACCAATGGAGCTGCCTGCATCGCCCGGGTTGGGCATGATCCATATGTTGTCGAACAATCCCAGATTGGCCAATCGGCTGTTGGCCACGCAATTTAGGGCAACACCACCACCATACACTAGATTTCTTTTGTTGCCGTATCTACTGACCGCTATCTGACCTGCGGGTATGTACTGTCGGGTCTTGCGCCATAATTTTTCCAATTCTCGTTCCGTGACTTGCTGTATGCTGGCTGCCAGGTCCATTGGATCAGCTTCGGGTAGCCAATCGCCCATCCCCCTGTGCAAGTTCTTCTTCAATGCAAAATCGCCATCTCTATCCACGAGATCTCTGTATATCTCTGACACGTGCCTGGGTTCTCCGTATGCCGCCATGCCCATCAGGATATATTCTTCCTCGGCGGGTTTGAGTCCCACTCGCTGTGTGAATGCTGAATAGAGCACGCCCAATGAATGGGGATACTTGATTTTATAACACAGTTCCAGTCGTTTGCCCTGGGCCTGCCATATTGAAGTGGTGTCCCATTCTCCTATGGCATCCACTGTCAGCACCATGGCGTCATAGAATGGAGATGTGAAAAATCCCGCGGCAGCATGAGATTCGTGGTGACTCACATATTCATCTATTTTTATTCCAAACGCATTTAAATAATTTTGTGGTACGTTTGTTCGAGAGAACACTTCCGACCATTGACCAGCATAGGCCTGTCTAGTTTTTTTAAGTAAAGGTCGCTCATAATAAACCACTCGATCCCATGGTCCGTATTCGCGGGCTTCATTCACTATCTGCCAATTTAGATACGGATCGTTCTTGTCCTTGCTGTATCTCTCTGCGTGTGCCGCCCATAGGATCTCTCCATCTTCCACCACGGCCATGGCGGCGTCGTGATTTAGACAGTTAATTCCCAATGTCCTCATTTTATTTGTAGATGAAAGGATCTTTCTTTTTCAACTCTTTCAATCTTTTACGATATTGCAACTCTAACTTTATTTTGTTTATTAAGTTCTTTATCCATTTTATCATGTTGGCTCCTATTGTTTGTTATAAAGCTCTAAAAATTTGTCCTTCATCAATTTCACAGCATCCGCATGAGCTGCATCCAACGGGTGTGTGGTTCCTCGTGGATAGTCATTTAACCATGCCCACTGATTGAATCCCATCTGTCTCTCTCCAAACACGAACCATTTATCAAAATCTATTTCATTATATAGGCCATTTAGCAATGGGTCAATTTCGTTCAATGGTTTAAATTCGTCCCAAAATAAAGTGTTGTCAGCAAGCGTGAAAAAGTAAGGTATTCGTTTCTTTTCCAATATATTTTGCAACCACACAATGCTCTTCCAACTTAGGTAAGTTTCGTGATATTGATTGGCAGCATACTTGTAGAGAGCATCGGCAAAAGGACCAACTCCGGTGCCCTGCATGTTCTCTCTCCTCTGTTTCCAGATTTCCAGTTGCGGTTCGCTGGAGCTGAACGCTTTCTGTGCTTCTGCTTGATTATCTGATGTGTCCCATGGAGTGATCGTAGCCCAACGAGTCTTTTCCAGCATGGCATTACGAGGCATGGCCCAATCATAGCGTGAGGCAAAACTCCACATAACAGCCACAAAAATATCTTCTTTATTGACAGTGATGTATTCAAACACTCGTCTTGCTATGCCTGCGTTGCCTGTGCCGGGGTAGGCCACTGAAAAATAATTCGCTTGTGCTTCATTTGCTAGTAAAGCTGCCCAGGTCTTGCCAGAAGGTCTCTGGCCATTTTCGTCATCAGACAGCTCGTGTCCAAATGTAAAACTGCAACCGCCTGCCAATAGTGTTCTAATCATATATCCTCAAAAAATTATTTAAGTCTGGAAAAACTGCAGCAAAATTTTCTTGTCTGTACTGATCTGCCTGCAGTATTCTTTTTTTCCTTTGTTCACGTATTGAGTCCGAATATCTATCCGCGCTGTTCATGTAATTGATTATAGATTTTAATTCTTTTATATTTCGATATTTTTCTGAAACTGCTTTTTTCAATTCTATGGGCAACGTTTGTATATTAAAATATTCAGGATCAAATAATGTATTAATGTATAAGAATTTGGGATCAAACTCTTTTACCCATTCCACTAAAGTGTCTAAATTCAATATGTTAAAGATGTTGATTGTGGAACAGATTTGGAAATCGGTGTTGCCTGTGAGCGTGGATCTTATGTTGAATTCTTTCAAATTCTCTTTGACCTGTTCCCACTTGGCGGGATGACGTTGGTATTCAAATGCTGTGCCTGTGTCGTCTATGCTGAATGCGATCTCCACATGCTTAAATTTGCTCCATAACCAAAACACTCTCGGATCAGGCAATTGTGTGCCATTGGTATTATAATGTATATCTTGTTTGCGAGCATATCCTTGTTCCACACAGTGTTCCAATATTTTAAAATGATTTTCTATCATAAAAGGTTCTCCGCCTGTAAACTCGAAATATTCTACATCTTTTAACACAGGTTTTATATCCTCAAAGAAAGCAGGATTTCGTTTGGGCCATTGTCCTTCATCTAATTGTTTCTTTGCTAGAGGATTTGGACCATAAGCAATCTCTTCCTGAGCCCACTTGGAGCTGCTCCAACTGCCACATATGCGACATTTAAGATTGCACACATTGCCTAGTTTGAAATCTATAAATTTCAAAGAGGGTGTTGTTTCTGGTGTCCAATCCTGTAAACTATTTTTCATTTTGTAGATGGAATTCATTCTTTTGCTGACTTTGCCAGCGTCCTCTTCCTGCCAACAATTGGTGCAGCCCGCAGGACGTTCACCCTGTCGGAATTGTGATCTTAAATCATTCATATATTCTGAATTCTGTATGGTATCGAGCGTATCTCGATAAACTTTATAATCTCCTATTTCTCCTCTATAAAGACAGCAAGGAGATGCAGAACCATTTACATCTACTTCTAGATGCGTCCATGGCAGCACACACATGTTGGATTTTATATATCGTTCCACCATTCCAATACTTTCTTATTTTTTGACAATATAGTTTTTATGTCAGTGCCCCTGATCCGGTCCAAATATTCAATATGCGCTTTTCCTTTTTTCTGTCCAAAGATATATTCCGCTTGGTCATAAACATTCTTAGTGGAGCGATTCTGTCTCTGCATCTCGTCAAGTTGTCCAAAAAAAATCTTTGTGAATTTACTTTTGTGTTTGATAGTTCTGCTTCTAACTTCGTCTATTATCTCATCTAGCAAATTTTTGGGCATGAACAGTGGAGACATGGCATTGTCCGGGCTGAAACTGAAAACCTGCTTGGTCAACAGTTCTAATTTCAATTCATTTGCCAACAACACCATGTTTTCTAGATCAAATAAACCTGGCAATGTTATTGTTAAATCCAATTGCATTCTTTTATAATCGTGATCTAAAAATTTTACTCCATATTTTATATTTTCTAACCACTTATTATAGTCCAATCCTGTCCTGATGTATTCTCCTATTTCTCCCGTGCCATCGATGCTGGCACAGATCTGGAAGTTTTTAAAATGCTGCAGGCAATCATCAAATAGATTCTTTCCGTAATAGTTAATCCTGCTCATGTTGGAATTGTACCTTGCCAGCACTTGATCGGCATAGCCCAACTCTATTATCCTTGCCATGGCTTCCCAGTGTATTTTCCACATCAGTGGTTCACCCCCACACCAGTATAATTCCGTGATTCTTTTTTGTTCCACTGCTTCGTTAAATTCTTTTATCACTTGCTCATCATGGAACTTTTCTATCTTTTCTTTTATGTCTCGCCTGCCCCATATCCTGTAATGTTCATAATCTCCCTTGCCGTTGGCTTTGTTTTCGGTTTCCCAACTGCTGCTCAACATGTCCCCACACATCCTGCACTTAAAATTACAGAGATTATTGAACCTATAATCAAAACTCTGTGTCATCATTGTGGTGTATCCTGAGTCATCGGTGCTATCAAAGGCTTCGTCTATTTGATTTTTATATAACCAATTGAAATGCTGCCTATAGACCTGCTCATTTAGCAGTTTGTGATTGCATACAGCACATTGAGGTATCTCTTCGCCGGCCATGAGTTTCAACCTCACAGCTTTCATATATTCAGAATTCCAATGTTCTTCCAATGAGGAAAGATTTATTTCGTCGTTGTGTCCTTTTGGATCAAATGTGTCGATATATTGTTTGAAATTTGTGCTCTCTTCTCTGCTGGAGCAACACAACCTTCTCTCCATCTGCGGAGAGAGATAAGTGTGCGTCCAGGGAGCCATGCAGAATGTTCTATTGCCCTCCGAGGGTTTAATTTTTTTCATATAATTCCGCCAATTCTGGAAAAGTTTCCAATATGTTCTCATTTCTTATGTCATCTATCTTCTTCATACCCGATTTAAATTCTTCTATGTTTTTAAAATTGTCTCTCCTCATCATGTAATCCAACCCAGATTGGAATCCTTTGGTGGCTCTGGTCAGATGATCCCGAGGTTTAAGCCATTCTATGTGGGATTGATATTTTTCTTTTACCCGTTGTTTCATTGATTCCGGCAACAGATCTATCCTTTGCCAGAAAGGAAACTGCAATAGGTTGAAATTGAAATCTTGTGGCTTTATAAAACCTTGTTCTGACCACGTCCTATGAAAATCCACCACGTGCAACGAATTGATAAGTCCCACTGTGGCACTGATATAAAAATCCACCTGTGGACATACTTGCTGCATCCTTCTCCTATTTGTTTCTATGTCTGCCCACATAGTGCCTTTCCTCATGAACTCTGCTCTTGGCCCCATCGCGTCCAGACTGGCACCTACCGAAACCGAATCAAACTTGTTCCATAATTCTAGCACATCCATGTCCTTGAAAGTCAATTTGCTGAAATTGGTGTTGTATATCAATCTCACATGGTACATCCTCCTGCTATCCAGTTCTTTTAAGATTTTATAATGCTCTTCCATTATGAGAGGTTCTCCACCAGCAAAATAAAACTGCTCCACATGATCAAATTGAGATAACATCTGCTCCCAGATGTCATTTGGTGTTCTGCCCACCCTTATTATCTTGGCATGCTCTGGCGGTCGGCCGGTTAATTTTTTATGATCTTCATACCAATTGGAACTGAACCATGTGCCACAACTACGACAGGCAAAATTACAGAGATTGCTGAATCGTATATCCCAATATTTGATTACAAAATCAGCGGTTCCATCTTCTCTGGTGTTATCGATCATGCCTATGTTATGTCCAAAATGTTTGTTGGAACTCAATCTTAGGCTGAAAAATCCTGATTTTTCTTGATCATAGCATTTGCCGCACTGTCGGGATGGCCGATTGGATAACATGTTGAGCCTCATCTCTCGCATGTCCGTGCCGTTGAAAACTTCTGTCATTGAACTTTTGTTCAAATCTCCCACAGGATACTGGTCCAATCCAAAACAACAGGGATAGGCCCTGCCGTCAGGAAAGGCGTGTATGTGCAACCATGGCATCATGCAGAAAGTATCACTGTCCAACAACAGTTCTTTCTGCCGTTCGGTCATGTCTTTGATTTTTAATTTTTCGGGCTCTTTGGCCCCATACTCATAAGCCACGGTACCACTCTCCTATCCTTGTGAATGTTTTTGCGAAATCTTTGCCTCTTCTCTCATCGTATTGTTTATAGAAATTTTTGAAGTCAGACCTTAATCGTGGCAAATCAAATGCCTCTGAATGTGGCGTCTTGACTACGTCCAAGTAATCAATCAACCGCTGCACATGGGCTACTTCCATGAGCTCGCAATGAGTTGTGTTAGCGTCCAACCAACGAGATAGATCGTCTCGGAATTCTGTTCTCAGATAATCTGGCAACACCAAGGGAGATTGGAAACTAGGAAATCTCAGTATGTTCAAAGTAAAATTTACATCTACTCCATAAACCCTCTTTGCATCTAATTTATTTCGCACAATGACGTCTAGGAATTGGGGTAATGATTCTAGACACAGAGCATTTATTGTACACATGTTGTGAAGACCAGCTGGACTGATCTGGTTGATCACATTCACAAAATTCACATACCAATTGGTATAATCCATGCCATCTCTGATGTAGTCCGAGTGAGTATATGTGGATTCATTGGAAGTATAGATGTGCAAATTTTTTATTTTTTTGCATTTTTCTATAAACTTTCCAAATAATTCCGGCTTGGGTACTAGGTTGGAGTTAATGGCCAATCGCATGTGGGGATTGATACGTTCTCCCTGTGTTTCAAACCAATCCAACAGCCTCCATAAGGAAGGGCTCATCATGGGTTCTCCGCCGGTAATTCTTAATTCGTCTAGTGTCTTGTGCAGGTCTGTCTCCCACCATTGGAAGAACGCTTCAACGTAGGGATTTTCTTCTGTGTCTCGGTATAATTGTGCGCTATCATGAGGATGAGTAAAATGATTCCTGCCATCTGATATCAGATTCTTATATGCTCCGTTTTGTTTTATATCTCTTGCCCACGTGGTGCTGAATGCGGGATTGCAATAGGAACAGGCAAAATTACAGGTCCTGTCAAAAGCAATCTCTAGAGTTTTAAGATTAACATCTTCTGTTATGGGCGTGTTGAACGCTTGCTCTAAATCTGCATTTTGATATATCTTGCTCTTGTATACTCTATCACTCACGGCATCTCTGCCCATGTCCTCAATCTTCCAGCAATATTCACAACCTGCAGGTCTCTCGCCAGCAATCATTTTGGCACGATCTTGTTTCTTTTGAGGAGTGTTGTGCAACAGTCGGGGATTGTCTCTCAATTTTTCCGCATCCACTTGGTGCGCGGGCGGGTGATGACAACTGGTGGTCATGCCGGATCCCAGCCATATGGTGGCGTTGTACCATTTGGCCCCACAGAAACTGGGAGACAGAGAATCTAATATTTGTTTGCGATATTCAAGATCTTTCATTTTTCCTTCATCCTTGCGTTGTCCTCATTATGAAACACGGAGGTCTTCTTCCAGTTCTTCATTTTCTCATATTCATCTCGGGGACATTCCGTCGTGCTTTGGTACATAACGTCCTTGACCCAGTGATAGTGCGCCAGCGGCAGTGGATGTAGGTCATAGGGCCTGTTGAATTGTTCCGGATGTTGATCATTTGCAAATTCATCCAATCCGCCAAACTGTTTCCAGAATACAAACTTTCCCCAGTCCACGTCGTCGTACAGCGCCCTGTGTCCCGTGGTCATTTTGTCTTTGTCATGACCCAATATATTTTTCCTGTAAACCATCATTTGAAAATCAATTTTATGTCTCCCCAAGAACATTTGCGCGAAAAGTATCCTCTCCAGTAGCCTAATCTCATTTTGCCTCTCGTTCTGTATATGGCGCACATAGAAATCATGCTTGTCGCTGTAGTAATGCCCGCCATGGAATTGGTTCCACTGAAAATCATCGTTCCATCTGGAGTATGTGACCAGCTCGTCTTTCTTGGCCACTGGATCTATATCGTTCTGCACTATCTCATATCTGTGCGTGCCAGTCCACATCACAAGCACTTTAGATATCTTCTTGCCAAATTTGTGCACCGCGTTGTAGAGGCAGCGCATCACCGTCTCATTGGCGCTGCCAGATGCCCCTAGGTTTTTGACTTCTTCTTTCTCAAACCATTGCACGTAGGCGGGCCAGCAGGGATATTTGTATTTGGTGTAACTACATCCACAACACACTATCATAATGATTTGCACTCCTGCCAAAATTCCTGCATCTCGGGAAATGTTCGTTCGAAACTTGTGCCCCGCCTGCGATCGTGTTCTGCAAAAAATGCGTAAAAATTCTTTTTCTGCGCATTATCTTTTTCCGCGTGCCGGCGCCAATAGGCGAGATTGCGTTGCATCTTTTGTATCTCGAAGTCTTTGAACAATGAGAAATCCAATCTGGTCTCTGTCACTTGCTTGGGTCCAACCTGTTCCTGATGCTCCGCCATCCATTTGATGTTGTCTTCGTGCATGCGCTGATAAGATTCCGGCAGCAGAGTGATCTGTTGCCACAGCGGCTGGCGCAGCAGTGGAATGTCAAACCACACTCGCTGATAGGTTTTTGAATGCTCTGACCTCAACAAACGTATGTCCTTGAGTAATCTATCCAGTGAAGTAACACTTAAATTATTATAGGTAATAATAAATGTGACAGAATTACGCACAGGTATCCTGTGTAGGAATTCATTCACATTATCCATGAATTGGTTGTAGTTCAATCCGTTCCTAATGTACTCCGCCTGTGGGCCATGTGCATCCACGCTCACAAACTGCATGAAATGCTCCACTTTCTCGTCCAGGCACATTCTTTTAACCTGATCAAAATATCGGTTTTTCAATTTGATGTCCGGGGGACACATATTGGACGTGACATTCAAGTGCAAGTCTTTCTTGGGATGATCTATGATGTAGTCAAAAACCCTATAGGTGTTGACGTCCATCATGGGCTCGCCGCCGGTCATGCGGAAATGTTTCAAGTTCTTGTACAGTTCCGGCCACCAGCGCCAGAATGCCTCCACGTAGGGATTGGGTTCCCTGTTGGGTATGGGTTTCCTGCGGCCCATGAAGTGTTCGGGTGCGTTGTGTGCTGGATGGGTTGGATATTCGCCATAGATGTCTATCTCCTTGCCCCATGTGGTGCTGAACTGCGGCGAACAATAACTGCATTTGAAATTGCAGGCGTTGTTGAAATTCACTTCCACATAACGAGGCACGTGAGTCCTGTCCAGCGGATTGTCTCTGATCTTCTCAAAGTCTATCATGGCCCAGGGCTCGCCGGAACGATAGTGGCGATCGCTCATCTCGCCCATGTCTTCCATCTTCCAGCAATAGGCACAGCCCGCGGGTCGTTCTCCTGCCAGCATCTGTTGTCTTTGCTTAATTTTTTCTTCTGTGTTGTGCAGCTCTGCTGGATTGTCTGCTAGTCCTGCAGCATCTATTTCGTGCAGTGGAGGATGGTAACAAGAATTTGTGAGCCCTGTGGGCAGATGCAGCGACACTTGGTTCCATTTGGCCAGGCACATGGTGGGACTTATTGTTTCCAGTTCTCTCTTTGCCTCGTCTGCTGATGTTTTATAGACACTACTCACGATCCTGCACTCCTCTGTTCCTGTAAGGTTGCTGGCAAAACTTATAGAATCTGCTCTGTTCTGCATCAAAATCTGCCACTGGCAATGCCAATCTCTGCCTCAGGCTGTTGCCATATGCCTGCATGTCAGCCTCTATGTCCATCATCCTGCGAGAGAATTTATCTCTCATGAATTCCAGATCGCTGACCAGTGTGATGTCATAATTTGAGTCCAGCGTGGCCATGTAGCAGCCATATCTAGCGCCCAGCATGGCCCATCTGCCATTGTCTGCATCGGCACCCACGCTCATCCAAGTGACCAAGGTGCGTAAATTTGTTGGTTGTATGGTCTGCATAAAATCCTCTGGTTTTACTTTTTTTCCTTGGTCAAGGCTCATTTTGACACCTTCTCTGTATCCAGCGATGAATGCCTGCTCGGGTGTGTGGTTGATCACTGTGGTGGAATAAACATTGTGAAGATTTTCATGTGGCACGGTCCAACAAAAATCTATTTTGGCTCTTTCATCTTCGGCATTTTCATGTGTTTTCATCTTTAGGCAAGTTTCTCGAGGCCACCCCACAATGCCACCGTTGCCATAGATCAATCCATTGATGACGTTCTTTGCTCTCCATCGATGCACTGCCTTGGGATTGGTTTTAGTCCAGTCTAGAGTTTGCAACAATAAGGCAGGATCTAGCCTGTTGTCACCATCTACACTTATAAAAAATTCTGTTTCAGCTCGTTCGGCGGCGGCTTTGTGTGCATTATCAAATCCCTTGACCCCATGCACTCTTTTAGCCCATGGCACTATGTTCAATAGATCCGCGTAGTTCTCATCAGCATTGGGCTCACGATAACTGATGAATACAAAATCTAGATCACTTATTCGGACGGTGTCTGCCATGTGTGGCCTCCTTCCGCTATCCGTGTAGGCCAATAAGGATCTGAATCAAGGAAAATCGATCCTTCGTTAGATTTTCTTAGAACACTATACAATCGTTTGTTTGTTGCCGGTGGTCTTCGTATTATCTTTCCGTTCTCAAAATAAAAATTTTGCTGTCCTTCTTTCAAAAGATGCAAATATTCTTCCTTCGACACTTGCACATGATTTTCTCCTGATGCGTTTGCCAGGCATTCTATCTCTCTGCCTTTCACCACTATGTAAAACGTGGGGTCTGTGTGTTTGGGTTTGAAATTTCTCAGCGCCTCAAAAAGTTCTTGCATTTAATACCTCTGGTATCTTCTTGTCATGATAGTGCCAGACCTGTGTCAGCCTGCGGCCTCCCAGATAGAGCCTGTCATCCAACCTCACAGGATACAGATAGTTGTCACAATCGGCGATGGGAGAAAGATTTATGGCTGGTTTTCCATGTACGAACTTGAACCATGGATAATCTATCAGCTGTTCCTGTGTGGGATCCATCATCCTGTAGGCCAGGGCATAGATCACATCCGTGGTTGGATACAGATCATGACAATTGATCAGCAGATCATCTCTCACATGTGGCCAATTTTCCGCCAATTGCTGGCAAAGAGAAAAAAATTTCTTGGCCCGTTGGCTTCGCCTGAAATAGGTCAATCCGTTGTAGATATTGGGCAGGTTATTTTTTACAAATAATTTCCTATAGTTGGTGTCAACTACCGTCTGGCCGCGATAATTTAGGCAGTTCACGGAAAAAATCAAATCATGCTGCCATAGATGATTCCACCACCAGTCGGTATTTGCGGTCCACAGCATGTCCGCTTCCAGCTTGATGGAGTGAGTGAATGGTGACAGAGCAAAAACCTGGTACTCGTTGGCGAATTTAAGGGCATGATCAATGGAATGATCCGTGGGCAATACTCGAACCATGTCCACGTGTGGACTCTCGAAAACAGATTGTTGGTCCACCAACACACAGATGCTGTTTTCCCTGTTGTGCTGCTTGATCGATCGCGCCAATTCTATGCTGCATTTCACATAATCGTTAGTTTCGTTGTTCTGACAGAGCCAAATGAATCCCTTAGACATTCGCAAATCCTTTGTTGAGCACATGAATATCCTGCCCCTCAATGCGATTGATCTTGTCCAGATGTCGATAATACAAACCAGTATCGCTGTATGATAGCACATCACAATCATGTGGCAAGGTGGCCATGGAATCCGGTATGATGTCATAGGCATGATATCCGTTGCACTGATTGAGGGCGATGGCGAATGCGTAATCATTCCTGAAATTTCTATAATCTATCCTATAGAGATTACAAAAATGCTGATAATGACATTTCACCAGTTTCGCCATGTCAAATATCCTCCTTGCCCGATCAGTTTTTTTGAATATCAGCACTGTGGCCCACACCAGCGGCAGCATGGACATGCGCTCGTAGGTCAGCGCCTGGCGATAGCTCACATCATGGGCAGCGGAATGCACCAGGAAATCATGCTTAGTATCAATGTATTTTAGTAATTTTTTTGAGAAACAGAGATAGTCCACATCCATCACTATGGTACTGTCGTAGGGCGAGTGGTCCATGGCCTGGCAACGCTCGAGGTTGTGCCATGGCAGTCCCAGTTTGGTGTTGCTCTTCTCGTTGTCTATCGTGATATAATTGGCATCTGGTGGATTCTCCCACTCATCCAAAGTCTGTGCGTTGGTCACCACGGTCATGGGCAATCCAAGATGTTGTTTCGCCAGACTCATGCCGACGTTGGCCACACGATGGTATGCGACCTGATCAGTGTTGAAGCAATACATCAGCACGCCCTGGGTCATGCCTACTCCTTCAATGATTTTAGGGATTGATAGGCCTGGTGATAGGTGTTCAGTGCTGCCTGCTGTCGCTGTATCAGCTGATCGAGGAATTGTTTGGGATCGTCAATGGCCACGGGATTGGAGTTGGCGTCCAACATGTGGAATCGATCTCGTGATTCCATCAGTGTGCGCACCGTGGCAATGGTCACGGCATCCGCCCGGAATATGTGATCCCGATACACAGTGATCAACTCAGATTCTGCCCGGGATAAGAGATTTTTCTTGGCCACTGCTCGATCAAAGCTGAGATCGGAATGGCGCTTGAGTTCATTGATGTCCATACCACAATTATAACTTAATTATGGAGCGAAATCAACCTGGTAAAATTAATTTGCTATACTACCGTGTTGCTGACAGTGGCAGTGCTTGAAACGTAAGTCACAGCAGTCAGGCCCTCTGTGGTGTTGGGCGTGATAGTGTACAGCGTGGTAACCATACGAGGCGTGTCCTTGATATCAAACGACACTTGCGTGTTGGGGTTTGTGTATTGTGTGTCAGCCGCAGGATCCGTGGCGATCATCGCGATAGTGATCACCGTGGCTGTGCCCACCGCCGCGTTCAGCTTAGCCTGTATCTCCACAGCGTTGCTGGTGTAGTTGGCGTTGTCTGACGTCAATTTCAATATGGTCTGATAGGAAGTTGTGAGGTCATGGAATCCCAGAGACAGTCCATTGGTGGTCAGGGTCTCGCCCGAGCCCGATCTGGTTGTGACCTGTGATCCTATGTCCAGGTTGCCGATCGCGGTGCCCAGGTCTATGAACGTCTGGTCCTTGGTACTGGTAGAGGCCTGCGTGGTGCCCACAGTGATCCTGACCTTGCCGCCGCCGTTGAAGAACCATCTCATGGCGTCGGCCGAAGCGAACGTCACTGAAACTTCATGCGTGGCCGATGTGTCCCAACCCTCGGATGTGGTGGTCACTGTCTGCAATGCCGAGGAAGTGGTCAGTGCCGTGGCGTTTGGACATCCCGCAGCAACCGATGCTGCCAGGGTGGCCAGGTCAGCTTCCAATGCTGCCTTGACCGCTATGGTGTCACCTGCCGTGACCGCTCCGGTTGATGTAAGTGTGTCGTTAGTGTGGTTGGCAATGTTGGCCATGGCCGTGAAAAGTGAATTCCATTGTGCTGCGGTTATTGTGTCGCCCGCGTTGACTAGACCCAAGGCTGTCTGTCCTAGTCCATAAGCTCCCGAGCCTGTGCCCGCGAAGTGGTTGTATCCAAAGGGTGCCGAGCTGCTGCTGGCGAATGCTATATATTGGTCGTCTAAAATTTGATCACCTACTGCGTATGCCATGTTACTTAACTCCTATTGCACATTCTGTTAATTCTGTTTGTGTATAATATTTATCTTGGATCAGCCTGCCCAGCACGTTGAATGCCGTGCATTCTGATAGGTTGGCCACTCGGGCCACACCCGCTGTATCGCTGGCTACGATGCGGTCTCCCGCATTACCAACTCCTTGTACTTTGACTCTTACCCTGCCCTTGAGCGCTATCATGGGGTGCGAGTCATTGTTGCCCGCATCCTTGTTCATGAGGAAGGCGGGATTCTCCGACACCACTCCAAATACTCGATCATCCAGGTCGATCGTGCTGAGGGTGATTTCCTTTTCTCCACCCAATATCACCACGTCGCCCGCTTCCATGGGAGCATCTGCTGCATAACGTTCCGCCAAGTCCGCGTACTGTGCAGTGGTTGAGGTGGCGTGCACTATGTTGGCCCTGATGTCCACTAGCGTGGGAGCTTCCAGTTCCGAATCCGTCCTGCTGGCTTTGAATGCTGTCCATGCTCCTCCAGCATTTCCGTAGATGGTTGTTCCATCATCAGCGAAAGTTTCGTCCCACACCCAGTACAGGTTCTGTTCCGTGGCCGTGCTAGTCTCTCCCCTATTGACCTTCAGTCCAGAATAGTTGGGCATGCCCGCCGCGGAACTGATGTTCCTGTTTAATTCTATGATGTTGTCCTCTATGGTCAAGGTCTGTGTGTTCACTACAACCTGTGTTCCGGTCACTGTGAGTGTGCCTGACACACGCAGTTGCGGTATGCTTACCGATGCAGTGGCTCCATCCACCGTCATCACTGTTGTGTCGGATCCGCCCCGGTTTATGTTGAAGTTGATGTCACCGTTGCTGACAGTATTAACTATGTTTAAATCATTAGATGATTGAGTGATCGTGGACTTGTTGGCCGTGCCTATGCCCACTCCACTTTCGAAAGTGATCAACCCCGAGGCCGTGTCCGTGGTATCCGCTCTCAGGAAGTTGGCGGCCGACACGTTCACTCCCGCTGAGACGTTCAATGAGTCAGCGGAGTCCGCTATGCCGTTGAATCTGTTGTTGCTGATCGCAGTGGACAGCGTGATTCCTTTCTTGATCAGGGCGAAACCTGCAATGGCAGTCTGTGGCGTGAATTCCTCTGCACTCACTATGCCCACTATGGTGTCATTTGTTATGAGTTTGAGTATGCTCTTGTTTACACCTACGTTGTCCTTTATAGTCTCTGAAGACACCTGTGTGACTCCCGATCCCGCCACTGCGGTGGGTCCGATCAGCGTCCAGGCCATACCTGAATACACATATAGTTGTGAGTTGTTGGTGTCAAACCACATGTCACCGGTGTTGGCATTTGCGGGCTGTGAGGCGCTGGTGGTGCTGGATCCAACTGGCTTGAACTTGCTGCCGTTCCAGACCTTGATCTGGTTGCTTAATGTGTCATACCATAACTGACCTCGGATCTTTTTGGCAGGTGCCGTGGTGTTGGCGAAGTTCTCCAACATCTTGACGAAGTTCTCGTTGAGCCTTTCACCAAAACCCGCATAGCCCTTGCCGAACAGGGCCAGGTCCGTGGTGGCCACGTCCACTGTGCCATCTCGCAGGGTGACTAATTTTGTTCCGTCGGTTTTGTTTATGGTGTAGGACATTTGTGTTTCTTACTCGCCCCCGTTGTCTCTCACATGCACCAAAAAGCTCACGTCTCCCAACAGCTTGATCAGGATGGCCGCCAGTTCGGGTGTTAGTGCTTGGTCAATTTTAACAAGATCATCTTCTGTTAAAGAGGTCTGATAGTTGGCATTTATATAATCTGCCACTTGTTGTTTTGTTATTGCCATTGTTGTATCTCCCAGTTAATTATCTGTTTTTTGAGCTGTATGCACACAGCCAATGTTTAAATTTTTGTTGTGTGAATGGTCTCGCAAGGCTGCCCAGCACAAAACAAGCGCCCTCTCCCACTATCCTTACCATTTTTCCCAAGACGTCGCCTTTGGAACGCTTTCCCACTTGGTGGGCTATCTCATTGGCCCTGGCCTGTGCAATGATTCTAACTGCTTTTACAAACAGAGAATCGATATTTGTTTTATAGTTTTTTTCCATATATTGTACCAGCGGACAGGCCCATAACCAATAACCTATCTTGGTATTGTCGCTCAAATATTGTACACTGAATTGGGTGTCGATCGCAAGATCTTCCGCGGAAAACAGGCCATTGTTCTTCAACCAGGTGCATATGACCCGGCCATTGGTGTATTCCAGCGCTTCCAGCATTTCGGCTGTTTTTACTATGGCTTCGCTCTTGTTGTCGTTTCTCAAAGAGTTCAAGATAGCTCTCACATATCTCTCATAATAACCACGCCATACTGTTTGATCATTTTTGTGAATGCCTTTGATCTGCGTCACTATCCTCTCTGAACGCACATAGTATTCCACCATCTTGTCTTCATATATGCTGTCTCTCAATGCCTGCAACAACACGAAATCTGCCTGAGCATTAACATTGCCTTCTTCGGGTGTGAATGCAGCGTCTGGAGATCTTGCCGGTAGATGATACGCCAATATGGCGTTGTAGAAGATGCAGTTGTCCTCCCTGCTTAATAGAGTTGAAACGCAGTGCTCCTCGTCGCCATGCTCTCGGCATTGGGCGCAGGCCTGCCTGTCATGTAGATATTGTTCTACTGATATTCCCATTATTTCACTCCTGCTATCAAGTATAATAATCCAAACATTGCCCACATGGCATAACCAATGGCCACGTTCTTAGTGGGTTGGTTGGTATGCTTGACGAATCTTCCAATCAATCTGCTGACAGCGATACCAATGGTCATAATGTATCTGCCTGCTCGATTGTCTTCTTTTAAAACTCCCATCTTGTAGGCCATGTGTTGAGCCCATGGAGTGGCTATCCTTTTTGCCCATCTTGTGGCCATTTCTCTCTGCTTTTGATTTCTCACTTTTTTATCCTGTATCCAGAACATGCACTGTGGACCCTCGTTGCTCATCCAATCCACCACCACTCTGGCCCATTTTAGATAACCGTAGTAGGCGTCGGGATCTGTCTGTCTTAACCAGTGACCAAATTGCTCATCTGCTTGATATATCTCATCTGACAGATAGCCTAATTCATATAATTTTGTGCAGATTATTGAGCACCCTCCACCCCCACCACCGCCACCACCTGACCCAGGTGTTCCTGACGATGTGTTGCCTGTGGCATCTCCAAATCCTGCTGCTGTTGATATGAAATTGACCCCTGAGTTGAATATGGCCTTCCAAACATTGTTTATCTTGACATAACCAGCAGTGATGTCTTTCCATACTCCATCTTTCTTGAATTTTATAGCCGTGATGCTCTTCCATGAATTGGCTATCTTTACCTTGGCCTCAACGCTGATGTTGAATATTAATACCGCCTTGCCGTTGCCCCCTGACAGTGATCCACCCGATCCGCCCACAGCCACTCCCGAGCTGTAGTAAGCAGATGCTGTGCCGCCCGGTGTCGTGCCAGAACCGTTTGCTTCGGTGCCACCTCCTGGGACCAGATTGGATCCTGCATATCCTCCCGTGGCTCCATTGTCTCCGCTGGGTCCGTCGCCGCTCCTGCCACCATCTGCTCCACCGCCACCGGCTCCGGCTCCTGCACCATCGCCCGAGTGGTCAGCTCCGTTCTCTCCCAATGTGCCTGGTGATGCCAGTGTGGGATCATTGCTGTTAATTCCCACGGTTCCAACTGAATTTAATCCATCTCCACCACCACCGCCACCGCCCCCGGCTATGGCCACATCTGCTCCTGCCAATTGTATGACTGTGGCTCCTCCCCCACCTCCACCATGTCCTGATGAACCCGAAGGTCCTTGAGTTCCACCAACTCCACCTGAATATCCTGTGAGGCTCCTGCCATTGTTCTTGCCTGCGGCGCCTCCGCCTACACCTAATGCTAACACCTGTCCTGACGTGCCTGTGAGATCTATGGTGCCCGTGACATAATGTCCTGCCGATCCGGATCTACCTGGTCCCGCACGGTCTCCACCTCCACCACCGCCTCCGCCTCCCCAGATGTGAAATTCCACAGAAATCGCTCCGGCTGGTACGACGGCTTCCTGTTTGGTTCCTGTGTATGTGAATTCTTTTGTGACTGTTGGCATGGGATTATGCCTCCCTTACAAACCAAAGATCCCCGTTTGAGCCCTGTCCTGAAGTTGGTGCCACTGTCTCCACGTATCTGGCCCCTGCCACTGTGTTGCCGGTTGATCCGGCATCTGGTGTGATGGCGTCTCCACCCCATCTCTTGATGGATTCCGCAACCTGTCCCACCGAAGGAACGTTGGCGTTGGATGTGTCCGATGTGGCTATGTTGGAACCAACTGCGGCCAATGTAAGAGTTGTGACTTTCAAATTTCCTGCAGCGTTAGTTTTAAGTGCCTTGGTGTTCTTGTTGGCATCACCATCTGCTGTGAGATCATCAAATCTTATAATTTGCGAGTATGTGGTGTTAGATTTTCCTGCGCTCCAATATCCTTCCGACTGGTCCCAGAACAATCTGGCTTCCACTCCGCCATTCTGTTCCACGATGATACCACCATCCACATTGGTGTTGTTGCCTTCGTTGACCCCTATGAAAGCATCCACATATGTGGAAACGTCCACGGATGATTTGTCATAGCTGCCAGTGATTGTGAGGTTTCCTGTGATGGTTACATTGCCTGTAAGATCAATGTTGCCTGTGCTGCCCGTGATGGCTATTGGAGTTTTTGTTACTCCTCCATCGTTTACTTTCAACGAAAGATCTCCATCTTCTGACACGTTGGCTATGGTGGCGTTGATTCCTGAAACTTTCAATTCTAGGTCCTGTCCATCTCCTATGATTACTCCATTGTCTGTGTCAACTGTGATTGCGCCCGTGGTAGTGTCTGCTGCATCCGATCTTAGGAAGTTTCCTCCTGCAATAACTGTGCCAGATGTATTTGTGGTGCTGCTGACATTGACGTGTGTGGCGCTGGTTGAATTTCCTGCGAACACCGCGCCCAAAGTAGAATTTAGAGTGAGTCCCGCGCTGATTGTGGCAAAACCTGACATGGCCACCCCTGGCGTGAACCCTTCGGCACTCAATATGGCCACCCTTGTGTTGCCCGAATACATGGAAGCAATCACTTTGCTGACCGCTGAATCATTTGTTATTGTTTCGATCTTGAATCCCGAAAGTGTCTGTCCTGAGGTGTACACAGGTCCTGCCAATACCCATGCGGATCCATTGTAGAAATACAGTTGCGAGTCATCGCTGTCCACCCAAAGATCACCTGCTGATGGTGATGACGGTTGAGATGCTTGTGATTTTGCTCCCCCTGTTGGCTTCCAATCGGTACCGTCGTATACTTTCAATTGATTGGTTGTGGTGTCAAACCAAAGCTCACCTCGGATCTTGTTGGCCGGCGCTGCGGTTGATGCTGAATTCTCTAATAATCTAACAAGGTTCTCGTTTAATAACTCTCCAAAACCTGAATAACTCTTGCCAAACAGCGTTAATGAAGTGGTGTTATCTATCGTACCATCAGTGATGGTTACCAGTGCTGTCCCGTCTGTTTTGTTTACAATGTACGCCATACCGTGTATTTATTGCTTTCCTCGATTATAAAACTATGCACTCAATCAAGTTTTCTGTGTCTGTGTCCTCGTTGCCTTCCAACGCTATCGCAAACACTTTGTCCTTGAAATTGGCATCTACCCTTGTGGCAAATCCTTGGTTGTCCGCTATCAATTCGTCACCTTTTGCCACGAATCCTTTCACTCTCACTTTTACCCTACCTTTGAGTGCTATGGGCTGGCCCTTGCCTTGAGAATTCATCAAGTATGCTGGATTCTCAGAGACCACACCTATAGCCCGTTTGCCAAAAGAGCTGGCAGTGACTTCTCGATTGCCTCCCACCATGACCACTGTGCCCACGGGATATTGTTCGTCCGTGTCATAATTTTCTGCCAAGTCAGCATATTGCGCTGATGTTGCTTTTGCGTACACGACATTGTAGCCAAAGCTGCTGGTGCCCAGATCAAATGTGGCATCCACTGATGGCCTTATGGTCCTTGAAATTGTGGTTCCTGTTATGGTCAATCCTGTGAATGATCCTGTGCCGCCAGTAACATCACCGGTGACATTGCCTGTCAATGGTCCCGTGAACGCAGTGGCGTTGACAGTGCCGGTAACATCTAATTTAGTTGTCGGAGCAGTGTTTCCTATGCCGATCCTGCTGGTGGCACCGTCAATGGTCATTACCGTGGTTGTGCTTCCACCATCGTTGACCTTGAATGTGATGTCAGCGTCAGATATAGTGCTCTGAATGGTTGGGCCCGCGGCCTCCACTAATAATCTTAGATCGTTGTCAACCCCCACAGTCAAGCCCCCGTCATTGAGCACTCCAAAAGTGCCTGAAGTGGTGTCATTGGCGTTGCCAACTAGATAGTCCGCTGCCGCCACACCTCCCAGCTTGTCAGAGTCTGTGGCAGTGCCCGTGAACTTCAAGCTCAATGAGCTGTTCAAGTTTATGCCCTTAGTCACTGTGGAAAATCCGGTTATGGCCGCCTGTGGAGTGAATGTGTTCTTGCTGATTATGGCTATCCTGTCGCCGTCGCTGTAGAGATTCACTATGTTCTGGTTTGCGGTTGTGCTGTCAGTTACAGTCTCAAATGTGAATCCGCTCGTGGTTCCTGTTGCGGAAGGTGGTCCAACCAATATGCTGCTGGTACCATTGTAAAAATATAATTGACCCGTGTCGGAATCAACCCATATGTCACCGGCCACCATGCCCGTTGGTGCGGTTGATTGATATCTCGCGCCTCCCAATGGTTGGAATGTGCTGCCTGTGTAAACTTTCAATCTCCCCTCAGATTCATCGTACCACAACTGGCCCTTGATGGGTTTGGCGGGTGCCGTGGTGTTGCTGAAGTTCTCTAACAGGTGTAAAAAATTTTCCGCTATCACTTCTCCATAGCCCGCATAGCCCTTGCCCACGAAAGGAATATCCGTCTGTGTATTCAGTATGGAATCCTGAACGGTGTAGCTGTTGGGAGTTGCCGATGAGTTGGTCTTGTTCACTGTGTAGGCCATTTATCTTACTCCGTAAAAGTTGTCAGTGATTGTATCCTCAAGGTGTAATCAATCTGTATGAGACGGTTCAAACTTTTTTGCACCGGATGGAATATCACATGCGTTATCAATTTGTTGGTGGCACCGTTCTCCGTGCCTTGCCAAGATTTCAATCCCAATTCATCAAACACATAATCACCATTGAAATTTGTGGTGTTGTCAAATGCGGATTGCCCAGTGGGTTCACCATAATCTAAAGTGCAGGTCACCACTATGTCCGTGTACTTGTTGCCCGCGGTGTGACGAATCTCCATCTTGTTCCTGGTGGTGTCCTTGTTGGTGGCTGAGTTGTCATCCACCACTTTGTAATAGGTCTGATTGTATAATGATGCATTGCTGCCTGTGGTGTTGGGCGTTAGATATGTGATGATACCTGTGGGGTCCACCGAAGTGCCACCATTGCCAAATGCCATCTCATGTATGAATCCTGTGCTCTTGTTTGCAAGGCTGTTGGCCAGCGCAATGCTCATGTTCTCATAATGTATCGCGTTCCTTTTGTCCACGATCACTTCACCAGTTGTGGGATCCCATATCTTGATATGACCCTCCACTTTGATGCCAGTGTTGTCCTGTGGCTTTTTGTCTTCGCTTTTGATGTTGTCGTTATTTGTTGTTTGTGTCATTGCGTTGTATTTATTCAGGTGCATTTGTTGGTTCTCCTGCTATGAATTTAGCCTGGTTAGTTGTTGATTTTTGCAGTCCTTTGCCGTTGGCGGGATTACCATCTGCTGCTGTGTACCATACTTGTCCTCGTTTTTGTATCACTTTTACCTGTGTGTCAGCTGCTGGTGCCATGGTCAAAGTCACGCTGGCTGAGCTGCCGTCCACTGAGTAGTTCAGGGTGCTGCCATCCTCGCTGGCATAGGGCAATCTCCTGCCGCCCACGAACACGTCCAACTCATAAACCGAGCTGGCTGCCAGGCTGGTGGAGAACGTGGTGGTGCTGCCATCCGCTGTGTTGGTCTTGGTGTATATCGTGTCAGCGTAGGGCACGGTCTGCTGCCCCGATGCGTCCACTACCTGTGTTCCGCTGGCGTGAGCCCTGATGCCTGTGCCCAGTGTGCCTCTCCTCAAATTGGAAAGAGTGTTTCCAGATTTGTAAAAATATTCTATCCTTTCCCGGTCTATGAATATCACTCCAGGCAATGCGGTGCTGCCATCCGCTGGACCCAATCGGCTGCCATCTGCCACTGTGATCGATGTGGCATCCTCTGACAGTGCCGCCGCCAAGGTGGTGGTGTTGCTCATGCTGATTCGTTTGTAGAAAGTCCTATTCAGCATGTCTTTGAATATCCTGAAACCTGTGGCGTTTATGGCACTCTCCACGGCGAAATACATCACGTCCAGTCTGTCCGCGGAGGTGATGGTCTTGCCCATGACTGTTATCTTGTTGCCCGACAGTGTGAAATCAAATCCCTGTGTCAGTGCGCTGCCGTTGAGATACACGAAAACATAGTCACTGTTCAGTGGCGTGAATCTCAGATAGAATTCGCCCGAAGCCCGGCCTTCCAACACTTCTCTACGTTGGTTCATGCCCACGGCGTTGTTGAATGTAGTGGCGGTCAGTGTGTCTCCAGCACTTAAAGTAATGCCATCCGCGGCGATTTGCGCAGGTTTCAATATGATGTCATTGCTCTCATTGTAGTATTGGTTGTCCACCAGCGTGGATATGGCAATGATGTCTGTGTTGGCGGGTGCTGTGACAAATTCCACAGTCTGTGATCCGGTGTCCACGGTGTAGTCAGTGAAAAGATATTTCTTGGTACCGTTCACGTACACCTCCACCTGTGCCGCAGACGTAATGGTCTTGGCGGGATCTATGGTGCTGTCTTCTGCCAGGCCAGACAACACTCCGTATGAATATGTGCTGCCATCTCCCAGATAATAGCTGTTGTCGGGTCCTCGCAATATCTTGCCATTCAGTTCCAAAAGTGTAAGTCCCGAGTATGGACCTATGGATCCCGCTGGATATGTCAGAGTATATCTGTTGGTGCTGCCATCATAGGTGATCTCTTGCGACCTGATCTCTGCGTAGGCCCGGCCACTGCCTGTGGCTTGATTGAAAGCCGCTATCTGCACAGATTTGCCCGCCGCTGGGGGATTGGCGGTGGAACCATCGCCGGTATGCAGTGTTACCGTGACCAATTTATTGGCAACGGTGTATGTGTAATTTGTTGTGGGCACGCCATCAACTGTGATATACAATTGGCTGCCGGCGCTGTCCAATTGGAATGTTTCTCTCGTGGATGTCGTGAATGATGATGTGGAACCATCTCCCGTAAAATTGTTCAACACCACGTAATTGCTGCCTGATATCGCAAAACTCCTGATGGATATTTTGCTGCCCACAATGGGTGCTGATGTGAATGTAATTGTGTTGGCCGCTGTGTCGACACTGTAATCCGTGGTAATATCTTTGGTCTGCTCATTTACAGAAACCATCACGGACGCCTGTGTTCCTGGTGTTTGTCCGATGCTATAGGTCACAGTGGATCCATTGCCAATGTAATTTTTGTTTATGACGAAAGGCACTCCGGACTCTGGTGTGGTGTAAACCTTGATGTCAACTGTGTCAAACATAGATCCTGGCACGTTCTCTTCTGGAGCGTAGCTGGTCTCTGGTGTGACGAATCCGTCACCCTCCAAAATGATGTCGCTTGGTGCCACTCCCAAGACAGAACCAAACAATCCACCGCTGATCAATGTGTCCAGTGTGCGGTCGTCCGTGGGCGTCAGCACCTTGTCATCGTCAAATGGTATGAATTCTATCTTGTCGCCGTTGCCCACCACTGAGCTGTCATCTGGCGTTACTGTGAACGTCCTGGTTGAACCATCACCCCTGCACACCAGTGATGTCTGTCTCTCTCCATTGACATACACCGTATAAACGTCCGTGGCCAGAGGAGCCGTGTCAAACGTGAATGCTGTGGTGCTGCCATCACCATAGAAGGTCTTGACCCTGCTGTTGCCGTAGTTGTCCCATGGATTGGCATACCATGGAGATCTGTCCCAGCCCTGGTCGTTTGTGAAAGCCAATCCTGTGACCATTACTCCACCATAATCCACTCCGGTCATTACCTGTGACAGCTCGTTGCCCGGCATGCCCGTGGCAGGGGCATATAGACCCAAAGTCCTTTCCGCTGCTGTGATGTAGCTTTCGTCTCCCCTCAACTTGGCCAATTTAGTCAAGCCATCCGCAAAGTCCTCTGTGCTGGTGAAGGCCGACGTGGCCCTGTATAATTCATTTTCATATCTGACCAGGTCATTGTAGGCATAGGTGGTGCCCGCTGTCCATTCCAGCACCGTGGCCGTGGATTTGACACGGTCAAATTTGATCGTCGTGGAGATGTCTCTCACAAGATCATTCCTCAGATTGGCATAGGCCTTGGCAGTGTCGCTTGGCGTTGTGCCATTGGTGCCACCGCCTGTTATCACCACCCTTGGTGTGGCCGTGTAGTTGCTGCCTGGTGTCAACACCTGTATCCTGACCACCGAACCGCTGCTGATTATAGCCCTGGCCGTGGCCTGTGTGTTGTCCGCAGTGGTGTAGACGTCATAGCCCGCGGGCCTGTCTGATATCGCTGTGTTCTGTCCCGTGTCCGGCATGAAGAACTGTGTGCCTGCAAATTCAGCGAAGGTGAACAGGTCGCTTGTGCCCGTGCCCCCGGCCTGGCTGTCTGCTAGGTTGGCATCTGCCGCCGCTGTGTACAATGGATAGAAATAGCCCGACTGTCCCGACGTTGGCCCGCTGTTGCTCTGTCCCAGCACCGCGAAAGGTCCCACTGACTTGGTTGTGCCACCCACCAACGTGACCGTGGGCGCAG
>SXGQ01014744.1_pt1 | contig 26314 bp, 24 predicted proteins | sample 3178371 | NCBI WGS metagenome assembly SXGQ01 (sample SAMN11356859, study PRJNA531348) | freshwater metagenome | isolation source: freshwater sample F1-20 | place: China: Fuxian Lake, Yuxi | collected 2017-12-25 | reverse complement strand
GCGTAGACGATCGCACCGAACATGCGGGCTCGTGCGGTTGCCACCGAACCGACCAGTCGCCATGCGCCGAGTGGTCCGACGATCAACGACGCGACGACGAGGAGCGTGAGAAGTCCCGACCAGGAGCCGAGCCACACCAAACCGAGTACCGCCACAGCGCCGAGGTACGTCGGTGCCGCGCTCGGTGCGCCGAACCAACCGGGCGACCATCCGGACAGATACGAACGCAACAAGTCGAGGGAGCCATCGTTTGGCGACGCGAGTGGCACGAATTGTCCGACGTTGGCCACGCCATCGAGGATGAGACCACGGCTACCGATCAACAACATCAACAATGCGCCAATCGCCGCCACCGACACACCGCGGGAGGTGGGGGCCAACGACTGACCAACGTCGGGCACCTCGGAAGTGGTGGACTCGCGCATCGCGCGACGATGTCGCGCGAACGAGGCGAGCCGGGCACTGGAACGCAATTGCAGGCTCGCCACCTCGCTCCCCGGAACACGGCGCAACGGTCTCAACTCACTGCGTCGCGTCGCCAACATCGGAGCGTCGACGACGAGTGCGGCGATTGCACGCAATCCACCCAGACCGCGACGAAATTGTCCGCTGAACAGCCCGATCAACGTGTCGGCCACCGATTGGACGACGAGTCGCACGAGCACCAGCGGAAGCCGACCCAACGACGTGCACGTCACCACGGTTCGCACGCGGTGTCGTTCCGCACGAACCTCGGCGCCGATCAGGTTGGCGCGGGAGGAGAAACCGCCACGATGTCGCGCGACGGCGGCGGGATTCACCATTACGCGAGCCCCGAGCAAATGCACTCGCCAGCACAGGTCGAGGTCCTCACCGAGGAACGGAATCCGCGGTGCGAAACCACCGATGTCACGGAACACGTCGTTGCGTACGAGGAGGCAGGCCGACGGCAGGGCGAAGGTGTCGCGTACGGCATCGTGCTGCTCCTGGTCGCGTTCACCGGGATCGACCACATCGACGAGATTGCCGACGCGATCGGCGTCGAAGCCCACGTGTTGGAGCACGTCCGGAGCGTTCCACTCGACCAACTTGGGTCCGATGACGGCGGCATTGGAGCGGAACGCCTCCTCGACCAAGTGCGACACGGCGTCGGCACGGAGTGCCACGTCGTCGTGGAGGATGAGGAAGAAACCGTCGTTGCCCTCGACAACGCCGGCGACTTGGTTGGCCACGGGCCCAAAGCCCGGATTCCCCTCCACCTGGCGGACCAGTGCGGAGGGCAAACGATCGCGAATACTCTGGCCCACGGCGGGGTCGGTGGTGCTCGTGAGGAACGCCACCAGTCGCAAGTCGGGATAGTCCTGGGTCGAAAGGCCTTCGAGCACCTCGGCGAACCAGTCGCCCGGCTCATGGACGACCAATACCGCCACCACGGGCGGGGCGACCTCGGTCGGGCGCTCCTCTTGCGGGGTCGTCACGACCCCGTCAGCCTACCGATGACGCATGCCACATACGAAGATATCCGTCGTGCTTGCAAAAGTTAGCACTCGTCGGTACGGTGAAGTCATGCCAAAACTTCAACTCACCAATCCACTCAAGTCCCTCGACCTCACCAACGTCGATCTCCGCAAGAATCTCGCGCCCGCCGCAAAAATTGCGCGTGATGTTGCGTACGTTGCCGTCGGTGTCGGTGTCATTGCCGCTCAGCGCGTGAGTGCCCGTCGCTACGACGTGCAACAGCGCGTGAACAAGTTGCAGGAGCAAGTCAACGACATGGTCCCCCGCGTGCGTGACGAAGCCCAGGCAACGGCCCAGCGTGTGATCGACGAAGCCACCGCGAAGGTGCGCAACGTCGTCGAGCGTCGCAAGAACGTCGCCACCAGCGACACCACGAACGTCGCCTAACGATTCATCGCCGTCATGACGCGCAACACGCGTCATGACGGCCAAGGCGGCGGGGCAAGTAGCCTCGGCTCGCTTGGCACTCGTGACGAGATCAGCTTCCGACGGAGGAACATCCACATCGGGAGCGGCTGATCCATCCACCGGTTTGCGCACGGCACTGCCGAGCGGCAGCCTCACCATCGGCACCGGACTCCTCATCGGTGGACTGTCGATCTACGTCTTTTTTCGACTCGGCCAGGAGGCGCTCGGCCAGGACGGCTTCAAGCCGATCGTCTCGCTGTGGTTCGTGATGTTCGCCCTCGTTCCGGGATTCTTCCTCCCGCTCGAACAGGAGGTCAGCCGAGCAGTCGCACATCGGCGGGCCCTCGGTGACGGCGTTCGTCCCGTGGTTCACAAGGTCGCCCCCGTTGCAGCAGTCATCACGGTCGCACTCGCCGTCGCCGTGCTCATCGGGCGGAATCGATTGACGAGCGACCTCTTCGAAGGCTCGGCCGTGGTCACCGTCGCACTCGCCGTGGCACTCGTGGGCTACGCACCGTTCCACATCGCGAGAGGCATCTGTTCGGGTCTCGGGCACTTCCGGGTGTACAGCACGATGATCGCACTCGACGGACTGCTCCGGGTGGTGGCATGTGCGGTGTTCCTCGGCATCGGACTCGATCGGGTCGGACCGTACGCACTCATGGTGGCGGTCGTCCCGCTCATCATCGCACTTGCGGCGTTCGCCTCGGGGAGACTCCGCACCGAAACGGGGTCGCCTGCCTCGTGGGGGGAACTGGCACCGAACCTCGGCTGGTTGCTGCTTGGAACCTTGTGTTCCGGGGCCTTGATCAACGCCGGACCACTCACGGTGGACCTGCTCGGCGACGGTACCGCTCCGGAATTGGTGACGCGATTCGCCAACGCGGTTCTGCTCGCGCGGGTTCCACTGTTTCTGTTCCAGGCGGTGCAGGCTGCGATGTTGCCGCGGTTGGCGAAACTCGCGGCACTCGGAGACTCGCACGAATTTCGGGACGTGTTGCGCAAGTTGTTCGTCCTGGTCGGTGGTGTCGGTGTGGTGGGTGTGGTCGGTGCGTTCCTCGCCGGTCCGTGGGCGCTCGAACTCGTCTACGAAGGCGGCATCGACCGTCGCACGATCACCCTGCTCGCATTCGCGAGTGCGGTGTACATGCTGGCCCAGGCGTGCGCCCAATCCGTGCTGGCGATGTCGGGGCACGTGCTGGTCGCCGTCGGATGGGTGGCGAGCTTCGGCGCCTTCGTCGTCGTTGCCGTGTGGTCGAGCGACGCCTTGTTCCTGCGCGTCGAATTGGCCCTCATCGCCAGTTCACTCGTGGCGTTTGCAATCTTCGCCTCGGCGCTGCGCAGTTACTTTGCGCGCTTGGCCTCGAGATCGAGGTCGTGACGCACCATCATCTCGACGAGTGACGGAAAGTCGACCTCGCGCTTCCAACCGAGTTTCCGTTCGGCCTTCGAGGCATCACCCACGAGCAAGTCGACCTCGGCGGGTCGGAAGTACTGCTTGTCGATTCCGACGTACTTCTTCCAGTCACCGAGTCCCGCGCACTCGAACGCGAGTTGGAGGAATTCGGTGATTTCGTGCGTTTCGCCGGTGGCGATGACGTAGTCATCGGGCTGGTCCTGCTGCAGCATGAGCCACATCGCCTTCACATGATCGCCGGCGTAGCCCCAGTCGCGCTTGGCAGCGAGATTGCCGAGGAGCAACTTGTCTTCCAATCCCAACTTGATGCGCGCGACGGAATGGCTGATCTTGCGGGTGACGAATTCGTAACCGCGACGCGGACCCTCGTGATTGAAGAGGATTCCCGACGATGCGTGGAGTCCGTACGACTCGCGATAGTTGACCGTCATGTGGTGACCGAACACCTTGGCCACGCCGTACGGCGAGCGGGGGTGGAAGGCAGTGAGTTCGTTCTGGGGAATCTCGCGCACTTGGCCGTACATCTCCGACGATGACGCCTGATAGAAACGGATCGGATTGTCCTTGGCGCCGCCGACGAGGCGAATCGCTTCGAGCATGCGCAGCACACCAAGACCGGTGACGTTGGAGGTGAGCTCCGCCTGGTTGAACGACATCGCCACGAAGGAGATCGCGCCGAGGTTGTAGACCTCGTTGGGTTCCACGACGCGCAGTGCCGCAACGAGACTGGAGAAATCGGTGAGATCGCCGTTGACCAGGCGAATGAACGGAAACTCGGCGAGCAGTGTCTCCGCCTTGGGGTTGTTCTGACCCTTCATGAGACCGAAGACCTCGTAGCCCTTCTCGTGGAGGAACTCTGCGAGGTGCTGCCCGTCCTGCCCGGTGATTCCGGTGATGAGGGCGCGTGGCACCAGATGAAGGCTACTCATACGCTCAATGACGTGACGGCGACACCCGACATCGTGGTGTTGGCGGGTGGAGTCGGAGCGGCCCGATTCTTGCGCGCATTGCACTCCGCGCGTCCGCACGCCGACGTACTCGCCATCGTCAACACCGGCGACGACACCGTCGTCAATGGAGTGCACGTCTCACCCGACATCGACACGGTGATCTACACGTTGTCCGACGCGATCGATCCGGATCGTGGGTGGGGTCTGCGCGACGAGACATGGCGGACGATGGAGTCGCTCGCCCGCTATCGAGCCTCACGACCCGAGAGTTCGACCGCACCGAACGACTGGTTCAACCTCGGCGATCGCGACCTCGCGACACACCTCTACCGCGCTGCACGGTTGCGTGAAGGTGCGTCACTGAGCGAGGTGAGCGCCGAGTTGGCCCGCGCGTGGCAGGTGCCGTACCGAATCCAGCCGATGTCCGACCAGACCGTGGAAACTCGGGTGACGCTCGCCGAGTCGGTCACCACCACCGATGGTCACGAGTATCAATCTGGCGACGTCGTTTCGTTCCAGGAGTACTTCGTGCGACTTCGACATGCCGTTGCCGTGAGAAACGTGACGTTCTCGGGTGCCGAATCCGCCGAACCACTCGGGCTGACCGAACTCGCGGCCGCGAGCCATGTCGTGATTGCACCGTCGAATCCCCTGGTCTCCATCGCGCCGATTCGTGCCCTACGCGACGTGGACGCCACGCTCTCGGCGCGTCGCGACACCGTCGTCGCAATTTCGCCGATCGTCGGCGGCGCCGCATTGAAGGGCCCGGCCGACCGAATGCTGCGAGAACTCGGTCACGAATCGAGTGCGCTCGGCGTGGCGCGGATGTACCAGTCGATCTGTGGCACCCTCGTCGTCGACTCCGTGGACGCCGAACTGCACGACGAAATCGAAGCACTCGGCATGCGCTGTATCGTCACGAACACGATCATGAAATCACCCGATGTCGCACGAACACTGGCGGAAATCGTCGTCGGTACGGTACCCATCACATCGGAACGTCGATGACGAACCGTCTTGCTGCTTGGGGCGTGACCGGCATCCCCGAGATTCGGCCCGACGACCAACTCGGGGAAATCATCGCCGAAGCATGCAGTGGTGAACCCAACGGGCCACTCGTCGACGGTGACGTCCTCGTCGTCACGCAGAAGATCGTCAGCAAGGCCGAAGGTCGACTCGTCGCGATCGACGCCTCCGATCCCGTGAGTCACAAGCGTCTCGTGGAGGAAGAGGCCGTTCGCATCGTGCGACGACGCGGCGACCTCATCATCACGGAAACGACCCACGGTTTCGTCTGCGCCAACAGCGGCGTGGACCTCTCCAACGTCGAGCGTGGTCAAGCCGCACTCCTACCGAAGGACTCCGATCGCTCGGCGCGACGCATCCGCGACATCATTCGGGCACGACTCGGGGTCGAGGTCGGCGTCATCGTCAGCGACACCTTCGGTCGCGCTTGGCGAAAGGGATTGACCGACGTTGCGATCGGTGTTGCAGGAATCGCCGGCGTGGTCGATTTGCGTGGCACGCCGGATGCATTGGGTCGGGTCATGCAAGTGACCGAGGTGGCCGTTGCCGACGAGCTCGCCAGCGCCGCCGAACTCGTCATGGGCAAGTCGTCGGGAATCCCGGTCGCCGTCGTGCGTGGAGTGGACGCTGCGTGGTTGCGGGAGTCGTCGGTACGGGAACTCGTGCGTCCGCCGCAGGAGGATCTCTTCCGCTAGACGCCGTCGGGTCCGACGAGTGCGTCCTGCACCTCTGCACCCTCGTGGACGTCGCCGAGGATCGCACTGTTGCGTACGCGAGCGTCGGCGCCGATGTTCGAGCCGGCGAAGACGACCGAATCGGACACGGTTGCACCTGGTCCCACCGTCGCACCGGCGCCGACCACGGAGTTGGTCACTCGTGCCGTTGCGTCGATGCGAGCCGAGCGATGCACCGCATCTTCACGATCATGACGAACACCCGAAACGAGATCGAGGTTCGCGCGAACGTAGGTTTCGGGACGACCCGCATCCAACCAGTAGTCGGCGGTGGGATGCGCGAACAATGCATGGTCCTTCGCCAACTCGGGGAACGTCACCCGCTCGACGGAGAGTGGCGCGTCACCGGGGAGACGACGAAGCAACTCGGGTTGCATCACGTACGTACCGGCATTCACGTGTCGGCTCATCGTCGTACCCGGTGCGGGCTTCTCCACGAAACCGCGAACCACTCGTCGTCCCGTCGCTTCGACGGGTTGGTCGAACTCCACGACACCGAACTGCGAGGGATCGTCAACCGGCGTCAGATGAATGGTGGCGAGCGCTCCCTGCCGTGCATTGATCGCATGTTCGGCGACGAGGTGGGCAATCGAAAGATCGGTCACGATGTCGCCGTTGGCCACGACGAACGCCTCACGGCCCGAATCGAGACCGACGCTTCGCGCCGCAAATCCGATGGCACCCGCGGTATCAAGCGGCGACGATTCGATGGCGTAGTGAAGCCGCACCCCGGCACATCGTGCATCGGGGAACCGCTCGAGGAATGGTTGCGGCTTGAATCCGAGGGCGAGCACCGCATCGGTCACGCCGCCACGAGCCAAGTGGACCATCAGCCACTCCAGAATCGTGCGCTGCCCGAGCGGCAGGAGGGGCTTGGGGATTTCGTTCGTCAGCGGACGAAGTCGGGTACCGAAACCGCCGACCAGTACGACGGCGAACATGCCGCGAGCGGCTTACTCGCCCGACTCGACGAGCAGGGCGACTTCCGTGGCGGACGGCGGTTGCTCGACGTCGACATCGTCCGGAGCAAAGACGAGCGCGACCGCAAGACCATCATTGGCGAGTCGTACCGAACCCAGTTCGGCAATCGACGTCTTCTTCGACGAATCGGTACCGAGAGTGTCCCACGTGGCGACCGACAGCGTGCCGCCCTTGCCGTCGCAGGCGTCGTCGCCCTCGGTCAAGGTTGCTCCGCCGTTGATCGAGGACGGAAACGAGAGCTCGGTGCCGGAAACCTCGATGGAATACAGGTCGAGCACCGCCGACAACTTGGCGCGTCGCTGACCGCTCAACACTTGTGGCTGCCACTCCACGACTCCCGGCTTGCCGCTGACGAGAGCCGCGCCCTCCTGCAGTTCGGCGAGGTCGGTGAGTACCGGAGTATCGGGCAGGGTGACCCACTGATCACAGGCGTACACGCCGAACGACAGGTAGTACGTGGCGTTGGTGATGTCGGAGGCCGTACGTTGTTCGAGCGACTGCCGTGCGTACGCGATGAGAGCAGCCCCGAGCGCCAAGACCACGATGATGACCGTAGGAAATAGCGAGCCGCCGCGCAGGCGCACGCCACGGGGCGAACGAGTCTTGCTCTTCTCGGCAAGACGGGCGATTTTCTTGGCGGACGACGTCACGAGTTGGTCAGGCTATCGGGCAGCAGTCCAACGTACGATTCCGCGACGTCGCGAGCGGTCGGATGCCGCTCCACGTACGCACGACCTTGCAACCCCAACGCCGAACGTCGAGCCGGGTCGTCGACGAGGCGTCCGAGCGCGTTACAGAGAGCGTCGGCGTCGTCCGGCGCAACACTCGTTCCCGCGCCGGCACGCACGACGAGTCGTTCGATTTCCGAATGGGGATCCACCGCAGCAACGACGGGTCGACCTGCGGCAAGAATCGAATAGATCTTCGACGGCACGCTGACCGCGGCCAGTCCGGCGCGCAGCGACACCACGTGCACGTCTCCGGTGGCGAGGACTTCCGCGAGCCGGTCCTCGGGTTGATACGCGCCGAATCGCACGTTCGGAATGTCGCGCGACGCAAGGCGGAGTGATTCGAGTGCGACGCCGGCGCCGTTGATGAGCACGGTCACCCTGGGTGATCGTCGCGCAAACTCGAGCAGCATCCCGAGCGACTGGGAATATCCGACGTTGCCTGCGTACATCACGACGACTTCGTCCCCGATTCCGAGCTCGGCCCGGTACGGAGTCATCCGATCACGCGGCACGATGCCCGCCGTGTCGACGAAGTTCTCGATGACGTGCACCCGACCGGCGAACCGCTGCGGAACCTTCGCGCAGACGTTGCGCCGAAGGTCGTCGGACAATACGACGACGGCGTCGGATTTCCGGTAGGTGAATCGCTCCAACCACGCGGCGATCGCGATCACGGCCCGATTCCGCATCGCACCCGTCTTGACGACCGCGTCCGGAAACACGTCCTGCACGTTGAAGATGAGTCGGGTCCGCCGACGACGAGCGACGAACCAGCCGACGGTGCCGAGCGTCAGTGGCGGCGACATCGCGACCACGGCATCGATCCGACCGTCGCGTGACGAACGGGACCCGACTCGCGTCGCACACCAGCCGGCAAGGACGCTGAATGCAACGAATCCGAACGCCCGAGCAAGGAGGTTGGATTTCGACTCGGCGGCAAACGGCGCAATTCGGGTGATCGATCCCCACGAGGTCGTCTCCCGACGAACGAGCCGACCTGTCCAACCCTCCTCCACCCGATGTTCCCGGTACCACGGCAACGACGTCACCACGTGAATCTCGTGCCCGAACGCCGCCCATTCGGCGACGATGCTCGTCATCACCCTGCCCGTCGGCGCGATGTCGGGGGCGAAGTGCGGACACACGACGATGAGTCGACGCCGGGTCATCGTGAGCCTCCGAGAACGCGTCGATACGCGGCCGCAAGATCGTGCCCCGAGTCCAGGGTTCGAAACACCGTGGCGCGTGCGAGTCCGAGCGTGCGCCATTCGTCCCGACGTGCGATCACATCGCGAAGTGCTTGCGACCAGAGGTCGGCGTCGAGCGGAAGGCTGTAGCCGGCGTCGGCCACCACGCCGGGGAGTGCCGTGCAGTTCGACGCAATCACCGGAGTGCCGAGGGCCATCGCTTCGATCACCGGCGCACCGAAACCCTCGTAGGAACTCGGAAACATCAAAGCGGCGCTCATCGCCAACAGTCCGTCGCGATCGCGGTCGCCGAGACGACCCACCAATTTCACCCGTTCGCCGAGACCGAGTGTGGCAATCGACCGTTCGAGAAAACGATGCGCCCGACCTTCCCCTCCCGCACACACCAGTTGCACGTCGAGATCACGGAGGGGACCGGCCAGGAGGTCGAGCAAGAACCGGTGGTTCTTGTGCGGATGCGTCACCGCCGGGTAGGACACCACGTGTTTCGCGCGGATTCCGAAGCGATCTCGCAAGTCGCGTTCCGCCGTGCGGCCCACACCGAGATTCGGCTCGATGCCGTGGCGAACTACCGACACCGCTTCTTCGCTCACGCCGAGGCGATCAACGACCGTCGACTTCACGTAGTCACTCGGCACCACTACACGCTCAGCGCGACGTACCGATGCAGGCAGGCGGTTGGTGAGGTACCGGAGCTTCGTGCGCGAGAAGTACTGCGGATACACCAGATACTGCAGATCATGGACGGTGAGGACCACCGGCGACGGACTGCGTGGCGGCACCGTACCGCCACCATGATGAACGACGCTCGCGCCGCTGGCCCGACTCGTGAACCACGTGGCCTCCCGCAGCACGCGCAGCGGACGCACGCGCTCGGTCGACGACGACTCGTGCAGTGTGACTACTCCGGCCAACTCCGGTTGCGCGCGAGAGAAACCGTGGGGTGCAAAGACGTCGACGTCGAATTCGTCGTTCGTGGCCTCCCGAAGACCAATCAACTGGCGCACCAGATACTGCTCCGAGCCACCGACGGCACCGGACACGCACCACAGCATGTTCACGGCGATACGCGTCATCGTGCCCCCATGCGCAAGGCATCTCGATACGAACGCACCACCACGTCGGCAGTGGCCTCCCAGGTGGCACCCTTGGCGCGTTCGATGCCGAGTTGGGAGAGTTCGTGACGGCGCGCGAGCGCCTCGCGGATGCCGTCGGCGATGGAATCGACATCGAGCGGATCGACCAGCACCGCCGCACCGCCCGCCACTTCCTCCGTGGACGTACCCGAGCTCGTCACCACCGCGGTACCGTGCGACATCGCCTCGAGAATCGGCAATCCGAAACCTTCCATCAACGACGGATAACACATTGCGCTCGCACCGGCATACAACGCCGGGAGATCTTCATCCGCCACGTGTCCCACGACGACGACATTCTTCGCCTCGGCAAGGAGTGGCGCGAGCGAGTCGTTCGCCCATCCCGCGGCGCCAACGATGACGAGTGGCGGCACGGCATCTCCGAGACGGGCATGGGCCTGCAGGAGTCTCGGGAGGTTCTTGCGCGGTTCGAGCGTGCCCACGAACAACAGGAATTCGGTCGGCAGACCGAGACGGGAACGCGCCTCGACCACGTCCTGCCTCGTCGCGGTTCTTGCCCGTACACCGAGCGGCACGAGACGAAGTCGCTCAGGATCGAATCGATTGGCAAGGCAGTCGTCCAACGTCGTGCGGGAGGAACACAACACCAACGCGGCGCGTCGTCGCACGATGTCGAGCGACCGAGCGAACACGCTGCGACCCCGAGCGGTGAAGTACTGCGGGTGGTGCAGGAACGCGAGATCGTGCACGGTGACCACGAGCGGCACGTTCGCAGCAGCGGCGAACGGGATGATGCTCGTGGCGTGGAGCACGTCGATGGGTCCCGTCGCCTGCTCGACGCGGGGCCACCCGAATCGCAGCGACGACTCGACGAGGAACGGCCCGGCAATCGGCAGGTATGCCATCGCCACGGAGGGTGCGTAACCAGCGGTTGCATCGCGACGGTGGCGACCGGCGACTCCGACGACCGACACATCGTCGCGGGTCGCCAAGACCCGCCCGAGTTCGACGGCGGCGATCGCCGTGCCACCCGGAGACTCGCGCCAGCACTGTTCCACGGTGAGCGCCACGCGCACGCGACTCATTGCCTCCATTCTGTCGGTGCACGGGCGACACGCTTGCGAATAGCCTGATTGCACCGTGAACGTTCCGCACACGAATCCGGCGTACTGGCGCAACCGATCGGTCGTCGTCACCGGTGGTGCCGGCTTCCTCGGCAGCCACGTGGTGCAACGATTGCTCGCCGCCGGTGCGACGGTGGTCTCGCCACGCCACGCCGAACACGACCTCACGCGGCCCGGAGTCGCCCACTCGCTGTTCACCGAACATCGCCCGAGCCACGTCATCCATCTGGCGGCGCGGGTCGGCGGCATCGGTTACAACCAGGCCGAACCCGCACCGTTGTTCCTCGACAACCTGCAGATGGGCATCAACGTCATCGAAGCCGCGCGAGAAGTCGGCGTCGAAAAAACGGTGGTGCTGGGCACCGTGTGCAGTTACCCGAAGTTCACGCCGGTGCCGTTTCGCGAGGAGTCCATTTGGGACGGCTATCCCGAGGAGACGAACGCCCCGTACGGCATCGCCAAGAAGGCCCTGCTCGTCCACGCGCAAGTGAACCGGCAACAGTACGGCCAGCGCTTCGCCTTCGTGATTCCCACCAACCTCTATGGGCCCGGCGACAAGTTCCACGACTCGGTGTCGCACGTGATTCCCGCGCTCATCAAGAAGTGCGTGGAAGCCAAGGAGAAGAACGTCGACAAGGTCCACGTGTGGGGAACGGGTGCGGCGAGTCGTGACTATCTCTTCGTCGGCGATGCAGCGGCCGCAATCGTGCTGGCTGGCGAACTCCACGACGACGTCGAGCCGCTGAACCTCGGCAACAATCGCGAGATCACCATCCGCGAGACCGCCGAAACCATCGCGCGCATCGTCGGTTTCACGGGCGATCTCGTATGGGACTCCACCAAGCCCGACGGCCAACCGCGTCGACGGGTTGACGCCTCGCGGGCCGAAACCGCACTCGGCTGGCACGCGCTCACGACGTTCGAAGCAGGACTTCGTGCCACGGTGGATTGGTACCTCGCCAACCGCGAACGCGCCGAAGCAGCACCGCGTTGAACCTGCCGCCACCACAACTCCCGCCTCCACTACCGCCGGATTCGAGTTCTCCACGCGAGCGCCGCGTGCCGTTCGAGTTCCGTCGACCCAACCGGCGGTTCACCTCGACTCCCCCGTTCGTCGTGAGCAATGCGTTGATCGCCATCAACGTCGGACTCTTCATCTGGATGACGCTCGGCGCGGTCGGTTCCGACGTCCTCGGGACCACGTCCACCGATCGCACGGGGGACTTCGTCATCTCGCGAATCTTCCTCGAACGCGGCGAGTGGTACCGACTGGTGTCGTGCGGTTTCGTCCACTTCGGCGTCATCCACGTGGGCTTCAACATGCTGCTCTTGTACCAACTGGGCCGACTCATCGAACCGGTCATCGGCTCGCTGCGGTTCTCCCTCCTGTACTTCGCCGCGCTCCTCGGCGGTTCGGTCGGCGCATTGTTGTTGTCACCCGACGCGGCGACGGGCGGTGCATCCGGCGCGGTGTTCGGACTCATGGCGGCGAGCGTGGTCGGCGTCGGCCAGCGTGGCGTCAATCCGTTGCGCACCGGACTCGGCGTCACGTTCGTGATCAACGTGCTCTTCACCCTGGCGGTACCCGGGGTGTCGGTAGGCGGACACTTCGGTGGCGCTGCAATCGGCGCGTTCGTCGGCGCACTCTCGCTGGCACCCCGATCGTGGCGGGTTCCCGCGTGGGCCGGCATCATCGTGCCGGTGGTGACGAGTGCGGCGTGCGTGGCGATCGCCGTGGCCTTCGTGGCCGGTTGAGGTCGATCGTGCAGCAGTCGTCACCGCTGATCTTCGCAGCCGCGAATTCAACGCCCGCTGGATCGACCGAGACCTTGCTCGATCGCTCGCCACAAACCGGCGATCCCGAGTGTGCGCACATCGTGAAGACCGACGGCGACGAATCGGCGGCGGCCAAGGTCTTGCAGGCGCGCATCGATGGGACTCCGTTGGAGGCACTGTGTGGACACCGATGGATTCCGTCGCGTGACCCGAAACAGTTGCCGTTGTGCAGCAAGTGCAAGGACATCTACGACACCTACCGGGTGTTCAACGACGGACTCAACGACACCCCGAGCGACTAGCGGTCGTCAGCGGAAGTCGCGTGCCGCCATGCGAATCGGTACGCGCAACTCGGTGAACTGTTCACCGATCACGTTCACCACGCCCTCGGCGTACTGCAGTCGACCGCGCACCAGCAACGCACTCGATCGTCGCAGGACCTCGGCGTGGCGAGCCCAACACCCGCGTGAACACAACACGTTCAAGAGCCCCGTTTCGTCCTCGAGGCTGAAGAACGTGGTGCCCTTGGCGGTCATCGGACGCTGACGATGCGTCACGACGCCGGCCACGAGGACGCGTCGTTCCGGTTCGCGTGGTGCGATGTCGTTGAGTTCCGTTGCAGTCAAGACGCCCAGTTCACGCAACGACTCGCGCAGGAACACGGTCGGATGGCCGTCGGGCGAGACCCCGGTCGACCACAAATCCGCCACCGCCTCCTCCACCGGTTGCATGCCGGGCAGATGCGGTGTCGACACCGAGGCGGTACCGCGCAGTCGATCGGGCGACGATTCCACCAGTGCGCCCGCATTCCACAGTGCCGTTCGTCGCGACACGTCGAACGACTCACCGAACACGCCGGCGGTGGCGAGTGCCTCGAGTTGCTTCACCGACAGGCCTGGTACGCGTCGTACGAGATCCTCGATATCGACGAACGGCCGCGCCGCCTCGATGCGCGCGGCGAGTTCAGTGCCGATGCCACGTACCGAGCCGACACCGAGACGCACGGACAGTCCGCCGGTGGACTGCGGGTCGATCTCCAGCCACGCATTCGCACGCGACGCATTGATGTCGGGTGTGCGCACCACCACACCGTGCCGACGTGCGTCCTGCACCAGCGTGTGCGGCGACCAGAATCCCATCGGCTGGGAGTTGAGTAGCGCAGCGCAGAAGATCGCCGGCTCGTGCAATTTGATCCACGCCGAGGAATACACCAGGTAGGCGAAACTCACCGAATGGCTCTCGGGAAAGCCGTAACTGGAGAACGCCTCCATCTTTTCGTAGATTTCGTCGGCAATCGCCCCGGTGATACCGCGTTGAGCCATGCCGTCGTACAAACGGTCGCGCAACCGCGCCATGCGTGCACGCGATCGCTTGGATCCCATTGCTTGACGAAGTTCGTCGGCCTGCGTGGGAGTGAAACCGGCGACGTCGATCGCCATCTGCATGAGTTGTTCCTGGAACAACGGCACACCGAGCGTCTTGCCGAGACTGTTCTCCAGCAGTGGGTGCAAGTACGTGACGGGTTCGAGGCCGTTGCGACGACGGATGTACGGATGCACCGAACCGCCCTGGATGGGCCCGGGACGAATGAGCGCCACTTCCACCACGAGGTCGTAAAACCGTCGTGGCTTCAGGCGCGGCAAGGTGGACATCTGGGCGCGCGACTCCACCTGGAACACCCCGACGCTGTCGGCGCGACACAACATGGCATACACGTCGTCCTCCTGCGGGATGTCGGCCAGGTCGATGCTTCGCCCACGGAACTCGGCGATGAAGTCGGTGGCACGGTGCAACGCCGACAACATGCCCAGCCCCAGCAGATCGAACTTCACGAGATTGATCGCCGCGCAATCGTCCTTGTCCCACTGCAACACGCTGCGGCCGGGCATCGTTGCCCACTCCACCGGACACACCTCGCTGACGGGACGATCGCAAATCACCATGCCACCGGAGTGGATGCCCAGGTGTCGCGGGGCATCCTGCACCCGACCCGCCAGGTCCACGACGAGGTCGGGCACGCTCACCTCGTGCTGACCCTTGATCGAACTCCACGAGTCGAACCGGCGACTGAACGCGTCCTGCTGGGCACCCGAGTATCCGAGTGCGCGCGCCATGTCGCGTACCGCCGAGCGGGCACGATACGTGATCACGTTGGCGACTTGTGCGGCGCGCATGCGACCGTAGCGCTCGTACACGTACTGGATGACCGCCTCGCGACGATCGCTCTCGATGTCGAGATCGATGTCGGGCGGACCATCACGCTCGGTGGACAAGAACCGCTCGAACAGCAATCCGAGCGAGACCGCATCGGCCTTGGTGATACCGAGCGAGAAACACACCGCACTGTTGGCGGCGCTCCCCCGACCCTGGCACAGGATGTCGTTGTGCTCGCAGAACTGCACGATGTCCCACACGACGAGGAAGTAACCGGCGAAACCCAACCGCTCGATCACCGCCAGTTCGTGGTCGATGGTGCGCCACGCCCGTGATCGCAGCGACAAATCCTCGTGCGCACCCAACGGACGCTCGCCGTACCGTTTGCGACCGCCCTCCTCCACCAGTCGGCGCAGGAACTGGATTTCACTCAGCCCGTCGGGGCACGGGTACGGCGGTAGTCGCGGAGCGATGAGCGAAAGATCGAAGGCTGCCGCGCGAGCAACGTGCACGGCACGTTCGATCACACCCGGATAGCGGGCAAAGCGCCGTTCCTGCTCCGACCCGCTGCGCAAACACGCGGTGGCTGCAGGTGGCAGGTGCGGATCGAGTTCGTCCAAACTGCAGCGATGACGAACCGCGGCCAGTGCGCACGCCACCACGTGGTCGCCGGGTACGGCGTACGAGACGTCGTTGGTGGCCACCGACTCCACACCGCAAGCGGCCGCAACGTTGACCAGTGCATCGTTGCGCCACACGTCGAGTGGATCACCGTGATTCCACACTTCGACGAGCACACGATCGCGACCGAACGCATCCACCAACGACTCGAGGGACCGTTGCGCGGCACGCGGGCCGTCGGCGTGCAACGCGCGCGTGAGTGGTCCTTCGCTGGCACCGGTGAGGACGAAACACCGGTCGCGTACTCGTTCGGCAAGGGAGGCGGTATCGAACACCGGTCGCGACTTGGTGCCGCGCATTTGACCGTCGGTGAGCGCCTGGGACAACGCGACGTATCCCGACGGGCCGTCGGCGATGAGCACCACGTCACCGGCTGCACACGACACCTCGGCGCCGAACACGGTGCGCACGCCCGACTCGCGTGCCGCTTGTGCGAACCGCACGACGCCATACAGACCGTGCCGGTCGGTGAGCGCCAGGGCGCTCAACCCGAGTTGGCGGGCCACCTCCACGAGACGCTCGGGTGACGATGCCCCGTGGAGGAACGAGAACTGCGAGCGGCAGTGCAACTCGGCATAGTCAACGGTCGGCGACACTCACTCACGATAGCGAACATATGTTCGTAGGGCTACCGTCAACCCGCCCCGCACCCCTGCATCGGCGATGTCGTACGCCTCGTCGGGCGTGAACCAGCGCGCATGCGGACTTTCATCGACGCCGGGCTGCGGATCGTCATCGCCGGCCAACACGAGATAACGAACATCGAAGTGCCGGTGACCACGCGGACCCGGATGCACGTCGAGATGGATGAGCAGCGGACCGTCGGGCGGATGCACCACGGCCAGACCGAGTTCCTCCTCGGATTCGCGGAGTGCCGCGTCCGCAGGCAGTTCACCGACGTCGATGTGTCCGCCCGGCTGCAACCACAATCCCAACCGCTTGTGCAGGTGCAACACCACACCACGCCGGCCCACCACCAACGCCGACGCAGTCACGTGTCGAGTGTCGGCATGTTCGTGGAACGGTTCCTCGAGTTGCGGCACGACGGCGAGGAACTCCTCGATCGATTCGCGTTCGCGTTCGTCGACCGGCGTTGCCGCGCGAAAATGCGCACACAACGTCGCCACGACCTCGGCATCACGCGCGGAACGTGCCGACATGGCGCCCACGGTAGTGCTCGTGAATCAGGCGTACCACGCAGCAAGTCGCCAGGTGTGGTGTTCGAGCACGGCGATGATTGCGCGCGTCACCGTGGAGTTGCGTTCGCGCACCAACAACTGCAGTCGCACGGCACGACGAGCCCGCCGTGGATCCCACCAACGCTCCTCCACCGGCCACGGACCCGCCCACGCCACCACGTCGTGCACAGTCGCACCGATCCGCACCGACGCTGGTTCCCCGCTCATTGCGTGACGGGAGGTGACGCTCAACGGTCGATCGTTGGCATCACACACGATGATCTCCACCGCAGCAGGTGCGTGGTCGACGGTGTCGAACACCAACGACGGCGCAGGTGACGGCAGCGATCCACGCCACGACATCGGCATGGTGGTGTCGTGCGCGAGGCGTCGCTCCACATCGACCGCGTCGCTGCGCACGAACTCGAACCACCGCGCAGGATCACGACCACCGCGCCACGTCGGAATCGTCACCGACTCCGCGCCGTGCACCTCGGTGACGCGACGAATCGCACGCTGGGCATGACGATCACCATCACGGACCCCGCCCCACAACGACGACTGCCGACCGGCATCGCTGACCACCTGTTCGGGTGCGAGTCGAACGCCCACCACCCCACTGGTGGGTGCTTCGTGCTGGATCCATGCGTCGAGCTGCCAGCGAACACTCTCCACGATTGCCTGCGCGCTCAAACCGTCGGCGCGGTACCACATGCGTTCGCTGCGCTCCCCATGATCGGACTCGATGACTGCATGCAACCGAACCACGGCAAGACCGTGGGCGGAGAGATGTTCCACCAATCCGATGGCCAGTCGGTCGACCGTGGCCAACACCGCATCACGCGACTCGACCGGTGCATCGAACCGCTGGACACACACCCGATCGGGTGGTGCCGGAGCGACCAACGGTGGATGACGATCCCACCCGTGCGCCAACCGAAACACGTCGCGCCCGAACGCGCCGAGTCGCCCGATGAGGTCGGACTCGCTCAACGAAGCGACGGCACCGAAGTGATACAGCCCGAGCCGCTGCAGGAGCGACACGACGTCGCGATACGACGCCACGTCGTCGGCACCCGGAACTCCGGCGCCCACGGCACCGATGACATCCACGCATTCCACCAGCGCCTGCACGGGCGTGTCGGACAGAAACGTTCGTGACGCACCGACGGGAACGACGAACGGCCCACCCGTCAGCAGGGAATGACGAACGGCGATCGCCGCCGCCAGGCGACCGTCGGCGATACCGATGCCATAGCGCGCATGCGTGGAGGCGGCGACATCCGGTGCGCCACCGGAATCCACCACGAGTTGACGGTCGATGGCGTTGCGCAACGCCGCTGCGAGCGGCTCGTCGCCGCCCATGTATCGCGACGGACCACGCGTGGCAAACACGAGGATGCCCGGCGCGGTGACCTCCACCAACGGCACGTGGACCACCACCGCGCGCACGATGGATTCGAACGCGCTACGCGCGCTGCATCCCCGCGCCGCGGCATACGACGACCAGTGCGGAAACTGGACGACTACGACACGGGTTGGTCGTTCAGACATGACCAGTCGAGCGTTGCCTCGCGCGACAACGGCGCACGCCGACCCCCGACGCGCAGGTGCACCGTGCGTTGTGTGATGTGCGAACCACCTCGTTCGATACCCGACCACGACTCCGTGTTGGCGTGCACGTCGAGATCGGCGCTGAACACCCGCGACGCGCCACTGCCGGTGCGGTGTCCGACGCCGCTGCCGACCACCACCGACGGCGGCACGGGAACATGCACCACCACCAAGACCGATTGACGAGCAACGATGCGCGACTGCAGTCGTCGGGCGTCGTGCTCGGTGAGTGATGCAGGTGGAGCGACGACCAACACCTCGAATCCCTCGACGAGCGCAGCGACCGTGGTGACCCACTCGCGACTGGTCGTTGGCGGCTGGGCAAGCACGAGGCGTTCGATGGCGACACCTGATTCGAGCGCGGCACCGACACCCAACTGTGGTACACCCACCACCGCCAACCACGACCCCGCCCGAGTGGCGGCCGCGGACAACGCCAGTGCTGCACTGAGTGCCGCGTCCCCGGTGCACGCCACCGTTCGCCCACGTGGCAGTCCGCCATCGGCGAACAAGGAGGAAAGCGCACACGCCACGGGCAACGGCGCGCGCACCGCCGGCATGCCGAGACGGGAACGCAGGTCGGTAGTCACCCCCACACCATAGCGAACAGGTGTTCGCCCCTCGTAGTCGATGACTGTTCAGCGGGAGGGTCCTCCAACGCCACGAGAACTCCTACGGCTTTTCCAACACCGCCACCGACTGACCGATGGAATCCCAAGACACCGTGCCATCAGGTTGCGCCCACCGAATGAACCGGCTCTGGCCATCGTGTATGTCAATCACTCCACAGTTGAGCATCCGCGCCCATGCCAACACGGCATCGCGAGACATGAACTGATTCACGTGGTGGAGCACGCGAGACTCCACCGCCGCAACAGTGTCGGAGAAGATCGACCAATGACTCTCCTGGGAGAAATCCAAAAACGAGAAGATGATTCGTCCACCTGAACGAAGTACGCGAACAGCCTCACGCAAGTACAGAAACGACTCCTCGTGGCGAAGGTGGGTCAACAACGAAAACATCGAGATCATGTCGGCGGAACCGTCTTCAAGCGGAATGGCAAGTCCATTGACATGAACGAAACGAAAGCTCGGGCCGTTCACCAAACGCGACGCTTGTTCCAACAACGGTTGAGAAATATCCGTGCCGACATATCGCCCACTGAACGACATTGGAAGCGACACCGCCAAACGACCGGAGCCGCAGCCCACATCAACCAGCAGCCCGCAATCCAGAAGTCCGTATTGGGTGAGGAGAGCGACTTCGAGTTGGCCAATCCGCTCGAACTCCTGCCACGATGGTGACCCGATGGCGACCGCGTAGCCAACATCACCGTCGGCTCCGGCAATCTCCTTGACGATGTGCTCGCGATAGTCGTCACGGGCAGAGTCGTGTTCGCTGCTCGGCGATGTGGGCGACACCACTTTTCTCCAGAATTACGCGAGGTGCAACAAGCCGTAGACGATCGACTCTTCGAGCGCCCGCCAGGAGGCTTCGATGATGTTGGGCGACACACCGATGGTGGTCCAGGTGCGGTCACCGTCGGTGGCGTCGATCAGCACGCGGGTGACGGCACCCGTTGCGGAGGACGAATCCAGGATGCGCACCTTGTAGTCGGTGAGATGCACGCGCGAGAGTTGCGGGAACTTGCGGGCCAAGCACGCGCGCAGTGCCGTGTCGATGGCATTCACCGGACCATTGCCCTCGGCGGTGTGCACCTCACGATGATCGCCGGTCCAGACCTTGACCGTTGCCTCCGTCGTGAACGAACCATTCGTCGACTCGTCAGTGATCACCCGCATCGATTCGACGTTGAAGAACTCCTGTTCCCAGCCCGTGGCCCGGCGCATCAACAATTCGAGTGACGCATCGGCGGCTTCGAAGTGGTAACCCTCGAACTCGAGTCGCTTCAACTCGTCGAGGATCGACGAAAGGACCGCACCGTCGGCCTGCAAACCGAGTTCCTCGGCCTTCATCGCAATGGTTGCGCGCCCCGCCATCTCGGACACGAGGAACCGCGTGCCGTTGCCGACCGTCTCGGGTGACACATGTTCATAGGCGTCCTTCGCGCGAGCGATTGCCGACACGTGCAAACCCGCCTTGTGGGCGAACGCCGAGGTTCCCACATAGGGAGCCTGCGGATTGAGTGGACGATTCAACACCTCTGCGACGTGGTTGCTCACCGCCGTGAGACGCTCCAAGCGACCCTCGGGCAGGCACTGGAAGCCCATCTTCAACTGCAGGTTGGGGATGATGGTGGTGAGGTTGGTGTTGCCCGTGCGCTCACCGAGACCGTTGAGCGTTCCCTGCACGTGACGTGCGCCGGCCCGCACTGCAGCGAGCGAATTCGCCACCGCACATCCGGTGTCATCGTGACAATGAATGCCGATGACGACGTCGCTTCCCACATGGCGGGCGACCTCTGAAACGATCGATTCCACTTCGTGCGGCAATGATCCGCCGTTGGTATCGCACAATACGAGATGCGATGCACCGTTCACCGCGGCAGCCTCGAGCACGCGCAGTGAGAACTCGGGATTGTGCTTGTAGCCGTCGAAGAAGTGCTCGAGGTCGACCATCACGAGTCGGTCGTGACCCGCGAGATACTTGACGGAATCGGCGACCATCGCCACGCCTTCATCGAGGGTGGTCTGCAACGCGGTTTCGACGTGATAGTCCCAGGCCTTGGCGACGATGCACACGCCGGTGGTTCCGGCACCGACGAGGTTGCGCAGGGTTGCGTCGTCGTCGACCTTGCCCGACGGGCGGCGAGTGCTCCCGAACGCCACCAGCATCGAGGTGCCCAACTGCAATTCGTGCTTGGCTCGTGCAAAGAACTCCTCGTCCTTGGGATTGGCGCCCGGCCAGCCGCCCTCGATGTAGTGCACACCGAGATGATCGAGTTGTTCGGCAATCCGCAATTTGTCGTTGACACTCGCCGACACGCCCTCCACCTGCATGCCGTCGCGCAACGTGGTATCGAAAACCTCCACGGTGTTGGCGGGCAATGCGAAGCGGGCCGGCATGACTACTTGGCCAGTTCGCACCAGTGGGCGTACTTCTTTTCTTGACCGCGAACCGCGCGCGAATACATCGCGGCAATCGCCCGAGTCTTGGGACCCGGGCAAGGAATGTCACGTTCGTCGACGGAACGTACCGATCCGACCTCGGCTGCGGTTCCGCAGGCGAAGATCTCCTCTGCTACATAGAGGTCACTGCGCGCGATGTTGTCCACCCGCACGTCGTAGCCGAGGTCGCGGGCGATCGTCATGACGCTGTTCTGGGTAATGCCTTCGAGGGCTCCCGCCGAGAGTGGTGGCGTCAAGATGATGCCGTTGCGCACCACGAAGATGTTCTCGCCGGTGCACTCGGCAACCAAACCACTCGGTGCAAGCATGATCGCCTCGTCGTAACCCGCCTTCAGCGCCTCCACCTTCGCCAGCGAGGAGTTCACGTAGTTGCCCACCGTCTTGGCGGCGGGCGGCATGGTGTTGTGATCGTGTCTCGTCCACGACGAAATCTTCATCCGCACACCCTTTTCCACCGCATCGTCACCGAGATATGCGCCCCACGGCCAACATGCGATGGCAACATCCACCTTGCAGGGCAGAGTATTGAGACCCATCTCGCCGTATCCGTAGTACGCGAGCGGACGAACGTAACAGGAAGCAAGTCCGGTCGATGCCACCGTTTCCTTGGTGGCGCGAACCAGTTCCTCCACCGAATACGGCATCGGCATACCCATGATCTTGGCGCTGTTGTGCAGCCGCACCATGTGGTCGGTGAGTCGGAAGACGGCCGGACCGTCGGCGGTTTCGTACGCCCGGATGCCCTCGAAGACCCCCGTGCCGTAGTGCAAGGTATGGGTGAGCACGTGCACCTTGGCGTCGGCCCAATCCACGAGGGAACCGTTCATCCAGATCTTCGGTGTCGTCGTGATGGGCATCGTGACCTCGTTCGTGTCGTATTGACGCTATCCGTGGAGCCGTCGACAGATTTCGTCGCCGACGGCAACCGTCGAACCCGACGCCGGCAGCGCACACGCGACGCGAATCGCGTCAGCGGCACGCGACTCACCGAGATGATCGAGCATCAGTGCCGCCGAGAGAATCGCGGCAATCGGATTGGCCACGCCCTTGCCCGCGATGTCGGGGGCGGAACCATGAACGGGTTCGAACATCGACGGTCCGGTACGTGCAGGGTTGAGGTTCGCCGACGATGCCAGACCGATGCCACCACTCACGGCGCCCCCGAGGTCGGTGAGGATGTCTCCGAACAAGTTGTCGGTGACGACGACGTCGTAGCGGTGGGGGTCCTGCACGAAATAGATGCACGCTGCGTCGACGTGGTTGTAGGCGGTACCGATCGCAGGATGTTCGGCGGCCACCTGGTCGAACGTCCGTTGCCAGAGATCGCCGGCGAAGGTCAGGACGTTCGTCTTGTGCACGAGGGTTACGTGCTTTCGCTCGCGCGTAGCGGCGAGTCCGAAGGCGTAACGAATGCAGCGCTCCACACCGTGACGGGTGTTCACACTCCCCTGCGTGGCGACCTCATCGGCCGTTCCCTTGCGCAACACTCCGCCTTCACCGACGTACGGTCCCTCGGTGTTTTCGCGAATCACCACGAAGTCGTGCCGACGCGTGTGGCCCGGAGCAGTACCAATGAAGGGACGCTGATTGATGTACAGGTCCAAGGCGAATCGCAGCTTGAGCAGCAAACCTCGTTCGATGACCCCGGGTGGTACGGCGGGGCTACCCACTGCGCCGAGGAGGATTGCATCGAATCCGCGCAACGACTCGAGTGTCTCGTCACTCAATACCTCTCCGTCACGCAGAAATCTCGCACCACCAAGATCGAAATACGTCGTGTCGAGGTGAACGCCGCTGGCGGCAACGACCTTCAGCGCTTCGGCCGTGACTTCGGGGCCGATTCCGTCACCACCGATCACCGCAACTCGGTGCACAGAGCGCGGCGCGGCAGCGTTCATCTCATTCAGGCTAGGGACGCATCGGTATCCTGACCGTATGCCGACGCACCGACTGTCACGCGGAGCACTCGAACGACTGCAAGCCGAGCATCTCGACCTCACGACGCGCGGTCGGATCGAGGTGGCGGGTCGCATCGGTCGCGCCAGGGAGATGGGCGACCTCAAGGAAAACGGCGATTATCACGCCGCCAAGGACGAACAGGGGCACATGGAGGGTCGCATTCGTCAGATCGAGGCGATCCTGGAGAACTACGAAATCGTCGAGGCGGCGACGGACGGCACGGTGGCGCACGGGTGTATCGTGACCGTGCTCTACGACGGTGATGCCCCGTCGCAAGCGGAGCGCTACCTCATCGGACACATGGAGGAGCAGCCCGACGATCCGAACGTCAGCGTGATGAGCGCCACCTCACCGCTCGGTGCGGCGCTGCTGGGGGCCAAGGCCGGCGATACGGTCACCTACCAGGCTCCGACCGGCGCACTCACGGTCAATGTCCTGCGCGTGGAGGCATGAGCCGCCCGTGATTCGACGCACCCACGCCGCACGCGGAGGATTCCCCGACGGCCACGAGGTGGAACTCCCCGGACGCGGTCGCACCTTCGTGCGCGAGGTGGCGGGTCCGCCTGGCGCGCCGACGGTGGTGCTGCTCCATGGTTGGACCGCCACCGCCGATCTCAACTGGTTCACGTGTTTCGCGCCACTCGGCGAGCACTTTCGAGTCCTTGCTCCCGATCACCGTGGACATGGGCGCGGCATTCGCCCGCGCGGTGGATTTCGCCTCACCGACTGCGCCGACGACGTTGCCGCCATCGCCGACGCGTTCGGAGTGCACACGTTCATCCCCGTCGGCTACTCGATGGGTGGTGCAATCGCGCAACTCGTCGCCTCGCGTCACGAACATCGGACGCGCGGTCTGGTGCTCGCCGCCACTGCCGGCTACTTCGCGTCGTCACGCGACGAGCACCTCAACTTCCTCGGATTGGCGGGCTTGGCCCGCTTGTCGCGCCTGACCTCCGCCCAAGCGAGGTCGTGGATCACCGAGCAGGTCTACCTGCAACGCAAGACGCACTCCCTCGCCGATTGGGCGGCGAGACAAATCGCCAGTCACGATTGGCGACACGTCCTGGAGGCAGGGAGTGAAATCGGCGCCTTCGACTCCCGTCCGTGGCTGTCGACCGTCGCCGTGCCCGGTGCGATGATCATCACCACCAACGACAAGGTCGTACCACCACATCGTCAGGAGGAACTCGCGGCGTCGCTGCACACGACGGCGGTGACGCACCGTATCGATGCCGGTCACGACGCCGTCTTTGCCGCGCGCGACCGATTCGTACCGCTGCTCCTTGACGCGTGTCGACAAGTGGCGCAGCACGCCCACATCTGACGACGCACTCACGGCGTTTGCCTCGGTGGCGACTTCTTCTTCGGCGACCTCTTCTTCACGACCGGCGGCGATTCATCGGCGTCCTCGGCCGAGGTGATGGGGTCGCGCCACAAGCGTTCGACCGCATCGGCGAGTGAGCCCTTGGCGTTGCCCGGGTCGGTGACGATTTCCTCGGGCGTGTCGGCGAAACGCAGGACCGACCCGACACCAGAGTCACCAACCACGACGACGAGGCGAACCCGCCGGCGGCGTGGGTGAACGCTCGGAGGAACCTCACTCTCGTCCTCTTCGTCCACCGGCGCTGCCCAACCGCAGGTGAGTACCGCGGCTGCGTCGAACATCCGCGCGATGGAACTACCGCGCGATTCGAGCAGTTCGTACACGTCGCCATGCTCGGCGAGAAACGAAATGCGAAGCGCTCCATCGCTGTTGGAGTCGACGCCCGACGGGTCGACCACGTTGATTCCGTAGAGGCGGGCTCGTTTGAGGTCGAATCCCGAGAGTGACAAGTTGAGGCTGTGCTCGACGCAGGTCGCGAGCGCGACCGGGGCAATTTCGGTGGTGTTCATGTCCTCATGTGTGAGCGAGCGTCGACGATCGGCAAGAAACCTGCTGCGAACCACGCGTCTACAGTCGGAGGTAGGCATGTTGTCCACCCCGTCGCGATCAGCAGTCACGTCGTTTGCCGCATTCCTGGCGCTTTCCATCGCGTGGATGGCGACGATTCCACTCTTTGCGGGTCCCGACGAACCGGCCAACTTCATCAAGGCGGCGGCGGTCGTGCGCGGAGAGTTGGTCGGTGAGTCGATTCCGCCCAGCGTGAGCACCTCGTTCTGGTCGACCTACGTGGACATCGACCCACGATTCGGCACCGCCCAACTCGTGCCGTGGTGCTTCGTCGGGCAACCACAAACCCCGGCGTGCGACGCCCCGCTCGAAACGCTCTCACCAGTGGAACCTGCGCGCACCGACATGGGTCGGTATCCGCCGTTCGGATTCGTGCCGGCCGGTGTCGGGACGTTCTTCGGTCCGAGCGACTGGGGCGTGCGGGGAGCCCGCCTCACCCTCGCTCTCGCCTGTTGTGGACTCCTCACCCTTGCCGCCGAACTCCTCCGACGCCGCGACCGCTCGCTCGTGCCATTGCTCGCTGCAGCCACGCCGGGGGTGATCTTTCTGTCATCCGTGACGAGTCCGAGTGGACTCGAGGTCACGGCCGCGATCGCCGCATGGTCGGCGCTCTGGCTCGGCATCGACGAGCGATGGAAGCGCACCTCGACGTTCGTCACCTTCATCGGTACCGCCTCACTCCTCGTCGTCACGCGACCCGCGGGCATCGTCTCACTCGCGGTGATGGCGGCCGTTGCG
>SXGQ01705619.1_pt1 | contig 26321 bp, 20 predicted proteins | sample 3178371 | NCBI WGS metagenome assembly SXGQ01 (sample SAMN11356859, study PRJNA531348) | freshwater metagenome | isolation source: freshwater sample F1-20 | place: China: Fuxian Lake, Yuxi | collected 2017-12-25 | reverse complement strand
GGCCCGCGAGGCCGACCGAATGAAGGGCGAGGAGATGATTCGGCGCGCACACATCGAACCGGCCCTCCTCGTCCCACTTAATCGCGATGAGGCGTCGTTCAAGACGCGCTTGAGATCCGCGAGCCGCGGGAGTCTCCAATTCACCGACCTGGCACACGTAAACTCCGACGCCGTAGGGCGTCTCGCTGGTGGGGTCGCAGAGCAGTGCGCCGCGCGCCACGTCGCGAGCGAATCGTTCGCTGACCTCATCGCAGATCGCTTCGAAAAATGGATCGCCGGGACGGAGGAACGCGACCTTGGATGCGAGGACATCGCCGAGGGAGAAATCACGGCGCACCGAGAGGTAGTCAGGCAGTCCGTTGGGAAGCCGCCCGACGACGCGGTTTAGCCAACGGGATGAAGACGGATCGTAGGTGACTCGGGCAGCGGTGGTGAGATCGCCGTCGAGCTTGAGTCCGAGGTGCGGGGCTGCCTTCTCGACGAAGTTTTGCACGTAGGCCGGAAGCAGGTGCGTAAAGTCCTCGGCCTCGATCTCCGCTTTCAACTGGCCAATTCGTTTGCCGACATCGCCATATTTGGACGATTGCTCGCGAAGCTTTTCGATGGCGGAGCGGAGTTCCTTCGTCGCCAGCCGAGCTTCGAGTTTTTTACGCCATCCATCGGATTCCGGCTCCGTCAGTGATTCGAGCAAGAGGTCGCGGATTTTGATGTCCTGAAGCTGCTGGCCAACCACGTCGAAAACCTTGTCGGTGCAGAGGTCCTGGCGGGCGTCTTCGAGTTTCCGCAGTAGGGTCAGTAGAACGTCGCCTTCGCGAGTCTTGTCGGCGACGAAGTTGAAGATTCGGACATCCGCGTGCTGCTGGCCGAAGCGATGGAGCCGGCCCATGCGCTGTTCCAAGCGCGCCGGATTCCAAGGGATGTCGTAGTTGATCATGATCCACGCGAACTGGAGATTGATGCCTTCGCCGGCGGCATCCGTGGCAAGCATCAGGTTCGCTGTGGGGCCATCGGGATTGGGCACACCGAGCTTTCTCCGCGTGTCGGGCGGCATGAAAAAGTTCCGCTGCAATTCGCGCTCGGCGGCATCCACGCCGCCGTGAATCACGGCGATATTCGTGTAGCCGAGCTGCATGAATTGGCGTTGGAGATAACGCAGCGTGTCGCGGTGCTCGGTGAAGAGGAGGAGCTTCTCGCGGTGATACTCGGGCGACTCAAGAAGTTCGCGCAGCTTCGTGAACTTCGCGTCCTCTCGAACCTTCGCTCCAAGTTCCAGCACCAGGTCGATAAGTTCGATCTCTTCACGGAGGCGCTTCGGATCGGCGGGCCGCACGATTTGCAACAAGCGGGTTTCCGCCTTCTCGTCACCTTCCGGGCCGTCGCCCATCGGGTCGTGTTCCTCGGGCGTCGCGCAATCGAGGTCGTCGATGAGTTCGTCCCAGAGGCCGGGCTCGGGGTGATAAGGAAGCGCGGACTCAAGCGCATCAACCCGCTTCTCCCGAATCCGTCGAAGGGATTCCATCAGCGCGAACGTCGAACTCGCCAGCCGCCGCTGGAGGACTGCCACCACCATCGCCGCGGCGTTCTTGTTCAGGGAGCGGTTGTTCTCAAAACTCCACCGCAGGTAGCGGGTTGCACCCTCGTAGAAGGCCCGCTCTTCAGCGGTCAGCGGGAAGATCACGGTCTGAGTGAGCCGTGGCTTGTAGATCGGCTGGCCCTCGTAATCGACCATCTCCTCTTTGAGGCGGCGAATGAAGTGGCGTTCGCGCTTCACGGGACCGAGCGCCTGCATCGCTTCGTAGGTCGAGAAAATCGACGGATTCAAGAGGCGCCACAGCGCGAAGTAGGCAAAGCGATTGCCCATGTGCGGTGTGGCCGTGAGCAGAAGCAGATTCGGCGAAAGCCGCGCGATCTTGTCGGCAAACTGGTAGCGCAGTGTCGGAGGCCGATCCCGATCGATCCACGAAAGCTTGTGCGCCTCGTCGAAGATCACCAAGTCGAACGGCGGAGTGCTTTCCGAGCAGAGCTTCTCCTGCACGTTTGGCGATGTCGCGGTATCCACGCTAATGACGAAGAGCGACTGCTCAGTCCCAGCGACCGGATTCTGTTCCTTGAACTGCGCGCCTTTGAGGACGGCAAAATCGAGCTCGAAGAAGAACCGGAGTTCCCTCTGCCAATTAAAGACGAGCCCAGCGGGGCAGCAGATCAAAACCCTGGATAGACGTCCGCGATTGATCATCTCGCGGATGTAGAGACCGGCCATGATCGTCTTTCCGGCACCGGCATCGTCGGCCAGCAGGAAACGAAGCGATTCCTCGCGGAGCAGGTGATCGTAAACTGCGATCCGCTGGTGCGGCAGCGGGACGACCCGGGACAGTTCCAGGCCGAATGCGCGGTTGAAAAGATGGCCGTTTCTAAGCCGGTATGCGTCCACGACCAGCTTCACGGCCTCGGCACTGCCCTCAAAGTCGAGTTGGACCGGCGGAGAGGTGGATTCGAGCAGATTTGGCTGCGTGGTCGGCTGACCCTGAGTTTCAGCGACAAGTGAGCGCAGGCGGCGAAGTCGATCTGGCTGAGGCTCGGCGTGACCCTTTTCCCAGCGATTCACCGTCGAAAATGACACGCCCAGCTTCGTGGCAAACTCCTGCTGCGAGAGCTGCAGAACTGTTTTGCGAACGTATTTGATTTCGTCGGGCGTCATTGGCGCGGGGACCAATTACGCTACTTACAACAGGTGTCAATGGCTAAATATAGCGTTCGCTCTATCGTGTTTCTTATTTTAAAAACTGTATCCAAAATGACCGAATTGTGTGCTAGGACTACTTGCTGTTCCTGAGCTTGTATGCGGCGGTCGCTCCACTTCCGTTGAGGCTGACGACTTGCGCATCCTCAAGCGCTGAGAGTGCAGCCCGGACGCGGATGACTGGAATCCCCGTGACGTCAGAAATCTGACGCCGCGTGCGCGTGCCGTGCCGCTTGATTTGGTGCAGGACGGCTTCCCGGTCCTCGTCCCGCTGCGTTTTGACGCTTTCGTCGCGCCCGATCCGCACCTCAATCCAGTCGGCGAACTGATAACCACCGCCTTTTTGGGTGAGGATGACGTCGTTCGTCCCGCATCCGAGCTTCTGCTGGCACGCCGCGCGAAACTCCTTGATGGCGCTGGTCACCGCTGGTGGTGAAACCTGGTCGCCGATCGCTTCGGCGAGATCCTTCGCCGACGCCTTCCGGTAATGCCCCTTTGGCGTCTTCGCGGCGAGCAGCTCGACGACCCGCCGGATGTAGGCATTGCCGCGAGTCCCGCCGACGGTCGCATCACACAACTCGATGCTGTCTTCATGCAGAACGAGCACGCCCCCTTTGAACTCCTTCTGAGCGCGCGCGGGTGATTCCGGTGTCGTTGCCCGCCGCGCAAGCACCATCTTGATTTTCGGTTCGATGGGATCACGGTCGAATGGCTTTCCCACGAATGTCGCCGCCCCAAGCTCGATCATCTCGACCGCGAGCTTGTGTCCCTCGAGCCCATTCGCGGTAATGACGATGACCGGCGGAGCGCTCTTCATTCCCACGATGCGTTGCAGGAGATTCTTCCCATGATCGACGCGCGCGACGCCTTCAAACTTCACCGGAATTCCTAGGTCCAGAAGCACGCAATCGAACTGCGTCTCCTGCAGCTTGTGCAAGGCCTCCTCCGCGCAGGAAGCGTCCTCGGATTCGTGTCCCATCAAGTTGATCCTGTCTTTCAACTCTTCCCGGACATCTTCGTGGTCGTCGATGATGATGATTTTGCTCATGGCTCGGTGTGTTGCTCGTTGTTCGCGGGGATTCTGATTGTCGCCGTGGTCCCGCCGTCCTCCTGGCTCTGCATCTGAAATGTGCCGTGGTGCGCTTCAATGTAGCGGCGGCAGATCGGCAGGCCGTAGCCCGAACCCGACCTGCGTTTGGCCGAACCGCCCGGAATAAATTCCAACAATTTCATCAGGTCGCCGGCAGCAATACCGCGCCCCTTGTCGGAAACGGTCACGACGATCCACTCCGCATCCACGGACGCGCGAACCAAAACCTGACCGTTGCGAAGCTGCGTCTTGGAGATGGCGTGCGCCTCGACTGCGTTCTTGATTAGATTGGTTAGCGCCATCGCAAAATGAAACCGAGACACTGGGGCGGTAAGGCCGTCCGGCACATCGAGCACACATTCGACCGGTCCCACCTTCCGCCCCTGCCTCTCCACCTGATCAAGAGCAGAGGCCAGCGATTCCCTTGCGATGTCGCCGATGTCCTCGGTGTTAAAATTCAGGCTGAGATTTTCGGAGTACGCCTCCATCATCTCCACAAGGCGTTCGAGATACTGCCGGCCTTTATCGTAGCGCTTCAGGCGGGAGCGGATGGTCGGATCACGGACAACCTCGGCGATTGCGCCGATGTCCAAGCCAAAATGCGTGAGAATGTTTTTGATGTCGTGGACGGCGCTACGGAGATGAAGCTCGGTGAATTTCTCCGCGAGCCGCAGTGCCGCCTGCGACGCTTCCCTGCCATGCTTCGATTCGATCCGGTCGATGGCGTGCTGAATGACGCCGGGTGTGCTCGTTGCGATCCCGGAAATGGGCGTGCGACGCTCCATCGAGCGCTCGGCGGCTGCAGCCACCAGGGCGTTGCTGTCGCCGCAGAGAAGCGGCGCCAAGGCTCGGTAGATGTCTTCGGGAAATAATGCCAGCGCCTCGGCGACGACCTTTCTGACCTCCCATTTCGGATCGGCTGCAAACGCGGCGACGCTGGAGGCCGAACCAGTATCGCCCGGCGATTGGCAGAGCGCGTCGCACACCTCTTCGGCCTGGCGTTTTCGCTCCGGCCACGGTTGCTCGGTTGCGGGGCTGACGTCAGGATTTGCAGGATCACCATTCATTTGGTGTGCTTTCATACCGCTCCCGGCGCAGCCGGAAAGCTTCCGCGCCGCCTTCCAGCAGATTGATGATTTCCTCACGGCAGTCATCGACCCTGCCGACCAGTTTGGGCCGGCCGGTGCGTCCGTCCGATTGCATCACCGCAATTTGTGCGGCATCGCCTAGGACCGGGATGTTCGGATTGTGAGTCACAAAGATGAGCTGGCGCGTGTCCTTGGCCTTGTTGACGCTGGCCACGATGGATTGGTAGACGAACCGGTTGTCCAAGTTGTCTTCGGGCTGATCGATGAGCAGCGGATTCGCGCTGTCAAACATGAGGATCGGGAGGATTGCCGTGCATTTCTGCCCGGTCGAAATGTCCGCGGAACTCTTGTAAACGTCATTGTCGAGAAGCTCAATGCAGGGCATGTCGTCCATGTCGACCGTTTCCAGTTCCATGAGTTTTTCCGGGGTCGCGAGCGCCTTCAGGACGGCCACTGCCTGCTGTGGATTGATTCCGCCTTTCTTCGCAACTTGCCCGACCTCGCCGCGGCGGACCAGATCACAGAGTTCCTGCGGAGACATCGAGCCGCTCAGGGCCGCGGCAACGCTGCGGTGCTGAATCCTCGCGTCCCGCAAAGTGATTTCCAGTGATTTGCGAAACGCCTCCTGATCGGCGTTCTGCGCGACCGTCACCCGGATGTAGGGCATCAGCTCCTTATTAAGCATGGTCGCCACCGAGTTCCGAATCCCGAATCGGCGGTCGCGCTCGTCGGAAAGCTTGGCCAGCAGACCGTCGCGCTGCTGGGTCAGCGTCTTCAATTGCTGATTCACCTCATCCAGCCGGCCCTTTTTGAAAATGAGGTCGTTGTGCTGCTTCTCCACCTTCGCCCGTTCTGCCGACTGGGCCTGGTTTTGCTGCTGCTTCTCCACCAGTTTTCGGAAATCCATTTCCTGCGCGACGTGCTGCTGCTCGATCTGCTTGCGCTGCTCTGCGAGCCGCACCCCTGCGTCGTCCAGCGTTTCAAAGGCGGCGGTCACATGCGCTTCCGCCAACTTGATTGCCTTCCGGATGTTGTCGGCGGCGGCGGTCACGGCGACTCCGTTGGGACCGGTGAACATGTCAGCAGCGAGATAGCTGGTGGCGTGCGATTCGTAGGCGCCGACGAAAGTGCGGAGTTTGCCGGCGAAATCGGACATTGATCCGCGTGCATGATCCAGCGCGCGGACTTCACGATCCCGCAGCGCCTTCAAAGCGTGCGCGCGGTTCAGCGCCTCCGCATCCTGGCCCTCGCTCTTCGCGAATCCCTTGAGCCGCTCGCGGACGCCATCGAGTTGCGTGAGTTCACCCTCAAGCGTGGCCTTCTCCACAATGAGAGGTTGGAGCGCGGAGGTGTTGGACTGGAGCTGGCGGATGGTTCCCGCAATCTGGACGCGCACCGCGCGAAGTTTTTCCTCGTCGAATTTGTCGAGCAGATCGAGCTGGTAGTGCGGCGTCTCGGCAATGTTCTCGATCTGGTTCTGACTGTAGATGTCGGCGCGAAAGAGCTGCGCGGCCATCGGGTCGACAGGCAGCGGATTACCAGCCTCGTCCAGCAGAATGGGGTCTTCGCCCGCGGCGCGACTGACCGTGTAAGTCAGGCCGTCCTTGGTCTCGATGGTGAGTTCGACGCGCCCCCCATTTAGGTTGTTGTCGATGAGCGCCTGGATGCGCTTGCGGAGCGGATCGCCCTCCCGGCCGGGCAGCACGTTGAGCGCGTAGCGGATCAACTCCTGCACGCTGCTCTTGCCGGTGCCGCGCGGACCGATCAGGCAGTTGAGGCCGTCGGCGAAAGAGAGGTCGAGCCCGACGAGAAATCCGCCGGTCACCTTTAGTTTCTTGATACGATGGAATGACTGTTTGCTGTTCATGGTGGTGCCAGCGTATGCGCGCGGATTCCGGTGTCTCCCCGCAAACCGCCTACGCCTACATAGGGTTGCATAGCCTATGTCCGTCCCATGTAGGCCAATGATGGGGCAATAATGGGAGAAGGGCGGCCTATATGAGCTTGCATAGGCTATTCCTGCCCCTGCCGACAGATGCCGGATAACCCCGCATCGTTCGAGTGTGCCGACCGCCATCCAGTGCGGCGGCGACAAACACACGCCGAACCATGCAACATTTCAACGAGTCGTCAAAAGCCAGTGCGGCGCATCCCGATTGCCTGCTCACGTCGTGCCAACTTGCGAGGTTCCTCGGTTGCTCCGAGCGGCACATTTTCAATCTGAGGAAGCGCGGCATGCCCGCGTATCGGATCGGCGAGATAGTCCGCTTCGACCTCGATCAAGTCCGTCAGTGGCTGGATTCCAACGGCGAGGCCGCGCCCGCAAACGCGCGTTTGCAGCAGCTCGCCGATGTCGCGGTGACCGGGGACGAGGACAACGCGGAATGCGCCTCCGCTGATCTGGATCGCGAGCAGACCTGAGCTTTTCGCCTCCGGTTCGCTCCCCGCACGCCGGGCCGGAGGCATCACTAAATGCGAGCGGAAAAATACCAACAATCCAAAATCCATGAAACTGACCAAAAATAACAAATCGTTTGAACCCTGCCCGGAGTTTTCCGGCCAAGCCGTCGTCGTCGATGTAACGCCGCTCAAGAAAACTGAGACCGCCTATGGGCCGAAGGAGACGTTCAAGATCGTCTTCGAGACTCCCCTGCTGCGTGAGGACGGCACGCCCTACTGCGTGTGGAGCCGCGGCTTCACGCCGTCGCTGCATGAAAAGGCGGCCTTCGCTCAGTTCCTCCGCAAGTGGCTGGGCCGGGCGCTCACTGCCGCCGAGGAAGCCGAGTTCGACACGGAAAATCTCCTTGGCAAAACCGCCGAGATTACCGTCGTCCACGAGGAGGGTCGCACCGGCGAAACCTACGCGAACATCGCGCTCATCCGCCCCGATAAAACCGGCAAGCCGATGAAGCCGAGTGGCAAGTTCAAGCGAGTGAAGGATCGTGAGCCGAACAATGGCGCGGCCGACGCAGAGTATCGCCGCGCCGAGCAAGCCGACGATCCGGGCGACCCGACCGACTGGCGCCGCACGAAGGTTCACGTGGGCAAACACAAGGGGCTCGACGTGGGCGATCTCGACCGCGCGGCAGTCACGGCGCTGATCCAGCACTGGCTCCCCGAGACGAAGGCGAAAGCCAAGCCGCTCGCGGACGACCGTCGGCTCATCGCTGCGCTCGAGGCAGCGAAGGCGGAGATCGACGCCGAGGACAACATCCCGATGGACAACCAACCTTACTAAGGAGGACCGCGACCATGATTCTGATCAAACGCGAAAGCGCCTCCCATTGGTATCTGCCGGATCGCACCCCTTTCCACGAGGTGGAAAGGGCGGACGGTAAAGGGCTGCGGCCGGTCACACTCCGCGACGCCCGCAAAGTGCGCGCTTACCCGAGCGTCACGAACATCCTCGGCGTCCTCGCCAAGCCCGCCCTTGATGCGTGGAAACAGGAGCAGGCGATCCTTGCCGCGCTCACGTTGCCGCGCGAAGCGGATGAATCGCTCGATGCATTCGCCAAGCGTGTCGTCTCCGACATGGGTGAGCAGGTCGAGAAAGCCGCCGACCTTGGCAGCGCCATCCACACAGCCTGCGAGGTGTATGCGAACTCGAAGGAACTGCCGGAGAATCCGGAGGTCGCCCGGCTATTCGCTCCAGTGCGCGAGTGGTTCGACCGCGAGATCGAGCGGATCGACTGCATTGAGCGCGTCGTCACTCATGACGAGTGGGGCTACGGCGGTCGCGTGGACATCGTGGCGAAGCTGAAATCAACCGGCTCCTGGGCCGTGGTGGATTTCAAAACGCAACGTGTGAAGCGCGATGCGAAAGGCGCGTTGAAGCCCACATTCTACGAGACGTGGCCGCTCCAGCTCGAAGCCTACCGGCAGGCGATTATTGCTGAGGCTGCACGCAAGCAGCCGCTCGACCTCGTTTCGCTCGTCATCAGCTCCATCGAGCCGGTGCCCGTGATGCCGAAGGTGTGGCCGCGCGAAGAACAGTGCGCCTACTACCGCGCGTTCCTCAATGCCCGGAACCTTTGGGTCTGGATGAAAGGCTACTGCCCGATTCAAGGCGACGAACCTGGTGCTGGGCCGATGCCGGCACCGCTCAACCCACAACCCATCAATTCCGATGATAACGCCAAGTCTCTGCCTACGGCTTATTGACGTGGGGAGCCGTCGCAACCGCCGTCGTTACACCGGGCCGTGGCGGATCATCTTCCTGCTCCTCGGCTTCGCACTCGGCTGGGCGGTTCACGGCCTCTTCCATCCATGATTCACGACGACACCACATTCGAGCAGCTCGTGGACGCGGGCGAGAACGTCTGCCTCACCGGCCCTGGCGGCACAGGCAAAAGCTTCCGCACGCGGCGAATGATCGCCGGCAATCCCGCACGTTTCGCCGTCACGGCCTCGACCGGAATCGCCGCGCTCAACATCGGCGGCCTCACGTTGCACCGCTGGAGCGGCATGATGCTTGGGCCGCAGAACGGCGAGAGCGACGAGGACTATCTCGACCACCTGATTGCGGACAAACGCTTCAGCGTGCGTGCGGGCTTCGACCGCATCCGGAGCGCGGAGACGCTCGTGATCGACGAGGTCTCGATGCTCAACGGCCGGACGCTCGACTTCCTGGATTTCCTCTCCCGGCGTGTGCGCCGCGATGACCGCCCCTTTGGCGGCATCCAGATGATCGTGACCGGGGACTTCCTCCAGCTCCCGCCGGTGAAGAAAGACCCGAACGCACCTTACGATTGGGCATTCGAGTCACGGGCTTGGCGGGAAGCGGGGTTCAAAGTCGTCCACCTCACCAAAGTTCATCGGCAGGAAGATGCGGCATTCGTCGGGGCGTTGTCGGAATTCCGCTTCGGTCGCGTGGCAGGGCGCAACGCCAAGCTCCTGCGGTCGCGCGTCGCCAAGTTCCCCGACGCCAACCTCACGCGGCTATTCACGCACAACGCGCAGGTGGACAAATGGAACGCCTATCGGCTCGGTGAAATCGACAGCGAGCCGGAGGTCTTCGATGCCGCGTTGAGCGGCCCGGAACACCAGCAGCAGTTCCTCATCAACAACCTGCTCACCCCGCAGCGACTTGAACTCAAACGCGGCGCGCGGGTCATGTTCACGGTCAACAGCAGCGAAGGCGGCTTCGTGAATGGGCAGACCGGGATCGTGACGGATTGTTCTCGGGGCCGAATCTCCGTCGAATGCGAGGATCGGCAGTTCACCGTCGAGCCGTTCACATGGGCTTACGACAGTCGCGACAAAGGCAGCGCCGCGTTCCGGCAGTTCCCGCTCCGGCTTTCCTACGGGCTGACGATTCACAAGTCGCAGGGACTCACACTCGACTCCGCCTACATCGACGTGCGCGCTGCCCGCGAACCGGGGCAGGCTTACGTCGCGCTCTCGCGGCTGCGCGAGCTGTCGGGCCTGCATCTGAAGGACTGGTTCTCCGGCGTCTTCGTCAGCAAAGCCGCCACCGATTTCTACACCGGCTGCCAATGAGTTTTGCAATTCCAGCGGACATCAACTCGTGGGACCGGCTGCGCACCGCCGAGTTCTACCACCGCGATCTGGGCTGGGCGATTCATGCGCTCTGCCCTCCCAATCGCGGCCAGGATCACGAGCGCGGCAAGAAGCCGATCGCCAAAGGCTGGCGTTCGCACACAGCCGCCGAGGTCACGCCGGATTACCTGCGCGAACACTTTGCCAACGGCTCCAATTTTAATGTCGGCGTCGTGGTGCGCGGGCCATTCGTCCACGTCGACCTCGACTCGAAGCCGGATGCCGGTGAGTCGGTGCGGATGTGGCTGAGTTCCCAGCCGCAGCTTGCGACCATCCCGCGCGAACGCACCGGCGGCGGCGCGCATCTCGTCTTCGTCTGCCGCGATCTGCCTGAGGCCGTCGCGAAGGCGAAGAAAGCGATCACCTCTCAGGTGAACGCCAGCGTAACCGCCGAGTTCTATGCCGACGGCATGAACCTCGTCGTCAGCCCCTCGGTTCACAAAAGCGGCGCGCGCTACTCGTGGGACGTGACAGGCGAGATTCCCGAGGTGAGCTGGGCGCAGATCCGGCAATGGTTCGGATTCGAGGAACCGGCGGGAGCGAAGCGCGGGCGTCCGCCAAAGGAAAAACCGTGGTGGGCAAGGTTCAAGGGCGCGCTGCACTCGCTCGATGCGGTGGCGCTGTTCAAGCAAGCCGACCTGCTCGGCGACTGCATCGATCCGGACACCGGCAAGTGGTCGGTGCGCTGCCCGTGGGAAAGCGAGCACTCCGGCGCGAAAGGCGGCAACGGTTGCGACACTGACACGGTGATCTTCCAAGGCGAAACGGCCGATAGTCCGCCTGGATTCAAATGCCTGCACGCACACTGCGCGGAGCGGTCGCTCAAGGAAGTGCTCGAAACTCTCGATGACCAAAAGCCGGGCATCGTGGACCGCCACTGCCGCGAGATGCGTGTCTGGATCGAAGGCCAGGCATCGCCGGATGGTCGCCAGCGGGTGCTCCTGCCGGAGATGGACCGGCCCGATTCCGAGTTCGCCGCCGAGATGGGCCAGCAGATCGGCCCGCGCAAAGTCTGGTTCAATAAGGCCGAGACCGTCGTGGCCGTGGCGATGAGGCGCTTCAGCGAGAACATCACCGCGCTCACCTTCCATCCCATCCAGCCGGTCGAGGCATGTACGGCCGCCGAACAGTTCGTGCAGACAGGCGTGTTGCGCGAGGACAAGCCCTCGGGCGACATGGTCTTCCTGCGGCACACCATGACGCGCGAGTGTGCGGCCAAGCTGATTGCCGCGCCGCAGTTCCGGCGAAAGCTGCCCGAGATCATCCGCATCCTCGACATCCCGCTGCCTATCCGCACGCCCGGTGACGGCATCGTCTTTCCCGAGACCGGCTACGACCCGCGCTTTCGCAGCTACCTTGATCCCGAAGCACCGCGCATTCGCCCGATGCCCTTTGAACGCGCAATCGAGCTGCTGCAGGAGGTTCACGCGGAGTTCCGCTGGAAGGACGAACAGAGCCTCGTTCACGCCATCGCGCGAATCATCACGCCGTTCTGCCGCGGACTGATGGGATGGGACGCCCGCTTCCCGCTCTGGCATTACAGCGGCAACCGTCCGCGAGCCGGCAAGGACTACCTGGCGGGCGTGGCGCAGATTCTATATGAGGGCCGCACCTGCGAGGATGCGCCGCTCGAGCGAGAGAGCGAGGAGACCCGCAAACGAATCACGGCGGCGCTCATGGCCGGGCGGCGGATGATGCACTTCGCCAACTGCCAGGGTTACATTCAGGACGCCGCCTTTATTGGCGCCATCACCTCGAAGACGTTTGCCGCTCGCAACCTCGGTAGCACCGAGGCCAAAGCCGACCTGACGCTGCCGAATGAGATCGAGTTCAGCATGTCGGCGAACGTCGGGCTCACATTCCGGGAAGACGTGGAACCGCGCACCCGGAAAATCGGGCTGATCCTCGTCGTCGATAATCCCAACGGCCAGAGCTACGCCAAACCAGACCTGCATGGCTGGGTGCTGGCCCATCGCTCGGAACTACTCAGCGCGATCGGCGCACTCGTGAAGCGATGGATCGACCGCGGTTGTCCAGACGGTCCAACGCCTTTCAATTCCTTCCCCGAATGGGGCCGGGTCGTCGGCGGGATCATGCACGCCTGCGGTTTGGGCGATCCGTGCCTTCCCCACCTAGCGGACGATGGCGAAATCGGCGGCGACCGGCAGGACAAGGCGATGCGTGCGCTCTACGCGCTGATGTTCGCCGATCATCCCGACACATGGATCAACAAGGGTGAACTATTCCGGCTCGTGGCAGCGTCCGATGATGAAGACCTCGCCTTCTTCGGGAGCTTCGAGGACGGCCAATCCAAGGACACCAAGACGCGCATCGGCAAGGCCTTGCGCCAATACAAGGAACGGGAACTCAATGGCGTAACGCTCGATATCGACCCACGAGGCAAGGGCGACTGCCAGCAGGTTCGTTTCCGTGCCGCAGGCCCCGCCGATCATGGCCGCTTCCAACAAATCACGTTCGCCGTTTTCGGAAGGTCAGGAACGTGCGGAACGTCCTACAGCAGTGATTTGGTCAGCGAAGAAAAATGCAGTGAGAAAAAAGAAAAAAAGAGAGAATTAAAAAGAGAGAGTAAAAGAGGAGGTAGCGGGTCTTCCGCACCTTCCTCACCTTCCGTGATTTCGGAGGCCGGCGCGTTTGCCGAAATCGCCTCGGCAATCACTGCCGCGGGCTCCGTCGCGCTCGATGTGGAGACCTTTGGCTCCCGGAAATCGGACGCGCTGAACCCGTGGCGCGGCGACATGCGCCTGCTTTCACTGAAGGTCGCAGACCGCGAGCCCTGGCTCATTGACTTACAGGCCACGGGCTACGATCTCGGTCCCCTGTCAACGGCTCTGGGGTCGGTGCTGGTCATTGGCCACAACCTGAAGTTCGACGCCCTCTGGCTCGCGGTGAAGTGCGGCCTCCGGCTCTCCAGAGTCTTCTGCACGCTGGTTGCCGCACGGCTGCTCAGCGCCGGCACACGCCCCGGCAACGACCTCGACAAATGCCTGGAACGCTACCTCGGGATCAAACCCGCCGACGATCACAGCCGGTCCGATTGGGGCGGCATGTTCCTCACCGATGGCCAGCTTGCCTACGCCGCTCGTGACGTGGCGCACCTGCATGCGCTCTACGACGTGCTCACGCTCAAGCTGGAGCAGGGCGGACTCGGCGAGGTGGCCGGATTGGAGATGGATCTTCAGCCGGTCATCGTGGCGATGGAAACCGCCGGCCTCGCCGTGGATCGCACGAAGCTCGAATCCATCCGCGACCAGGCGAAGGCCGAGAGCGAGATGCAGACGGCCGCGCTTCGGGACGCTCTCGGCGACCGACAAATCAATCTGGCGAGCCCGGCGCAATTGCAGGCCGCGCTCGCGAAGGCGGGGCTGACCCTCGCGAACACGAACGAGGAAACGCTCAAGGCGAGCGGCGAGGAAAGGTTCGTTCCGATCATCCTCGCGCATCGCTCGGCGGAGAAGACCGCCCAGCAGGCGCAGTCGCTCCTGGAGTGCATCGCCGCCGATGGTCGCATCCACGGGCGGTTCGATCCAACCGGCACCGCGACTGGTCGATTCAGCAGCAAGGAACCGAACCTGCAAAACATTGGCCGCGGGCCGCTGCGGGAATGCTTCATCGCGCCGGAGGGCACCAAGCTCATCGTCGCCGACTACTCACAGATTGAACTGCGCGCGGCGGCGGCCATCGCGGGCGAATCGAAGATGATCGAGGCGTATCAGCGCGGCGAGGATCTCCATCGCGGAACGGCCGCCGCCGTGCTCGGCAAAGCCGTCGATGTGGTGACCAAGGAAGATCGCCAGCTCGCGAAGGCGGTGAACTTCGGCCTGCTCTACGGCCAGTCCGCGCCGGGACTCGTGAAGTATGCGGCTTCGAGCTATGGCGTAACGCTGCCCGAAGACGACGCGCGGGAGATCCGCACGAAGTTCTTCCGCACCTACGGCAGCCTGCGGCAGTGGCATGGCGAGAGTCATCGCCGGGCGGAGCAAGGCGTGAGCGAAGTCCGCACCGTGCTTGGACGTCGGCGGATCATCCCGCCGGAGGCATCCGCGTGGGAACGCTTCACCGCGCTGGTCAACACGCCGGTCCAAGGCGGCTGCGCTGATGGAATGAAACGCGCGCTCGTGCAGCTCGCAAGCGCCCTCCCGCCGTCCGCCCGCATCGTGAGCACGGTCCATGATGAAATCATCGTCGAGGCGCCGGAGCATGACGCCGATGACGTCCGCCGCACGGTCGAGGCGGTGATGGTCGAAGCGATGGCCGCGCTCTTTCCGCAGGTGCCGGTCGAGGTCGAAGCCAACGTATGCGCGAGCTGGGGGGACAAATAATGGGAGACGACTACGCCAGAAAGCAGCCGGTCAAAGACGCCGCCTACGCCCGTGAATACAAGGCGTGGCTGGCCACACTCACGCCCGAGGAACGGTGGCGCGTCATGGAGTTGGGCCTTGATACGCCGCTCCTGCCGGGCGATGGCGGCGGCGGGTTTCTCGACAAGGATGCCGCAGATTCGCCGCTCGCCTCCGAAGCTCCTGTGCCGATCGCCGAGGACGCCGCGCCGCAGGCAACCGCCCCCGAGAGTCTCGGCACCGAGGACGTGTGGGACATCCTGCGCCGGCTGGTCGGCCAGTTGATGGCCGAGCGCAACGCACGACTCAGCCTCGAATGCCTGGCGCTCGTCAGCGGGCTTTCCTTTCTAGGCGACTCAATGACCGCCGTAGCCCGTCGTCACGGCGTCACCCGCGCAGCGGTAAGCAAACGCTGCGTCGAACTCACCGAGCGCCTGAATCTTCTGCCGTCGCGCGCCATGCGTTCTTTGACAGCCCGCCAAGCCTATCGGGCGGCCCAGATTTCCACCCGCAAGCAATATGAATGATTTGGCCACCATCACTCCTAAAGTCAGGATCACTCCACTCGGACTCGACATCCTCGACGACCTCACTTTCGAGGAATGGGCCGAACTGGCGTCACACCTCGGCAGCGCCGTGCGATCCATCGAGTTCGTCATCGGAGACTGGCTCGTCTATGGCGACCGTTTTGCCGTCCAGCTTCCACTCCCAGGCTTTCCTTCCGACAAGCTGCGCCGTGCGGGATCCGACCGCTACGAAAAGGCGCTCAGGGCGACCAGCCTCGACCGGCTCACGCTGCGCAATTTCTCCTACGTCTGCCGGAACGTGGGAAAATCGTGTCGACACGATTATCTCTCCTTCGAGCATCACCGCGCCCTCGCCACGCTCGACGAAACCGGCCAGAAGCACTGGTCGTCCATCGCGCGGGCCGAGATGGATGCGGGGCGTCATCTGAGTGTGCGCCGCCTCCGCCGCTCCATCGAGGCGGGGCGCGTGCTCAGCGTGGAGGAACTCTCCCCGGACAAATGCGACATGGGCCTGTCCAACCACATCCCGTTCGTGAACGGACTCGTCGGCTGGTGGTCGCGAATGACCAAGGCCGACTGGCTCAAGAACGCGAGCGCCGAGAAACGCGCCGCTCTCAAACGCGATCTTCAACCAATCATCGACATCATCAACGAACTATGAGCACCGACCTCCAAGACCTCGAACAGCAAAAAGCCCTCGACCACGTCCGCGAGTTGATGGGCGCCCACTGGCGCGAAGCGCAGGACGCCCAGGACGAGGACGGCAAATTCGGCATCGCCTTCAAAGTAACCTTCGACCGCGGCGCATCGCCCACGAAACTCAAGGTAACCTGCCGCATCTCGAAGACATTCAGCGACGAGATCGAGAGCGAAGTCGAAGATCCGCAGCAGGCCAAGCTCGCGCTCTGACCCGTTGGCTTAGTGGAGCGTCCACCAAATGACTTTGCCGACAAAAAGCAAAACGAACGCGAACGTCAGGCCAAAGCCGATGGCTGCGAAAACTAGAGTGGCGATTTCTTCGATCTTCTTCATAGCCGGAGGAATCGTGTCATCTGCACGGCGACGAATGGGCGGCTGGATTGACAGGAAAGGCGTGGAATGCGTCTTCGCTTCCGCGACAAAAAGCCGCCATCCCGCCAGGAGCGAAGATTTCTGCTCTACTGGCAATCGTTGGGTGGGCCGGAACTGAAGTGCGAGTTCACATTTCATCCGACACGGCGATGGCGCTCGGATTTCGCCCACATCGAGAGTCGGACGCTCATCGAGATTGAGGGCGGCATCTGGATTCAGGGTCGCCACAACCGCCCGCAGGGGTTCGTCGCAGACGCCGAGAAGTATCTGGAAGCGGCACTGGCCGGCTGGCGCGTCCTTCGCCTCACCGAGCTTCAAATCACCGCGCTGATGATCGAGCGCATCATCGCCTTCATCCGGACGGCAGGTGTAAAGTCGGTGTAAAGTGGCGGCTCAATTTTACACCTCCGAGCAGGCGAAATTCCGCACGAACCGCGCGGGGTGGTATCAGAGTAAGTGATTCGCACCGAGACGCGAAAATTGCTTCGTGGCGTGCGTTTGAGGGGGCGTTTGGAACGCGAAAAAGTGTAAAGCGCGAAAAACAGGCCCGCATAGGATTGAAGGGAAGGTCGCCCATCCCAAATGCCATCGAACAATCTTAATAGATTTCCTAGCCGACACTTACGTCTCACACGAACGTCTCTATCTCGAAGCCGGAAGTCTAAAATGTTTCTCGAGGCACCTGTTTCGAATACTAGATCGTCTGCCCTTTTATGGCACCTCAGTCGCAAAGATCGCCGTGCTCTTGTCAGTGAAAGTCGCCAGCCACACGACTTGCGTTGCGGAGTTGAAGCTCCGAGTGACGCCCATGCTAGCGACGGTCGCGTTGAGCAGCGTGAAGCCATTCAGCTTTTTGTCGCCGAACATGTCGCCAGTACGGAAGAGCAGCCGTGGTGCTCCGGTAAAATCTACCGCCCACACACCGCTCGCCGTTGTTGAAGTCACGCCGCCTTTTCCTGTCACGAGCATTGCCTTGAAGATCGGCCCGCGCCCAGCCGCGATGGCCAGCGAGGGGAAAGTCTTCCACTGCGCATCGGCAGGCAGATCGTTGCCGGGGCGCTTGCCGCCTTGCGCGAGCAGCTTCAGGTCGCTATCGGCGGGCTTCCACCAGAGCGTAGTCGATGCAAGGCCGCGCACGGTGCTGCCCTTGAGCGTCGCTGGAAACGCCACGCCGTCATCGGCTGAGAACACAGGGTCTTTGAGCGTGCCAAAAGTCGCGCCTGTCTCGCCTGCCTGCTGCGTCACTCTCGCGATGGTGGTGTAGGTCGCATTCCCATAATCCACAAAAATGCCGCGTGCATTCGCCTTCGTCACGGTGCCGCCGACCATCAGTGAGCCGAGGAACGCACTCTTGCCCGCGCTATTCGCCGCAGGCACACCGTAGCTGGCGAAGCTATCGCCTGCATCTGGCCCGCCCACGCCGCCGGGGCCGTTGCGCGAGAGCACGCTCACGCCGCCAAAGCCCACGCTGAGCACCGCCTGCGCCTTATCCGTGCCGGTGAAAATCGCCAGCGCCAGCACTTGCGGCCCGTCGGTCTCCGACTGCGTGAGCCAGCCGCGTCCCTGACCCGGCGAACCGTCGCCGACCGTGAACGCCACGAGCGTCTTAATCGTCCGAAGCCCGATCATCTGCCCCTCGCGCAAGACCAGCGTGAGCGGATGCGTCGCATCCTTCAGCCACAGCCCGCAATCACTCCCCGCCGTCACCCGCCCTGCGCCCGAGCCACCGCCGAGCGTCGCAAAAACCGCCACACTGTCCCCCTCCACAGCCACCGCCTGGAAGCTCTTAAAAACCGTCCCACTCGCCAGCGGGAGCCCATCGCTCCCCGGCGCGACTGTCCCCGCCTGCGCCAGCACATCCGCCGACTCCGGGAGCCCGCTGACCACCACCTGCGCAGTCGCAGCAGGCACCCCCGCCAGCGTCGCGCGAAACGCCACATGCCCGCCGCCGACCACCGGATCGGCGAACGTCTTAAAAGTCGCTCCCGCTTTCGCCACGCACATCGTCTCAGTGAAAACCCCACTCCCACGGCCTTCGCTCGCGCTGCTCCATTTCCCGAGAAACGCTATCCCGCCCGCATCATCCACAGCCGGGACGCCGAGACTCGTCAGTAGCGCATCCGACGGAGGCCCGCCTACAACCCCGGCACCGGGAGCCGCATCGCCCGTGCTGAATAGCGCCGTATTCACGGGACTCGTCGGGCGTACGATCACCTCGAAACTCCTGCTCGTATGATTCCCTGCCGCGTCGCTAGCGGAGATTGTCACGGTAATTATCTCGCCTGCAATAATCGTCGAACCTTCATGCGGCGTTTGTGTTACGCTACTTACGCCAACATTATCAGTCGCTTGACTTCGGTAATCCGGAATTGTTCCGGCGAACAGAAATGAAGGAAAGGGGCCATCGATTCTAGGTGGCGTGCCATCGCTAACTAATACGTCAAAATTCGTGTTACCTGTATTTCCAGAAGCATCGAGCGCTGTGAGCGTCACCTGCGTCGTACCAACACTAAGCAGTGTGGCGGACGCCGGCGATTGTGTCACACTGGTCACTGCCACGTTATCGTTGGCTACGGCCTGGCTACGGTAGTCTGGCAGCATCACCGTGCCACCAGCGCCCGTCACTAGTGTCAGCGGGGAGAAAATGCCGCTGACGCTCGGGGGTGTGGTGTCGTTCACCGCCACATCAAAACTCGTGCTCGCCATATTTCCTGCCGCATCAACTGCTTCGAGCGTTACGCGCGTAGCTCCCACATTGGTTGATTCTCCCGCTGGGGGTGATTGAGTCACACTAACCACACCCACATTGTCGCTAACCACTGCCTGAGAAGTGTAATCAGGCATTGCCACAGTACCATCGAGACCCACTGCAATGACCAACGGCGAAAATGAACCACCGATAATCGGCGAGTCATTGTCGGCAATAGTCACGGTGATTGTACCACTGGCGCTACCTCCAAAGCCATCACTTACAGTGTACGTGAGCGTAGTTACACCGGTGTAGTTTTCTGACGGAGTGAAAGTTACACTCCTCCCGACCGTGCTGTTCACTGTAATGTGCGAGTCTGCGATTAAACCTGTCACAAACAATGCATCACCATCGGCGTCCGTCGCTGGCAACAGGACGGTTTTTTGGTCACCTGTGGTCGCGGTCCATGTCTCATCCGAGGCAGACGGGGGAGTGTTGGTGGTATCAAAGGAAAGGATCGTTCCCATGGCCGTCCCACCTGAGTTTATTGCGCGGATTCGGAAATAGTAACGGGTATGCGGCCTTAGTCCAGATATTGGGAGGCTCAATTTTGAATCAACTGCACCGCTTGGAAGGGATATTGGTGTAGTCGTAGTCACTCCAGATACCAGATTAGCGCTTGTCGAATATTGAAAACTGGCATCAGTAGCTCCGCCGTTGCTGCTTACAGTAGCGTTGAGTGTAGCGCTGTTATTACTCAGGGCGGTTGCGCTGGTAGTTGCCACAGTCGGCGGAAACGCGAACCCTGTAATCGCTTCTAAAATCCCGGAACTACCGCTGTTTACTCCACCAAAGGTATGACCGCGTGCGCGAAGTTTGCCTGTGACAGGCAATGAAAGACCACTAATTTGCCAGTTTGCAGTGCTTCCCACTCTTGTTCCACTACCCAGAGGAGTGAAGACGCTACCCCCATCAATGCTTTGCTCAAAAGTCACCCGCGAGAGCTCTGGGGAGGATCCCCCGCGTTGCCACACTACAAGAGATCGATCCGACGCGCTGAGTGTCTGCGTCGCAGGGTCGTTGTGGAGGCGTGCGAGGTAATTACGGGAAATTGCGTTCGCTGTCCCATTCGGCTGAAGCGTGCTGAATAGCCCTCCAAGCAAAATCTTCCCATTGGCTTGCACCGCCACACTACGAACTTCGTTGTTTGCATTAGGGTCGAACCCTGCGTCGAGACTCCCATCCGAATTAACTCGAGCGATCCTGTTTCGCATCGTCGGTGTCGCCGCACCGATCGGCTGAAGTGTTGTGAAAATACCCCCAAGGAGAATTTTCCCGTCTGCCTGTGTAGTCAAAGTGTAAACATGGTTATTTGCATTAGGGCTGAAATTGGGATCAAGGCTTCCATCGGCATTGCACCGCGCAATGTATGGCCGTGATGTCCCGGTAAGGGCACCGTTGGGCTTTAGGCCGCTGAATTGGCCCCCAATTACAATTTTCTGATCGGCTTGAATAGCAATGCAGTGAACAGTCCATTGAGCATTTGGGTCAAAACCGGTGTCTAAGCTACCATCGGCGTTCACCCTTGCGATGCGGTTCCTCACGGTAGCGCTCGCCGCTCCATTTGGCTGGACACTTGTGAACTGACCTCCAAATAGAATTTTCCCATCTTCCTGAACCGCCACGCAACAGACCCAGTCATTAGCTTTGGGATTGAACCCCATGTCGAGACTCCCGTCAGAATTTATTCGTGCTATTTTGTTGCGTGCGGTTGTCTGGCCTAAGTTAGGTTGGAGTGTCGAAAAAAAACCCGCGATTACGATCTTTCCATCGGCTTGTAGAGCTATGCTACTGACATCGCTATCTGGCTTGGGGTTGAAGCCAGCGTCAAGACTCCCATCAGAGTTAAGCCGCGCAATCCACTGCCGCGCAATCGCACTTGCTATTCCGTTTGGTTGGAGCGTGGTGAACCTCCCTCCAATTAGAATCTTACCGTCGTTCTGTAACACCACGCTATTGACTAAGAAGTTCGCTTTCGGGTCAAAACTCAAATCAAGGCTCCCGTCAACATTGAGGCGTGCTAAATTGCTACGCGGCACTCCTAGGACCGAACTGAAACTACCTCCAATGATAATTTTACCATCAGATTGAATCGCTGTCGTTAAAACATAACTGCCAGCAATATTGGAGTTCAACGTATCCAATGACCCTGCCGTCTGCGCCGTTGCTGGTAAAGCAGCAGCGAGTAACGCAATAATTGCGGCGAAGGTAGGAATGAAAAAAGTGAAAAGACTAGTTTTCATGCGAACTTGTAGCAATGGACGTTCTAAATAGGAACATACACTGCGGCAAAGTATGGCGGGGAAATGAGGGCGCGGAGGAAGGATGAAGTGCGGTGTTGACGCGGATCGCACGGGAGTTCCCGGGGCTGGATGTGTTTGCAGCGAGATTCATGCGTTCGAGCGTTGCTCGTAAGAGTAGTGATCCGTTCCGCTTTGCCAAGCACCGTTTCGGCAGCGCTGCCTTCTGGCGCGGTTCTCTTATATTATTCCAATGCGCGAAACGCCCACCGACGCGGGCCAGCGGGCGCTCGCATTCAGCCGTTACGGATCAACTCCCCGCCAAATCATCGAATAGTCCGGCTGGAATGGGTCCAACGCCCGCTGCTCCTCGCCGAAGAAGTCGGCTTTGGTCTTGCCCTTCAACGTGTGGCAATCGAACGCTAGTCTCAGGAGGGTCACATCACGGGCAACTCTCGAGCCCGCATCTTCGCCGCACGCCGCATCTCCGAGAGAACGGCGTGAAACCTGTGATTCCGGTTCTGGTCCAGATTCAGAGGCAGCGACACCGAACGAATCAGTTCTTCTTCGACACGCCACGGCTCCCCGCACGTCAGCCAGGCGACGCGAGCATTCTGTTCGAGCCATTCGTTCAAGATTTGCTCACCGGCTCCGAAAGTCATCCTGAGCCCGCTGCCGACACGCCGCAGTTCGATGCCGAGAGAATGCGACAACAGACATCCGAGCGTCAGTCGCAGCGTAGATCCCTCGGCGTTGCCGCGAAAGTGGTAGCGGATTCGAGTCCGCAATGTCTGCCTGCTCGGCGTGCCCGTAACCGGTGGTGCCTTCGGCGAAATTCCTACATACAGGAGCATCAATTCACCGATGCGCAAGCAGCCCTCTGTCGGAATTCCATCGGGGATTGTATGAAAAAACCACGCATAAACGCCTGCTACATGGGGCACCGGACACGGACGCGAAAGCACTTCGCTTCGGGTCCAAAGTTTTGCCGGTTCGAGTAGAGCTTTCGTGTCCGTCGTCACGAGAGTAGATGAACGCATGATTCGTCAATGGGTTGAAACTCGCGGCTTTTGACCCAAGCCAGTGCGTGCGTGGACGCGGCCTGCGAGTAGGCCCAACGCGCGATGCGCTCCGAGCTTTGTGCGCTGTGGATAATCAGACCTTGGTCAAACCGTTCTTGCAGGAACGCAGCGGCCGTTCGATTCCGCTCCACCCAACGCCCGAGATGCACGCCCGCTGCCAGATGATCGGCCTTCGCCCCGTTGCAACCAGCGTGGGCCAAAACGAAATTGTGGCCGAGGTCGTTCGGATAGCGTGACCAAGGAATGAAATGGTCGATATGCGCAGCTCCGACTGGAACCTCGCGCTCGCAATACAAACAGCGGGCTTCCTGCACTTCGCGGAGGATCGGCAGATATTTCTCCAGCGGTGCCCGTTCCGACCCGAAGAGAAACTGATCGAGATCATTGGGCTCTCCGAGCACCTGAGCATTGACCCTCCTCACGTAGCGCAGCCACGCGCCGCGCACGAGGTCGGTGATCAATTCGTGGAAGCGGCGCAGGCAGAACATCACGCCCGGTTTGAGTTCGATGGACGTGCCGTGGCCCCGATTTTCGTAAAGGAATTCCAGCGGCGCGTTTCCCACGATCTGAAGCTTCCACAGGGGCATTTCACGAACCACGCGATCAACCTTCCTGACCAGGCGCCGGCATGCGGGAATGTCACGCTTCAGCTCATGCAATGCGACCACCCCGTGTTCTGCAACCTCGCATAGCGCGCTGATGATGGCCGGCGCTTTGCCGGTGTTTTGCCGCAATACGACCCCTTCATACGGGCGCGCCTGCGGCCAGTAGTAGGCGATGAACCTTTCCGCAATCTTGCTGGTCTGGATCACGAAGGGAGCACCGTCATCCTCGCCCTCTTCGACGCAGATGTCCGCAATCGCGAGCAACAGGGCATACTTGTAGGTCGCAGTGAACTGCCCCTCGCTGAGCAAGCGCTGAACGTTGCTCAAAAACTCAAGCTGCTGCTGTGGCTCAACTGCGGTCACGGCCTACGGCTCCAGTAGTCCGCCTTTTCTGGAATGACCCAACGGACGCCGCCGCGCGGATCATGAACGTCTCCATCCCGACGCGGAACAACGTGGATGTGCGCGTGCATAACCGTCTGGCCGGCGGCACGGCCATCATTCAGGCCGATATTGAACGCAGCAACTCCGAGACGGTTCGTAAGCTCTCCACGAACGCGCACGACGAACTCCCACACTGCGGCCAGCTCGGGAGCCGGTAGTTCGAACAGGCTGGCAACATGAAGCCGTGGCACGACCAATGTGTGCCCCTCCGAAATCGGGAAACCGTCCCACAAGGCGAGCGCGCTCGAAGAATCGAGCCAAAGGCGCGCCGATGCGTGATTGCAGAACGGACAATTGTTCATATCCGCGCAGCGTATGTCCGCCGTGGAAGCGATCCAAGTGCAGACCTCGGGAGATTCGCGCGAAAATCCCTTGGCCGAGCCCGCAGGAGTGCTACACGAAAGACATGCGCCCACTGTCCGCTTATCCCAATCTCGTATTCCAAGAGACGCAACGGCTCAGGGCTCAAGTTGTGCCTCAAATTGCCATTTTATGATAACGTATAAAAAGTCCTACTCTGCTGAAGACGCACTCTCAACAGCAGCAAAATGCGCAAACGAGGTTCTTGCGGAGTTATTCGGCACATCAGAAGAATCGCGGTTTGAAAAAGCTATGGAAATAGCACTCAGGCTCGAGGGGCTGACAATTGAGTTGCAGCGAATTGTACCAGTCATTTATCGCGGATGCGCGCTGCGGGATGTTCGAGACGAACTGGACATAGTCGTATGGGTGCAAGGTGAGTCAAATGACACTCCAAAGATCGGAGTAGTTATCGAACTCAAAGTCGATGCAACCCCAGACGCAAAGTGGCAGGTAATGCGATACATTAAGAGTCTTTCCAGCGCACTGCCGCCCAAGCACGTTGTTTACTACCAAGGATTGCTAATTAGTTTTCCGTCCAATGGCTTCGAATTCGGCAACGCCTCCGGCAAGCTCACGACTAAAGTTGAATGCACGGTCGTAGAAATTGCGCAAATTCGTTGAAAACGAAAAATCCGATGTCGGATGGCTTGAATTTCATAGGGGATGCGCGGCAACTATGATGCCAAACGACTTCTATTCTGCAGAAGGTGAGTTTCGCGGCGAATGGTTCTGCACCGATATATCTCCCGAAGAAGCGACGATTGTTCTGATCCAAGGCGCCCAGCCTCCTGAGCTTGGATACTGGCTCAGGAACGAAGATTCCTTAAAAATTATCGCCGGGGAAAAAGCCCGAGGCACGGGATATATTCGTTTTACCTTACTCGCTCCTACTCCCGGCGACCTTCTGGCGTTCCGAGACCGCCAATGGCTTCTCTATTCATGCTACCCAAAAGCACTGCTCGAACAGGCAAAACTACAGGGAAAGAACGTTACCGATGAGGACTTTCGCGAGAAATACGCTGGATTTTTCAAACCGCGATACTACGGCATGTTAAAAGATGAATCTTGTATGGAAGTGGTATTCGAGCTTCTAGGCCGCAAGACATCGCAACGCATTGAGGGGTACGCCGACGCTATGGCGTGCTTCAACGACGAAAAGGTCCCTATTATCATCCACTCTACGATCTCCCTACACGAGGGGGACAGGAGCGTAATCGAGCACAGGACGTTACTCCACGAAATTGGTAAACACGATTTCGTCGTTTGGACATCATACCAAAATGGCACAAGCGGCTTGATACGTGTGAAGGCTGAGGACTGGACTCCAAAACAGTGTGTAGCGATCCCTCTTCGTCCGGCGTAAAATGGATGGAGTGCCGTACCGATAGTTTTACGGAGCGGTTATTGCCCCTTGCCAACCTCCGCATCTTTGAACGGCCAGTCAGCCGAGTCGGTGCGGGCGGAGTCGAAGAGGGCTTTGGCTTTTTCTCTGTCTGCAAGGAATTTGCTTTCGCGTCCGCCGCACAGGAAACGGTTAGAACGGGGATCGGCGTCGGGGAGTGAGGGGGTATGTTTCCGCTCGCCTTCCGCCGTGCGTCCCGCTTTCCTGCGGCGACATTGAAGACTACTTCGCTCGTCGCCCTCATTGAAATCCTCGAAACCCGCATCGCGCCTGCGTTTGCGGCGGTCCTACCACTGGTGTCGCTCGATGGCAGCAATGGCTTCAAGCTCAGCGGGGTATCAGATGACGACAAGGCTGGCAGATCGGTCAGCGCGGCCGGGGACGTGAATGGCGATGGATTTGCTGACCTGATCATCGGCGCTTACCGCGCGAACGAGGGAGGCAACGAGCGCGGGGCGGGCTACGTGGTCTTTGGTAAGGCGGGCGGCTTTGACGCGAGCGTCGCGCTTTCGGGATTGGACGGCACCAACGGCTTCAAGCTCAGTGGCGTCGCGGACTTCGACAAGGCTGGCAAATCGGTCAGCGCAGCGGGGGACGTGAACGGCGATGGATTTGACGACCTGATCATCGGCGCTTACAGCGCAAACGAGGGCGGCAACGAGCGCGGGGCAAGCTACGTAGTCTTTGGCAAGGCAGGCGGCTTTGGCGCGAGCGTGGCGCTCTCGGGGCTGAACGGCACCAACGGCTTCAAGCTCGCCGGCGGGGCGAACTTCGACTTTGCCGGCGCTTCGGTCAGTGCGGCGGGGGACGTGAACGGCGACGGATTTGACGATCTGCTCATCGGCGCTTTAGGCGCGAACGAGGGCGGTACCAACCCCGGGGCGGGCTACGTGGTTTTTGGCAAGGCGGGTGGCTTTGGTGCGAGCGTGGCGCTCTCGGGGCTGAACGGCACCAACGGCTTCAAGCTCAGCGGTGTCGCTGACGGCGACCAGGCCGGCACTTC
>SXGQ01575232.1_pt1 | contig 26338 bp, 24 predicted proteins | sample 3178371 | NCBI WGS metagenome assembly SXGQ01 (sample SAMN11356859, study PRJNA531348) | freshwater metagenome | isolation source: freshwater sample F1-20 | place: China: Fuxian Lake, Yuxi | collected 2017-12-25 | reverse complement strand
TGCAAATTTAATGCGTAGCAAAATTAATTGAAACAAAATAAAAACCGTTTAAACTGTAAATAAAATTTATAAACTCATCGCGGATGGGCGAATTTATTTCGCCCGAAGCGATTCGATATTAAGCTAAATTTGCGTAAGCAAATTTAATGCGTAGCAAATTTATTTCGCCCGAAGTGATTCGATATTAAGCTAAATTTGCGTTGGCAAATTTAATTGAAATAAAATAAAACAAATTATAAAAATATGCAAAATTTTATTCCCGCTCAAACTGGTTTGAACCATGAAACTGAACTGCTCATCAATCAATCACGCGAAGGCGCGTGTGGCGTTGATTTGCCAAATGTTAAAGAATTTAAATTAAAAACTGGACAAAAATCGCGTGAAAAAATTGGTCTCGCTCAAGTCAATGAACCGCAAGTAATTCGCCATTTTGTGCGTTTATCCAATCAAAATTATTCGATTGATGCCGGCTTTTATCCGCTCGGATCTTGCACGATGAAACACAATCCTCGACTTAACGAAAAAATGGCACGCCTCGCCGGCTTCGCCGATATTCATCCCGCTCAAGATGAATCAACCGCTCAAGGTGCTTTGGAATTGATGTATAATTTACAAAATTGGCTCGGAACTTTAACCGGATTAAAAGCCGTTTCACTCGCTCCAGCGGCGGGTGCACAAGGTGAATTAGCGGGAATGTTGGTTATCAAAAAAGCTCATGAAGTTAAAGGTCAAGCTCATCGCAAAATCGTTTTGATTCCCGATTCAGCTCACGGCACCAACCCTGCAACCGCAGCGATGTGTGGCTTTGAAATTAAAGTTATTCCTTCCGATGCCGATGGCTTAGTCGATTTAGATTTATTCAAAAAATTAGTTGCCGAACATGGCACCAACATTGCGGGGACAATGATTACCAACCCCAACACTTGTGGTAAATTTGAAAAAAATATTGGTGAAATTGCCGATTTAATTCACTCGGTTGGCGGTTATTTTTATTGCGACGGCGCCAATTACAACGCCATTGTCGGTAAAGTTCGTCCAGCCGATATCGGAGTAGATGTTATGCATTTTAATTTACACAAAACCTTCTCAACGCCTCATGGTGGCGGTGGCCCGGGTTCTGGTCCAATCGCAGTTCGTGAAGAATTGGCAGAATTTTTGCCCTCACCTCACGTTGAAAAAGTCGGTGATAAATATAAATTTGCTAAACCAAAAAATTCTTGCGGAAAAGTTAAAGGCTTTAACGGACAATTTGGCATGCATGTTCGCGCTCTTACTTACATGCTATCTCACGGTGCAGATGGTTTGCAAAAAGTTGCCGAAGATGCGGTGATTTCGGCAAATTATATTTTGACAAAATTGAAAAATGATTTTCACGTGCCATTTCCGGGAAATTGCATGCATGAATGTTTATTAACCGATAAAATTCAAAAAGCTAAAGGGCTTTCGACGCTTGATGTCGCTAAGGCTTTGATTGAGTTTGGTATCCACCCAATGACGGTATTTTTCCCACTTGTGGTGCAAGGGGCGATGTTGATTGAACCTACGGAAACGGAAACTCGCGAGACTATCGATAATTTTATTAATATCATGCTTTATATTGCTAAAGAAATTGAAGAAGGTCGTGGTGATAAATTTCATCAATATCCTCTAAGCACCCCAAGAAAAAGACTCGACGATGTTCGCGCCGCCAAAACTCCAGTCTTAACTTGGAATGAATTACAATAATTACTGGATTTTTTTGCAATAACAAAATATAAGTGATAGAAAATATTTTATAATAATTTCTATCACAAATGTTTAAAAAAAATTCTGACAAAAAAACCAAAAAATTCGCTTTTTCTTTAATCGAATTATCGATTGTAATTTTGGTCATTGGCATCCTGATGATTGGCGTCAATCAAGGTTATAATTTAGTTAGATCTGCACAAATTTCTAATGCTCGAAGCATCACCGCCAAATCTCCAATTTCACAAATGCAGGGATTGTTGGCATGGTACGAAACATCCATGAAAGAATCTTTAGATCAATCGAAACTCAAAGATGGAGACTCCATTTCAACATGGAAAGATATTAGTCCAAACTCGATACTTAACGGTTATAATCAATTAACCACAACAGCGTCGGCTAACATTACTTTCGCCCAATCTTCCATCAATAAAATTCCATCAATAAAATTTAGTGGAATCTCCAAATTATCTCTTGCCAATTTTACTCAGGGATCATCTTCGCAAGCAACTGTTTTCTTGGTAGTTAAACTTAATTATGTCCCCGATACAACAAATTATAAAACAATTTTTGATGGCAATTCCACTAATTTTTCCTTTTCCATCAGATCTAATGGGATTCAAATTAATACCGGATCTTCTGTGGTTTCATCCGATGTTGCCAATAGTTTTTTAAATTCAGGTGAATATGCAATTGCCATATATTTTAACGGCTCCAATTCTAAAGTTTATGTTAACGATACCGATTTAATGTTCGGAGGAAGCGTTATAAGCAATACTTTAGGAACCAATCAATTATCAGGATTAACTCTTGGCAACAATAAAGATGGGACAAATGGTTTTAGTGGTTTTATTTCTGAGGTAGCAATTTTTAATCGCGTTATAAAAGCTGGTGAACGTAAAGAAATTTTTAATTATTTTTCGAAAAAATATAAAATTGCGATTGCGGGGGTATAGTTTTATTTTTAAAAGCTTTAATCTTGATTTTATTTAAAGCAAAAATATAATTTAAGATAAAAATTATATATTTATCATGATAAAAAAACTCGATTCAAACATTGAAAATCAAGTGAGCTTGGCAAAAGTTAGCCCTTCAAAAAATGCCGATGGATTCAAAAAATATCTTCAAGAAATTCAAAAATTTCCACTTCTTACTCCCGAACAAGAATATGATTACGCCATTCGTTTTGCCGAGCATAATGATAGTGAAGCGGGCAAAATACTTATTCAAAGTCACTTGCGTTTGGTAGTAAAAATTGCTAATAAATTTAAAAATTATGGCTTGCCGACCGCCGATTTAGTCGCCGAAGGCAATATGGGATTAATTCAAGCTTTAAAAAAATTTGAACCACGACAAGGTTTTCGTTTTTCAACTTATTCAATGTGGTGGATTCGTGCTTTCATTCAAGATTATGTTTTGCGTTCTTGGTCTTTGGTAAAAATCGGCACCACTTCTGCCCAAAAAAAACTATTTTTTAATCTTGGGAAAATCAAAAGAAAACTTGGCGTTGAAAGCAATGAATTCGGTCTTTCGCAAGAAAAAATTAAACATATTTCCGAAACTTTAAACGTTTCTTCACAAGAAGTTGTTGATATGGATTCGCGTTTAACACAAAATGACTCTTCTTTAAATCATAAAATTGGTGAAGATGACGAAAGCATTGAATCCCTTGATTTGTTAGCAGATACTTGTCCTAATCAAGAGCAAATTTCAATTGAAAATCAACAAAAAGAACAGCAAAGAAATTTGTTTAAAAAAGCTTTTGAACAACTTAATCTTCGTGAGCAAGAAATTATTTTTAAAAGACAACTTTCCGAAGATTCGCAAACTCTCGAAGAGCTTAGCCAGCATTAAAAAGTCTCGCGCGAAAGAATTCGACAAATCGAAGAAAGTGCCCTTAAAAAATTAAAAAAAATTATTGCAGAATTAATAAAATAAAAAAATGTTTACAGGAATTATTACTAATTTAGCGACGCTTAAAAATTTGGAATTTAACACCAAAAAAGATGCACTTTTAGTTTTAGGAATTAAAAAATCTAATATTAAACGAAGTCTCAAAATCGGCTGTTCGATTGCTTGCAACGGCATTTGCCTTACTTTGATTTCGCAAAAAATTTTGAAAAATAATTTGCTTTTATCTTTTCAAGCATCGCAAGAAACTTGCCAAAAAACTACTATAAAAAATTGGCAAATTAACGATAAAATTAATCTTGAATTTTCAATGCGTTTGCATGATGAATTTGGTGGACATTTAGTTTCGGGGCATGTTGATAATGTGACTAAAATAATTGCTATAAAAAATATCAAAGAATCTTGGAAATTTGATTTTGAAATACCTAAAAATTTAGCAAAATTTATCGCTCCGAAAGGTTCAGTAACAATTAACGGCACCTCTTTAACAATTAACGAAGTTAGTACCAAAACTTTTTCGATTAATATTATAAAACACACCATGGAAAACACTGTTTTTCAATATTCAAAAGTTGGCGATTTAGTAAATTTAGAAATTGATTTAATCGCTCGATACCTCTCTCAACTTATAAAAAATCATGACTAAAAATAAAAATTTGAAAAACTCTCAAGCCAATAGTCTAGCGACTATCCAAGAAATAATCGATGATGCTAAAAATGGCAAAATGTTCATTTTGGTTGATGATGAAAATCGTGAAAATGAAGGTGATTTGGTTATTCCCGCCCAAATGTGCGATGATCAAAAAATTAATTTTATGGCAAAATATGGTCGCGGTTTAATTTGTTTGGCACTTGATGAATCAAGGGTAAATCAACTTGAATTGCCATTGATGGCGCTTAACAATGAATCGCGTCATCGCACCGCTTTTACTATTTCAATCGAAGCCAAAGATGGCATCGCGACGGGGATTTCGGCTCAAGATCGCGCCAAAACAATTCAAGTCGCAATTGACTCAAACAAAGGCAAAGAAGACATCGTAAGTCCGGGGCATATTTTTCCACTCAAAGCTCAAAATGGCGGAGTCCTTGTCCGCGCTGGTCATACCGAGGCTTCAATTGATATTGCTAAGTTGGCGGGGCTTAATCCGTCGGGCGTAATTTGCGAAATTATGAATGAAGATGGCACCATGGCACGACTTCCCGACCTTATAAAATTCGCCAAAAAACATGATTTAAAAATCGCTACTATCGCTGATTTAATTGAATATCGACGCAAAAAAGAAATAATTATTGAACTCATTTCTGAACGTAAATTTATAAGTAAAAATTTTGGCGAATTTACCGCTAAAATTTATCGCAGTAAAATTGATAATGTTGAACATTTAGCTTTGATTAAAGGTCAAATTAGCCAAGAAAAACCAACCTTGGTGAGAATGCACCATCTCAATATTCTCGCCGATTGTCTCGATGAAAATAATAATCCAAGAAGCGGTTCTTTGCGAAAAGCTTTAACTAAAATATCAAAATTAAATAGCGGGGTTATTGTAATTATTCGTCAACCTCACGAAAAAATCGAAGACTTATTCTTTGACAATGTTATAAATTCCTTACCAAATCTAAAAACCTTGCGTAATTATGGCACGGGTGCACAAATTCTTGCTGATTTGGGCATTAAAAATTTGACCTTATTAACCAATTCCAAAAGATCCGTAATTGGTCTTGACGCTTTTGAAATTAAAATTTGCGGTTATAAAAAAATATAAATTATGAAAAAAATATTATTAATTCTAGCAAATTTTTTTTGCTTTATAAGTTTGGCAAAAAGTGCCGATTTATATAAAATTGATCCGATGCATGCCAATCTAGTATGGTCGGCGAATCATTTTGGTTTTTCCAGTCCGAGTGGAAAATTTAGCGATGTTGAGGGTAAAATTATTATCGATGAACGCAATCCACAAAACAGCTCGGTTGAAGTTAATATTAAAACCAACTCAATCACGACGGGCTTTACCAAATTCGATACTCATTTAAAAAGTGCTGATTTTTTTAATGTTGAAAAATTTCCAATTGCGACTTTTAAAAGCACGAGCATAAGAGCGTCCGGAAGCTCTGGCGCCAAAGTTTCTGGCTTATTAAATATCAAAGAAGTTTCTAAGCAAATTACCTTGGACGTTAAAATTAACAAGATTGGCAAAAATCCGATTACTCAAAATAAAACCATCGGCATGACAATTTCTGGCAAAGTTAAACGTTCGCAATTCGGCATTACATATGGTATCCCCGGCATTTCCGATGAAGTAAATATTCAAATTGAATGTGAAGCAATTTATCAAGGCGAAAATAATCAAACCAATAATTCTGATTCCGCTTGGCAAATAATTGAAAATAAAAGTAAAATTGAATTTGTTGCAACACAAAGTGGTTCTAAGGTCGGAGGTTCTTTTAAAAAATTTACTGGCAAAATAAATTTTGATCCAAACACGCTCGACAAAAATTCAGTTGAAATTGAAGTCGACACCAGCTCAATTGAAATTCCATTTTTAGAAGCAGTTGAAACCGCCAAAAGCGTTGGCTGGCTTGCTACCGAAACTTATCCAAAAGCGATTTTTAAATCGGATAATTTTATTGCCATGCCTGGAAAAAATAATTTTTCCGCCAAAGGTAATTTGCAACTTAAGGGAAAAATGGTTCCGATTAATTTAAATTTCAATTTAAAAGCAATCAACGAACGCTTCGCCTACGCGATTGGCAACGTTATTCTAAAAAGAAGTGATTTTAATATTGGTGATAAAAACATTAATAAATCAAATGGCGTTCTCGATGAAGTTTTGGTTAATTTTGAAATTCAAGCTAAGAAAAATTAATTTTTTTTAGCTTTAAAATTTTCATGATAGCCGATGCCTTGGAATAAGTCTCTTCTAGCTCTGATTCAGCATCGGAATCAAAAGTTATCGCTCCACCAACTTGAAATTCGAAACAATCTTTCTTAACAATTAAAGTGCGAATCACCACCGCTAAATTTATTTCATTATTTTTAAAATAGCCAAGAGCACCACTATAAATTCCGCGATTTATTTTTTCTAAATCACTCAAAACTTCCATCGATTTTATTTTGGGCGCACCCGTCATCGAGCCAGCTGGAAAGCATGTTCGTATTGCATCAAAAACTGAAAATTGTTGGGCAATTTTACCATGAATTTCCGAAGATAAATGATAAATTGTTTTGTAAGTTGCGATGTTAAAAAGTTTTTTAACTTTAATGGTTGATGGCTCACAAACCCTTGACAAATCATTACGCACCAAATCAACAATCATTAAATTTTCGGCTTTTTCTTTGATGGAATTTTTTAAATATTTTTTATTATTTTTATCTTCTTGCGGATTATTACCACGCTTAATCGTGCCCTTAATTGGACATGAAAAAATATTTTTATTACGACTTTTTAAAAATAATTCTGGGCTTGAGGAGATTATAAAATTATCGTTAAATCTTATAAAAGCCGAATAGTTCGCCGGGCTTTGCTTAGTAAGCTCTAAAAAGAGTTTAAAATTTTCATTTTGCGATAGTTTTTTTTGAAATTTTCCGAAAAATTTACGCGTTAGATTGGCTTGGAAAAAATCTCCAGCCATTATCATATTTTTTAAAGAATTTATTGTTGATTTATACGATTCATCACTAAAATTTGTAGAAATTTTTTTAACTATTGGTAATTGATTATCTTCATCTAAAAGTTTATATTCCAACAATTTATCTAAAAAAAACTTATTTTTATAAATAGCTGTTAATTGCTGTTTATCATGATTAAATTCCAATATTAATTCAAATTTACTAAAAAAAATCTCTTCGATTTCAATAAAAGATTTTGCAGTTTTTGGTAAATCTTCAAATTGATTTGCAAGTTCATAACTCAAGCCTCCAAACCAGATTTCTTCACCAGATTTTTCAATAATTTTTTGCAATTCTTGGAAATTATTTCCGCAATATTGCTGATTTTCAAAAAGTGCAATATAAGATTTGGAATTTTTCTTTTCTTGATGCAATGCTGAATATAGAAGAACCCAATTTTCTTGATAATTTTGTGAAATTTTTTGGGCAATTTTAAGAGGATTTTGCCAAGAAATTTTTTTAGATTTTTTAATCTCTTTTAAAAATTTTTTCTTAACATTTTGCATTATTGATTCATCAAAATTTTTGTAAATTCTTCGATGTCAAGACTAGCCTTGCCCACCAATAAACCGTCAACTCCCTTGATATTCAAGATTTCCATTGAATTTTGTGAATTAACCGAACCGCCATAAACTACATAAAATTCTTTGACGAATTGGGCAATATTATTTTCGTAAACTTGACGAATTAAATTAACCATTTCCGCGATTTGCTCGGCTTTTGCCGTATCTCCGGTGCCAATCGCCCAAATCGGCTCATACGCGATAATAAGACAATTATTTTGCATTAACGGAATTGATTTTATCATTTGATCCTTAACAAATTCAAAATGATTATTTTGATCACGAATTTCTTTTGATTCGCCAACGCAAATTATTGGAGTAATCTCGTTTTTAGCGGCGATTAGAGCCTTTTTAGCAACTATTTCACTGGTCTCGTAATAATGTTTTCTGCGTTCCGAATGACCAAGAATAACATATTCGCAATTAACTTCTCGCAATAGTTTTACACTAATATCACCCGTAAATTGACCACTTTCTTCAAAGCCACAATCTTGGGCTCCAAGCTTTAAAGGACGAGATTCATAGACATATTTAGCAATTTCTTCAGCCTCAAAATCTTCAGCGCTTAGCCCTTGTTTATCAGCGATATATTCTAAAAAATGAAGACCATCTTCGATAAGTTCGCTGTCAATATAATCAAGCAAAACACAAGGCGGACACAGCACAACCTCAACTAACTTTTCACTTGCTAAATTTTTAGAATATACTTTATAAAAAGCATCGATCCATTCATCAACCTCTTCGAAGCCGTGATTCATTTTCCAATTAGCTATTATTATTTTCATAATTTATTTAATAATATTTTCGATTTCTTTTCCCAGAATTTCATAACGCCAATTGCTTATTTCGCCCTTGATTTCATTATGTTTAATGATTCTTCTAATTTGATTACTATTTAATAAAAATTGTTCTTTTATTCTATATTTTTGTGCAATTTTTGATGTTATAGATTTAATTTGATTCACAATTTTTTTATTACTTTCATTGATAAAAAAATCTTCATTATTATCAACAAAATTATCATCAATTTTCAGTGTTTTTTTAATTTCATCAACAAAAATATTTTTTAAATTTAGTTTATGAAAATTAAAATCTTGAAAATTTTCAACAATTTTTTCGAGATCTTCATTTTTTAGCAAATGCTCGCGGGGAATATTTTGTATTTGAGCGAATTTTTCACGCAATAAAACCAAATTATTGAGTTGAGCAATTTGCTTTTTTGACTTACCGCGCGCTGAAATCTGGCGCATTAAATTTTTATTATTTTCATCCAAAGATTTATTAACAAAATCTCTCATTTCCTCTTCAAACCAACTCACCTGATTATTTATTTTAAGCGATTTTAAAAAATTTTCATAAATTTCGTGCAAAAAAATTACATCAACCAAAGCATAATCAATTTGATTTTTACTTAGAGGACGTTGTTGCCAATTGCTAATTTGCATTTCTTTGGAAATCTCAATGTTAAAAATTTCTTTAACCAAACTTGCATAACCAACATTAAAATTTTTTTCACAAAAATTCGCCATGATTTGGGTATCGCAAATATTTTGCGAATATTCTTTGGAAATTTGATAAAAAATTTGCAAATCTTGCGAGGAAGAATGTAAAATTTTCGTAATTTTTGGATTATTAATTTTGGCGATGAGACCAGATAAATCATTGCATCGCAACGTATCAATAATTACAATAATTTTAGAATCATCGGAATTTTTTAAAGCGATTTGAATGATTGATAGAATTGGATAATAAGTAGTTCGCCTAGTAAATTCGGTATCAATGGCAATTACCGAACCCTCTTTAATTAATTCTAAAAAATCATTCAAATCATCTTGATTTTCGATTAAGGAAAAATCAAAAACAACATTGTGAATAATTTTTTTTTGCATCATTGTAAAATATTTAACGTGCTCTGGAGGCGGGGATGGCTTCGGTGACGGAATCCGCCGCCATAACCTTATCGACCCATGTTTGCTTAGGTGCCGTCGTTTTAATTTTAATAACCATTTCATCATGTTTTACAATTTTAGCAATAGCAACTATAGCATTATCAATATTCTTTCCCTCTAAATTCATTATAGCTTCGTTCAAACTCTTGCCTTCATCGAGACCTTTTTTAATTTTACCGTGAACTTCTTCTGAGAATGATTTTTTAAATCCGTCCCCCTGAAATTGTCGCTCTAATAAATCTTTATTTTTATCGGTAATTATAGTTTTTAAAATATCTTCTTTTCCCTTCATACAATTTGGATCAAGGCGATACTTCCCCTCTATTGTATTAAGAATTATCTCGATGATTTCACGATTTTGCGGATCTTTAGCAAAATTTTTCATGTCTTCTTTAATATCGTCACTAGCATTTTTATTTTTTAAATTTGTCAAATAATCATTTATTGAAATTGTTGAATCCGTTCCATCCTCATTTCTCATTTTTGTATTTAAAAATTCACTTGAGAAAATGCTATTTAATGGAGTATCGCGTTCTTCTAAAAAAGCTTTGAAATATACGTGTTTTAATTCATCTTTTGTATTGAGTTCAATAATTTTTGGAGCCATTTTTTCTATGTGATTATCTCTTGAATCTCTAGTAAATTCATTCATTTTAGGTATTGCTGAATCTATATTATCGTGAGCTTCCTTATATCGATTATTCAAATCGACTTCTTGCCCAACCGCATTCATAATAACCAATGCTCTAAATATTAAATTAGCAGCTTCGCTTTGCATAGTTTGACCAATAATCGAAGAAAATGGACTTACATAATCGCTATTAGCAAACTGAGTAAAGCCCTCATTTACATCGCCTATTATTGGAGTTTGCGCTAATAAACCAGCAAATTCATCGATACGAAAAGTATGAGCCATTTTAGCAAGAGGACCTGTAATTGATTCATCGGCAACCATATTCTTGACACCACTTGCAAAATTTGTATCGACAAAATTCTTTAAAATAGAAAATGCTATATCCAAAACATCTAAAACATCTAATCCAACAAGAGCGGTAAAGATTCTTACGATAATAGCATTGGCATTTTCTTTCTCTAAATTATCCGCATTGTATTTTAGTGAATCCAGTTGTTTTCTCAATTTCTCTTCAGCTTTTATTTTTTCTTCTTCATCCATCTTCAATATTTCTTCCGCCATTTTTAATCTGGTGACATTCATTGCTTGAGCTTGATCAATTCGACCATTAAATCTTTCCTTATCTTCCTCATTCATTCCAGAGGTTGTATTAAACTCGCGCAATCTATCCAATACATCGTGCATTTCTTTAAATTGTTGCTGAAATATTTCCGTAGAACCATCAAAAGCTTCTGAATTACCTCCCGCTATTGCTCTTGGCACTAAAAGTAATTTTCCCCCAACAATAACAAGGCCCCATCCGATCGATTTTGCTGGCCTAGCTATTAACGTTCTTGTTACTTGGTTGTTTATGACAGGACTATCTTTTAATCTTTTTACAAATCTCGCACAATATTCTTGAGGAATTTCCGGTGCCATAACACAAAACTCAAAACATTTTTAAAATAAATTTTTGAAACTCTTTTACAACTCTTGACAAAAAAATGCTAACCGTTAGTTTTTTAAGCAACTTTAAATTAACAAACCAAGAGGTTTATATGTATAAGAATTTATCAATTCTAATTTTATCACTCGCCTTATTTTCTTGTCAATCAAATAATGTAACTAAAGAAGCAGAAAACAAGGCTAAAGAAGGAGAGTCGGTTGTTGAAGAAAAAATTGTACAACCCTACGAAACCATTAATTCTGAAGAGCAAGCTCAGGCTTTAAACCAGCAAACTGAAGCTGAAAACCAAGAAGTTGAAGTTGAAGATCGCATATTTTTCTCTTCCAATTCTTCATCAATCGAAGAAGGCGCCAAAAAAATTCTTGACCTACAAGCCCAATGGTTAAAAAGCGATGAATCAATTAATATTACGATTGAAGGTCATTGTGATGAACGTGGAACTCGCGAATATAACATCGCGCTTGGCGAAAAACGTGCATTTTCGGTTAAAAAATATTTAAAACAACTTGGAGTTTCCGAAGCTAGAATGAAGATAGTTTCTTACGGCAAAGAGCGTCCAGCATTTTTTGGAAATTCTGACGAGATTCATAATAAAAATCGTCGCGCCGTAACTGTGGTTAATTAAAGAATTTTTAGCCAAAATTTTGTAGTTTTTTCGAGCAAGGAATTTTGTTCACATCTAGCGTGAAGATGCTCGAAATCTACCTCATCCATCGATTGATCTTGATTTGCACAAGAATAAAAATACTCAATTTTACCATCAATATTTTTCTTTTTTTGCAAACATTGCCCGCACACACCTTTCATCATACATTGCATTGGAGCGTTCAGACTAGTGATTGAATATTTGGCTTGAGTAAATTCTTCAACAATATTTTCATGACGCAGACGTGCCACATTATGCATTAAATTATCATTTCCAATAGCAAAAACTCGATCAATTTTAATTTTATTTTTAGCAAAATAATTTTTAATCGAATCAATGACATTGCCTTGGAAATAGCCACTTGAAGGCACTTCATTTTCAACTGAAATAATTAATTCATCACAAGATTTTTGCATTTTTTCGCGTCGCACAATATAATTTTCGTCGCGATAACCTGCAAAAAATAAAACCTTGCAACCATTGGCTTTAAAGGCTTCCGCCAATGCGGTAAGCGGTTGATTGCCTCGACCTCCGCCGATTAAAACCACGGTTTCGTCACTAGGAATTTCAGTTGGCTTGCCACTCGGACCCATGAAAATACAAGGTTCACCGACTTTAAAATTTTTAATCAAACTCGACGAACCGCCAGTTTCAACCACAACTCCACTTATAATTCCTTCGTTTTTATCAATCGCCAAAGCTGTCACAACCACCCCTTCCATTGCCAAGGTTTGTCCTTTTGACTCTAAGGCCAAAGCATGATAATTATGTAAGCGAAAAATTTGTCCGACTCCAGTTTGATTTGCCAATAATTTTGATTTAACATAAATCTCAACCACATTTTCAGAGAGTCGATCAACGCGCAAAATATTCACCAAAAAATCTTCTTGATAATTTTTATATTTAATATTTTGCGAGGAATAATTTATTAATTTTAAAGCTTGATTAATTTGCTCATAACCCCTTTTGGCACTAGCCATAGCCTTGACTACATTACCCTCAAAATTTGGATGCAAATCACCAAAAAAACTAACGGATTTTTTAGTTTTTTCATCGATTTTTGTAATAATGGAAAATGTTTTTTTATTTGTTAAAAAATCTTGTTCTTGCGGAAAAATTTCATTTAAATATTTGCCATTATTTTCAAACTCCAAACCATCTTCCAAAACAAAGGAAATATTTGGCGAGGTGCCAATCGCCATCAATAAAGTTTTACATTCAATCCGCTCTCCCGCTTTGGTTTTAACCGCACAAATATGATTAAATTTATCGACGATTATTTCGGCAATTTCACTATTTTCTAAAAATTCTACACTCTCTTCCAAAGCATTTTTTAATTCTAAATGATTCAAGCGATAGGCTGGTGAATCAGTCATTTTTTTACGATATAAAATCTTTGAATTTTGTGAAAAATTTTTATGTTATTTAAATTTTTTTGCGTCATTTATAAATTCTTCAGCGATAACTCGCTCTTCTTCGCTTAGACTTTTAAAAAAATCATTCTCGATTTTTAAATCAACAAATTTTTGCAATTTTTCAGCAAATTTTTCAACTTGAATTTTATAATAAGCTTGCAATTCAGTTGCCGAATCAACTGCGGTCAAACCACCACCAACAACAATAAACGGGGCACGAATTTGCAAATTAGTAAAAAGATTTTTTTGATATGAACCAGTTAATTGCAACGCCATCAAAAAATCTGAAGCCAAACGAACGCCTTTGGCAAAATTATTTTTGAGATCTATAAATTGTGGACGCCCTGCCCCAACGCATAGAGCTACATGGTCAAAACCATATTCTTCAAAAGCAATTTTATCGGTAATTGACGATCCAAAACGAATTCCGCCATACATCGCAAAATTTTTTCTACGCTCGAGTAAAAGACGAATTATTTTTAAATAATTTTTATCAAATCGAGCAGTAATGCCATATTCGGCAACCCCCCCAAAGCCAGCAATTACGCGACTCGAAAGCGGTTCATAAATATCATTAATATTTTCTATCGGCTCAAATTCAACTCGATTATGATAAGTATCGACGCCAGAAATTTTAGCATTTAATGGCTCGATTTTTAAACCGTCAATCGCTACAACCTCATGCCCGCAATTCAATAAATAATGCGACAAAGTATAGCCCGCCGGACCGAGTCCGCACACTAAAATTTTTTTGCCCGAAGGTTTTTGAGGCAATGGATTTTTAATATTTAGAGGGTTCCATCTAGTCAACAAAGAGTAAATCTCAAAGCCGAAAGGTAAGTTTAAAACATCTTTTAAAATTCGCGATTCGATTTGCGGAATATCGACCGCATCTTGTTTTTGATAAATGCAAGATTTCATGCAATCATTGCAAATTCGATGCCCCGTTCCGGCAATCATTGGGTTGTCGATAACTGCCATCGCCAAACTTGCCAAAGAAAAACCGGCACTTTTCAAAAAATTCATTTCAGAAATCTTTTCTTCGAGCGGGCACCCCTCTAACTTAATTCCTAATTCATCAATTTTTATTTTTTGCGTTTCCTTGTCGATTAATCCAGTTTTACAAGAATCTTTTTTTTGATTATGACAAAAAATACAATAGTGAGTTTCACCGCTAGCACGTAGTGCCGAACAACCTTTATCGGTCAAGTCGAAACCTTCACGATGACGTTTTTCAATTTTTGGAATTAGATTTTTTATGACAATTTTTTGTGGCAAAATAAATAAAGTTCCCGCTTTATGAAATTTTTGCCCAGCCCCGTCAAACAAGGCCCAAAGGCAATATTTTTCAATAATTTCTAAATCTTGTTTTGCTAAAATTTTATCACTCAAAGCAATTTCAATTTCATCAATTTGAGAAAAATTTATTGCCAAATTTTGCAAAGTTTTTTGATGATCAAAATTTTTTATCAATTCTAAATCTTGCAAAGAATATTTTTTGGCAATATGTCTTTGAACAAAGTCTCTTCTGGTTTCGCAGACTTTTTTATATTTTAAATATTGCGATTTTAATTCAGAATTTTTTTCATGAATTAAAAATAATTCTACTAAAAAAATTTCTAAAATTTTAGCAATTTCGATTAAATATTGTGAATTTTCAGCATTGTGAATTTGATATTCTAAAAAATATTCGGGAGCATTTTTTTGCAAAAATTCTAGAAATTTTTTATGAATTTTTTCAAGACCATCAACGGCATATAAGTCATGGAAATCAAGGTTAAAACTAGGATTGAGAAAATTTTTTAATGGCATTTTTTATAATTTCCGACTCGTTAAATTCAAATTTTTGCGAACCAATTATTTGATAATTTTCGTGACCTTTGCCGGCAATTATCAAAACATCGCCATTTTGCAAAATTTCAATCGCTTTAGCAATAGCAATTTTTCGATCGCCGATTTCTAAAGTTTTTGAAGCGTCGCATTTTTGTAAAATTTCCTGACGAATTTGGGCGGGGTTTTCAGTGCGCGGATTGTCATCGGTAATTATTACCAAATCGGCTTTAGCACAGGCAATTTCGCCCATAATTGGACGTTTTTTGGCATCACGATCTCCACCGCAACCAAATAAAATAATTACGCGATTTTTGGCAATATTTTTTGCTAATTTTAAGACATTTTCAATCGCGTCGGGGGAATGTGCAAAATCAATAAAGATTTTTGCCCCCAAATGCTCGCAAACCTTTTGCATTCTGCCTGAAGCACATTGCAAATTATCGAAATTTTTAATTAATTTTACAATTTCTTCATTCGTTAAATTATATTTTGCCAATATGTTTCCAAGAGCACATAAAATATTATAAATTTGAAAATCACCATTGATGTTAGTGACGAAAGAAAATTGTTGATTGTTGTAGAAAAAATTAACTTTTTGATTTTCGATTTTAATTAGCTTTAAAGCTTGAGCCTCATAACCATAATCAATAATTTGTAATTGATTTTTTTGGCAAATTTTTTTGATTTCAACAAACTCTTTAATGTCAGAATTTATAATCGCACAACCATTTTTTTGTACAATTTTTTCAAACAAAATCATTTTGCAATCAAAATAATTTTGCATATTTTGATGATAATCGAGATGATCTTGCGTAAAATTTGTAAAGGCTCCAACCTCAATTTCCAAACCCGCCATCCGACGTTGATCCAAGCCGATTGAACTAACTTCAATCGCCACATCATCAATCGCAAATTTTTTCAAAATTGTCAAATTTTTGTAAAGCGAAATTATATCGGGCGTGGTTAAACTTGATGCTTCAAAATTATTTTTTATTTCTTCGTCACAAATTATTCCAATGGTGCCGATTGATGCCGATTTTTTATTTAAAAATTGTAAAATTTGTCGAGTAAATTCTGCGGTTGAGGTCTTGCCATTCGTGCCGGTAATCGCATAAATATTTTTTGGAAGCGGTTGATAAAAATTCTGTAAAAATTCTATTAAAATTTCAAAAACATCGCCGATAATTATAATATTTTGCGGATTTTTTTTAAGAAAATTTTGAAAATCGAAAGTAGATTTTTGCGAAATAACTGCCACCTTTGAACCAAGATTAACAACGTCTGGTAAGAAATTCGCCCCATCATTTTTTTGCCCAATAAGTCCAAAAAAAATTGTATTTTTATTGATTTTTCTAGAGTCAATTGAAATATCATCGAACTCAACAGAGTCAAGACTTGAAACATTACCAAAAACTTGATAATTATGCGAAATTTTTTTAAGAATTTGATGCAAATTCATTGATTAATTTTATAAATTTTTGAGCAGTTAAAGCAGGATTTTCACTTTGAGTAATTGGTCTTCCAACCACTAAATGCGAGGCTCCATTTGCTAAAGCAGTTTTAACATCGGCCACTCTTTTTTGATCGTCATTTGGAATTTTTTCTAAACGAATTCCCGGAGTAACAATTAAAAAATTTTGCCCTAAATTATTGCGTAAATTTTGTGCTTCTTGAGCTGAAGCAACAACGCCATCGAGATTACATTCCAAAGCTATTTGAGCTTTTTGCAAAACTAAATTTTCTAATGATTTCTCTTGATCAAAACCCATTTCTTCTAAATCAATCTCATTAAGATTGGTTAAAACCGTGACGGCAACCACTTGCATTGAACCTTTATTTTCAGAGGCTCGAAGCATGATATCGCGACTGGCGGAATGAATCGTCAATAGATCAATTTCAAATTTTGCTAAATTTTTTACCGCTCGCGCAATGGTTTGCGAGATATCATATAATTTTAAATCGGCAAAAACTTTTTTATGATTATTTTTTAAAAAATCGATGATGCGAAAATAATCGCCACTCGCCATTAATTCTAAGCCAATTTTGTAAAATTGAACCTCGTTTCCCAAATCTTTAACTAATTTTTTAGCGCTCTCAAAATCAGGTACATCAAGGGCTAAGATAAGTTTATCGGACATAATTTAAATCTTTTTTTCTTCGCCCGTCAAAATACGAATTATATTTTCTCTGTGACGCATAAAAATTAATACAAAAACCGCCCAGCAAAAAATAATTTGCGAAAATGGCGCATCGTAAGCGGTTGAAAAAATTGTGGTTGAAAAAATCGCAACTAACGATGCCACCGCCGAAACTCTAAAAGACACAAAAGTTAAAATCCAAAAACAAATTGCCAAAACTCCGACGCTAAAATCGAGCGCCATTATCGTCCCAATCGCAGTTGCAACGCCCTTTCCGCCTTTAAATTTTAAATAAATTGGGTAAATGTGCGAGAATATTGCGACGAAGGAAACTAAAACTAAAAAAAGATGTAGATTGTTAATTTCGTAAAAACTAAAACGCGCGATGATAACCATTAACATACCCTTGAAAGAATCAAGAATTAAAGTAAAAAAACCTAGTTTTTTTCCTAAAATTCTCGTGGCGTTTGTGGCGCCAATATTTTTTGAACCAACTTCGCGAATATCAACTTTGGCAAAAATCTTTCCGAGCAACAAACCAAAAGGAATTGAGGCTACAAAATAGGTGATTATTAAAAATAGAAACTGATAAAAAAATATCATGAATTAATGTCAGAATTTGGTTTGTTACTTTTTCTAAAAGCGTCGAGAGAAATTACCTTTTGCGTTAGGTCAATTTCTTTTGTTTTCTTTTTAGACTTATTTGCCAAATTATTTTCATCAAAATGATTTTCCGAAGCAAATTCTTCAACATCACCGTAAGTCATGCTGAATTTCAAGGCAAAATTCATCGATGGGTCGGCAAATGAGGTGATTGAACGATAAGGCACGACTAATTTTTCAAATTTTCCACCAAAACTCAATGAAATTTTAAATAAATCTTCATCGACAACCAAACTTTTAAATTGATATTGAATGGCGATAGTCATCTCTTCGGGATATTTTTCCATAAGGGTTTTTGGCACCGAAACACCAGGGAACTTTGTTGCAAAAGTTACTATAAAATAGTGCTTTCCGGGCAAACCAGTTTTTTCAATTTTTTTTAAAGTTTCGTAAATTACCGAACGCATTGAGCTTTCAATAATTTCATCATATCCGATAAGATCTTGCATGAAAAATAATGTAAAATTAATTTTTACGCTCGGTCGTTTTTTTGACAGGCGACCGAGCAAACCCCGACTATTTCACTTAAGCCATTGCAACTTTTGTCGCGTAAGCAGGTTCGAAATTGTCATTAGCAAAGTTATCGTTTGCGTTTACTGTTTTTGAACGGATATTGCATAAAGCAACCGGCAGTTTCTCAACCGAGTAAAATCATTTCCTTTAGCGAATGTCGAAAGCTATTCACCCCCAAAAAATATTGGTGGAGGTGCTGGGTACCGCCCCCAGGTCCATAACGTTTATTACGAAACGCATTTATCACCATAGTTCCAAAAAATCAGAACATTTTCGATATTAAACACAAAAAAAAATTTGACAAGTTTTTTAATTACAGCCTTCAAACCTTTGTTTCCTAAGAGGATAAAAAATATTTTTTAACTCATATTCTATTTTAATAAAAATATTATAGCTAAAAAAATTATAATAATTTTTTAGTATTGTAAAAAAGCCTTGTCGATAAAAAAAATTGTTTGTAAAATTTTCTGCAAAAATTCAAATTATTTTTCTAAAATGCCGTCAAAAAATTCGATAAATCACAAACATTTTAATAATTCTTTTTGCGAATCCAATCCATCAAATCGTAAAAAAGTCATAATATTGGGATCGGGTCCAAACCGCATTGGTCAAGGCATCGAGTTCGATTACACTTGCGTTCATTCCGCCTTTGCTTTCAAAGAAAATAATATTGAAGCCATCATGGTTAATTGCAATCCCGAAACTGTTTCCACCGATTACGACACCTCCGATCGCCTTTATTTTGAGCCTTTAACGGCGGAAGATACCATCGAACTTATTCAAAAAGAAATGACAAATGGCGAATTGCTCGGCGTTAATGTGCAATTTGGCGGGCAAACGCCTCTAGGTCTCGCCAAATTTTTACAAGATGAAAATATTCCAATTATTGGCACCTCGCCCGACATGATTGATTTAGCCGAAGATCGCGATCGCTTCAAAAAATTAATTCAAAAACTCGAACTTAATCAACCGCAAAATTTTATTGCTTATTCCAAACATCAAGTGCTTGAGCAAGTTAAAGAAATTGGTTTTCCTGTGGTTGTTCGTCCGTCTTACGTCTTAGGTGGCAAAGGCATGGCGATTATTTACGATGAAAATTATTTGTTAAAATATTTAACCGAATATGATGAAGTTTTTGAAACTGGCCCGCTTTTACTTGATAAATTTTTAACCGATGCCATGGAAGTTGATGTTGACGCATTATGCGATGGCGAAGAAGTTTTTGTCGCTGGAATTATGCAACATATCGAAGAAGCTGGAATTCACTCGGGAGATTCAGCCTGTTCGATTCCACCTTATTCACTTTCAGAAGAAATTATTACTGAAATTAAAATCGCCACTAAAAAAATGGCTCTGGCTCTAAATGTTAAAGGCTTGATGAATGTTCAATATGCCATTAAAGATGATGTTCTTTATGTGCTTGAAGTCAATCCTAGAGCATCACGAACCGTTCCGTTCGTGGCGAAGGCTACGGGAATTCCCATCGCCAAAATCGCTTCGCTAATCATGGTTGGCAAAAAATTATCCGAATTCAAATTGCAAGAAAAAAAGTTCGATTATTACGCGGTAAAAGAAGTGGTTTTCCCCTTCGCACGCTTCAGCAATGTTGATATAATTTTAGGACCCGAAATGAAATCGACGGGCGAAGTTATGGGCATCGACAAAACTTTTGCACTAGCTTTTGCGAAAGCTCAAATCGCTACGGGGACAAAGCTTCCAACTTCGGGCTTGGCCTTTTTGTCGGTCAAAGATTCTGACAAAAAATATTTGCCGGCAATCGCCAAAAAATTAATTAAAATTGGACTTAGAATTGTTGCCACTCGTGGCACCGCGAAATTCCTTGCTGAAAATGATATTGCGGTAACGATTGTCAATAAAATTACCGAAGATAAACCGCATGTCGTTGATATGATCGACCAAAAAGAAATAACTTTGGTCATTAACACAACAGAAGGGGCACAAGCCACCAAAGACAGTTTTTCGATTCGTCGCACCTCGCTTATGCGTGGCATCACTTACACTACCACGATTTCAGGTGCTAGAGCTTTGGTTGACGCGATTGAAGCCTATAAAAATCAAGATTGCAAATTTGAAGTTTATGCTTTGCAAGATATTCATTTTTAATAACCAATTTGCCAAAATAGCAATCTAAAAAATGACAAAAAACATAATAATTAAAAATAAAAATAGCGGGGTCATTGAATTATATTTTAAAAATATTTTAGATTTAGATGATAAAGAATTTAAAAATTTAACTGACAAATTATCCGATATAAATCAATTTAAAAATGAAAATGGGGACGGGGTTTTTTATAAACAATCAACCGATACAGATCCCCTAACATTTGAAAAAATGTTTTACGAAAAATCAACCAATACACATCCCGTAGCATTTGAAAAAAAGAGCTTGATTGAGATAATTACAAAATATAGAAAAACTCGTGATCCCGAAGATTCTGAACATGAATCATTATTATCAACATTTGCTTTATTTTCTAAAGATGGTCGAGAAGCTCTAGCTTATGCAAGCTTTTTCTTTTATCCCGAAGGCCCTAGTGACAAACCCAATCACTTTCTAGAGCCTGATTTAATATTTTTTAATGAGATTAGAGGTCAAGGAATATCCCGTCCAATTATTGCATGTTTAATGACAAATATATTTCAAAAAATTATTGCCGATGAAAGATTGAATGAATATGGAGGGATACTTTTAACCGTTCATCCGGAAAATTCATCTTCTAGAGGAATTTTAAAAAATATTGGCTTCGATTATAAAAAAATCACTGACGAATCACCAACAGAACCTAGGGTCACCGAAGCGATAGAGCTAGATCCATTATCGGCAACTGTAATTACACTATCTCAAGAAACTCAAACCGATAGTGATAGTGCTTTTCAATATTTATTAGATAGTGATATAATTGAAAATTCGTTTTTAATTAAGATTGGCGAAGATCTTGGAATAAGATTGACGGGAACAAATAAGGATAGACCATTAAAATTATTTGAAAAAATAAAGACTATTTTAGAAAATTATACGTATTATCAAGAAGGAATAAATTTTTTAACAGAACAAATTGGGAAACTTGCTCGCGAATCAAATATCGCCGATTTTACTCCTCAAGCTATAAAAAATATAAATGAAAAAAGTTCCCAAACTTGTTTTACACAAGAACCCTCGCCCGATAAAGATCCAGCTTTAACGACTAGTTCAATGGCGACTCATTTGACAAGCGAAGGACGAGGGAAATAATAATTAAAAGGCAAATTATTTAATCGTAATTTTTTGATAAGTTTCGCGATCCATTTCAATAATATCAACCGAAATGTCGCATCTTTTTTGCGGAAGTTTTAAATTTTTATAAAAATTATTTGAAAATTCAAAACTTTGCGAAGCCAGTTTCTGCCTGACATCAACCGCCCTGCCCGCTAAAATTTTAATTGAAATATGCATAAAATTTTCATCATTTTCTTCGAGCCCAACTTTATAATTTTCATAATTAATTACGCGGATTTTACATTGATCAGGATCGAATTTTCCCTCAACAATTTTCGCCATAATTTGCTGAATTTCTTTCCCGATTTTCAGAGCTTCTTTCGCTAAAATATTTTTAGAAGTTTCAATGATAATGTGAGGCATAAATTTAAGAGTTGATTTTGAAATTATTTTATTTTGATTTTAAAATAATTGATTTAATTAATAAATTTAAAAATCACAAATTATGAAAATATATTTATTGACTAAATCCATCATCTTTGAAATTTATTTTTCTTTCTTGATTAGAAAATTGACTTTGGTTTGGAGCCTTATCTTCAAAGGTTTCATCGATGGTTTTTTCAGAATTAAAATTTAATTTTTTCACTTTTTTGCGACTGAAAAAATTTACAATAAATGCTCCGATAATTCCAACGATAATTACAAATTTACCCAACATTATTAATGCCGAAATGAACAAAATATAAGCCGAATAATATAAAATTTTCGCAAGAGTTGAAACTCCGGGTTCAAGCACTGCTTCGGTCGGAACTATATCATTGTAATAAACATCAACATTTTTTCCCTTCGAATATTTTGTAATTATATTGCGAACCGAAGTTAAATTTGATGTTGAATATTGAGGCGAGATATTGATTTGACTGGTTTGATATTCATTGCCATTAACATTATATTTAACATTAACTCTTGGAGAATACATTTCCAAGCCTTTGCCATCTTGACTTCTAGCCAATTCCGACTCGATCACAACGCCGGTTGTTTTAGGCCACTTTAAAGATTCTTCACCTTTTGTCATCATATCTAAAGATAGATATCGCAAGATCAAACCGAAGATTAAAAGCATTATAAAAACGGTAAAACTTCCACCTTTTACAACTTGAAATTTTTGTTGATTATTTTGTAAAAAATTAGTTAACATAAATAAAAAAATTATTATAAACGATCAAAAATATTTCCAAGATTGCCAATGCCTTCTTTATTTACCGAATTGCCACCAGCGTTGGAAATCAAGGCTTCAGACATTTTTGAAGCTGGCACGGGTTGCAATAAAACCGTTCCATGACCCCAAAGTTTAGTAAAAAACAATCCCTCTCCGCCGAAAATCAGTGAGCCCAAATTGCCAGCTTTTTCAATATCGTAATTAATATTTTCAGTAAAGCCAACAACGCATCCTGCGTCAACTCGTAAGCATTCGCCATTTAATTGTTTTTTGATAATTTAACCTCCAGCAAATAACGCAACTTTGCCGTCGCCACAAATTTTTTGTAAAATAAAACCTTCGCCACCAAAAAAACCAACGCCGAATTTTTTTATAAATTCTATGGAAATCGAAGTACCATATCCCGCCAACAAAAAAGCATCTCTTTGGCATATTAAATTTCCGCCCATCTTGGCGAGATCAGCAACGATAATGCTCCCGGGGATATTGCCGGCAAAGCCTAATTTTCTTTTTTACTTAGAATTATTAGTGAAATGACTCAAAAATAAACTCTCTCCGAGCAACAATCTTTTGCCACTAGAAAATATTGAATTAAGAAGGGTTGGATTTGGATTTGATCCATCGCCCATCTTCACTTCATAAGAAATTTCATCTTCCAAATAGATGACGGCACCCGCCTCGGCGATTACAGTTTCACCAGGATCAAGACTTACCTCGGCATATTGGCATTGAGCCGTTTGAAATAATTTCGATGTCGATATCATGCGTCATTTTAAAGTTATTTATGTTGCTTAAAAGAATATTTAGGAAATTTAATTTTCAACATTTTTTAACAAAACTTTATATTAGTTTTATTTTTCACCAAATCTAAATTTATTTTTTTAAATGTAAATAAATTATCAAGTTTTGGTAGGGGGTGGGCAAGAGCTCTTCTAGCTTAATCCCTAGGCTATTGTAATAATTTTCAATATTACACAAATCAAAAAAATTTTAAATCTAGATTGTTGTTATTTTTACTGTAAATTTATGTTAATTTAATTTCAGAATTAAATATGCTGATTCTAAAGAAATTTAAAAATGAATTAAAATTATGAGTCTTCCAAAAAACAATATCGAAGCAAAGCCATTTGTTGATGATTTAATGAATCTAGAATCATTTGCTGAAAATTTATTAAAGCATGCAATTACCGAATCCATTGTAAATACAGGGTCGGCGGTCATAAGTTTAAACGCCGAATTTGGAATGGGCAAAAGCTATTTTCTTAAAATGTTTGAGAAATTTTTAAATGAAAAACAAATTAATTGTTTATCGATTAACTCGTGGGAAAATGATTTTTACAACGAGCCTTTAATAGTTTTGCTTTGTGAATTTAATATTTTTTTGGAAGGCAAAAATGAGGATGTAGCTAAAAAATTAAAAGAGTTAATTGGAGAGGCAATTGAAGTTGCGGGCAACACTATTTTTAGCCTTTCAAACCAAATTATTAAAAAGACAACGGGGCTTGATTCAGAAAAAACTCTCGAAGATGCGATGTCTAAAAAGTCAAAATCTTCTTCAATTTTTAATGATTATAACAATAAAAAATCAACCCTTAAAAATCTCAAAAATGCCCTCGAAAAATACACCGAAAAACTACCAAAACCCTTGATAATATTGATTGACGAGCTTGATCGCACCCGCCCCTCATATGCAGTAGAATTTTTAGAAACATTAAAACATTTTTTTGATGTTAAAAATATTGTGTTTATTTTGGCGGTGAATAAAAAGCAACTCGAGGCTTCAGTGCAATGCCTCTATGGCAATATTAATTTCGACGAATATTATCGTAAATTTGCATCACAAAATATTGAATTGCCGTATTTTGAGGAGAGTATTGAGAATTATATTAGTAAAAAAATTATCGAAATATTTGGAATTGCAGGACTGGATAAAGATGTTTCTAGCGAGGAAAATATTAAGGGAAAGGAGCTATTATATTCTTTATTAAAAGTGCCAAATCCCCTGAGAATTCTTAATGTCGCAAAGTATTTAATTAAAAATTTAAAATTATCACCAAGAGATGTTAATGAATTAATTAGATTAATGGCAAATATAAAAATAAATCAAAAGGAGTTGCATGATTACAATATTTTTGATCCAATGGCTTTGACAATTTTTTTAATTGTAAATTTACATGATAGCAAAATCGGTAAAAAAATTGCCGAAGGCACTTTTGGATATAATGAGTTTTTTAAATTATTTGAAGAAAATAATTTTGATGGGTCACCGAATAGTTATGGAAATAATCCTTATGATTTGCCCATATTAACCTTGACTTACATTGTCGCAAATTCTGAAGAAAATTTTAATCAAAATATAGAAAAATTTATAAATGATAATAAATTAGAATTTAGTAAAGATGGTTTAAGTACATTCAAAGCCCGCATGCATGATGGCTTTAATTTACAAAATATAAGAAGGCCGGAAGGTCAAAGTGCCATTCAACATATCGCCAAGAAAATTTTAAATATTGGGGATTTGTAAATTTTATATAAATTCAATTTCAAAAATTTAACTTGAGACTAAGAATTAAATAATTCCTACCCTTCAAAATCTTATTTCGCCATAAACTTAATTTAATTAAAAATAAAAAATCAGAGAGAGAAAGGTATTAGATTACTTCATTTTCTCCAATTTAAAAAACACTCATCAAGCATACGGGGTCATCACCCTCCCCTTGCGGGAGGGTAAAATTTTCTGCAAGAAAATTTTGGGAGGGGGTTAAGGTAGAATCAAGAAATCGTATTTTTGAATTCTTTTTGCCGTTCAACGCTTCTTTATTTTCTTCGAAAAAATATGAAACGTTTATCAACAAGGAAAATCTAAAAAAACCAAAAACTCATCGCGTATGTCGCGATTAATTCGCGACGGAGTGATTCAAATCAAAGCTAAATTTGTGAAGCAAATTTAATACATAACAGATAGCAAAAAAGTTTGACATTATCTTTTAAATTACAAAATTTCAAAGATAATTAATTGAAAAAATGATGACTTTCTCATGAAAATTAAAAATGTATTTTGAAATAATCTATATTGATTTATTAGAGATTGAATCGGTGAGGAAAAATTTAGGGGGATTTTATTTAAAGTGAATCTCACCTACGCAAACTTGGTTGCGTAAGTGAATATGTTTAGTGTTTTTATATTGTAAGAAAGAAAAACAAAGACGGTAGTTAGGTTCGTCTGTATTGTTTATAGCAATTTAACTTGCTATGTTTTAAAAAATTACCCGAAGATAATTTTTATATTTTTTAAGGAG
>SXGQ01199813.1_pt1 | contig 26339 bp, 30 predicted proteins | sample 3178371 | NCBI WGS metagenome assembly SXGQ01 (sample SAMN11356859, study PRJNA531348) | freshwater metagenome | isolation source: freshwater sample F1-20 | place: China: Fuxian Lake, Yuxi | collected 2017-12-25 | reverse complement strand
ACCGATAAATGCAAAGTTTATTCCTAGTGGAAAAGCTTTTGTATCAAAAATTTGGTTGAATAAGTTAATTGAGTCTTGTGAAAGATTATAATATTTTGACATTTTTAAATTGTTTGTAATTTATATAAACCCTATAGAAGAAGTTTCAAAATTATTGAGCCTAAAATCAATGTTCCGAGACTCCAGGGTAATACTCTCAACCAAAAATTCTTTGCTAGTTTATCTGTATTGAATAATCTAAATCCTATAACAATTAAATACGAAAATTTATCTACTTTTTTTACTTCATAAATATCATAAAGTTCATTCAATCCTAAATTATTGAGATATTTACCCATATTTTGTGAATAATCACGAATGTATTTTTCTGCAAAAATATCTAAATCTCTTTTTCTGAAATTATAGGGCTCGTCCAGTTCTTCTTTTGGAAGATTAATTACCGTATAAATCCTATAAACTTTATCAACACGACTAGTAAAATTCTGAAATAGATTCTCTCTATTTTTTTCTAAAGTTTTTCTATAAGTAAGATAAAGTTGTATTTTTTTACGAAGTGATACTTTATTCATAGTATTATTTTTTCTTAGATAGAATGAAGACCTTGACCATCATTGGATGATTCTATAGAAATAAGTCTGATTTGATGATCATTATCTCCTTTTTTCTTATATAAATCGTTATATCCACGAGCTATACCTCTTTTAAATATTTCAGTGAAGTAAGCGAAGGCATTGTCTGATTTTTCTTCGTTAAAATTATACCAATTAGAGAACATATCAAGTATACCAGATTGATAACAGTCAAGTTTATCGTCGTTACTTCTATATCTCATTTTTTTAATCGTTCTTTTTGCTAAAATCTCTAGCATAAGTTTTGATTTATTGGTAAGTTTTCCGGTTGCTTTGGAGAAGATTATCTCCATGTAAAGATCTTTATTATGAAGATACACAGGTTTTAATTTTTTTTATTGTATAATTTGTTAAAAGTTTTTATTTTTTCTTTAAAAAGTAAAAACCCCTATGTTATATAGAGGTTTTTACATCTTCCCGAACTTTATTTTTACATTTTATACTTATTTGAACTCTTTACTTCTTTAACTGCCATCAGCTCTTCTTCTAAATGTTCTTTTCTTTTAGAAAGATTTTTACGAGCTTCTAGTAAAACTTTTGATTCTCCGGTAACTCTAAGTGAATTATTAATTTTTGATAGATTTATATTTACATCTTCAAGTTTTAGTGTTATTTCTCTTTCTTTATCTTCTAATCTTCTGTTTTTTACGATTTCTTTATCTAGTTTATTTTCAAAGAAATAGGTAAGATCGCTATTTAATTCATTTTTGATTTCATTTACAAGTTCAAGTGCCGTGTCATATTTATAGAATGAATTGCCGTATCTTTGATCGCAACGATATACATAGTTGCCTGCTTTGTAATTGAATACAAAGCATTCTAAATACGGATTAACTAAATTAGTAACTCTTTTTACTACATCAAGTTCAACAAACTTATCAATATTCTTCTGTGTTTCTAATAGAATTGGATAGAAGTTTTTGTTAGCAATAGGAATAATAGGTGATTGGAATAAGGTCTCAAGAGTAGTTTCTTTGTTCATTTTATCATCATTGATATAGATAAGACCTTCATTAGCTACTGAAAGACCGATAGTTAAGTTTTCAGAAATTCTAAAATTAATTCTATCTTCATGAATCATTGAATATCTAAGACCGGTTTCGATATTTCTTAAAACTCTAAGATCTTCGTCGTTTTTAATCCAATTTTCAAGAAGTGTTTTTTCAACACCACTTTCGGTTAATAGGAACCAACTACCATTGATATAAGCACAATATCCACCTTCTACTTGTTCTACGATAGTATAAATACTTTCTGAACTACCACCTGATAGTAGATTTGATCTTTGTTCTGGTGATTTAGTTAGATTATGAACAAATAATTTAATTTCTGGAACCCAATCATAAATAGCGAGTTCGTTAACGATTTTACCCAATCTGTCCTGATCTGCTTCCATGTTGATAACTTCAAGAACAACATTGATAGGTTGTCTGTAAAGTTCACCTTGATTCTTAGAATTAAGAACATTATAGAGGTGTTTCAGTTCATAAATAAGGCTATGATTAGCTACGTCATCATTGAGAGATTCAAGTAAATTCCTAACTGATTTATCGTAGGTGTGAATTTTCAATGATTCATTCAAGGAAGAAATTACCTGTTTTTCAGATACTCTACCAAGGGCACCCATATGGGAATTTACAATAGTAGATATTTCTTCTTGATCTAAATTTAAACTTCTTACAAAGTTAAATAATTCTAATTTCAAGTTCTTCATATTAAAAAATGTTGTTTTTTTTAAACTATATATATTATTTAAAAAGTGTGTTTTTTTACTTTTTTTAAATTATATTTTTTGGACCAAATCGTTAGTTGATTTACCTGATTTACTTACTGCGGTATACAGATTTCCCCTCCATTTTGATAGAACAGCCGAGTTATAATCTTCTAATTTTTCCATAAATGCTGGATAGTAAGAGTGAACTTCTAGAGATATATCAATTTTTATTGTATTATCTGAAGTTAAGTTCTTATCTCTAGAAATGGCTACTTGTTCTGTATCTGGAACTATAACTAAAGCGTCGATGTTCATAAAGTTATACTCAAAATACATATACCGATAGAGCCAAAGAGTATTCATAATAGCTTGAGAGCATTTGAATACATCAATTTCACTTTTGACCTTGATCGAAAGATCATACGTTGCTTGAATAGGTATTGCTCTTACTTTTGATAGCATCGTTTTGATTTCACTTTCGTTTTCAACGATAGTTTTAAGCCAAACATTTGGGTTTGTGAAATCATCAGATTTTATCTGCCAAGATTTTAATGTGATATGGCCTCTAGGTATAATATCGGTGTTTATCTCAACAAGACGATTGTTAGATACTACGTCATCAGAAAATGAATCAAGTAGGTATCTTTCATCACCGGTAAGAGAATAATACATAGGAACTTCAACTTGTCTATCTCCATCAGAAAATCGATTTACCCATTTAAGTTTACCTTCAAGTAAATCCAAAAGACAAACGGTCAAATCTCTGAAATAAACATCATCGAAATTAAATTTGTTTCCTATCATATTTTTCTATATATTTGTTTTTCTATCTTTCTTGAAAACAATCAAAAAATCTTTACATATAATTGACCCGGTATGGATAAACTACTTCTCATTTCTGATAAATGGAGACCTAAAACTCTTGATGATCTTATACTTCCAAAAAGAGTAAGAGATTATTTTAGTCAAGGTCTTACTCAAAATATCATTCTTCATGGTCACTACGGCATAGGTAAAACATCTCTAGCTAGAATACTTATCGGTAAATACTCAAAATCTTCACCACATATCGAGATAAACTCTTCTTTCTATACCTCTATCGATATTCTACGAGGAAAAATTGATGAGTTTTGTTCAAAAGTATTCCTTGACTTTGAGGCGGAAGATTTCTCAGCAAATACCATCAAGTATGTTTTTCTAGATGAGTTCGATAGAACTTCTATCCAGTATCAAGACGCACTTAAGGCCTACATCGAAGACTATTCAACAAAAAATGTTCGTTTTATACTATCAACCAACCATTTGAGTAAAATATCTGAAGGTATTCGTAGTCGTTTTATTCAAATTGATTTAGAGTGTCAAAATATTCAAGAAGAAAGATCTCTTAAAATTGATATGTTCAAGAAGATATCAGATCACATCTTACCTTCTGAAGGTTTAACGATGGCCAAAGATGATTTAATTTCGCTTATTAAAAGAAAGTTTCCTGATTTTCGTTCAATACTTGTAGAATTAGAATACTTTAAAAAATCAGGCCAACCAAATTGGAGTTCGCAAAATCTATCAAGTGAACTTCTTCTAGAATGTTACAATCTTATTTATGATAGTTCTATAGATTATGAGAAGATTTACTTTTTTATTTCAGATAAATTTGGAGCTGATAGAGTTGTGGAGTTTTTAGATCTTTGGGGCCAGGGTTTTATTCTTTGGCACTTGGAGAACAAAAAACTAGATTCAGAAAAATTATTCAAATACAACTGGATATTAAGTGAAACTCAAAGACTTCTACCAACATCATCAGATCCACTTGTCGTAGCAGTTGCGTATATAGGTCGTATGCGGGATATTAGTTTGAATTGAGTATATTTCCAAATAGAGAATAGACCTCAAAGTCCGCAATCTGAAAACGTATAAACATTATATCCCGAAAATCATTCGGGTCTTGAAAAAACTCCACTCTCAAAGTATACTTTCTACCTTGTAATTCTGGTATATAAATATTTATTTGTGATTTTATATCATCTTCGACTGCTTCTTTGGATAATAAAGTAGTATGTAGTAAATTTTCAAGAGAAGCTCCGAAATCAGGATCCCCAAGGACATCACCTTTAATAGTAAAAATAATCATCTCATACTTCTGAATAATAATTCTTATAAGATCATCCTCTATTAAATTAGCACTCTCGTATCTTGGATGACCCGGAAAAAGTATGTAAAAATCAAGTATATTCCTCATCTATAAGATTTATTTATAAAGGGCAGTGAGATCCCGAATAGATATACTTCCAATTTCTTTTCATCTCGACACCTAGCGCAGAGGCGGTGATGAAAACATCCTCTAAGCATTCTTTATCACTTCCACCCACAATAGTAATTGTGTTCTGTGTATTTTCTATCAAAACTTCATAGAGTTTCTTAGGACAGTGAAACCACTTATGATTATTTCCGATATAGACTAAAATTGTGTTTTCTTTTGTTCTAAAATAATCACCTCGTCTTAATTTTTTTCTTGATTCTAATTTTTTAATTTCTTGAAAGGTTTTGTGGGTTAAAATTTCCTTAAAAAACTCGACATCAACATCATAGTTGTATCTTTTTTCGATCATATCCTCCATATTTGGAAATTCATACAGATCAGGATGACCTTCGACTTGAACATTTCGATCGTAGAGATAATCTTGATCTACATTCTTTCCATCAACATGATTATCAAAAATGTAATAGACCTTATCGAATTCTTTACAGTATTTCTTTAACTCGTTTATATACATCTCTGTAAAAAATTTACGAAAACTTTTTTGAACATCTACAATTATGAGTATATCTTGGTGTTTAAACTTCTCGAAGGTTTTTATCATCATATTTCTATATATTGAAATATTTAGGGCAGAAAAAAACCCCACTTAAAAAAAGAGAGGTGATTTTTCTATTTTATGAACTACTCATTAGCCGAAGACTAATGAGTTTCAGAACCATAAAGGTTCCTCTTTTTAAACGCTTCATAGCTTATGCTAGATTTCTCTAGTCTTATTTGAGCTCCACGTCTGTAATCGTCTGTCCCGGACGATGTTTATTTTAAACTTACTGCCAATTTCTTGGTTAGAAGTTATTTTTAATCCAAAGGAATTGGTTATCTTCCTTGAGATTATATGTATATATTGAATATTCCTTCTCCCTATTAAATTTTCTAAATATTTTGAATAAAATTTGGTTCAAATTCATCACAGAAGCTAAAGACTCCTTTGTTTTCTTTGACTAGACATATAAAAAAAAATCAATCAATAACACCTTTCTTCTTAAGACAATCCCTGAGCCTCTCCATCTCTTGAACCACAGACCCTTTAGTAATTCCCTGTCCTGGATTATGAGATATACCCTCGAAAAAAATCACAACCATACTAGCAAATGCTAGACATGCTCCAGCAAAAGCTGCAGCCGGGGCCGCCATTACCATAGCTATCATACCTACAATATAACCACCTCCAGAGAGGATAACTCTTGATAGATGTGAATAATTAGTTTGGTCAGGTCCAACACCAAGACCTATACATTCACGAATTGCCGCTACAACATTCGGATCTGCATCTTCAGCGTTTCTAGCGTATTCCGCCATTTGCTCCAACTCACCCAGTTTTTTTTCAGCGTCGGGAGTAATTTTCAAATTTTGTTCGGCGGATTCTCTTAGGAAGGAATGTTTACCGAAATTGTTGAAATTTGTTAAGTTTTTCATTTTTTTATTTTTTTTTTACGGTAATTCTTCCGTATCTTCTTCTCTTTCCTCGTTTTCTCCACCAGTTTCTTCTTCATCTTCTAAATCTTCAAAATCTTCATCTTCAGGTTCACCTTGTCCTTGAACTTGTGTTTGAACTTGAACTTGTCCCTGAGACTGACCTTGTCCCTGAGCTTGTCCTTGACCTTGAGCCTGTCCTTGTGGTTGAGCCTGTTCTTGACCTTGAGCTTGTCCTTGTGGCTGAGCCTGTCCTTGTGGTTGAGCCTGTCCTTGTGGTTGAGCCTGTCCTTGACCTTGAGCTTGTCCTTGACCTTGAGCTTGTCCTTGTCCTTGTGGTTGAGCCTGCCCTTGACCTTGAGCCTGACGTTGTGTCTGTGATGGACCACCCATCAAAGCATTCGCTGGGATTTTATCAGCATCCAAATAATTAAGATTTATATGCTTGATTATTTCTTCGGCGATATCAACATCACCAAAAAACTGTCTAAGATTATTACCAGTGACATCCTTAACTTTTTTAACATAAGCGTTGATAAGACTTTGTGGAATATCAACCATAGTTCTTACCTTGTAAATATCATTTACTTGAAGAACCGATTCTTTGATGATATCTTCTCTTCTTTTTTGTTTTTGGTAAGAATCGAATCTAGCTACATAACTTTTCATAAATTGTTTGTTTTTTTTTTGTTTATATATTATTTTTAAAAATCACTTTTTTTAGAAAATTATCGATACTACTAAGAATAACAAAGTTGTAGATCCGAGCAGTAAACGATGACCTTTTAATTTTTTTATCTCATCATTTTTATTTGAGATAATCTGATCTTTTTTCTTTGATTGTTCATCACAAAGTTTTACATCACTCTCTAGATTGTTTTCTAAAGAATCTCTTGTTTTGATATCAAGTTTATAATCAAGTATTTCACCTTCGAGAAGTTTTATCTGATCATCTTTTGCTTCAATAGTTTGTTTTTGACTATTAATAACTTCAAGGCTAGCAACCTTATTAGTTTCTAGCTCTGAAGTAAGTGTTTTCAATAATTCCAAAAGTTCTCTATCTCTATCTATCTGTTGAGCTTGTTTAACAGAAAAGACAATACCAACAACACTTCCACCTTGTTTGTAGAGTTGTGGGAAAGTTTCCTCTGTGGTCTGTGCTACTGAAGTAGAAAAGAATAAAAAACTTACAAGTGCGGATAATAATATTTTTTTCATTTGTATTTATTTTTTAATGAGTTAAGAAGATCGTCTCCTTCTTTGAGAGGTATATTTTTTTCTAAATTTTCTATTTGTGATTTTACTTCAGATACTCTTTGATCTGACTTTTTTAGTTCATTATTGGCGGTAGTTACTTTAACCTCTAGATTAGCAACTTTCTGCTTAACTAATTTAATTTCAAGTTCTTTTTTTTCAATTTCTGATTCTATATCTGAAATTCTAGTCCTTAGACCGGTCCTTTCCTCGAGAAGAGAATCTCTTACAGCTGCTATTTTTGCGATATCTTCGAGAAGTTTAACGTTTTCGGGATTTGTTTCTTTTGGTTTTAGGTGTGTATAGACTATCCAACCACCTAGACACACTACAACAAACAGATAGATAACATGTATCTTCCAAGTTGTATTTTTTGATGAAATATTTTGATCTGTCATGATTTTATATATAAAAAAAATTCCTTATCTTTACACAAAAAAATAACTACTATGTCCAAAACAATCACCAGAGACAAGACTGAAGAAAAATTAGACCAGATTTATTCTTCTGGGTATGTTCTTTATCTACACAACGACGATCATAATAGCTTTCAACATGTAATCAATTGCCTAATTGAGTTTTGTGATCATGATTTTGATCAAGCCAATCAGTGCGCACACATCGTTCATTTCAGAGGTATTTGTGATGTAAAGAGAGGCACAAAATCAGAAGTTGAAAAGCCTTACGAAGCTCTAAAACTTAACGGTTTATCGGTTACTATTGAAGTAGTTTAATCCCTAGCCCAAGGACTCTTTTCGTAACCTAAAATCTTTTTTAGTCTATCCTTTCTATACCTCTGCTCTTTAATAATTGAAGAGTAGTTGATTGAGTTTTCATCAACTTGATTACCTAAAATAGATTGAAAATGTTTGTAGAGCTCAGTCCCAGCAATGGTAGGTGCGGCATCCTCGACAATCTCTCTATAGGGATGTTTTTGAAAAACAGATGATGAGTTTACAACGGTCATAACAATATCATCATTTCCAATATCAGCCGCATAACGTGTGTTTCCAAAAGCAGTCGTGTGTTTAACAAAAGTAGTTATCTCCCGTATATTATCTTCGTTGTTGATAATAATATTTTTCTTATTCATATTATCTTGATAATCTTTAACTAGGAGATTTTTATTGTCACCTAATTTTAGACCGACTTTTTCTTCTACTGCATCAGATTTATGTTTATATCGAAAGAATATATTACTACCGTAGTTGTTGTTACCGTCAAACACATGGGGCAAGTGTGCTAAAAACTCATTTCCGTAAGTATTAATCTCTAAAACTACCCTGAAATTATCAGGATCGAAAAACTCGAATGCTAGAACATAAAAAAGTTCAGCTAGTTGTTTAACCGATATAACATTACTTCTAAATAATCCAATTTGTTCCAAGCAAAAGAAATCGGAAAGGTTTTTATAATCTGTGCTGAAAGCTTCTACTGTGTCCATAGATTTAGGTGAAATCTTAAATATGTTCATAACTGAATAATCTTGACCTAAGCCTTCTGAGATATCAATCGAGATTATACCTTTAACTAATTTTCTTCTTTCTTGAGAAAAAATATCAGGATCGTCTATCCATTTAAGATCTTGATAGGAAAAATTAAGTAATGTTTCCATCTTATCAATTTCTTGCCATTCGTAATTTTTCTTACCTTTAATAAGACCCTCTATAATACTCTCTGAAAGCAGCGATCTTGATGAGTTAATAAATCTTAATCCGAACTCTTGATTGAAGGCATCTTCTCCACCAATATCTTTAATCGCTTCTTCTTTCCATGTTGAAACTTCACCTATTTGAGAGATGTGAATTTCCTTTCCACTGGGTGTTAAAAATCTAAATCCTTTGGATACCTCTTCGGTTATAATATCGTTGTTATAAACATGAACAACATCTTTCTCAAAATCTGGATTATATTTAAGTAAAACTTTTGTAGAATCTTCAAACTCCTCTTTAGCAAGGTCGAATACCATCTCTTTAGTAAGACCTAGATCTCTCATCTTAAATGGATTCAACCGGTAATAAGTTACAAATCTTCCTGGAACTTGATACCAATAAACTCGCATAGCTTTGTAGTTGTTTTTAAGAGGATCACCCTCTGGTCTTTCAGCTGCGGTTAGGAGTTTATAGAAAAGATTCATACCGTTTGGTGTTGAGGTAATAATAATTTTCGAGTTCTGTATAGCAGATACCGTTGGATATGCAGCCGTATAGTATGGCTCGATGATATTTGAAGGTATATGTGCAAACTCGTCCATATAAAGAAGGTCAATCGTGAAACCAATAGCTGGTGTTTTAGATCTAGCTGCTGTTTTTATTCTACATCCATTATCAAAAACTATACTTCGTTGATTCCAGTTTTTTATACCAGCCTTCAAAAAGAAAGGCAGTAGAACATAAATAGATTTGATCTTATCTACAATTTCAATAGTAGTAGCCGCGACGTTCGCTACAATCATCGCGTTTTTATCGTTATTGAATAGTAAAAAGTGTAGGATTGTAATTGCGGTATTAACTGTTTTTCCTATCTGCCTACTTGAGCATAATATAGAAAATCTATTTTTAGAAAATAAATCCAAGATTTCTTTTTGATAATCACGAAGTTCAATATGGGTAATCGTTCCATCTTCGGTTTTTATTTTACAATATTTTTGGGCGAAATATTTAATATCAAGCTTACATTTGATGTATTCTTGAACTTCTTCTTCTGTTCTATTGAACACAATCCCACTTCTTCTTACACCGATTTCGTTTTGAAACCATGGGTTTTGAAATCTTTTAACTACTACACCATCGTTGATACTTTTAGTTACATTATCAACCATCTTGGTTGTGAATACTATCTGTTTTACGACTTCTTCTTTTTTTGCTCCGGGCATATGAACCAGTATGTTTTTAATAATATATATAGAAAAAACGGTTTTTTAAGTAAATGGATAAAAAAGAGCAAAAAATGTCTCAACTTCAAGAGGAGTTTGCACGCCTACAAAATGAGAGTAAAGAGATTGAAGTAGGTAAATATTTAGCTACAAGAGAAGATTTACCGGATCTTGGAACTATACAGATCTATGATTATGATAAAGATATTGATGAAACTAGTGAGCAATCTATAGAGATCTTAGAGAGCTTAGTAGACCTATACCTAGGTGATAATCCATCAATCAGAAAACACCCCTATGTTATTAATAAACTAAAAGAAGATGCTAATATCTACGCAGAAGCTCTTTTTTTACAGCGCATGGCTAGAAGAAACTTCTTAACTCAACTAAAACAAGTAGATAACGGTGATAACTCAGCTAGAATGCATGAAGTTATTAATCAATCTATTTCACAGATAAGAGAAAATACTAAATTTTCTCAATCTCAAAGAACTGAACTTGAGAAATTCTATAAAGATATGCGTAAAGATTTTGGACTGAATGAAATATCTACTCAAGATGATGTAATATCTGGTGGTGATGAATCAACAGGTTCTACAACGGGTCTTATGGATAATCGTTCACTAAACGACATGATTGATAAATATCTAAAAAATAAAGAATGATTCTAGGCTCTTTAGAGGCATCTGATTATTTTTGGAAGCAGGACTGCTTTTCAGGACAGTTCAAGTTTTTCACTTCTATTGATAAATATTTATATCCAGAAAATTCGGTAATTTTTTTTGTAATCGAGCTGGATTCCATACCTGTTTGCGTGGCTCATCTTGCTAAAGATTATGATTTTTCACAAAAAACAGCTTCTTTCAGATACCAAAATCCTTGGAAGATAAATTTTATATCTACTCGTCTAGGTTTTGAAGGTAGAGGATTTGCAAAGACCATAATAGATGAAATTTTTGATTGGGCTGGGAAAAAGGAGGTAACTCTGTTGGTTAGTGGATATTCACAAACAGGTTGGAAAAAGATAAGACCCTATCTTAGGAAAATGTCGAGGCAAACAGATGTACCGTTTTTAGATTTTGAAAAAATTATTTAAAAGACTCGAAAGTTTTAATAAACTTTTGTAGAACAACCTGCCCCTCTTGGGTATCTACTGGATTTACACCGTTATCAAATACCTGGTGTGTTATAAACTTACAAGGTAGTTGAATGAGATTTTCTTTGATAATTTCCTGTATAGCTGGTGTTGAGTTTTTCAAACAATATCGAATAATATCGTTGATATACCCTCTATATTTTGGTGTTTCTATAGAGTTATCCCAATAATTTACTTGGCGATACTCTTCTACTTCTTTATCAATAAATTTATTCTCTTCGATTTTGTAGCCGGTAAGGTGCTGAGCTAATATTTTTAGTTTAGCGTATTTAACTTCATCTCTTTTTTGAGAATAAAAAGTTTCTGTAACAAAATAATATCTTTTTACATTTACTCCGAACTCTCTGAAGGCATCTTGAAGTTTTTCTAGCATTTTTGTATAAGACGCTCTAGTTTGTTTTGATAGTATAATATAGATATCATCTTCTGAGTTTTTTAGAGGTTCTAATATTTGATAATTTATTTTATAATCAAGTCCACCAATAATATCAGGATTCAAAAATTCTTGAAGTGAAATGCCTAAGTTTCCTAGATTGACACCTGATTTTTTTATCTTTACACGAAGACGGTTGTAGGTATCAGTATCTAAATAGAACCTTTTTCCATTAAAATCAATTTTATGACCGAGTTTTTGGTAGATACCAGATTCAAATAAATTGAAGTCTTCTGGTGAAATTTTCATGATAGGCTTATTTGGATTAAGCTTATCAACAATCCAGGCTTTTTGATTAACCTTCAATAAACAATCTATATCGAAAAAGTGTGATTTCATATCTTGAAGTTATATATTATTTTTTATATATAGAGTATCTGATCTATGAGGTATTCACAATTAAAATTCGCTACTTCGATAATAACTGATCAGGATCGTATTGATGAAATCCTGAAATCTGAAGGTTTTCACTGGCTTATAGACTCTGAGATAGAGATGGCCAAAATAGAAATAAAAAGGGGAACGCTTATATGGTGGGATGGATTTTTCTATTCAGGTGACTGGCATTATGGTATTTTGAAAGGCGGAAAGTTCTGGGGAACTTTTCATAACGGTATTATCGAAGGAGGCCAATTTTATGGCAAGTTCATAAGTGGTGTTCGAGAATAAACACTTAAAAAAAAATAATTTACGGATATGAAAAAGAATTTAGAGAGCAACGAAAACCTAAGAACTAATAGAGTAGTTCTTATTGAAAAAGAGGCTAATGGTCAATTTTTCTTTGAAATTGGAAATGAAATCACAATTGATTTTTGTGAAGCAGTAGCTATAATGATGTCAAAGATAAGAAAAGATGATCCGATTTGGTCTACAAAAATCGTTTTTGATAGAAATATAAATCCCGTAAAATCACTTTATTGGCTTACTGGTGGTCATAAAGAGTGGAGACAACCAGAACATTATCGAGGTAACTGGGGAAAATTCTCAGCTAAATTCTCAGAAAAATGGTCTGATAAAATACTGAAAATATCAAAAAGAGCAAAAACACTATCGGATGTAAGGAGTGGGTTTCTAAAAGAAGTTAATTTTTTAGATATCTATGAATTTGCCCTTAAAAACGAGATGTTAAAATAAATATATAACTAAAAAAAATATTTAGGTATGCGGTATATTCTTAGAAGAGATACTTTTTTAGAAAAAGATAAGATAAATGAAGTTGTAAAAAATGATTTAACTTGGGGTGGATCTCTTTTTGGGAGATTACTCAATTCAACAGTGCGTTTAGCACTGTTGAATTATGATTCAATGATGATAGATGGATGCTTAGAAAATATTAGAAATACTATTTATGAAATTCTTCGTGAAAGTATGAATAAAGATCTAAGAGTAAAATTCTACCGCCTAAGAATTAAAAATTTAGTAGCTCAAATAAAAGACGTTTCTCTAGCTAACGATGCGGCTTTTCCAGATCATGATCCTGCCATCGACTGTTCACCTGGTAGGCTAGGTAATACTAAATTGAATATGTTGATTGGGGCAGTTGGAAATGACACAGACACGACCGCAACCCCAGATATTTTAGATAGGTGGAAAGATTTACCAGCTGGTTGTTTAATTGACCAGTTATTGAGTGAGATTGAAAATTCACCCGAGTTGAGAAGACTTTATAAAAGAGAAGAACTAGATGATCTTAGAGATATACATTCTGACTACGCTATTGAACTTAGAAGATACAGATGGAGGAGATGCAACATAGGCCAAGATCTAGGAGGTGATGATGCTCGTAACAAGCAATGGAAAGGTCGTAGAGTTGTATCAGATTCTGATGAGGTCCTAAGAAGAGAAATATCTGTAAAAGCTAATGAATCAATCGATAGAAGGATATTCAAAAGGTTTTCTGAATTTGAAGAATATAGAGCGTTATTAGAATCTAAGAAGAAGAAAAAGACGGAAGATTGGTCATCAACAAGTACATCCAATAGAAATATTAACTACCAGATTACACCCAATCAACAACAGCAACAAAATATATTCAATATACACAATAGCCCAACATTCCAAAATAATCCACACTTTCAACAACAAGCAAATCCATCAATTAATGTGAATACTGGCTCAGGAAGACGAGGTGGGTCAAGAAGTCGTGGTTCTATAACTACCTCAACTACAACTATTGGAGGTGGATCTATAACTACCTCAACTACAACTATTGGAGGTGGATCTATAACTACCTCAACTACAACAATTGCTGGTGGAACTACAACTACCTCAACTACAACAATTACTGGTGGAACTACAACTACCTCAACTACCACTATTGCTGGTGGAACTACAACTACCTCAACTACGTCTACAACAACTAAAAAAGAAAAATATATTGCTGATATTTGGAAAAGTTTCTTTCCCGAAGGATTAGGTGAATCCTATAATTATTCTATAAATGAATCAAAATCTAGAAATTTAGCAGCTTTCAGACTAACTAGAGATGATGAAAGAGAATTACAGGACCTGAATGCTCGATTAGTTGCAGGAACTTTTACTCTCAATTACTTAATAGCTTCAGATGCTATGGTTAGATTATTCAATTTATTAACAGTGGCCTATAGATTATTTGCTACTGAAAATATACCATCAGGTAGGCCAGGTGGAAGAGTGTCCATGTTCACTTTTCAACAATATCAAAAATTGGGAGGTGCAGATAAATCCAGTGCAGCTTCAAGCACAACTAAAGATGCCGGGGGTGAAGCAATAATTCCCGGACCTGGACCTTGGGCAAAAGTCAAAGTTTATAGAAAATTCCAAAGATTTGTTAATGAACTTTTACAAGATCAAGAATTGAGAAAAATATTTTCTAATATAAATTTCAATTATCCAGGATCCGAGGATAAATTCAACGATTCTTACAATTTTTGGTTAATCAAAGAAAATGAAGATGCCTCAAAAAAACCTGAAATTACTAAAAAAGGTCAGATGGGTCCAGTTTTATTCAATCTACTTCAAGATTTAGCCACTCCATCGAAATGTAGAGGTGAAGAATTAATTGATGAGGCTACACGTAAATATTTTGGTGTTTCTATTCCCGAAAAGATAGAGCTGGAAAACGCTGCGAGTAAAGATAAAAATGATGATACTAATGTCAATTACTTAAGATGGCAAGAAAAAAGAGGAGAATTCAAGCCAGGACAAAAATTCAACTGGTGCGTTCCAGTAGGTCCTAAATCTGGTTTCGATCCAGCTAAAGTTGAAAATAATGCAGAGAACAAATTAGTAGATAAGACTGGATCAAAAGTGATTGTTTTTATAACCGGACTAGGAAACCCAACTCCAATTGACAAAATAAAACTTACTTATAATACGGTTGAGCTAAAATTTTATCCGGTGAAAATTACATTTAAAACACCTTTAGTTGCTAACGATTACTATGATAAAAATAGAGCCGATTACGACGGATACGTAGACTTTAGTAATACTGTAACCCCAGCGCCATCTATTTATTATGGGTATTGCTGTGCACGTCCTAATAATGTATTCTGGTTATTTTATGTTAAACTTGAGGATCCAATCACAGAAGTGCATTACCAAAGAGTTGAAATCACACCCGATACCTTCGCTGATTTGAAGGACCCAAAAGGCGATGGCAAATCTGGTTCAGAAGAAATCAAGTTATCCACTCTATTTGCTTTTAAAAATGGAGAAATTGCGTCACATACTGAAAATGTTAATAGTAATACCGACGACAGAGCAAATTTTGAAAGTTTTTACAACCGGAACATGATGGGTATTACACCAACAATTACGTTTAAGGACTGGATGAAAAAAATCTTAGATCATACAGTAGCCGCAAATCATGATCGTCTTGATGAATTAATAGCGAACCCATGACACATATTTATACCTATAAGTCATTCTTTGAAAAATATACGATACAAGTAGGTGAGAATGTATCTCTGGTAGATAAAAAAAACCACTACAATACCTTAGAAGAGCAGATAAAGCAGTACGATTCTCAAAGACCCGGATTAGAAACTATCTACAATACCTATCTAGATAAGACAGATCTAATCAACCGTCTGAAACTTGGTAAGTTTATTCAAGATACCCAGCAGCAAGAGATATCCTACATAAATCCTCTTTTTTCTAGCTATTCATCTATTTTGGATCTAAAAAGAAAAGTCAAAGATCTAGAAAATTTCAAGGTAAAAACTCAAAAAGAAGCTCAAGAAAAAGCACAAACTGAAAAATCACAACCTGAACTTTCCAAAGAACTCGAAGATCAAGCAAAACTTCTGAATACTCAACTATCCACCAAAGATGGAGAAATAAATCTTCTTAAGAGAAGAATATCTGAAGAAGAGACTAAACATCAAAAACTAATTACAGATTCTAAGAAAAAATTATCAGATCTTAGAATACAAATAGACAATTTCAAGTAAAAAACCTATCTTTTTGTAAAAAAACCCATTTTTTGTTTTAATATATAGAAATAAAAAAAAATAAGTTATGGGACTACTTACAAAACTACTCTACAACACAGAGTATCAAAAAGTTGAACCGGATGAGCGGTTTAACTTCATGCTGCAAACTATGCAGTCTAACAGATGGAAGATCACACTGATTATTCTATCAACATTTTTCTTTATAATCTTTGGTATAGTCATGGCCGTACTATTCAAAGCTACAATTGCTGAAGCCTGGAAAGAACTTCTACTTATTCTTTTAGGTGCTTTCGTTGGTAATTTGAACAAAGTAATTGATTTCTGGTTCTCAAACGAAGACAGAGATAAAATGCTCGTTCAAAAGATGGATGAAGAAGACGGAGTGTCTCTCTCATCAGCAAATACAGAAGAATAATAGCCATGAAAAAGTTTCTTGTTGGGCTTTTTGCCCTAATCACGCTAAATGCGTTCGGCCAAAATGGTAGAAATGAAGTTTTGATCTCACCAAACTCATCTTCACCACACTTTATTATTGACACTGTGTTTACACTTGGTAGCATTCTTCAAGATACTACTAAGGTTTATCTTCACTATCACAACCCAACCTTAACGAACTATGCTGGTTTTCAGGTAAGATTTTTCTATCCACAATCTTCATTTAAACAGCCTATCGTTAAATGGAGTCCTACTACTACTTCAATCACTACTAAATACGGTTCGTATTATTCTCAACCAGGTTGGGTTAACGCAACTGCTATTTATACCGGTTCATCTGCTGTTTTTGATTGGCCAGATGGTGCTGTTTTTGAAGTTCTACTACCACACGCAGTTGGTTTCAATCCTTCATCGGTAGATTCACTTAGAGTAACGGGTATTCCAACATACAACAATATAGCTACAACTACAAGTGGTATCGATAATACTCTAGGCACATACAACTTAGGTGGTAGATTCCAGATGGATACTATTTCTATACCAGTTTCGGTATTAAATGTTGATGGAACTCCTGCAAGTGGAATGCCATTTGCCTTTGACTATAAACTAAAGTCAGCACAAGTTTATCAAAGAGGTCAAAGATTCACTACGAATGCCATCGGTATTGCTGGTATCAAAATACCTTACGATACTTCTTTCTACCACGTAAAATTAGTATCAAACTTAGATACTTTATCCGACAATTCAGCTATTAATATCACTGATGCTTATCGCCTTTCTGATATGAGTATTTACGCTGACACGGCTCAATCTTATGAGTTTCAACAAGCTGACGTAAACAGAAGTGGTTCTATTTCAGTTTCAGATGCTTATCTTATCTTCAATCGTCTAGCTACTGGTAGAACAACCTGGTCACCAGTTGTTGCTAACGAATACAACGTAAGGTATTATACACCAGCAGAATACGATCAAATAATAACTAACCCGAACACATTCCAAACTTCAATTATCGGAACAACCCTCATTGATCTATTACTTAATGGTATGAGTTCTATGAGTTACTTTGGATATGTTCTTGGTGATGTTACCGGAACAGGTCTTAACAACGTATCTTTCCAAATACAGAGACTTAATACTGGAAATTCTGGAACTTCTTATGTTCTAGATCAAGGTATGGTTTACAAAAACATCAAAGATTCAGTTCAATTTAGAATTCCAAAACTTACTATTTCAGGTGATAATACGGTAGATGTTAATGTTACACTTATCACTCACGGAAATAAAGTAGGAGCATCACAAATTGGTCTTAAATATGATCCTCAAATCTTCAAGTTTGTAGGTGTATCTGTAGGTCCAGAAGCAAGTTATTGGAACTCATTCATCTCTTCTAAATCAGGTGAAATCTTATGGGGTGGTCACGAATCAAAAATGGCACCTTCTCTAATCACCAATCCTACACAAATGTTCAACTTCAAATTTGAAATCTTGAACAATAACTGGGAAGAAGCACCTATACAAATCATTAACAAAGCGGCTGGTAGTGAAAAAGCACAAGATTTAAATATTATTCCTTCACCTACTGATGCTACAATCGTTAATGGTAGAAGAGCTAGAGATCTTGTAGATCAACTTGTAAATGGTTTCAGAATTTATCCAAACCCAGTTATTGATGAAATGTATGTAGATTATTTCCAAACAGCACCGGGCAATCTAACTTCAGAAATTTTCGATTTATCTGGAAAAATACACAGTAAGGAAACACAATTCGTAGCACAAGATCAAACCGTTACCAGAAGAATCGAAACAAACACTCTCGAGCCTGGCTTATATTTTGTTAGACTGACTACAGACACGAAACAAAAAATATATAAGTTTATTAAAAAATAAAAAAAAACAAAAAAAAACTATGGCAGAAGAAACCGAAAATGACGGAACCTGGGGTGGATTGAAAAAGACCATCGTAGGCACACTAGCAACTGTGGTAACAGGTGGTGGTGTATGGATTTCTACTACTCTCTTCGGAGGTGGCGGAAACGACAGTGAAGAGACAAAAACCGAACAAGTAGCACCAGCGGCTGCTCCAGTTATAAATCTCAACTTGGAAAACAACAACCAAAACAACGCTTCAAGTAACTCTGGAGGTGGTGGAACAACCGTCATCAGAGAGAAAGAAACTATCAGAGAAGTAGCACCGGCAGCTCAGCCACAGGCTCAGCCAGCCGCTGCGTCTGCTGAAGAAAAGAAAGAAACTCCAGCCGAGAGAATGAAAAGACTCAGACAAAAACAACAAGAACAGGAGGGAGAAGAATGAAAAACTGGTTATCGATTCTCTCACTAAGTTTCTTGATGGTAGTTGGTTGTAAATCTAGTATTTCGACCACACAATATCAAGCGGATTTTGAAAAAACTGATAGAACACTAGAATCTATCTCAACCTACACGGGTAAAAAACAAACCGTGCAGCTTTCAAAATTGAATGTCAACAAAGAACTCTGGGAAACTTTTCCTGAACTTAGGGAAAAAAGACTAGGTCTTGGTGTATCTAACCGTATTGTAGAAAATCTATTATATACCAATCGTTTTGAATTTACCGAAGAAAAAGACGCCGTAGTCAATCAAATGCTCGACGCCTGGGAAAAGAAAATCGACGGTCTTGACGATGGTAAAACTAAACTAAAAATGCAGGGTATTCGCTTACCAAAATATATCGTTTACGCAGAGATTTATGATTTTTCTGTATCATACTCAGAAAACTACGATAAAGGTAAGTTGAAGAAAACTAATACTACCATTATGGGTATTCAAATTCGTTTAGTTAACGTAGAAAATTCACAATATATCGTTGCCTCTGGTCAAGGTCAATCCACACAATTTGGTGAGGGTTACTTCAAGAATCCAGAAATGGGATTTGACCAATCAACTGTTGGTATTGCTACTCAGAAAGCTTTAGAGGTTGCTACAATGAACCTAGTAAAACGTCTAGAGCAAAATGGTTGGTAAATTTCTATTATCTTTAATATTCACTCTTTGTATAGGTGGAATTTTGAACGTAAAAGCTCAGAGTTTCACCTATACTTATATAAACCCTTGTAACGGAAGACAACAATCCGTTCAATTAACAACACAAAGTTCGCAAGTTACTATGTTTTTTGCAGGTCAAGCAAGAAACTTTACTTATAGTGAATTGGAGGCTGGTGCTTACGAACAATGGGTAACTTCGATTAGAAACTCATTACCAGCAGGTGCGAATCCTTGTGCGTCAGAAGCTGCAAGTGAAGCTACAAATGTTACAAACTTTATAGGAAGTGTTACTGCGAATAATGTAGCATCACTCACTTCGGTTGTTTCTATGGCTAGTTCAATTGGAAGTTCAATAGGTGGTGTGGGTAGTGGTTCATCAGGTAGTGGTGATGGTAGTAGTGGTGGAGAAAATAATTCAGGTTCGGGAAACTCAAACGGTTCTGGTGGTTCAGTATCAGGGAATTCTGGTTCTGGTGGTAATGTTGGTGGATCAGGTTCTGGAGGCCAAGGAGGTAGTTCAGGTGGTAGTTCCGGTGGCTCGGGTGGCTCATCAACTCCCGGTAACAATTCAGGATCTGGTGGATCTAATCAAAGGTCAGGTGGTAATACCGGTGGTGGGACCGGAGAGGGAAGTTCAGAATCCGGAGGTGGTGTAACTGCAGTGGGTGAGCAGAATCAACAGATATCAAGTGGAGGAGAAAGTGGTAATGGAGATGGATCTGGATCATCGGGTGGTGGAAAATCATCAAGAGGTTCTTCTCGAGCAGCTAATGGCGCTCTTATAGCTACTGGTGATATTGTCGTTATAAGAAACGATTCAGATATCACTAAAACAGGTAATGATAATTTTCGTTTTAATACCTCACTAACTCATATGAACACTGATCAAACTTTTATTAAAGGTATCAACATTAACTATCAAACCGGTCAAAATATTCTTAATTTATCAGGTTATGGATCCTTAAAAGTAAAGAATTATATGGGGATTTTCTCAACATCCTATATGACAAACTTCAAAGAGGACTGGTTTTTAACAGCATCACTTCTAAACGCACAAAAAGTAGATAAAGTTACCCTTATGGGTGGAACTACTTTTACCTTTGGAAAACTAGGAGACCAAGATTTTAGAAACTGGGCACTTATGGGTGGAGGATTTACAAATTTCAAAGGTGGTCGTTCGTTAGGTATAAACTTTTTGGGACTTGGTGTATACTCACCCTATACCTATTATTATGCCGGTCAGTGGTATCAAGGTGGTTTATTGATTATACCGATGATAAACACCGATATGAAAGTTACCTCTAAATTCAAATGGACCGTAAGTTTTTCAGGTGTTTATCAACTAAATCAATCGTTTTTAAACTGGCAAGTATTGACTGGAACTAAAATTTTATTATGAAGAGTTTATTTTCTATTTTATTTCTCCTCCTAACATTAGGTGTAAGTGCTCAAAATTTCACTCATTCCGGCACAATTAGAGCTGAAGGTAACACACCAATACCAAATATAGTTACTAAATTATCTAAAAGAACTCCACAAGTGGCCTTATCTTCAACTCTTAATGTTCGAGTTTATTCAACTCATGCTGGAAATGGAAATACTTCTCAATATGGTCAGTATCCAACAGTAACATCAGATTTTGATAGATTATTCAATACTGGATTTTCCAATACTCAACTAAGATGGACAGGAACTCTTCCTACAACAACTTGTCTTAACTTTACTACTTTCACTACTCTTAGAAACGCAGGTGCTACTATACCAAACAACGGTGATTATTACTCTGTTGAAGTTTTTGGAACTTTTATACCTCAAGTTACTGGTCAATATTCATTTGGTATCAACTCAGATGACGGTAGCGATCTGTTCATAGGTGGAACTTTTGTTGTAAGTTATTACGGGGGTCACGGTATGAGTGGTCCTATTTACGGAACTATCAATTTAGTAGCTGGTACACAATATACCTTTAGAGCTCGTATGCAGGAATACGCTGGTGGTGATGGATTATCCGTTGTTTGGAGAAGACCCGGTCAATCTACACACACGCTACAAACCTCTGAACTAGGTATTTTAACAACTACACCGGGTAGTTGGCAAGTTCAATCAACTCAAACAACAAACTTACTAGGTCAATATTCATATTCTTCACCAACAACTGCTAGTGATGAATGGTCTATTGAAATTACTATACCTACAGTTAGTTCAAACTTAACAAGCAGTGATTATTTGGGTATTGATAGTGTAGTTTTAGGTAGAATACCTACTAAATCTATTCACTTTCACAAATACGAACTAAATGGTGATACTAGAATAAGTGTTGGTGATATCTATACTATATCAAGAAGAATAAATGGTCTTAGCTATCAAAAAAGAACTTTACTTTTTACCGAAACCCAGTGGAATAATCTCTTATCTGGAACAGCAGACACACGAGTTTATATACCTGGAGTTTTAACGACCTATAGTTTTACACCTATTTCGGGTGGTGTGTCAAATTTTTATCTACTTTCTCCTGGATTTACCAACCAATCTAGTTTAGTCTATTGATCTCTGTATTGTTTGTCAAGATCGAAAAGTTGACTATAGAAAAATTGTTTAAACTCTTCTAAAATATTTTTATCAACATCTCGTTTTCCTAAAATTTGATTAGCTAGATAGTATCTACTTATGTAGAAAATATCTTTTGCTTTGTTATAGGCTATTTTGTATGTTCTTTCCGGTAACTCAATAACAAGTTTCGGTTCTTCGTAAATATCCCAATCTAGAACTTGTTTTATAGTGCCGACATAGTTAGTTTTTCTTTTGTATTCTAATTCGTCTTTGGTGAAATCCTCAGTACGATAAGTTATAATATTAAAATTTAGTGTTTGACCTACTAAATGATCTAATTTTCTGCCTCTTTTTTTAGAAAGATTATCCCAACTTTCTGGGGTTGAAAACTCTTCAAATTTTTTTATAAGTTTCATACTTTGGACTTTTGTTTTTTTGTTTATATATATTAAAATGAAAATATTTGGAATCCTTTCCTTTCTTCTCTTAATATCCGGTGCTATACGGGGCCAAGTTATTAATGTTTCAACAATCGATGGTAGAATTCCACAAGGTATACCAGTAACAGTTGAACATTTTGTTCCAGGTCAAACTGGATATACACAAGGCGTAGCCACATACGCGTATGAATCAACATCTGGAACTTCACTTACTCTTGGAGATGACCAAACAATAACAAATCTTCCAATCGGATTCACCTTTAACTACTGGGGAACTAATTTTACAACAGTAAATATTTGCTCAAATGGTTGGATATCATTTACCAATACAGGTGGTGATATAGTAGGTGGTTCACCAAATAATGTAGTCAGAAATGGTATCCACGCAAATGCTATGGATCTATTCCCAATATCTGGTTATTTTGTAAGATACCAGACCTTGGGATCTGCACCCAATAGAAGATTTGTGGTAAGTTATCACATAGGATATTACAACTGCAGAACTAACACAACACTCTTTACAGATTTTCAGATTATACTATCAGAAACATCCAATACAATAAGAATAAATGTTCTTTCTCATCCTGGATGCTCTTCTTTAGCTTCTCTTCAAGGTATATCCAATAGCACCAGCTCACAAATAATCACCACCTCTGGTAGAAATGGTGTTAATTGGAGTGGGACTTCAAACTCATCTGTTGTTTTCACACCTTTTGTTCAAAATTCAACTTGGACTTCACAAGGAACTACTAATACAAACTCTCAAGGTGTAAGTTCTTTTTCTAATCCACAAAATTATACCTACCGAGTTACGGTTGATGCATCTAATTATACAAACACTATATCTGAAAGTGATTTGAATTATCTAATCTTCATCAAAACTTTTCCATCAGAAGCGAGAAGTTGGGATTTTTACAGCTGTGATTTCAACTCAGATTCTACAATCAATTATTTTGATATTCGATCTTGTTGGTCTAGCTTTTCTAGTGGTTTGGTAGTTAATCAAAATTTAGTTTTTTCAAATACAGAAAAATTAGATATAGAACAAAACTCTACAACAACAAATTATTACCTTACAAAACCAAGAGGTAGTACGAGAACTTTCGAGAATACCTCGCAACTTTGGATAGTTTCTAAAGGTAAACACAGAACCACAACTACTGCTTCTAAAATTCAAGATTAATTTTTTAGATATATAAATTACTTGAAATTAACTTTTCAAGATAAAATCTAGAAAATAAAAATGGATACAATAATTTGTTATTTCATAGCTAGTGTTATTACACTTGCTCATATGAACGGTGTTCAAGATACAAAACTAACTTATGGTGCAAAACAAATCGTTACTGAACTTGCTGGCGATAAATATACCTTATGTGATAGTGGAAGGGCTATTAACGTAGAAATACTTTCAATCGAAGCTCCCACAAAAGGTATTAGAGTTGGGCCTTTTGAGTTCAAACAAAAGAAAACAATAGTAAAAACAAAAGTTATTATTGATGGAAAGGAATTCATCGGAGAAGGATCAAATAAAACCTCTGTGAGTTCTACTATTCTACAACTTCAAGATGAAAAACTACCTTTTGAGAGAACAGAATTTTCTTCTGCTCTTCGTCAATCACTTGAGAATGCTATGAAAAATAAGTGATTTTTGATTTTATATATACCAGAAAAAAAAATAAAAAACTATGGTCATAAAATTAAATTCAAAAGGAGAAGAAGTAAAAAAACTTCAACAAAAATTAGGATTAGCCGCTGATGGTGTGTTCGGTCCTGGAACTGAAAAGAAAGTGAAAGAGTGGCAAGCAGCCAATGGATTAACTGCTGATGGTATTGTTGGTGATGGAACTTGGGCAAAAATGTTTCCAGCAGCAACTACCGCACCTACTGCACCGGCCGCAGCAAAACCAATCAAAGAAGATGTAGTATTTCCAACAGATTCAAATTTCAAACTTGAAAAACTTAAAGGACATATCCCAGATGCTGTAATCACTCAGATTCCGGATACAGCCAAAAAATTCAACATTACCACACCACTTCGCCTAGCTCATTTTCTAGCTCAATGTGGACACGAATCTGGTGGGTTTAAACACATCCAAGAAAATCTCAATTACTCAGCTGATGGTCTAAAAAAGATATTTCCGAAATATTTTCCTGGAGCTACTGCGGATTCTTACGCTAAAAATCCAGAAAAGATAGCATCTAAAGTATATGGTGGTCGTATGGGTAACGGTGACGAATCTACAAAAGAAGGTTACAAATTCAGAGGACGTGGTTATATTCAATTGACTGGTAAATCAAACTATACAAACTTCGCAAAGTTTATTGGTGAAGATACAGTTGCTAATCCAGATCTAGTAGCTAGTAAATATCCGCTAGCATCAGCTGCTTTCTTTTTTGATTCTAATAAGCTGTGGGCTATTTGTGATAAAGGTAGTGATGAAGCTACAGTAACAGCTGTTACAAAAAGAGTAAATGGTGGAACTATCGGTCTTGCAGATCGTCTTAAGCACTTCAAGGAGTATTTCGCCCTACTTTCATAAAAAAGTGTAAAAAATCACTTTTAAATAAATATATATAGTATCAAAATAAATAAACAAATATGGCAATTCAAATTGGAAAATACAAAAGACCAGGTGTCTTTTTAGAAGAAATTGATAGGTCAATAATCGATTCACCTACTATCATAGATACATTCAGTACTCTAGTAGTTGGATTTTCTAGGAAAGGTCCTGTAAACACAGCAGTTCTTATTCAGAATACTTCTGATCTAGAAAGGATTTTTGGTCCATTAGATAGAAATCTAGAAAGAAAAGGATCTTTTTTTCACAGAACTATTACCAAGTTACTTGAACAAACACCAGTAACAGCGGTTAATCTTTTATCTACTTCTGATACCGAAGATTTACTAAGATATAGAAGCCTTTCTACGTCAACAAACAATACCAATTTAGTTAAAAGAACTGCTCCTTACAGAAGATTTTTTGATACTACTGGTTTTTGGAAGCGGGATGAGCAATCTTTTGGCTCATATACCAAACAAAATCAAGGAGACTACACAAAACAAATTCTTTCATTCACAAATTTCTCTGATAGGGTTATTACTGTTTTTGTTATCAAATCCTCACTAACTGGATTTGATAGAACGATGATTGAGTGGTATGGAACTGTAGAAAACATGCCAAGATACCTAAATATGCAAGATTATGCATCAGACTATATGGTTGATGTTATTGTTATAGGTGGTGATTGGACAAACTACATCGAACTTACATCCGATCCAAGATGGTCACAATACTTTACCACAGAAGGTATCAAAAAGAGTGAACTCAGAAATTTTGCTAATGATAGAAATATCAATCTTCTAGCTTATTATGAAGGTTTATCTCTTGTTCCTTACTTCAGAGATGCTAACGGTAGAAATATCTTTGTTGAGACAATCATCAATAACGATACCGATAGAACTGGTCTATTTTGTACTTTTGATAATGACCAGTTTGAAACTGATTATCCAAATGGTTTAGTGGATTTGATTGGTGCTAATTTAGTTGGAACATCAGCTACTTCTGTTGAGTTTTTATCTTACAAAGAAACACTCATCGAAAAACTTTCATACTCAGAGAAATATTTAGACTCACCTGGTAATGTAATCGGACTAGCTGGTACTTT
>SXGQ01739942.1_pt1 | contig 26342 bp, 18 predicted proteins | sample 3178371 | NCBI WGS metagenome assembly SXGQ01 (sample SAMN11356859, study PRJNA531348) | freshwater metagenome | isolation source: freshwater sample F1-20 | place: China: Fuxian Lake, Yuxi | collected 2017-12-25 | reverse complement strand
TCAAACCGATGGCACGGTCACACACCTAGTTTGTACCGCCGGCACTGGTGGTACCATCACTGGCACTGCGCGGTACCTCAAAGAGAAAAATCCGAATATTCAAATCTGGGCCATTGATGTCTATGGTTCCTTGCTAACCAAATATTTCCGGACCGGGGAGATCGATATGAATGAAGTGCACCCATACATCAGCGAAGGTTTCGGGGAAGATTTCGTACCCGGCAACTATGATATGAGCGTGATCGATCATTTTGAACAAGTGACCGATAAAGACGGTGCCGTTATGGCACGGCGACTGGCCAAGGAAGAGGGACTTTTCTGCGGATACAGCGCCGGTAGTTGCTTGCAGGGACTGATGCAGCTCAAAGAACGATTAAAACCCACCGACGTGGTCGTGTGTATCCTTCACGACCATGGCTCGCGTTACGTGGCCAAGATCTACAATGATCAATGGATGCGTGATCGCGGATTTTTGGAGGTAAAAACCGTCCGCGAGGTCGTCAGTGCACGGGGCCCCCAAAAGCTTCTCACTTTACTGGCCACCGACCCCATTTCCGAAGCCATACACTTGATGCGTAAATATGACATCGAGCACATTCCCATATTTTCTGACTCGACACCCATCGGATCGATCAGCGAAAGCGGGCTGTTTCAAAAATTGATCGACAATCCCGGCTTACCCCAAGAAAGCATTGGCAAACACCTGGAGCCTTCTTTTCCGATCGTGCAGCTCGACATGGCCCTGGAGAAATTGAGTCGCAGCATCAACAAGGATATGGGAGCCGTGTTGACCCGGGATGAAGCTGGTCAGTATCACATCGTCACCAAGTATGATATCATTCAGTCCGTCGGCAACTGATCCGAATCGGTTTTCGACGCACGACCGCCCATCATTTCGCCTACAGAAATCAATATATTCGCGAAACGAAAAAAATCAAACCAATGAGTAAGTATCCAGCCGGCGTGTTACACGGCGACGCCCTTCGGGCCCTGTATCAAGATGCTAAGAACAACCAATTTGCCCTGCCAGCCGTGAACACCATTGGTCACTCCAGTATCAACGCTACGCTGGAAACGGCCGCCAAGGTCAACTCACCCGTCATCATACAATTCTCCAACGGCGGGGCACAATACATTGCCGGCAAAGGCATGCCCAATGATAAACTACAGGCCAATATCCAAGGTGGCATCTCCGGGGCGCTGCACATTCACCAAGTAGCCAAATACTATGGTGTTCCGGTGGTGATTCACACCGATCATGCTGCCAAGAAGTGGCTGCCCTGGATCAGCGCACTCCTGGATGCGGGAGAAAAGTTCCATCAAGAGAAAGGCATTCCGCTCTTTAGTTCACACATGTTGGATCTGAGTGAGGAGCCCATCGAGGAGAACATCGCTGAGTGCGAACATTTTTTCAAACGCATGAAGCCCCTGGGTATGAGCATTGAGATCGAACTGGGCGTTACCGGCGGTGAGGAAGATGGGGTGGATAACACGGATGTTGAAAATTCCAAGCTCTACACACAGCCCTCCGAAGTAGCATATGCGTACGAGAAGCTCTCCGCGATCGGAGATCTGTTCACCGTAGCCGCTGCTTTTGGTAATGTACATGGTGTGTACAAGCCCGGGAATGTGGAACTACGACCGGTGATCCTGCAGAACAGTCAGGTACACATTCAGGAGAAATTTAAAACCGCTGCAAAGCCGGTCTATTTTGTTTTCCACGGTGGCAGTGGCTCCCCCCAAGATCAGATCCGGGAAGCCATTGGGTATGGCGCCATCAAGATGAACATCGATACCGACCTGCAGTGGGCCTTTTGGGAGGGCGTAATGAATTATTACAAGGCACACGAGAAGTACCTGCAGGGCCAATTGGGGAACCCGGAGGGCGAGGATAAGCCCAATAAAAAATACTACGATCCGCGGGTATGGCTTCGCAAAGGTGAGGATACCTTCTCCAAACGCTTGGAGCAGGCCTTCATCGACCTCAATTGTGTGGGACGAAATGCCTGATCCTCGGAAATTATCATTTTGAGGCCGTATTTCGGTACCGGATCATGTCTTCGGTGACTTGCAAGGTCTCTTCCAGATAAATGTCCTGCTCCAACGATTTCATCCAGGATTTGTAACGGTCTTGTTTGGCTTTATCGTTTTCCCACTTTTCCAGATCACCGGGTAAGGCCGAAAGTTGGAGGGCTTGATTCAATTTGGATAGCTGGTCGTTTTGCTTGACGGTCTGTTGAATTTTTCGTTGTAAAGCCTGATACCGAAGCAGGTCCAATGGATACTCCTCCTCCCGTACTTTCGAGATCCAGTTAGCGTTATCCCGTATGGTCTGAAAGCGGGTATTCAAGGCCATGCGTGCCGTGTGTGCGCGTCGCAGCATCTCCAAGTCGGATGCCGGACCCCAGGGTTGAAAGGCGACCCGACTGATCTCATCCCAACCCAAGGCATCCTCATTATCCTTTTCCCGGATCTTTAGATTTTCAAGATTATCCGGCAAGATGATGTCGGAGCTGACGCCTTTCAGTTGTGTGGAGCCGCCATTGATGCGATAAAATTTTTGTAGTGTCAGCTTGAGTGTGCCCAGTTCCGAATTGGACATGAAAAAGCCACTGTTGGGGTCCAAGCCCACGTTGCGTTGCACGGTTCCTTTTCCATAAGTGGACGTACTGCCGATCACTACGCCCCGACGATAATCCTGAATGGCCGCAGCAAAGATCTCGGAGGCAGAGGCACTGAACTCGTTGACCATGACGGTTAGCGGACCATCATACAAAACGCCCTTATCCTTATCGCGCAGGATAGTGGGACGACCTGCTCGGTCCATAACTTGAACCACCGGTCCATCTTCGATGAATAGTCCCACCATCTGCACCACATCGTACAGCGAACCGCCGCCGTTGTTTCGGAGGTCCATCACCAACCCATCGATCTTTTGTTCTTTGAGCTTTTTGATCTCTTTGGCAACATCCACAAAACACCGGGCACCGTCTGGACGCTCGAAATCGGCATAGAATTCAGGTAAGAATATGTACCCGATCTTTTGTCCGTTGCGGTTTACGAGAGCGCTGCGGGCAAAGGATTCGTCCTGCACGATCTCGTCTCGTATCAACGAGACGATCTTCACACTTCCATCGGGTTTACGCAGCGTCAGGCGCACCTCCGTGCCTTGTTTGCCCCGGATTAATTTAACGGCATCGGGAACCAGGTAGCCCGTCAGATCAACGGGTTCTTCCTGACCTTGGGCCACCTTGAGGATGATGTCGCCTGCCTGGATCTGGCGGGATTTGTAGGCCGGACTTCCGGTGACCACGCTGGTGATCTTGATGTTTCCTTCGTCGTATTGCAGGGAGGCACCAATCCCGTAGAAGCGTCCGCTCATCTCTTCATCGAAATATCGCTTATCTACCGGGGGAAAAAATTCGGTGTGGGGATCCATCGTATTGGTGATGGTGTTCACAAACAGGTTGAACTGGTCATCGACCGAGAATTTATTGCGGTAGCGATCAAAGATCCGATCCATCAACCGGCGAACCCGATCCCGGGCATCCTTTTCCAGCTCCGAGTCGGATTTGACCACAAAATCCGGCAGATTACGGTTCTTCTCCCGCTGCTCGAGCCCTTCGTAGTAACGCTCCAACACTTGATACTTGAGTTGCTTTCGCCAACGTTCCCGGCGCACCTGTTCATTGGGCGACCAGGGTTGTTTGTCGTCGTCCAACAGTATCGATTCGTTGGTTTCAAATTCAAAGGGCTTTTCCAACAGCTCCCGCGTGAGCTTGGCCACCTCCTCCATACGTTCCTGAAATCGCTTTCCGGCAGCCAGGAAGAAACGAACCGGGTCGCCCAGCAATTCATTGTCGATCTGCGTGGCAAAGGGACTCAATTGCTCGATGTCGGCCTGCAAGAAATAGGTTTTGTCGCCATCCAATTCTCCGAGGTACTTATCGAAGATCTTGCTGGAAAAAGCATCGTCGATGGTCTGTGGCTGGTAATGCTCCTCCTCCAATATGCGGGCGATGCGGTGAAGCACGTCCTCGTATTTTCCCGGCGGGGTATTTTTTTTGACAGAACCCAAACTGGATAAGGTCAGGAAAAGGGCCAGTACCAGTAGGCCCAGAACAACCGGAAGTCGCTTCATGGAGAATAGATATTTTAGGATGGATGACACGCGGTAAAATTAGCTGAAATTCAGCCGCTCCCCCTTGCCATGAGCTCTTTAACAGCATTTTATGGTCAGGTTGTTGGACTGTTTTTTCCTTATCTTTGCATTCGTAAATATGGTGGTTGTAGCTCAGCTGGTTAGAGCATCAGATTGTGGTTCTGAGGGTCGCCGGTTCGAACCCGGTCATCCACCCCTTTTAAATCCCGTTCTGGTTTCCAAAGACCTGGACGGGATTCCTAATTTTTAGATATGACCTGGATTCTTACCGCACTGGCAGGTGCGCTGACTGGCGGTGTTTGCTTTTTGCTGTTGGTTTTCCTAACCCGCTTTCCTCACCGGCCAATTCGGATCGGATCGCTGGTCTGGTCTGGCTGGCTGGCCGCGTTCACCAACCATCAGCTACCTAAGCAACTCATCGCATTGGTCATGGGGCTTCGTCTGCAAGAACAGATCCGGGATTTTTTACTGGCCAACTCCACACGCGAGGCAGCCGAGCGTTGGATCCGATCTCAGTTATCGCATTACCTGATCAATACACTTCCGGAAAAATGGCCGATGATCAGTCTGATGATCGGAGAAAAGACACAGGATAAAGTTCTCCAGGCCGTCACAGATCATGTTCAGTCCAACTGGTCCCCCTCTATCCAACAGTTATGCTCTACACAGCTCTCCGAACAACAAGTGCAGGATCGTCTGGTCACGCTGATGCAATTGGACAAACCGGACATTTGGACGGAAATCCTTTGGAAATCCCTAAAAAAAGCCCTTCCCCGCCTCTTTGTGTACATATTGTTGCTCAGCTCCCTGCTGGCCCTGATAGGAAAGGTCTTTTATATAATTCTGTTGAACCTCTGAACATTCAATCCCTTTTGATGTTAGACACCAGCTTACCATCATGACAAAATACCGCTCCCCACTCCTACTCGTGCTGAGTTGGACCTTATTGCTCCAATTCACAGCACTGGCACAGCCCCCCGGCGGACGTCCGACTCAAGGTCGTCCCGGAACCATCTACGGAAAGATCGTTGAAAGCAAATCGGGCAAGCCGATCGAGCTGGCATCGGTTCAACTGTTGTCCCGGGCCGATACCACCAATAAAAACCTTAAGCCTAACATCGTGGCGGGCGCCATCACCCGATCCAACGGAGAGTTCCGCTTCGAAAACATTGCCGTGAACCGCCCCTATGAACTGGTGGTCAGTGTCATTGGATACGATGCCTATCGTCAGCCGTTGGACCTGTCCGCCAAATCGTTTGATGCCTCGATGGAAAGGGACCTGGGTAATATTCGCATACAGATCCAGGAAAAACAACTGGAAAATGTGACCGTCACCAGCACCGGCTCCGGACTCAAACTCGGTATTGACCGGAAAATTTTCTCGGTCGACAAAAATTTGGTAGCTACCGGGGGCACGGCCATTGATGTAGTACGAAACATCCCCTCCCTGACGGTCGATCTTGATGGCAACCTGACCATGCGAAACAATGCACCCCAACTCTTCGTGGACGGCCGACCCACCAACCTGACCCTCGAGCAGTTGCCTGCCGATGCCATTGAATCGATCGAGCTGATCACCAACCCTTCCGCCAAATACGATGCCTCAGGCGGTACGGCGGGAATCCTCAACATCATCCTGAAAAAGAACAAACGGGTAGGTTACAATGGAAGCCTGCGAACCAATATCGACTCCCGTGCCCGGATCGGAGGCGGCGCCGACCTCAACCTTCGTCAAAACAAACTCAACTTTTTTTTCAACGCGAATTACAACCAACGTAAATCCATCAGTACCGGCACCACCGAGCGATTGACCCTGGTGGGTACCCCGCTAACAGATCTCTATCAACTCGACACCAGTACCTCGATCGGCCGACATGCCTTTCTGCGCTCGGGTATCGACTGGTTCATCGATAACCGCAATACCTTCTCCCTGACGCTCAATATGGGTCAAGGACGATTCAGACCCGAAACAGAAAGTTCCATTTGGATCGACTCGCTGCACGCCAATCGTCCCATCACCACTTCCTTCAACGAGCGTTTGGCCAATAACAAGGGGGCGTTTGACAATCGGGGACTCACCCTGGGCTTCAAACACCTGTATCCCCGCGCCGGACAAGAATGGACAGCCGACCTGACCTACAACGGCATGACCAGCGAGAACACCAATTCGATCCAAACGAATTTCTATAATTCCTTCAATGCCCCGCTGCTTTACAGCAACCGACAACTTCAGTTGGGTTCAGGTCGCAACAATAATCTGGTGATCCAATCCGATTACGTCCTGCCCCTCTCCGACAAGGAGAAATGGGAAGCAGGCTTACGAGCACAGATCCGTCAGGTCGATAACCGAAATGATTTCTTTTTGCTGTCCGGAAGCGGCGGTCAAATTTACTTGCCCGACCTGTCGGTCAACTACAAAAGCGATGACCGCGTCTATGCCGCATACACCACCTACACCAGTACGCTGGGTGGCTGGAACTATCAATTGGGACTTCGGGTTGAAAGTTCTGATTACAGCGGTGAATTACCCGACAAGGGGCAATCCTTCGACATCCGCTTTCCGGTCAGCTTATTCCCCAGTTTATTCCTAAGCCGGAAAGCCGAAAAAGAGCAAGAGATCCAGCTCAATTATACCCGTAAGATCAATCGTCCGAATTTCTGGCAGTTGTATCCATTCACCGATTATTCCGATTCGCTGAATATCAGCCGAGGCAATCCGAACCTTCGACCGGAGTTCACGAATTCGCTGGAATTCTCCTACCAAAAAACCTTTACCAACAAAGACAACTTGATCGCCTCCCTGTTTTACAAGCGAACAGAAGGTCTGATCACTCGTTTCCAAGACCGGGAGATCCTGCCCACAAACGGGAAAGACATCTTGGTCAATACGTTCATTAACGCCCAGTCGAGTTACCTCGCCGGATTAGAGTTGATCTCTAAAAACAAGATCACCCGCACCTGGGAGTTGACCACCAACCTGAATCTTTTCCAATCCGGCATCGAACTAGCCGATCCCAATCAGGCCGTAGCCGATCCGATCCCCAGCTGGCAGTTAAAAATGAATCATACCATCAAGATAGGCAAACGAATGACCCTTCAACTCAACACGGAGTACCTGTCCAAGACCGTATTACCTCCCAGTGGCTCCGGCCGAGGCGGCTGGGGTGGTGGCGGGGGTGGTATGTGGGGACAAACGGCCAGCACCGCACAAGGATATTCCTTGCCTAACTATTTCTTGGATGCCGGCTACCGAATCGACCTGGGAAAGACCCGACAAACCAGTTTATCCTTGAACTGGAGTGATGTGTTTCGTACCCGGCGTCAACAATCCACCACCTCTTCCGAATTCTTTGTACAAGAAGTATTCCGTCGAAGAGATCCCCGCCTGCTGCGGATCAATTTCAATTGGCGATTCGGTAAGGTGGATGCCAGTTTGTTCAAACGGAAGAACAATAAAGGCGGAAGTGAGGGTATGGAAGGCATGAGCATGTAAACGATCCATGATGAACGGCCATCAACCTTTGATCTATTTAGCCGTCACCAACTGTCTCACGTACGATCAACGCATGAGCCGGATCTGCCTGACCTTGCACGAAGCCGGCTATCGGGTAGTTCTGATTGGTATCCGACGAACCGATCCCCTGCCCGCCAGGCCCTACCGACAAGTTCGTCTGACCAGCTGGTTCCCAAAAGGAAAACTTTTTTACCTCGAAAATCACTTTCGGCTGTTCTGTTATCTGATCCTGAAAAAAGCCGACCTGATGGTGGCCAATGACCTGGATACCGCGCTGCCGGTTTGGCTCGTATCCCGTCTGCGGGGCATCCCCCGATTGATGGATGCACATGAATACTTTACGGAGATGAAAGAAGTACGAACGCGTCCCCGTATTCAAAAAATTTGGTCGGCCTTAGCTCAATTCTTGATCCCTCGTTTTCCTGCCGGCTATACCGTAGGAACGGAATTGGTGGAACGCTTCAAAGCTCAATACGGTGTGTCCTATGCCTTGGTGCGGAACCTTCCGGTGAAACAACCCACCTTGGCACGAGCAGAAGAACATCAACCTTTCCTACTCTATCAGGGTGCCGTAAATCATGGAAGAGGGTTTGAGCTATTGATCCCGGCCATGCGAGCGATCCCCTATCCGTTGGTCATTTGCGGCGATGGCAATTTTATGCAGGAAGTGCGGGAGATGATCCAACGCGAAGGTGTGGCGGATAAAGTACAACTGACTGGCATGCTTCCGCCCGATGCATTAAGGGAATGGGCCTTGCGAGCCACCTTGGGCATTTTTTTACCCGACGAGGAAGGAATGAACCAATTCCTGGCATTACCCAATAAATTCCTGGATAGTATAGAAGCCGGATTACCACAGATCAGCCGCCGCTTTCCAGAGTATGAGAGAATCAATAGAGAGTTTCCAGTGGCTATCTTGTTAGACCAAGTGGATATTAAAACGGTTGCCGAAACGGTGAATCAATTGTTCGCAGACCGAGCACAAAGAATAACTATGACCGAAGCGTGTCGAAAGGCTCGGGAAATTTACTGTTGGGAGAAGGAGAAATCAACGCTGTTGTCGGTTTATCACCAAATACTGGCAGCATGAGTCGACGATTGCATTTGATCTGTCTTCGCGCACCCTGGCCTGATGATACCGGTGGCGCCCGCGACATGCTGGACCGCCTGAAAGTACTCCACCAGGCAGGAATTCTCATTCAATTACATTTTTTTACTGAAGGAAACACCGAAAAAGCCATTCAAGCACTTCAGCCATTTTGCGAAAAGGTTTGGGCCTACCCGAAGAAGCTTTCTCTGAGAAATCTATGGAAAGGGCAACCCTATATCCTAGCCTGCCGTGCATCGGATACCATCCTTAGCCGGCTCTCAGCCGATGAGGATCCGATACTCTTTGACGGCATTCACACTACAGAGCACGTGCATTCCCTTCCGATGACCGGTCGAAAAATGGTCGTTCGCATGCACAACGATGAAGTGCGTTACTATCGTGAGTTGGCCCGATCGACCCGAAACCCGCTCAAACGTTTTTATTTTTTTTGGGAAGCGACCCGGATCAACCGCTGGATGAAAAAATTGCCGCGCGGACTGTCCCTGGGCAGTATACAGCAGCAGGAACAAGTCACCTTACAGGCTACCTATCCGCACGTGGAGACGTTTTTGTTACCCCCGGTGATCCCCTCAAACGTCTTTTCACAAACTGGAACGGGAGGGTATTGTCTTTATCACGGCGATCTGTCCGTGCCAGCCAACGAACGAGCCGCCATTTGGTTGCTGAAGCGTGTGTTTGCCAAACTGAAATTACCATTGGTGATTGCGGGAAAATCGCCCTCTGCCAAATTGGAGCAACTGGTACACTTTTATCAGCACGCCTGTCTGGTCGCGAACCCGACCCGCTCTGAATTGATCGATCTGATCGGCAAGGCACAGATCAACGTCCTGCCTTCCAGAACCCGTAGCGGGATCAAATTAAAGATTTTTGATGCCTTGCAATACGGACGTCACTGTGTGATCAATTCGGAAATGAGTGCATCGTCGCCGTGGACCGATTCCTGTGACGTAGTCACGGACGCTACGGAGATGGCGGAGGCCATCCAAACGAACTTTGTCAAGCCCTTTACTCAGCAAATGGTCGAGAAGCGTCAGGACAGATTACTGTACTGGAAAGCACGATTGGATCCGGTAGCGGAACTCATCAAACGTTTATGGTAGCGTTGTCGGTGATGCCGGCATTTTCCGTGCGGATCATCCGTGCCGGATATTTCTGTACCACTATATAATCGTGTGTGGCCATAACCACTGCGGTCTGATAATCTTGTGCAATTTGAAACAACAACCGCATGATCTCATCAGAAGTTTCCGGGTCAAGGTTGCCGGTCGGCTCATCGGCCAGGATCAATTTAGGTGAATTGAGCAGGGCCCGGGCGATGTCGACCCGCTGCTGCTCTCCTCCACTGAGTTCAAATGGCATTTTGAATCCTTTGGATTTCAATCCGACCTTATCCAGCACATCGGCGATCTTTTCCTGGATGAGCTTTTCATCGGTCCAACCCGTTGCCCGCAGTACAAAGCGCAGATTATCGGTGACGTTTCGGTCGGTCAGCAATTGGAAATCCTGAAAGACCACGCCCAGGTTACGTCGTAAGTAAGGCACTTTTTTCCAGTCCAGTTCCCGCAGGTTATAACCAGCCACCCTTCCTTCTCCCGAGGTCAACGGTAATTCGCCGTATAATGTTTTGAGCAAACTGGATTTACCGGTTCCGGTTTTTCCTACGAGGTACACGAATTCCCCGGGGTAAATGCTTAGATTGACATTATTCAGGATGAGATTGGATCCCTGGTAGATATTGGCTTGTCGGATCTGGATAATGGGTTCTGCCATACGATGGGTTGTCTTTCGAAGGTATTGAAATTTATGAAGGGTACTGGATGGCCGCTTGACCCGGGCGTTCGATCCGAACGAAAGAGGATGTGGCGTCGGTGACTCGTCCGATGACCTGTGCCGCTACCCCCATTTCCTGGGCAAGTTGAATGAGCAGGGGGGCCGTTTCAGCATCGGTGTAGATCTCTAGCCGTGTGCCCATATTGAAGACTTGATACATTTCCCTATCGTCGGCACCGCTGGCGGTCTGGATCATCTGGAAGATGGAAGGGGGTGTAAACAGATTATCCTTGAGGATACCTAACGGACGCGGCAGGTATTTGAGGCATTTGGATTGACCGCCCCCGGAGCAATGGATGAGTCCGTGTACACGATCGAAATATGTCTCCAAGATGGCCTTAAGAACCGGTGCGAAGGTTCGGGTGGGACTTAATAACAGCTGCCCGATATTCAATTTCTCCTGACCGGGTACCGGGTCGGTGAGCCGATAAGGGCCGGTGTATACCACCGATGGATCCATGGAAGACTCGTAGGTCTCCGGATAGGCTTGGGCATAATGCTTTGATAACAGGTCGTGGCGCGCACTGGTCAGTCCGTTGCTACCGATCCCGCTGTTGTAGCGATCCTCGTAAGTGGATTGTCCAAAACTGGCCAGTCCCACGATCACATCCCCCGCCTGTATTTTCTCATTGGTGATGATACGATTGCTGGGCCAGCGGGCCGTGAGGGTACCGTTGACAGCGATGGTCCGCACCAGATCGCCGACATCCGCCGTTTCTCCTCCCAGGTAAGTAACCCGAATACCCTGCTCTTCCATCTGCTCGAAAAACATTCGGGAGCCTTCGATGAGGGCGGAGATCACCTCCCCGGGAATACGATGTTTATTCCGATCGATAGTGGACGAAAAAACGAAACGGCCAGTGATGCCAACACAGAGCAGGTCGTCCAGGTTCATCACGATCGCGTCTTGCGCGATCCCTTTCCAAACGGACAGATCGCCGGTCTCCTTCCAGTACAAATAGGCCAGAATACTTTTGGTGCCGGCACCATCGGCATGCGACAGATTCACCCAATCAGCGGTTCCGGCCAGATAATCGGGGTAAATTTTGCAAAACGCATGGGGGAAAAGACCCGGATCCAAGCGCTGTACGGCCTGATGAACCTCCTCTTTTTGCGCTGAAACACCGCGTTGGTTGTACCGGGACATGAACGTCGTTTGATTGCGGGTAAAATTACTGAATTCCCCTCCTATTTTCAGGGCCGTGGCAGTGTATCTTTGCGCGCCATGCAGATACATCGATCCCTTGATACCTTGCCATCCTTTCGTCGGGCGGTGATCACGGTCGGCACTTTTGATGGCGTGCACACCGGACATCGTCAGGTGCTGGAACAACTCCGGGCGGAGGCAAAACGAGTGGACGGGGAGAGTGTGTTGATCACTTTCCACCCCCATCCGCGAAGTGTGGTGTCATCCCCGATCCTGGGCATCCGATTGATCAATACCTTGTCGGAGCGGATCGAATTGCTGCGGGGAAGCGGCATCGATCACCTGGTGGTCGTGCCTTTCACCGAACTATTCGCCAACCTATCCGCAGAGCAGTACGTGGAGGATTTCTTGGTTGGCCGATTCAAACCGCACACGCTGGTGATCGGATACGATCATCGTTTTGGCCGGGACCGAGACGGCAACTTTCAATTCCTGAAAGAACGTACATCCACCCACGGATACGAATTAAAAGAAATACCCGCCCATTTGCTGGAGGCCAATGTCATCAGCTCCTCGCGCATCCGGGAAGCCTTGCTTCATCATCATATTGAGACGGCCAATCAATTGCTCGGCTATACTTTTTTCTTTACCGGCACTGTCGTTCACGGAAACAAGATCGGTCGTACCCTGGGTTATCCGACAGCCAACCTTCAGTTTCCGCCAGAGGACAAGCTCATTCCCGGCAATGGGATCTATGCGGTTTTTGCCCAGCCGATTGGCTACGATCGACCCTATCGCGGCATGATGAGCATCGGTTTTCGTCCCACCGTAGGAGGCACCCAACGCGTGGTAGAAGTGAATTTATTTGATTTTGATGCCGACATCTACGACCGAACCCTCACCGTGTACGTGCTTCATTATCTCCGAGCTGAAGTTAAATTCGACGGATTGCCGGCGCTGGTGGAGCAGATGCATGTGGACAAGCAAAACAGTCTTCGCTTGCTGCCTACGTCCCTGCCGAACGAATGATCTTGACCACGAGTTCCTTCAGCAGCTCTCCGTCCGGCGTGCCCGAATCCCCCACCCCCACCGATCGCAGGTTGTATTCATGTAACAAGAACAGGATCTGTTCCAGGCCATTGTATCCATACTGTTGGGCGGCTGCCTGGTAATCTTTTACGGCAAAGGGCGGCACGCCCAAAACCGCAGCTAAATTTCCGCCACCAGCCCCAAACACCATGATGCACTTACTAAAAAAGGCATAAAGGGTAGGGAGTACCAGTTGGATCGGGGCCGCTTTTGGATTGGATTCAAAATATTGGATGATCTGAATGGCTTTTGGGAGTTGTCGGTTGGCCAGCGCACGTTGCAACTCAAAAGGATTGTAATCACGGCTGATGCCCACGTATCGCTCAATATGCTCCTCTTGGATTTGGTTGGGAGCGGGCACGTTGAGGAGTAGTTTTTCCAGTTCGTTGGCCATTCGGCTCAGGTCGTCGCCCACGTGTTCGATGAGCAACGACAAAGCTCTCTCTTGCATCGTCCGCCGGTTTGCTTTGAGCCATTGTTCGGCCCACCCATGCAATTCATTCGCATAAAGCTTCCGGGTGGTGAGCACCACACCCTTTTCTTTTACCAGCTTGGTGAATCGTTTGCGTGCATCCAATTTTTTATCCTTGTATCCCACGACCCAGATGGTCGTAGCCATGGGTTGCTCTAAATACGCCTCCATTTTATCAAGATCCCGCATGGCTTGTGCCTCCCGCAGGACAACCACTTGACGCTCGGAAAACATCGGATAGCGACGGCAGGCGTTCATCAGATCGGCCCATTGACAATCGCGTCCATAGAAAACCGTCAGATTGAAATCTCGTTGCTCAGGTGTCAACAGGCGTTCACCGGCCTGCGACAATAACTGTTCGATGAAATACTCTTCCTCACCCTCGAGCCAATAAACAGGTGCGGTCTTTCCTGATGACCACTGTTGTAGAATATCCTCGGGTTTCATAATGGCTAAGATACAGCCTTTCAGGTAGTTATGATTTCTACTCGTGCCAGGCTCCCGGTTAATACCGTTAAATTATAAATATATCAGAAGTTAAAATGATCAAAAACACCCTTGTGAGGCCCCCCGGCTTTGTGGATTTATGATGTACTTTGCGTTTCACTTAAAAATACATGTATATGATGAATCAATCTGGTAGTCAACCCGAAACAGGAAGCGCCAAACAAAAAAATTGGATCATAGCCCTGCTGGCCATCGCGTTAGTAGGATCCTGGGTCTATCTGCTGATGGACCAACAGGAAAAGAAAGGTACCATCCAGCAACAACAAGCCGACATCTCGAACCTGGATGCCGCTAAATGGCGCTTGCAAACCGCCTTTGATGAGAGTTTAGTAAGACTAGACTCGATCGGGAACGTCAGTGATTCCTTGCAAGAAAAAGTTGGCAGCCTGCAAACGGACATTGCGTCGAAGAAATCTGAGATTCGTCGGATTCTGAATGACCGTAACGCCAAACAAGCCGATCTTGCTAAGGCCCAGAAACTAATCGCCGACCTCAATGAACGTATCCTGAACCTGGATACAGAGGTAGCCCGGCTGACCGGCGAGAATAAACGTTTACAGATCGACAATGCCCAATTGCAAGAGGATAAGGAGGAACTCGAAAGGGACCTCAGCAAGACCCGGGGAGAAAAGGAAGTGTTGACCGCAACGGTGGACAAAGGATCTACATTCGTAGCATCCAACATTCAGGTTAAAGCCGTTGATGAGCGTAAGAGCGGTCGGGAGAAAACGACCTCCAAGGCCAAACGTGTTGATAAACTGGTGGTTAGTTTCGACGTCGAAAACCGGATCGCGCAATCTGGCCCGACGATGGTTCATTTGATCGTAACCGGACCCGATGGCAACGTGGTAACAACCGGAGAGGATAATTCCTTTGATACCCGGGAGGAAGGGAAACGCACCTGTACAGCCAAAGTGGAAGTAAACTACACGCAAGGAGCGAAACAAAATGTACAGTATCCCCTTCGTGGTTCATTTGGTACCGGCACGTACAAAATGGAGATATACCAAAATGGATTCAAGATCGGAGAAGCGGAAAGACCGCTGAATTGATCCGCTGGCTCCCAATTAAAAAGGCCCTTCCAACTGGAAGGGCCTTTTTTTATGCAACCTAAGATTGCTTAGAACAGATTATATCCGTAGCTCACGTAGTAAAGACCTCCGACATAAGGAGAGCCAAAACCGGTGCGCTGATACTTGTTCATGATGTTGGTACCACCGACCCGGAACGTACTCTTCGTGTTCTTGGGGTTGTACGTAACCTGTGCATCCAACCAGCCAAAGCTGGGGAGGGTTCCGGTGATGAAGGTTCCTTCGTAGTAATTCTCATCCTGCCACTTGTACACAACGTTGAATCCAACGTTCTTGTATACGTTGTCGTTGCGGATACCCAGGTTGAATCGATAGCGGGGAGCGTTAAAGTATGTCACAACCGTGGGGTCTACATCGCGCAATTCATCGGAGAAGACGTTTCCATAGAGAACATAGTTCTTAACCCACTGATACTGCAGGCTCAGACCCCAACCCACGGAACGTACCGCATCTGTCGAATTCTGGGTATACGATACGTTGTTGGTGGTGAAGGGTGAATACAATTCAGCATTGGCACCTGCACGGGATTGGGCAACAGCTACGCCCACGAGGAAATCCTCATACAAGCTGCTGTACACATAGGCATCCACCAGCATTTTCTTGCCAATGATACCCTTGTAACCCAATTCGTAAGATTTGACCGTCTCTGGCTTGACCGCACTGTAAGACGCACGAACCAATCGGCTGGAATCGGCTAAGGATCCGGCACGATAAGCCAATACGCTGGCAGCCGTGTAGCCTGGACGGGTGGAATTCAAGCGGTAGTAATCTTGGAACTGAGGCAAACAACCAATGAGCGCACCGGAACCGGTAACCAAGCTGATATATTGGTTTTGGTTGGTCGGGAAACGGTAGGCTGTCTGATAAGAAAGGCGGATGAAATTCTCGGGCAACACTTTCAACACCGCGGATACCCGGGGCGTGAACTTACCCTCAAAGTTGGTTTGCTTATCGTAGCGTCCGGAAGCGGTCAGGGTAAGGGCATCCTTGAAGAGTTTCTTCTTCAATTGCATGTACCCGCCATATTCGTTGACGCGGAGACGCTGTACGGTATCGGCAAAAATGGTTCCTTGAGAGTTCATGACCCACTGCTTCCAGCTGGCTCCAGCGATCACTTCGATCGCATCCGAAAAACGGAAGATATCGGAGATGTTGAACTGTCCGTCCGAGGCATACAAATCTGATTTATCCAGGAACAAGGCCCCGCCACGAGGATCGCGGATGGCTCGGCTTTTAATAGTATTGGCCGCATTGTTAAAGGCAGCTGTACCGGGAATAAAGCGACCGGCATCGGCAGCGGAGCGGGCAGCTTGGTGTAATACGAAATCGCTGGCCAGTCCACCATTCAGACGACGACCCTCCGAGAAGGTTCCGATGTATTGGGGGAACCAAATTCCGCTGGGCTTGTGTGTTTCATTCAAGAAAGCTCCCAAGGCACTGGTGTTATACGAATTTCCGGCATTCTCCTGTGTAGTATACCCACGAACGTACCAGTTTTTATGGCGCAGCTCCAATTTGTGCTGAGCCATCTTGAGGTTTTTCAAAGAATAGCGATCGGCTCCGGTATAGACGGTCGTACCGGTTCCGAAATAAGTATTGAAAGAAGCTTCCAGTTTATCGCTGAGTTTATAATGCACACCACCGGTCAATTTTACATTGATCGTTCCATAGTCCACGAGGTCTTGCTCATTATACCCGGTACGAGAAACGCTGGCGCGGTTGAAATAGTTGTTGCGAAGACCGATATAGAACGGCATCATATTCTGCACCGCTTGCTGACCGGAAGCTCCCAAGAAAGCAAGGTTACCGATGAATGCACCGATCTGAGCATTACTCGGATACATCGGATTGCCGATCAGGGTAAAGTACCCGTTGGCGGCTGTGACCACATCGAACAATCCACCCGTGCCCTGCAAGAGCGCCCGACGGGTCTGCTCTTGTACGAAATAAGAAAAGGCGTTCATGTCGGCACTGGTTTCATCACCGTACACGTTGATGCCGTTATAGTTCGGGTCGCTGATACGATTTCCATCGGCTACCGTGCTCAGGATCCCGATCTGGCGTTTGTTGCGATAGTCTTCTGCTTCCCAATCGGCTCCACGAACCAACTGAGCCGACATTTTGATACCAAGCTTGTTCTTGTATACTTTGGCATAACGAACAGCCCAGTCGTAAAACGGAGAGGCGGAGCGCTGACGACCATCGGCGTGCATCAAACCTTGTTTGATGTTGTAGCTGAGGCCCTGAAACTTGAACGGGCTTTTTGTGGTGATCAGCACCGTTCCGTTCATACCCCCGGAACCATAAAGTGCGGAGGAGGCCCCGGACAGGATCTCTACGTTATCAACATCCAGATCTACCGGACCAGCCACGCTACCCACGGAAAAGTTCAGTCCGGGTGCCTGGTTGTCCATACCGTCGATCAATTGGTTCAAACGTGTATTACCACTGCTGACGAAACCACGTGTGGTGATGGTGCGGAAGGTTAAGCTGGCAGTGTGTACATCCACACCCTTCAGGTTACCGAGCGCCTCGTAATAGTTTGGAGCAGCGACCGCTCGAAGGGCCGTGTTGCTCAGTCGCTCCACGGTCACCGGAGATTCCAGGATACGGGTAGCGGTACGCGTGGCGGCCACGACTACCTCCTGTCCCAGTTTGGTGCTGGCTTTGAAATCGACGCTTACCGGCGCGGCGACGCTGGTCACATTGACCTCCTGATCTTCGAAACCAATAGAGCTGAACACCAGTGTCACAGGCAGTTTAGCCACTTTCAGGCTAAAGGCTCCATCCGAGTTGGTGTAGGTACCCTGACTGGTTCCTTTCACGGACACAGAAACGGCCGGAACAACTTCTTTGGTGGAGCCGTTTCGTACGGTTCCGGAAACGGTAACTGCCTGAGCATTAGCCAGAACAGAAAAACAAACCGTCAAGACCAAGGAAGCTAAATAACGGTAGCTTATTCTCATAAAAAGGGAGTTTTGGTTTTTGAAATTTGTGGGAAAATTAGGCATTGTGAGGGGAATCGGGAAATTTTATTTTACCCCCCAAGGAGAATATGTTGAAATCTTGACCACCAATCAGTTGGAGGCATTTTGGAGCGGGTTATATCTTCGACCCAATGCGTGTCTTTTCAATTCCGGGCCAAACCGCTTTTTATCAAGGAAAAGTAAGGGATGTATACACCATTGAGGATCGACTGTTGGTGATGCTGGCCAGCGATCGCATTTCGGCTTTCGACGTGATCCTCCCCCGCCCCATCCCTTTTAAAGGTCAGGTTCTCAATCAGATAGCTTCTTACATGCTGGAAGCCACCCGATCCATCTGCCCCAATTGGCTGATCGAGTCGCCCGCCCCCCAGGTCTCTATCGGCTTTAAATGCATCCCGATCCCGATCGAGATGGTGGTCAGAGGAAACCTCACCGGTCACGCTTGGCGTACCTATCGCTCGGGCGAACGCAAACTCTGCGGTGTTGAGATGGCAGCGGGACTAAGAGAAAATGATTTTTTTCCTACCCCGATCATCACTCCCAGTACCAAAGCAGCCGTCGGGCACGACGAAGACATCAGCGCTGCGGAGATCCTGCAACGCGGGTTGGTCACCCCGGAGCAATGGGATCTATTGTGCCGTTATGCCTTGGCGCTTTTTGAAAAAGGAAAGGAAATGGCCGCCCAGCAGGGGTTGATCCTCGCCGATACCAAATATGAATTCGGACTGCTGAACGGACGGATCACCTTGATGGATGAGGTACACACCCCCGACAGCTCGCGTTACTTTTATGCGGAGGGCTTCCACGAGAGGCAAGAGCGGGGAGAAAAACAAAAACAACTGAGCAAGGAGTTTGTCCGCGAATGGCTCATTGCCCATGATTTCATGGGAAAAGAAGGACAAACCGTGCCAGCGATGACGGATGAATGGATCCAGACCATCTCAAACCGATACATCGAGCTGTATGAAAAATTGATCGGGAAGCCCTTCCAGCCCATGCCACAGACCGACGAGGAGACGCAACAGAAGATCGAGCAGTCTCTACTGCGGCTCGGCTCCGTCTCCTCGAGATAAACGGCTGATTCGTTGCCGGGACTTATTAAAAATATGTTGCCCCCGGTCGATCCCCTGCCGGATCTTTTTTCTTTCCGCTTCCGGTAGATGCAACTGTTGTTGACAGGTAGCGGAACAACATTTTTCCAAGTTGTTGGAACAGGATTCACATTGAATAAAAAGGAGGTGACAAGCATCGTTGGCACAATTCACATGCGTATCCGCCGGCTCGCCGCAGAGGTGACAAACCGCCAATACATCGTCTGTGATCCGCTCACCCAACCGGTCGTCAAACACAAAATTCTTTCCGATAAAAAAATTGGGCAACCCTTTTTCCCGCACCTGATTCACATAATGAATAATGCCACCTTCCAGGTGATACACGTTTTGAAAACCATGATGCAATAAAAAGGCGGAGGCTTTTTCGCACCGAATGCCCCCCGTACAATACATCACGATGTTTTGCTCTTTTTTCTCTGATAATAAGGACACCGCCAGGGGCAACTGCTCCCGAAAAGTATCGGAGGGCACTTCCATCGCCCCGCGGAATCGCCCTACTTCGTACTCATAGTAATTGCGCATGTCTACCAGTATCGTATTGGGATCGGAGGCGAGTTGATTGAACGACTCCGCGGATAGGTATTTTCCGGTTTGATCGATCTTGAAGGTGGGGTCTTCGATGCCATCGGCCACGATCTTCTTACGCACCTTCACATCCAGTACGAAAAAAGATTTCCCATCGTCTTGCACGGCGATATTCAGCCGTAGTTGCTGCAGCCCGGGCATGGAGTCCAGTACGATCCGGAAACGTTCCAGGTTTTCGGTGGGCACGCTGACCTGCGCATTGATGCCCTCAGCCGCAACGTAGATCCTTCCCAGTACGCCGATCGGACGCAGCAGTCGATATAATTCATCACGAAAAAAATCAGGGTTGTCCAGTTGTAGATACCGATAAAACGAGATCGTGGTACGGGGCGTTGGGTCGGCAAGAACTTTTTGCTTGAGCTCCTTGCGCGACACCCGGTTGTGTAAAGGGGTCATCGTGTTGAATTTTAATCCTTGTCCAGAATCCCAATGGCAGGTTGGGCAAAATTCTAAACCGATGCAAAGATAATGACCTTAATGCGTCTGCTTGGGCAGCAAGGAACGAAGGTACTTACCCGACAGACTGGCCAAGCCCGCGATCAATCCGCCAACCAAGGCCGTCAGCAAATGGAGAAAGATGACTTTTCCGCCAACCGGCAGTACCCAAGCCATTCGGGCAGTGAGCAATCCCCCGTTGGCCGAATCGATCCATAGCGTCAACCCCAACCATAACAGGAAGATCCCCAGAAATCCACTAAAAAAATTACCGGCCCCTTTTTGCGGCATCAGGGCTCCGATCAACAACGTCGGAACCGCAAAAGACCACCAGGGGAAATACAATCCAGTCAGGAATCCGGTCAGGGCAATGGCAAATAAGGAAATCCAGAATTTCATAAAAGTCAATTAGTGGGGTTAAGGTTCAGGGTCCAAGCCGACTGATCCGCTTCCGAACGACGCATCAGCCAAAGTTTATTGTATTTGCCTTCCACCCAGGTGTCGACGTACCCGTCGTAGAAGCGACTGCCCGGGTTTCCGCTTTGTCCGCCTGGATAAATCCCATAGGCCTCTACATTGCTGGTCAGGTGTACGACCATTCGCCAACTGGGACCATGACTTTTGGTAATGGCATTTACGATGTTGCCATTCCCACCCACCTTTAATTTTTTTCGGGCAAATGAAGGCAGCGCATCCCGTAACAAATGGTTAACTGACGGCTCTTTAAATAGTGACCAGTTCAATCGGCCCTCTTTTTCGTATGGCAACAAAAAGGCGGTGGCCTTTTGGAGTGCGGTCGTGACGAGTTCGGACAATGTTTCCGTGGAGGGGGTGTTGCGATCATCGATAAAAGGCATGCGCTCTCCGGCACGGGCCAACCACTCGAATGTCGTTTGTTCCTCTGGCCAAGGAGCCGAGGGTTTTACCCGCTCGAGGTCGTCTCGCCAGATGGCCGCTTGCAGGCTGTCGAACCAACATTCATAGATGGTTTGTCCTTTTGATTCCGGTGTGGCCAGTAAATCCCACTGCTCAAACATATCCAGATACCGACGCTCGGTGGTATTCAGTTTGGTCCGGTCGACATAACTCAGGAGCAACGGACGTACATCCTCTGCCAGGGTATTGAAATAATCGTTGTGCAGATCCATGACATCCTGAACCGTGACCGATTGCATGGCCCGTAATTTGTTTTCAATGGTCACGCCTCGTGGGGTAATGAAACGTCCGGGAATAAAATAAGGATAGGTGGAGTCGACCGGACGCTGGTTGGCGCTTTCCAGAAAACCTTGCTCGGGATTTTTAGCATGGGGATTGGCTGCAGGTGGAATGTACCCCTGCCAGAGATAGGTGCTGTCCTCTCCGGGCATGACATACAAGCCCTGATCCGGCCATCGGGCCGGAAAGCGTCCCTGTTGCCAGATGGCAATGTCGCCGGACTGTGATGCAAAGACAAAATTTTGACCAGGACAAGTGAAGTACTGCAACGCCGATTCATAATCATTGTAATTGCGGGCGCGATTCAGGTAATAGAACGTTTTCGCTTCGTTACTGGGATCGTGTCCCGTCCAACGCACGGCCAGGTTCTCCCCCCTCGACAAACTATCGCCAAAAGATTCATCGAACATGACCGGTCCCATAGAGGTATAGGCCACGGTATCATACACGACCCCTTGGCCTTTCACTTGAATGGCTTCGATGCGCAAGCTGGATTTTTGCCACTGACCGTTGAACCAATACTCCGATTTGGTTTTGTCCTTAAACCGGATTCGGTAATAATCTTTGACATCCCGCTGCGAATTGGTCACCCCCCAGGCGATGCTGTCATTAAAGCCGATGATCACAAACGGGGAACCGGGTAAGGTTACGCCATACACGCTGGAGGTTGGTCCGGTCAATTGCATCTCGTACCAGATGGAGGGCAGCGACAATTCCAGGTGCGGATCGTTGCAGAGAATGGGAGCACCGGATTTTGTTTTGGATCCGGCCAGCACCCAGTTGTTGCTTCCGTTGTTGGGATCGGGTCTGTTTTTTTCTTCCGCGATGACCGGCTCCAACCCACCCTGCCCAAATAAAGCAGAATCGGCCGCCGGGGGACGAATGGGCTTCACGGCAGGTGCTTCGAAGACAGTTCCCTTCGGAATGATCGGCATCAGAGAATCATGTACCTGCGGGTAAAGCAACCGTAGTTCCTCCGGTAGAAATACCGATTTTGCATTGGTCATCCCCAGGTCGATCTCCGTACTGCTGGAAAGATTTCGGGCCATCATTTTCAGGAGCAGGGCGGAGCGGATATTATCCCACCGCTCCGGTTGTACGCCCAGCAACTTATACTCGAGGGGCATGTCTGCGAAGGTGAGTCCGTCGATATAAGCATTCACGCCCCGTGTATAGGCATCGAAGATCTGCTTGGACAGGGGGTCTTTTTCTACTTCCAGTAAAGCATTTTCGGCGGCGAATCGCATACCCAAACGGCGCTGCTCGCGGTCGAATCGCAACGCTTTGTCGCCGGCAAACTCACTGGCCCTTCCCTCCGCAGCACGGGTTTGCAGGTCGAGCTGAAACAACCGAAAGCGAGCATGTAAATATCCTTGTGCGTAGTAAAGATCTTCGTCGTTCTCGGCAAAAACATGGGGCACCAACCGATCGTCGATATGAACCTGAACCGATCCTTTCAATCCCGGCAGGTTCAACGCTCCCCCATAATTCTGATCGCGGGGTTCCGCGTTTTGCCAAAAACCGTGTTGGGGACTCAGCAATGGCCCCAACGGTGGCAGGGCACCCAGTGGCTTGTTCAACACAAAGATCAACCCGGCCGTCAGGGTCGTCAGCAGTAACGCAAGGATATATTTCATAACAAAGGAGTGATGCACAAGGTAAGAAAATGTGAGAAGCTCAGTTCTTTCCTTTGAGCATGGGAACAAACTGAAACTCGCCGAATACCTCTTGCTGGGTCTCGGTCTCGGACAACCGTACGATCCGATGCATCCGCTGCGCCGCGCCCTCTCCCACCGGCACCACCAGTATGCCACCGATCTTGAGTTGGGGGATCAATCCCTCCGGCACCTGCGGGGCACCGGCGGTGACCAGGATCCGGTCAAAGGGTGCGAATTTGGGCTGACCGGCATACCCATCCCCATAAAAAAATTCGATCATCGGGTATTTTTTGGAAAGCCATTGGAATTGAAGTACTTGATCATAAAGTGTTCGTTGGCGTTCGACGGTAAAAACGCGGGCACCCATTTCCGCCAACACGGCTGCCTGGTAGGCACTGCCCGTGCCCACCTCCAATACCCGAGACCATTTCTTGAGTTGCAGCAATTGTGTTTGAAACGCCACGGTAAACGGATGAGAGATGGTCTGTTCTGCTTCGATGGGAAAGGCGCGGTCCTCATAAGCGATCTCCTCAAACCCCCGATCCAAAAAGAAATGGCGGGGCACTCGCTCCATAGCACCCAACACCAAGGCATCCGTGATGCCTTTTTCCTCGAGTAGCTTGATTAGCTTTTTGCGGAGCCCCTGATGCCGAAACGTATCCGTGGTGGGTCTTCGCATATATTAACCCTTCAACTGCATATCCTGAATGATGCCCTCGATCTTTCTTTCCAGCGCTGCATCCACCTGGTCGTACTGTGCCGCATCCGGCAGGGACTGATGAACACTGAAATAGAATTTGATCTTGGGTTCGGTGCCGCTGGGACGGGCCGCGATCTGACTACCATCAGCCAATTCAAAAATTAAAACGTTGGAGGCCGGTAAGGTCAGTGCGGTTTTCATCCCGCTAAGTAGGTCATGCGATTGACGCATCTGATAATCCTGTACCCGTACCACCGCTACTCCATTGATTTGTGTGGGGGGATGGATTCGGTATCCTTCCATCATTGCGGCGATCTGCTGTTGCCCGTCCATTCCTTTTTTGGTGATGGAGATCAATTTCTCTTTATACAAACCGTACTCCACGTACAAGTCGATCATTTTTTGATACAGGCTTCTTCCCTGGGCCCGCTCCACGGCAGCCATTTCACAGAGCAGGGCAACGGCACTGACGCCGTCCTTGTCCCGGATCTGATCGCCGATCATCAAACCAAAACTCTCCTCTCCGCCGATGACATAATTTTCCTGACCCTCTTTTTGTCGGATTAGGTCGGCGATCCATTTAAAACCCGTGAGCACTCGGTAACAGGCGATCCCGTTCTTTTCAGCCATGGCATCAATCAACGGAGTCGTTACGATGGTCGTGACAACCATATCGTTGGGCTTCGCCAATCCCTTGTTGCGTCTTGCTTCGATCAGATAATTGAACGCCAGCACGGCCGTTTGATTTCCGTTCATCAACACCCACTCGCCTTGATTGTTCCGAACGCCGATAGCGATCCGATCTGCATCGGGATCCGTTCCGCAAAGGATATCGGCATCCAACGCTTTGGCCATTTTTAGTCCGAGGCTCATGGCCTCAGACTCCTCCGGATTCGGATATTCCACCGTTGGGAAATTACCATCCGGCGTCGCTTGCTCCTGTACGATGTGAATGTTCCGAAAACCATAGGCTTTCAATACATCCGGCACCAACTTGATCCCCGTTCCATGGATGGGGGTGTAGACGATCTTCAGATCGGATTGCTGTTCAATCGTTTCCGGATACACGCTGAGTCCCTTCACCATCTCTATGTATTGCCGATCAAAATCGATGCCCAATGGATGGATCCGATGGGCTCCGCCGCCCCACTTCACTTCCTGTACCGAGGCGATCTTCTCCACCTCATCGATCACATTTTTATCATGCGGCGGCACGAGTTGAGATCCGTCCGACCAATAAGCTTTGTAGCCGTTGTATTCTTTGGGATTGTGCGAAGCGGTGCACACGACCCCGGCCTGACAACCCAGTTGACGGATCGCATAGGAAAGCTCGGGGGTGGGACGCATATCCTCGAATAAAAACACTTCGATGCCATTGGCCGCGAATACCTGAGCAGTGGTCTCCGCAAAAAAACGACTGTTGTTTCGGCTGTCGTGTGCAATGGCCACTTTCACGCCGGTCGGGAAACACCGGTTCAGATAGTTGGCGAAACCCTGCGTGGCCATACCCACGGTGTATTTGTTCATGCGGTTGGTGCCCGGACCCATCAGTCCCCGCAAGCCCCCCGTACCAAATTCCAGATTCCGATAAAACGCATCGGCCAAGGCCGCGGGATCTTCTTGCTGAAGGCGGCTGACCGCCTCTATTGTCGGCGCATCAAAGGCATCAGACATCCAGGTCGCTACCCGCTTTTCGATTGATTCGTTCATTCAAAAAATTTACGCGAAAATAACCAAATTGAGGCAGGCAACGGGCGTCTTTGAATACCTTTACAGCATGCGTGCGTGGCTCCTCGTTTTATTTTTTTTCGATTGGACTGCCTCCCGTTCACAAACGATTCCTCCCACAGATTCCACGCCGGTCTTGCGCCTCGATTCAGCGAACCTGCCAGCTCCGAGATCCAGGAGGATCTGGGCGACTGCCGGACAAACCGCAGGATATGGAACGACGTTAGTACTGCTGAACCAGACTTGGTACAGTCAATATCCGCGAAGCGCCTGGAAGGTATTCAATGACTGGGAAGAATGGAAACAAATGGACAAATTGGGTCATGTGTATGGCACCTACGTACAAGGTCGCGCCAGCATGGAGATCTGGCGCTGGGCCGGTGTGCCCCGAAAAACTCGTATTTGGGTAGGCGGACTCACTGGAACGGCCTTTCAAACCCTGGTAGAATATATGGACGGCAGAAGCGATGCCTGGGGCTGGAGCTGGGGAGATATCGGGGCAAACATCCTGGGCAGTGCTACCCTGATCGCACAGGAATTAGCCTGGGATGAACAGCGCATACAACTGAAACTTTCCTTCCATCCCACCCGATACCAAGACCCCGTGCTTCAACAAAGAAGTATTGACCTTTTTGGTGAGCGGTGGACTTCCCGTATGATGAAGGATTATAATGCACAAACGTATTGGGCCAGTTTTCGGATCAAATCGTTTTTGAAAAATGCCCGGATACCTGAGTGGCTTTGTGTTTCAGTGGGGACAGGCGCTTCCGGGCTCTGGGGAGGTGAGAACAACATCAAAAAGGATCCCAGCGGAAATATCCTTTTTGACCGAAGCGATATACCCAGAAGGAGACAATGGTATTTATCGCCCGATATCGACCTGACCAAAATTCGCACCCGGAAAAAATGGGTCCGATTTGCCCTGCTTACCCTGAGTGCCTTTAAAGTCCCCCTGCCTACCCTGGCCTATGAGGCTGGAAAATGGACACTTCACCCCCT
>SXGQ01564670.1_pt1 | contig 26344 bp, 20 predicted proteins | sample 3178371 | NCBI WGS metagenome assembly SXGQ01 (sample SAMN11356859, study PRJNA531348) | freshwater metagenome | isolation source: freshwater sample F1-20 | place: China: Fuxian Lake, Yuxi | collected 2017-12-25 | reverse complement strand
CGCCCGCTACCGCAAGGAAGCCACCGGCGAACTCGACGAGGTCCAAATCACCGCCATTCGCGACCGCCTCGAGCAAATGCGCGCCATCGACGAACGCCGCGCCTCCATCCTCGCCTCGCTCAAGGAACGCAACCTCCTCTCTCCCGCCCTCGAAAAAGCCGTCAACGCCGCCGATTCACTCACCGTCCTCGAGGACATCTATCTTCCGTTCCGTCCGAAAAAACGGACCCGAGCCACCATCGCCAAAGAAAAGGGCCTCGAGCCCCTCGCCGAACTGATCTTCGCCCAAGCCGACACCACCGATCCCGTCGCCGAGGCCGAGAAACTCGTCGGTCACGACTACACCGCCGACGACGGTAAAAACCAGAAATCGAAAATTGAGAACTCCGCCGAAGCCCTCGCCGGAGCCCGCGACATCATCGCCGAGCGCGTCAGCGACGACAAAGACGCCCGCGCCCGCCTCCGCGTCATCTACCAGCGCGACGCCGTCGTCTCCTCGAAAGTTCTTCTCGGCAAAGACACCGCGCCCGAAGCTGCGAAGTTCAAAGACTACTTCGAATGGAGCGAGCCGCTCGCCAAAGCCCCGTCCCACCGCGTCCTCGCTATGCGCCGCGGTGAAAAAGAGCTGTTTCTCATGATGCGCGTGCAACTCCCCGACGAAGCCACCGCGCCCGCCGAGGTCGAACCGCTCTTCGCCAAAACCAAAAACGCCGCCTCCGCCCAGGTCCGTCTCGCCGTCCAAGACGCCTGCAAACGTCTCCTCTGTCCTGCGATGGAAACCGAGATGCGCCTCGAATCCAAAAAGCGCGCCGACGCCGAGGGCATCAAGGTCTTCGCCTCCAACCTCCGCGAACTTCTCCTAGCCGCTCCCCTTGGCCAGCGCGCCGTCCTCGCCATCGACCCCGGCATCCGCACCGGTTGCAAAGTCGTCCTCCTCGATCGCCAGGGAAAGCTGCTCCACAACGACGTCGTTTTCCCCGACCGCATGGAGGCCGATGCCAAGGAAAAGCTCCTCGGCTTCGTGAAATTTTTCAAAGTCGAGGCCGTCGCCATCGGCAACGGCACCGGCGGGCGCGAGACCGAGTCTTTCGTCCGCACCCTCGGCCTGCCCGCCTCGATTCCCATCGTGATGGTCAATGAATCCGGCGCCTCGATTTACTCCGCCAGCGACGTCGCCCGCGAAGAATTTCCCGACCACGATCTCACCGTGCGCGGCGCCGTCTCCATCGGCCGACGCCTCATGGACCCGCTCGCCGAACTCGTGAAACTCGACCCGAAATCCCTCGGCGGCGGCCAATACCAGCACGACGTCGATCACTCCGCGCTCAAACGTTCCCTCGACGACACCGTCGTCAGCTCCGTCAACGGCGTGGGCGTCGAACTCAACACCGCGTCAAAACAACTGCTCAGCTACGTCTCCGGTCTCAACGCCACCACCGCCGCCGCCATCGTCGCCCACCGCAACGAAAACGGACCGTTCAAATCCCGCTCCGAGCTGAAATCCGTCCCGCGCCTCGGCCCCAAGGCCTTCGAGCAGGCCGCCGGCTTCCTCCGCATCCGCGACGCCGTCCACCCGCTCGACACCTGCGCCGTCCATCCCGAGCGCTACGCCCTCGTCGAGAAAATGGCCGCCGACCTCGGCGTCACCGTGCCCGATCTCATCCGCGACGGCCTCGCCCGGTCGAAAATCAAATTGGAGAACTACGTCACCGCCGACGTCGGCCTGCCCACCCTCACCGATATCGTCGCCGAGCTCGCCAAACCCGGCCGCGACCCGCGCGAGAAATTCGAAGTCTTTGCCTTCGAGGCCAGCGTCCACAAACCCGAGGATCTCAAGCCCGGCATGAAGCTCCCCGGCATCGTCACCAACGTCACCGCGTTCGGCGCGTTCGTGGACATCGGCGTCCACCAAGACGGCCTCGTCCACGTCAGCCAACTCGCCGACAGCTTTGTGAAAGAGCCCGCGGCCGTAGTGAAGCCCGGCCAAAAGGTTTCCGTCACCGTCACCGAGGTCGATCTCCCCCGCCAACGCATCGCCCTCTCGATGCGCAGCAACCCCGTGATCGGACCCAAGACCCCGAACGGCCCGGGCGCTCCGCGCGCTGCCTTCGGCAACGGAAGCCCCCGTCCAGCCGTCGCCCCCGCCGCACCGCGCGCCGCCGCGCCCGTGAACAACGACTGGTTCGCCGCCGCGCTGAACAAAAAGCGCTGAGCAGACCGCGATCCAAACGGGGAAGGTTCTCCTTCGCCGCACCTTGGAAAACCACACCTTGAATTGTTGGGGGATTTTCCACCGAACATCCCGGGGAATCACGCGTCGAAACGAGCGCATGAAACTCAAACTCGCCGCCAACCCCACCCGCCCTACCGCCCCCACCGATCTCGCTGAAAAAGTGATCGTCCGAGGGGTTCACCTCGAGATCACCCCGGCCCTGCGCGACCACGCCCTCGGCGTCGCCGAGCGCCTGCTCCGGCACAATGATCACTTGGTGCGCGTGCGTATCGACCTCGAGCACGATCACACCCGCGGCGTCGGCGACCAGTTTGCCGCCAAAGGCCACATCGAGATCGGCGGGCCCGATCTCATCGCCAGCGTCCGCTCCGACGACGCTTACAAATCTCTCGACCTCCTCTCCGACCGCCTCGACCGGATGCTCCGCGAACGCTCCCGCACCCGCACCGACCGCCGCAACAATGATCGGACTAGTGGCAAATTCCGCAAAGAACTCGCGTCGGAAGACTAAACCCCCACCCATGCCAACCCCACGCGCAGCCAAAGCGGGATGGTGAGCAGAGCCAGAATCGTCGTCCCGAGCACGATCTGAACGGCGGTGAGCGGCTGTCCGCCATAATGCCGGGCGATGATGATCGGCATCAAGCCGGCCGGCATCGCCGCCTGCACCACGAGCACGCGCTTCAGCTCAATCGAAAGCGGGAGCCACTTCGCCGCCGCCAAAATCAACACCGGGAAAATCCCCAAGCGCACCACGCACGCCAGCAGCGTGATCTTCGGCTGCATAAGCGCCCGCACCTCGCCGAGGTAGTTTGCGAGGCTCACTCCCGTCATCAGAATCCCCAGCGGGATCGCGCACACCGCCAGCGAGTGGACGAGATCGGTGAAAATTTTCGGCAAGAGCGGCGCCGCCCCCGCGAGATTCAAAACCACCGCCACCACCAGCGTGACCATGATCGGATTCACCAGCTTCCGCCAACCGTCGCGCGGCGACAGCCCATTCAACACGAGCACGCCCACCGTCCAAAGCGCCGCCTCCACACCGACATTGTGCACCAGCAACACCCCCCGGCTATCCGGTCCCCAAATCCCCGCCATGATCGGCATTGGCAAGTAGCCGTAGTTTGCGATCCCGACGGTGAGCGCAAACGTCCGGAGCCCCGTGCCCACCGTGAGCCCCGCGGCCTTCCCGATCACCCGTCCCAACAGAAATCCCCCCGCCGTCACCACAAAGCCCAGCAGCGGCGGCAGCAGCACGTTCTCCGCGTCCTGCAAGGCCGCATTCCCCGTGATCGACTCAAAAATGAGACACGGAAACAGCACGTTCACGACGAGCTTCAACAGACTCGCCTCCGCCTCACCTTCGATCCAATGCACCCGCCGCACCACCACCCCGATCGCGATCAACGCAAACACCGGAAGGATCAGCTGCAGGAGTTCCCAGTAGGAGGTCATAAGCGGGCGCGCTTGAATCACAGATCCCGTGTCCAATCTCAGCAAGCGCCAAGCCGACGCGCGCGCTTCAGACGCGCCGCTTATTTTTTCCCGCCCGCCGCGTCATCTCCGCCCCACTGCCACCGAGGCGGCTCGCCCTTCCACCAACACACCGCCACCAACACCGCCGACAGCGCCAACGAGTATAAAACAAAAAACGACGCGAACCGCTTCGAGTGCTCGATCAAAAAAGCCCCGCCCCCCAACAAAACGACGTAAGCCACCGTCACCACCCAACCTTGCCAGCACGTCGGCAAGCCCCAGCCCCAGCCAAACGTCTTCGCCGGAAACCAATAGTTTTTAGGGGGTGTGCTCATGGATTTCAGGCCGACGACACTCACTTTAAGTTGCGATCAATCTCATCCCGCTGCTCCTGGTACTGCGCCGGCGTGATCTTGCCTTTTTTAAACTCCGCTTCGTTTCGCCGCGTCATCTCGCTCCTTGCAATCTGGCTCACGCAGCCCGCCGAAAACAGCAACCCCGTTAAACCGATTACGACGAGCACAAGAGGCTTTCTGACGTGCTTCATATGAAACAACGAAAACCGGGCTCGCGCTGTGTTCAAACTGATTACGCTCCATCTGCCCCCGCCATCGCCCGCCCCGCCAGCCACCCCGTTGTCCACGCCGCCTGAAAATTGAACCCGCCCGTTACCCCGTCGATGTCCAGCACCTCGCCGGCAAAATGCAGCCCCGGGCACAACCGGCTCTCCATCGTCCGAAATTCCACTTCGCGCAACCGCACGCCGCCGCACGTCACGAACTCATCCTTGTTCGTGCTCTTCCCGCTCACGGCAAACTCCGCCGCGCCCACCTGCGCCGCCAATGCCGCGATTCCCGCATTGCCCACATTCGTCCACGGCGTCGTCGCCCCGATTCCCACCGCCACCACCAATCGCTCCCAAAATCGCTGCGGCACCCCCGCCACCGGACTCCACGTTGTCACTTGCTTCTTCAGATTTTTCTCCCGCGCCGCCGCCAACTCTTTCACCAGCGTCTCCCGCGAGTGCTCCGGCGCGAAATTCACCACGAGCGTGAACTTGTAATCCATCGCCGCGAGGTCCCGCGCGCCCCAGGCCGAGAGTTTCAAAATCCCCGGGCCGCTCACACCCCAGTGCGTCACCAGCAAGGGTCCGCGCTCCTTCAACTTCATCCCGCGCACGCTCGTCTCCACGCGTTCGACCGCCACACCCGCCAGCCCCTCCAGCCGCGCATCCTTCGCGATATTGAACGTAAAGAGCGACGGCACCGCCGGCTCGATCTCGTGCCCCAACGCCCGCGCCACCGCCAACCCCGCCGAAGATTTATTTCCGCCGGTCGCGATCAACACCCGGTCCGCCGAGATGCTTTCGCCCGTCGTGAGCTCAAGCTCAAAGCCCACCGTGTCCTTGCTTAAATTTCTCACCCCCACCCCCGTCACCACCCGCACGCCCGCCTCCGCCGCCGCACGCTGCAGACACGCCACGATCGTCGCGGAGTCGTCCGTCACGGGAAACATTCGCCCGTCGCTCTCCGTTTTCAGCTCCACCCCGCGCGACTCAAACCACGCCACCGTATCACGCGGCTGAAACCGCGAAAACGCCCCGATCAACTCGCGCCCGCCGCGCGGGTATTTCTTCACGAGCTCGCGCGGCTCGAAACACGCGTGCGTCACATTACACCGCCCACCGCCCGAGATCCGCACCTTCGCCAAAAGATGCGCCGTAGCTTCATATAACGTCACCGTGCCGCCCGCGCCTCGCCCTTCGGCCGCATCTGCCCGCAACGTCTCCGCCGCCGTGATGGCCGCAAAAAATCCCGCCGCCCCGCCGCCCACCACCACGATGCTTTTTTGCGCCGCCATCTCCGCACCTTGGGCCGCCCCGCCGCGCCCGCCGAGTCGAAAAGAGAAACCGCCGTCCGCCGAAGGGCAGACGACGGCTCGCTCGTCGGGCGCGACAATCAATTCTGTTTTTTCTTCTTCTCGCCGCCCGGACCGCCGGGACCGCCCCGCCCTGGAGCCGGCATGTCATCAAACTTCTTGGCCTGCTCCGGCGTGAGCACCGCGCGAACTTTCTCCCGCGTGGCCGCCATCGACTCGCGCATCTTTTCACGGCGCTCCTCTTGGGGAATCGCCTGCATCGCCGCCATCTGCTCCTTGTAGATCGCGGTGACTTTCGTCTTTTGCTCGGCGGTTAGCGTCACGACTTCATCGAGCCGGGCCATCATTTGCTCGGGCCCCATCCGCCCGCCGCCGGGACCACCGCGCTTCTCCGCCGGCGGCGGACCATTCTGGGCAACAGACACGACTGGCAGGAGCGCGGCGCCGAGGGCGAGCACTCCGATAAAGGAACGAAAGATTGATTTCATAGGATCGGAATTTTTAGGCGTTGGAGAATTTTTGAGGGAGTTTCGGTTTAGAGGACCCGTTCAACGGATCGTTCAGGAAGCGTCTTCTTTCTTACCTTTCTTGCCCTTCTTGCCTTCGCGGCCTTCGGGTTTGATCGAGTCAAACGTGGCCTGCTGCTCGGGCGTCAGCATGGCGCGGATCTGCTCCCGGCCGGTCTTCATGGCGTCGGCCATCTTGGCGCGGTCGCCCCGGTTGGCCTTCATTCCCGCGGCTTGTTCTTTGCGGATCGTCGCGAGCTTCGCCTGCTGTTCGGCGGTGAGTTTCAACTTCTCGTTGAGCATCTTGTCGTGCTCATCGACCGCGCCCTTGATCCGCTGGCCCGCTTGGGCGACTTTTTCCGGCTTTTCCTTGGCGTGCGCCAAGGGCGCGGCGGCGGCGAGGCCGAGAGTGAGAAGTGCGACCAGGAATTTAACGGTAGAGTTCATGATGATTAGTTTTTTGAGGTTTAAAGTCGGACGTTGTGTCCGATGCCACCAAGACGCCGAGGCCCATCGCCGGTTACGCGCCGTCCGCACCGGGCTTGCGGCGTCGGTCGAAGCCCGGCACCGTCGCCGGCCATGATCGAAGTTTCGGCTCTCTCCAAGCGCTACGGCGATTTCACCGCGGTCCGTGATCTGTCGTTCACCGTGCAACCGGGCGAGGTCCTCGGCCTCGTCGGGCCCAACGGCGCCGGCAAGACGAGCACGCTGCGCAGCCTCGCCGGCATCATCCCGCCGAGCGGCGGCACGGTGCGCATCGGCGGCATCGATCTCGCCGCCGAACCCGTCGCGGCCAAACGCCTGCTCGCTTTCTTTCCCGACGAACCGCGTCTCTTCGATTACCTCACCGTGCGTCAGCACCTCAACTTCGTCGCCCGCATTTACGGCGTCGCCGACCACACCGCTCTCGCGCAATCGTTGCTCGAAGAGCTGGAGATCGCCGAGAAAGCCGACCAACTCCCCGGCGAACTTTCCCGCGGCATGAAGCAGAAACTCGCCATTGCCTGCGGCCTCCTGCATTCCCCGCGCGTGATGTTTTTTGACGAGCCTCTCACCGGTCTCGACCCGCTCGGTATCCGCCGGATGAAGGACTCCATCCTCCGCCGCGCGCGCGACGGGGCCGCCATCGTCCTCAGCTCGCACTTGCTGCATTTGCTCCAAGAGGTCTGCTCCCACGTGCTGATTCTTAAGAAGGGCGAGACGATCGCGCATGGCTCGCTCGCCGAGATCTCCGCGCAATTTGCGCACGGCGAGACCGGCGTCAGCCTCGAAGAGATTTTCATCCGTGCCACCGGCGGTTCGGAAAACTAAACCGCCCGGCCCGCCTCTTTCCGCTCATGCTCGGCGCCTTGCTCTATCTGCGGCTCACGTCGCTCAAGAACCTCCTGCTCTCCCGCCTGCGCCGGCTTCGACAACCCAAATACCTGCTTGGGGCGGCCGTGGGCGCGGCGTATTTTTATTTTATCTTTTCCCGGCCCTTCGGCGGCGCGGGCCGTCCTTCGACTTCGTCGGGCTCGGCGGCGGCCGAGTCCTTCACGCTTTCGCCGGTCGAACTGGTGCCGCTGCTCAGTGTCTTCGGCGCCTTCGCCTTGGTGTTGATTGCGCTGTTCACCTGGCTCGTGCCTTCGGAGAAACCCGGCTTAACTTTCAGCGAGGCCGAGGTCGCATTTCTCTTTCCCGCGCCGATTTCGCGGCGACGTCTCATCCACTTCCGCCTGCTGGGAGCCCAGGTGCATATTTTTCTCTCCGCGATTTTTTTCACACTGCTGTCCCGCGGCTGGAGTTTTTTGGGCGGCCACGTCCTCACCCACATCGTCGGCTGGTGGCTGGTTCTTACCGTCGTGAATCTCCACTTCACCGGCGCTGCGCTCACCCTCAACCGGATCTTCGATGCCGGCATTTCCGTCTGGCGCCGTCGGCTCGTGATTCTCGGCGGTCTTACCGTCCTGGTGGTCGCCGCGGCGATTCCGATCTGGCAAAATGCACCCGCGTTTCCCACCGGCAATTTCGGTCCGGGCGCATTTTTTAGCGCCATCGCCCGCACGATCGACACCGGGTTGCTCCACTGGCTGCTCTTCCCCGGCAAGTTGCTGCTCGCCCCGTTTCTCGCCGCCGATCTCCGCACCTTTTTCTTCGCGCTGGGTCCCGCCGCGCTGTTGCTCGGCGCCCATTATTTTTGGGTATCACGGCTCGAGGTTTCCTTCGAAGAGGCCTCCGTGGCTCACGCGGAAAAACGCGCCGCCCGGGTCGAGCGCTTTCAAGCCGGCGACTATCGCCTTGGCTCCGCCCCCGCCAAGGCCCGGCGCGAGCCTTTCCCGCTCCGCGTTCCCGGCCGGCCCGAATTGGCGTTTCTTTGGAAAAATCTGCTCGGTACCCGGGCCGTGTTTCATTGGCGGGTTTGGGCCGGCTGCGCGGTTGCGATCATGATCGGTGTGCCGTGGATCATCCGCGCCGGCGGCACGGCTCCTTTCGCCGCCATCATCGCGGTGGTTGCGGCGGTTTTCGCGATCTATACGTTGCTGCTCGGTCCCCAACTCGCCCGGCAGGATCTGCGCAGCGATCTGCCCAACTCCGATATCTTAAAAACTTATCCGCTCACCGGCTGGCAGATTCTGCTCGGAGAATTGCTCACCCCCATCGCGATTCTCACCGGGCTGTTGTGGCTCTCCCTCTTGGCGGTGATGCTCGCTCTCGCGCCCCGCGCCGAAACGGTCAGTTGGCTGACCCCCGGCTTCCGCCTCACCGCCGGGCTCTGCGCCGCCGCCGTCATACCCGCCCTTTGCACGCTGCAACTGCTCATTCCCAACGCCGCCGCCTTGCTCTTCCCCGCGTGGTTTCAATCCACGCGCACCCGCGGCGGCGGCATCGAGCTGATGGGCCAACGGCTGATTTTTGTGATGGGACAACTGTTCGTGATCTTGATCTCACTGCTCCCCGTGGTCGTGGGCTGCGCCCTCGTGATTTTCGCCTCCCAGTGGCTGATCGGTCCGACCGCCGCCGTCGTCCTCGCCACATTGCTCGCGCTTGCCATTCTGGCCGCCGAGATCGCCGGTGGCCTTTGGTGGCTGGGCGAACGTTTCGAGAAACTCGACCTCGCCACCGAGCTCCGACCCTAACCGTCCTTCCGCGTCCGCCATGACCCTCGACCAGCTCACCACCCTCGCCGCCGGCACGGTCACCGCCACGCAGCGTTCCCTGCCGCCCCCGTTGCGCCCGCTCGCCGCCGCCGTACCCGTTCACTACGAGGCCCTGCCCCATGCCGACCTGCTCGCCGAGGGTTTCCCCGCCGACATCCTCGGACTGTTCACCGGCAGCACCCACGGCAGCGAACTCGCCCACGACCAACCCGCCCCGCCGCAAATCCTGCTCTATCTCGAAAACCTTTGGGATTACGCCGATTGCGATCCCGGCTACTTTCGTGACGAAGTCCGCCTCACCTACCTCCACGAGCTTGGCCACTACTTCGGCTGGGACGAAGACCAACTCGCCAACCGCGGCTTGGAGTGAGTCCTCCCGGCGCCGGAACTTGGGTGGTCGCTACCGCCTACGCACTCGACCGGAACTCCGCCCAATCCGCGCTTTCCAACTCCATCCCGTCATGCTTAGTTCTTCGATCATGCAGTCTTCGCTCTTCACCGTAAAAAAACTCCTTCCTCTGCTCATCGCCGCGCTCTTTACCCTCGCGCCTGTCCACGCCTTTGCCAAGGCCTCGCGCGCCGACCTCGTCACCAAAGTCGAATCCTGCGAGGCGATTCTCCAATCCTTTCAACGCGATCCCCGCACCGCGATTCCAGCCAGCATTCTCGCCAAGGCCAAGGGTCTCGTGATCATCAACCAGTTCAAGGCCGGCCTCATCTTCGGCGTCAAAGGCGGCCACGGCGTGATTATGGTCAAACAGGCCACCGGCCGTTGGAGCCTCCCCGTCCTCATCACCGCCAGCGAGACCAGCATCGGTCTCCAAATCGGAGCCAACGACGTCGAGACCATCTACGTGCTGAACGACGACCAAACCGCCCGCCTGCTCTTCAAGCAGCGCTTCCGTCTCGGCGTCGACGCCAAAGCCGTCATCGGCCCCAAGGCCGCCGAAGCCAACAACCCCGACTACAAAGTCATCGACGCTCCGGTGCTGGTTTATTCGAAAACCGCCGGCGTCTTCGCCGGCGCCACCGTCAAAGCCGGCTATATCGCACGCAACGACGACGATAACGCCATTCTCTACAACACCCGCTACACCCTGCCCGAACTTCTATACAGCAACTGGGTCCAGCCCCCCGCCGAAGTTCAGCCCCTCATGAATCTCGTCCAGAGCCTCTCGCCCTAAACGCGGCAGACTCTTCCGAACGTAGGGCGGGTCTCCGACCCGCCCTTTTTTTGCGCCCGCATACCGGGATTACGTCCGCGCGTTTCTCGGTTTCTGCTTCCAACTTAAACGTCCGGCCTTCAACTCGCATCCATGAGCGCACTCATCTCCGGCTTCCACCACGTCTGCCTCAAAACCCGCGACTGGGACCGCACCCTCGCCTTTTATTGCACCACCCTCGGCTTCACCGAAAAGATCACCTGGCGCACCGCCCCCAATCGCGCCGCCATGCTCGACACCGGCGACGGCAACTACCTCGAAGTGTTCGAAGACCTCGCCTATGCCGCCGCGCCCAACGGTGCGGTGATCCACTTCGCGCTTCGCACCGCCCGCCTCGACGAGGTCGCCGCGCTCGTCCGCGCCACCGGCGCCAAGATCACGATGGAGCCCAAAGACGTCACCATCGCCACCACCAACGCCCACGCCCCCGTGCCGATCCGCATCTTCTTCTGCGAAGGCCCCAACGGCGAAATCATCGAGTTCTTCCAAAACTCCCTGACCTGATCTCCGTTACTGCCGCGCCCGGCGCCACACCCGCAGATACGCCGCCAACTCCGCCAACACCGCTCCGGCGACGATCTGCTGCACGGCGACCCGCCGCTCGCCCGGACACTCCACGCGCCCGCTGAGAATCGTCACCCCGCCTCGGCCCCGCCGGTGCGCGATCGCCCACCACGCCATCGGCGACGCCACCCCGTCCGCTGCACTCGGCTCCGCATACCCCGTCGTCGCCACCGCCAGATCGGCGCCAAAAAGATCCGCCGCCCCCCGCGCCATTTCCTCGGCCACCCGCGCCGAGACACAGTTAACTTTTTTCGCGCCCGCGCGATTCACGCCGAGCAAGCGCACCTTCTCTTCGATGGAATAGGCCGTCACGCCCCCGAGAAAATAACCCGACGCCCCGGAAACACCCGCGATCTGCGCCTGCACGTTTCCCGCCGTCAGGCTCTCCGCCACCGCCAGCGTCAGCTTCGGCTCGGCCAACAGCAGCGCTTTCAACTCCGCCGCGACCCCCGTTTTCTGCGCCGCTTTCATTTTGCTTCGGACGCCTTCTTCGCTCGCGGCAACACCGGCAACGCGTTTCCCGGGACCAACAACGGCCCGCACAAAAACACCTGCGACGAACTCGTATCCACCGTGACCTTCACCGCGTGGATGTCGCCCGCGCCAAACGTTGCCAGCCGCGTGACGTTCGCCCGCACCTCGCCGCCCATTTCAAACGGCATCCCGATCTCGAGCCGGTAGCGATGCTCGTCCGCGTTCACCAGCAGCACCGGCTTCTTCCATGCCACCGCCTCCGCCTCCATCACATCCAGGAAATTCTTGAAACCCGACACCCGCCCGGCGATTCCCGCCGACTGCGCGAACGGCTGCGCCTGAAAAAAGAACGCCACACCCGCCGCGCCCGTCGCCCTCGCCTCGGCAAACGTCGCCCGCACCCACGCCGCGTTCGCCGCTTCGCGCTCACGAAACTCCGCGACGGCGCCCGGAATCTCCGGCGAGTTGTTATTGTTGCTGCCGACGACGTGCACCGTCGCAAACACGACGCCGCCCCGCGTCCACCGCGCGTTCTCCACGAACTTCTCAAACCCTCGCTCACGGCGCTGCGTCACGAGCGGAATCGGCGCCCGCCCCATACTTCGCTCCGCGGAAAAATACTCGGCCCGCACCTTCGCCAACCACACCGCCGGATCTTGGCTCCCGTTGCTCGCACGATGCACGTCGGTCCACTCATTGTCGCCCGGCGTGTAGATCGACGCCCCCTCCAGCGCATCAAACCAACCGTGCACCTGCTTGAGAAACGCCTCCGTCGGCGGCACCCCACCGCCCTTGGTGTCGCCGCAATGCACCGTAAACGCCGGTCGCTGCCGGTTGATCTCGGCCAGCAACCGTTCATACGCGGAGAAATTCTCGTCCCCGTAAGGCATGCACCCCATCGCCACGAACGTGAACCGCTCCGGCGCAGCGCTCAGCTTCTCCTCGACCCCAGCCGTCAGTCCCAAAACGCAAATTGCAATCCAACGACAAAATGATCGGCGCTTCTTCATTCCAACACGCTCAATCGTTCCTTCAAAATTTCAACTCTACTCCCACCGGACAATGATCGCTGCCCATTACCTGCGGCTCGATCCACGCCCGCTGCAGGTGCGGCCGCAGCGACGCCGAGGCCATCACATAGTCGATGCGCCAACCGACATTGTTCGCCCGCGCCCCCGCCCGATACGTCCACCAGCTGTAATGTCCCGGACCTGTTTCAAATTCGCGAAATGTGTCGATAAACCCCGCGCCCAAAAACGCCCGAAACCCGTCGCGCTCCTGATCTGAAAAACCCGGATTGCCCACGTTCTCCTTCGGCCGGGCGAGGTCGATTTCTTCATGCGCCACATTCAAGTCGCCGCACAGCAGCACCGGTTTTTTCTTTTCCAATTTCTTCATGTGGCCGAGCAGCGCCCGGTCCCACTCCTGCCGGAAACCGATCCGCACCAACTCCGGCTGCGCATTGGGCACATACACGCCGACCACATAGCACTCCGGGAACTCCGCCGTGATCGCCCGTCCCTCCGCATCATGCGCCGCCGAGCCGATCCCGCGCACCACCGACAACGGCTTGGTTCGCGAAAACAACGCCGTCCCGCTGTAGCCCTTTTTCTCCGCCGCGTTCCACGCCCGCTCGTAGCCCGCCGGCCACACGATGTGCTCCACGTCGGCCTCGAGCGCCTTCACCTCTTGCAGGAAAATCACATCGGCCTGCGAAGCCGCCATCCAATCGAGCAGTCCTTTGCCATGCGCCGCGCGCACTCCGTTTACGTTCCAAGAAAGTAGTTTCATCCGCGCCGTTCAACGCCCCCGCCCCGCCCCCGGCAAATCCATTCGCTCCCTCGCCCCACTCCAAGTCGGGGCAACCAGGCCGTTAGCTCCCTTCCACGCCCCCGCGAGCATGTCACATCGACCACTTGCCTCAGGCAGTCCTCTAGCCGAATCTCTCGGCTCTCATCTTATGCCGTCCGCCTTCACCCATCTGCCCCTCGGTGCCGCCATCCCGCCCAGCCCTCATGCCGTTTCGTGCAGCTTGCCCACGATGCACTCCGTCCGCGGCTACGAGGAGAAAGACCCCGAGATCATCCGCCAACTGTCCACCGGCTACCCGCGCTTCGTCGTTCATCCGTTCGCGCTCCAGCTCGCCGCGCATTACGTCGCCACCAACCCCGCTCTCGCCGGCCAAAAGCTCTGGCTCACCTCGTCCCTCGCCATCGCCGAGAATCTCGTCGCCCACCTTAACGCCACCTCTGCCGGCGCCGCCCACCTCTTTGTCGACACCCACGGCCTCCACGGCGTCGCCCACCCCGCCGCCCACAACGCCACTTACGCCCTCGCCAAGACCTATCTGCAAAACCTCGGCGGCTTCCTCTCCTCCCGCGAGGCCGAGGATCACCTCGTCCGCCTCGGGCTCCGCGCCGCCGTTTATCCCGAGGCCACATTCGCCGGCGATGCCCCCGCCGAGATCCGCCGCCACCTTCGCGGCGTCCTCAACTCCGACCTCGCGCCCACTGCCACGCCCGTCGCCGACGCCGACCTTTTTCTCACCAACTGCGGCATGAGCGCCATCTACGCCTCCTTCCGCGCCGTCGCCGACCTCCAGGCCAGTCGCGGCCGCACCGTCTGGATTCAACTCGGTTGGTTCTACCTCGATACCATCGCCATCCTCAAAAAATTCACCGCGTCGCCCGCCGACTACGTTTACATCCGCAACCCGCTCGATTTCGACGCCATCGCCCGCATCTTCGCCGCCCACGGCGCCCGTATCGCCGGCGTCGTCGCCGAGGTGCCCACCAACCCGCTCCTTCAGACCCCCGACATCCCCGCCATCTCCGCCCTCGCCCGCCGCCACGGCGCGCACGTCCTCATCGACGCCTCCACCGCCTCGCTCTACAACCTCGACGTCCTCCCCCACGCCGACATCGCGCTCGCCAGCCTCACCAAATACACCGGCAGCGTCGGCGACCTCACCGCCGGTCTCGCCGTCGTCAACCCCGACCGCCCCGGCGCCCCCGAGCTCCGCCGCCGCATCGCGCTCGCCGCCGAGCCGCTCTACGCCCGCGACGCCGCCCGCCTCGCCCACGAAATCGCCGACACCGAAAACGTCCTCGAAAAAATCCACGCCAGTACCCCCCGCGTCGTCGCGTTCTTGGAAAACCACCCCGCCGTCAAAGACGTCTATTGGGCCCGCCACGCCGCCAGCGTCGCCAACTTCGAAAAACTCGCCCGCCACCCCCACGCCACCGGCGGCCTGATCACTTTTTCCCTCCGCGAAATCGGTGACCTGGAAAAATTCTACGACCGCCTCCGCCTGCCAAAAGGCCCGAGCTTCGGTATGACCACGACGCTGATCTGCTCGTTCATGTATCTCGCGCACTACGACCTCGTGACGACCCCCGCCGGCCTCGCCGAATTATCCGCCAGCAACCTCGACCCCGACCTCCTCCGCCTCTGCGTCGGCTGCGAACCAGTGGAGGAGATTATCGAGGCGCTCCGTGAGGCGCTGGAGCACGGCACAGCCGCACTTTAACGGGAGTGACCGATCCTTGATCGGATGTGAGGGTGCAGCGCAACGTTCACCAAGGGCAGATCACTTGGTCGGGATCATCCACGGCCACACGTAGGCCTGGAGCATCACGAGCACGCCCACGAGCAGCGCGAGCGCCACGCTGTGCCAGAACACCGAGCGCAACACGGTGCCGGCATCCGGGCTGTCCTTGTGCCCGCCGGTGGCGACCGCGGCCACCACGATGCTTTGGGCGTCGATCATTTTGCCCATCACTCCGCCCGAGCTGTTGGACGCCGCCATCAAGATCGGCGACATCCCGAGTTGTTCCGCGGTCACTTTTTGCAGATTGCCGAAGAGCACGTTGGACGAGGTATCGCTGCCCGTCAGCGCGACACCCAGCCAGCCGATGAGCGGCGAGAAGAACGGGAACCACCAGCCCGTGCCCGCCATGACCAAGCCCATCGTCGTATCCGTGCCGCTGAACTTGGTGGTAAAACCGAGCGCGAGCATCAGCGCGATCGTGAGCAGCGAAACGCGCACCGACCAAAAGGTCCGGCCATACACTTTGACGATCTGGAGCGGCTTGAGGCCGAGCACCACGCCCGCCAAAAATCCCGCAAAGAGCAGCGCGGTGCCCGTGGCCGAGAGCGCGTTGAACGTGAAAATCGCCGACTCGGCCTCGGGCTGCACCACCACGGGCGGAACCCGCATGATCGCTTTGTGCAGCAGCGGCATCTCAAACGCCGGCGCAAACCAGGCGTTAAGCGCCTTTTTGATCACGGGCAGGCCCCACAGAAACACGAACACACTCAGAAAAACCCACGGCAACCACGCCTTCCACGCGGGACCGTCAACCGGCACCGCTTCAAGGGCCGTGTCCTTCGTCACGGCGTTTTGCTGCATGTCTTTTGGCCGCCAGAATTTCATCAGTACGACGATCGCGCCCATCGAGAAAATCGCCGAAATGATGTCCACGAGCATGGGCCCGATAAAATTGCTCACGAGAAACTGCGAGAGCCCGAAACTCCCGCCCGCCACCAGACACGCCGGCCACACCGCCACCATTCCCCGCCAGCCCGCCTGCGCGGCGATCAGCCAGAACGGCACGATCAGCGAAAAAACCGGCAAGTGCCGACCGACCCTCGAGCTCAGGAGCTGGAGATCGAGCTCGGTGATTTTCGCCAGCGTGATGAGCGGCGTGCCGAGCGCGCCGTAGGCAACCGGCGCGGTGTTGCCGATCAACGCGAGCTTCGCCGCCTCCAGCGGCCGGAAGCCCAGTCCGATCAACAGCGCGCCGCTGATCGCCACCGGCGCACCGAAACCCGCCGCACCCTCGATGAAAGCGCCAAAGCTGAACGCGATCAGCAGTGCCTGAATCCGCCGGTCTCCCGACATCGCCGAGACCTGTTTTTGGAGAACCCGAAACTGGCCGGTTTCGACGGTGAGGTTGTAGATGAAAATCGCGTTGAGGATAATCCAGCCGATGGGAAACAACCCGAACGCCGCCCCGTAACCCGCCGACGCCAACGTCAGCGAGACCGGCATCTGGTAGACAAAAATCGCCACGCCAAACGCGACGAGCAACCCGGCCAACGCCGCGACTTGCGCCCGCACATGATAAAAGGCGAGCAGCCCAAGCAGAGTGACGATAGGTAACGCCGCGACCAAAGCGGACAGACCGATACTACCGAGCGGGGAGTAATTTTGGGACCAAGTCATAAACGGGGTGGTTGAAGCTGAGGGACGATCGGCAAACTCGGAGCCCGACCTCGAAGAGTTCGCGCCCGGTGCCAATCCCATGGGATGGGGCAACCCACGGGCCGATAACCTCAACGCATGCCGCCGCCGCTGGATAGCTAAAAAACGTCGGTCGTTATTTTTTCTCTCAAAAACCCGCGCCGGTCCCGTCGGCCGCAGTCGGCGCCGCCCGCCACTACGAACAAAACTCGGACGAAACCTCACCTGCAAATCGGCGTTCTTGGGCTCGCCGTCGGGCGTAGTTTTCCGCTGCCTTGATTCCATGCAGACCCGCCCCGCTTCGTTTTTTCGGCTCCTTACGATCTCGCTGGGACTGATGGCCGTGGGCGCCCACGCCGCAGCCCCGATCGCGAGGCCCGCCATCGCCATCGAGAATCCACCGCCCGTGCAACTGCTGGTGCCGGGGTTCACCGTGCGGGAACTGCCGCTCGCGTTGCGCAACCTAAACAACCTCGTCTACGCGCCGGACGGGCGACTGTTTGCCTTGGGCTACGACGGGAACGTCCACCAACTGAAGGACACCGACGGCGACGGCCTCGAGGATGCGAGCACGCTTTTTTTCGACAACACCCGCGCCGAGATTCCGCCCAGCATCGGCATGGCCTGGGGACCCGGCGGCCTCTACATCGCTAGTCGCGGCCGCGTCATCCACCTCCGCGACAAGGGCGACGGCACGGCGGAATTGCAGACCGTCACCGGCGGATGGCTGCCGCCCACGGCCGCCGCCGGCTCAAACCTCGATGCGATCGGCCTCGCCGTCGATCCTGCGGGCAACATCTATTTCGGCCTCGGCGTCGATGCGTGGAACGGAGCGTATCGGCTCAACAAAAAAACCGGCCTCTCCGATTACAATCAGTTCAGCGAGCGCGGCACGATCATCCGGCTCTCATCCGACTGGAAACGCCGCGACATCATTTCCACGGGATTACGCTTTCCGGTGTCCCTCGCCTTCAACGCCGCCGGAGATCTGTTCTGTTCCGATCAAGAAGGGGCGACGTGGCTGCCCAACGGCAATCCGTTCGACGAGCTCCTCTTCATCGAGAAGGGACGCCACTACGGATTCCCGCCCCGCCATCCCGTCCACCTCCCGGGCGTGATCGACGAGCCCAGCGTGTTCGATTACGGCCCGCAGCATCAGGCGACGTGCGGCATTCATTTTAACGAACCTGTGGCGGGCGGCGGAAAAATCTTCGGCCCGGAGTGGTGGCGCGGGGATGTCTTCGTCGCCGGCGAATCCCGCGGCAAAATCTGGCGCACGAAACTCGTCAAGACCGCCGCCGGCTATGTCGCGAAGAACGACCTCATCGCCGGCCTCGCGATGCTGACCATCGACGCCGTGCCCACGCCACAGGGGGATTTGCTCGTCGCATGCCACAGCGGCGCACCGGATTGGGGCACCGGGCCGCAGGGACAGGGCAAGCTGTTCAAACTCTCGTATGCCGACCCGGCCGCCCCGCAACCGGTGCTCGCCTACGCCGCGAGTCCGACGGAGACGCGCATCATTTTCGACCGGCCGGTGGAGCCTCTCCGCTGGAAGAATCTGTTGCGGCAGAGCACACTCACGCAAGGCACGCACGTCGCCGCCGGCGACCGTTTCGAGTCGTTTGTGCCCGGCTACCAGGTGGTGAAGGACCAGTCCAAAATGAAACGCGCGGCACTTCCGGTGCTCTCGGCCGGAGTGGCGGCAGATCTGCACTCGGTGGTGTTGCGCTCGGCTCCGCGCACCGCAGCCCTGAATTACGCCGTGACGTTGCCCGACGGGCTTGCGGCGGAACGCGCCCACGACCCGGCCCGACGTGAGCTTCCGCAACACGCCGCCATCGATGTGCTCACCGATCTCACGGGCGTGGAAGCCGAATGGCGCGATGCCGCGGGCCAAATCGGTTGGTCCGGTTGGCTGCCGCACGTGGACCTCGCCGTCGCGCAGGCGCTCACCGGTCCGAGCGCGGAACACGCGCGTCTGTTTGCGCTGTTGAAAACCCCCGGCAGCCTCGTCCTGCGCACGCAATGGGATCTGCATCTGATGTTGCGCCCGGCCATCCAACCCGGAGCGAAAATCGATTTCGAATATCCGGCCGAGACCGTGACCGTCGCGCTCAAGCCCGCGGCCGGTGCACGACTGGCCGTCAATGCACCCGCCACGGCCGAAGTCGAGCGACGCGCCGACGGCGAAATCCGCATCACGATGACCTCGCGCGAGAGCCGTTGGTGGCCCGTGGAAATCACGCTCGCCACGGGCGGCACCGCTCCCGCGCTCGACGTGGCGTGGCACACCGCCGAGGACGCACGACCGCGTGCCCTGCCCTTGCGCCGTTTCCTGCTGCCGTTCGCGATCCAGCAAGCGGATGCAACGAACGAACCCGTGGCCCGCACCGTTCCGGAGCTCGCCGGGGGTGATTGGCTCCGAGGCCGTGAAATTTATCACGGCCAACAGGCCGCGTGCGCCGCGTGCCACCAAGCCCACGGCGAGGGCGGGCTGATCGGACCGGATTTGTCGAATCTCGTCTACCGCGACTACGCCTCCGTGATGAAAGACATCGTGCAGCCGAGCGCGGCGATCAACCCCGACCGCATCGCCTACGTGGTGACGTTGAACGACGGTTCGTCGGCGAACGGCATCGTGCTCGAAGACACACCCCAAGCCGTCGTGCTCGGACAAGTCTCCGGCGCAAACCTGACGATCCCAAAGAACACGATCGCCGGGATGAAAGCGTCCGCCGTCTCACTGATGCCCGCGGGCCTGCTGCAATCGCTCGATCGAAACCAGATCCGCGATCTCATGACCTTTCTCCTGACAGAGTCGCCGACGGTAAAAGAAAAATAGACCGACTGACGGCCCTCGATTTCCGGCCTTTTGCCGGACCCGGCGCCCTCGCGGTCGCTCGCCGAACATGCGCGATCGGTGATCGGAAGGCGCCGAGTTCGAAACGCGTCCCGCCGATCAAACCGGCTCAGTTCGCCCGCTTCTTTTTATTTTTCTTCGCATTCCCGGCGGGAGCGTCGGGCGCGCTGGCGGAAGCTTGCTCGGCGCTCCATTGGTCCCACATCGCCTGCAATTCTTTCACCTTCGTGGGCTGGGCCGCGGCGAGGTCTTTCGATTCCCCGATATCGGCGGCGAGGTCGTAAAGTTCGGGCTGACCGCTGCCGCCGCGGGCGACGACGAGCTTCATGTCGCCGTGGCGGATCGCCCATTGCGGGCCATAGCGCCAGTAGAGCGTCTGGTGCGGACGGGAGTTTTTTGCGCCGGTGAGAAACGGCATCAGGTCGACGCCGTCGAGCTGCCACGACACCTCGGGTTTACCGCCGGCAGCGATGATCGCCGTGGGCAACACGTCGAGGTTCATCACCGGGAGGTCGTAGGTTTTACCCGCGGGGATCTTGCCTTTCCACTGCGCGATGAACGGAACCCGCGTGCCGCCCTCGAAGGTGGTCATCTTGAACCCGCGCAGCGGGCCGTTGAACGATGTAATGCTCTGGGTCGGTCCGCCATTGTCGGAGATGAAGAAGATGAGCGTATTTTCTTCCTGTCCGAGCTCGCGGATTTTTCCGAGGACGCGGCCCACGGCGTCATCCATGGCCGACATCATGGCGGCAAAGGTCTTTCGTTTTTCGTCCGTGATGCCGGGGAAACGGTCGAGGTATTTTTTCGTGGCCTCAAGCGGAGCGTGGACGGCGTTAAAAGGGAGATAGAGAAATCGGGGCTTCGTTTTGTTTTTATCCAACCAGTCGACCGCGCGGTCGGCATAGGCGTCGGTGGTGTAAAACGCGTCGTCTTTCACCTCGCGCACGTCGTTCGAAAGGCGCGAGTCGACAAAATTGGTGGGATGAAAAAACGGCGTGTTGTTGAGGGTCCCGTAAAACTCGTCGAAGCCGCGCTTCGTAGGGCGGTTCTCGGGCTGGTTACCGAGGTGCCACTTGCCAATCGCGGCCGTGGCGTAGCCGAGGGCTTTTAGGCGGGTCGCCAAAGTGGTTTGGTCGGCGCGCAGGCCGACGGCATTGGCCACCGTGTTGAATTCGTGACCGAAGCGCGTGGGATAACGGCCCGTCAAAAGGCCGGCGCGTGATGGGCTGCAATAGGTCGCCGCGACATAACCGTTGGTGAAGCGCAAGCCGTTCTTGGCGAGCGAATCGATGTGGGGCGTCGGAATATCTCTAGCAAAACCCTGCGCGGTGATTTCGCCCCAACCGAGGTCGTCGGCGTAGAAGATGATGACGTTGGGCGGGGACGCCGTGCCGGAGCAGAGCGAACCGAGCAGACCAAGGACGAATACAAGACGCAGGAAACCGAATTTCATGGGAAGGGTGGGGTTGGGCGAGCCGGTGAATGACGGCCAGCGAGCCCGATGGTTGCGCGTCGCAGGCACAAGGGGCGATTCCAACCGCATAAGCCGTGGCCCTGAAGCGAAGCGCCCATGCTTTCACCCTCTCTCACGATCCTGCCGGCTTGCCCCGCGTGCTGTCGCAACTACGGTCCACATTCCCTCCCATGCTCCGCTTCCCCCGCCCCTACCCCGCGGCCCTTGCCGCGACCCTCTGCTCCGTTCTCGCCTTCACTTTGCTCGCCCCCGCGCCCGCCCGCGCCGCCGAACTCGCCGTCCAAGGCAAATCGGTCGTCGGCAAACTGAAGCCGATGGAGCGCAAGCCCGAGGCCGAAATCAACCCCGCCTCCGACGAGGGCCTGCTCGCCCTTCAACGCTTCAAACTCCCGCCCGGCCTCACCGTTTCCCTCTGGGCCGCCGAGCCCATGCTCGCCAACCCCGTGGCTTTTAACTTCGACGAAAAGGGCCGCGCCTTCGTCGCCGAGACCTACCGCTACCGCTCCAGCGTCCTCGATATCCGCGACTACATGTGGATCCTCGAAGACGAGCTCGCCAACCGTACGCAGGACGATTTTCGCGCGATGATCACCCGCCGGTTTGGCCCCGAGGGCGTGGCCGAACTGAGCAAGGAGACCGAGCGCGTGCGCCTCATCGAAGATCGCGCCGGCACCGGCACCGCCGACACCTCCACGCTCTACGCCGAGGGCTTCAACACCGCCATCGACGGCATCGCCTCCGGCGTCCTCCCGCACCAGGGCACCGTCTATTTCACCAACATCCCGAGCCTCACCGCCCTCACCGGTACTAACAAAGCCGAGACCCGCAAAGACCTCAGCACCGGCTACGGCGTCCGCTTTAACTTCACCGGCCACGATATGCACGGCCTCATCGTCGGCCCCGACGGCAAACTCTACTACAGCATCGGCGACCGCGGCGCCCACGTCCCCACGCCCACCGGCGCCCTCGCCACCCCGGACTATGGCGCCGTTTTCCGCTGCGACCTCGACGGCTCCAACGTCGAACTCTTCGCCACCGGCCTGCGCAACCCCCAGGACCTGCTCTTCAACGAGGTCGGCGATCTCTTCACCGGCGACAACGACTGCGACCACGGCGACATGGAACGCCTCGTCCACGTCGTCGAGGGCGGCGACTCCGGCTGGCGCGTCGGCTACCAACACGCCCCCATGGGCAACGCCGGCTCTTGGAACCGCGAGCGCATCTGGCTCCCGCGCTTTCCCGGCCAAGCCGCCAATCACCTCGCGCCCCTCGCCAACCTCGAGGACGGCCCCTCCGGCATCACTTACTACCCCGGCACCGGCCTCAATGAGTCTTTCCGCGGCTCGCTGTTCATCACGACCTTCGTCGGCAACGTGTCCCGCTCCGGTATCTTCACCTACAAACTGAAACCCAACGGCGCCACCTACGCCGTCGACACCGCCCAACGCTTCCTCGGCGGCGCGCTCCCCACCGACGTGAAATTCGGCCCCGACGGCCGCCTCTATTGGTCCGACTGGGCCGACGGCTGGCCGAAGTCCAAACGCGGCCGCATCTACGCCGTGTCCGATCCCGCCCGTGCCAACGACCCGATCATCGCCGAGACCAAAAAACTCATCGCCGCCGACCACACCAAAACCTCCGCCGCCGAGCTCGCCGCGCTGCTCGGCCACGCCGATGCCCGCGTCCGCCGCGCCGCGCAATTCGAACTCGCCGCCCGCGGCCCCGCCGGTCTCACCACGCTGGCCCAAGTCGCCGCCAATACCGACAACGCGCCTTACGCCCGCCTCCACGCCATCTGGGGCCTCGGCCAACTCGCCTCGAAGAATCCCGCCGCCCTCACCCCGCTCACCACCCTCGCCACCGACCCGACCGACGCGGAAATCCGCGCTCAGTCCGTAAAACTCCTCGGCGACCGCCGCGTCGCATCCGCTTTCCCGCTCCTCGTCAATGCGCTCACCGACGCTTCCCCGCGCGTAAAATTCTTCGCCGCCCAATCGCTCGGTAAACTCCGCCGCGCCGACGCCACCCCCGCCCTCCTCGCCGCCCTGCGCGCCAACGCCGACACCGATGCCTACCTGCGCCACGCCCTCGTGATGGGTCTCGTCGGCAGCAACGACTTGGCCGCCCTCACCGCCGCGATCCGCGACGCATCTCCCGCCGCCCGTCTCGGCGTCCTCCTCGCCCTGCGCCGCCTCGGCTCCGCCGAAGTCGCCCAATTCCTGACCGACTCCGATCCCTACCTCGTCCGCGAAGCCGCCCTCGCCATCAACGACGCCTCCATCGACGCCGCGACTCCTGCGCTCGCCGCGTTCGTCGCGAAACCCGTCGCCGACGAAACCGTGATGCTCCGCGCCCTCAACGCCGCCTTCCGACTCGGCACGCCCGCCCACGCCGCCGCGCTCGCCGCCTACGCCGCCCGCGCCGATGCGCCCACTCTGCTCCGCGCCGAGGCCATCACCCACCTTTCGCTCTGGCCCGCCCCGCCCCAGCGCGACCGCATCGTCGGCAACTACCGGCCGTTCACCCAAACGACCCGCGACGCGCAGATCGCCGCCGCCGCCCTCGCGCCCGTCCTGGCGAGACTGCTCACCGTGGACACGCCCGAGAAGATCCAGACCGCCACCCTCAAGGCCGCCGAGAAACTCAACCTAACGTCCGCCTCCGATACGCTCTTTGCCATCGTCAAAGACGTCGCCCAAAGCCCCGCCGCCCGGGCCGCCGCGCTCAACGCCCTGAAACACTTTAACGATCCGCGCCTCGCTGAAGCTGTGACCACCGCCGGCGCCTCCGACTCGGCCGACCTCCGCGGCGCGGCCCTGCCCCTCATCGCCGGTCTTTCGCCCGACCGGGCCGCTCCGGTGATCAAGAACCTAGTGACCAACGGCGACATCGAGGAAAAGCGCACGGCCCTTGCCGCCCTCGCCGTACTCAAACACCCCGAAGCCGACGCGCTCATGGTCGCCCAACTCGACTTGCTCGCCGCCGGGAAGATCACCCCCGCCGTGCAACTCGAGCTCATCGAAGCCGCCACCGCCCGCGCCACGCCGGCCGTGCAAGCCGCCCTCGCGAAACGTGACGCCGCCCTCGCCAAAAACCCCGATCCGCTCGCCCCGTTTCTTGTTTCCCTGCGCGGCGGCGACGCCAAAGCCGGATCGGAAATCTTCTACAACCAACCCGTCATGGCCTGCGTGAAATGCCACGCCCTCGGCGGCGCAGGCGGCGTCGCCGGCCCCGAGTTGGGCGACATGGGTAGCAAATACACCCGCGAGTATCTCCTCGAATCCATCATCAAGCCCAACGCCCACATCGCCCCCGGCTTCGACACCGTGGTCGTGACCTTGAAAAAAGGCGGCGTCAAAGTCGGCACGATTCGCGCCGAGACCGCGACCACCCTCACCCTCAATCCGACCGAGGGCGCCCCCTTCGACATCGCGATCGCCGATATCGCCAAACGCGACACGGCACCCTCCAGCATGCCGGAAATCTACGGCGTGATTTTGACCAAGGCCGAGCTTCGCAACGTCGTCGAATTCATGGTCCGCCAACGCGCCAAGCCGCCCGTCGTCGGCCAAGAAATCCCCCGCGCCCTCCGCGACACCCGCGCCGACTACGAAAAACGCGCCGCCGAAAAATCCGCGCAGTGATCCCGGGTCGGGTCTCCGACCCACCCTCCCACGCCCAGGTCCCGATTGTAGAACCGACCGCCGGTCGGCTATCCACGCAGGACGATCCCGTTTTTCAACGCCGTGACGAGAGCCGGAATTTCGCGGGCTGGGACGACGGTGATGTTGTCGGCGAGATTGTAGCGTTTTTCACCGGGATACACGACCCAGAGATGCGCGAGGCCGAGATCGGCAAGCGCGACGTGCATGGATTTGGTGGTGCCGGGGGCATCGGCGTATTTCACCTCGAAGCCGTAGCGCTTGCCGTTCCACACCGTCATCAAATCCAGCTCCGAGCCGTTGTGGGTGGCCCAGTAGTAGGCGTCGCGGGTGCGCAGAGTGGCAAGGAGTTGCTCCACCACAAAGCCCTCCCACGAGGCTCCCAGCTTGGGATGGCCGAGGAGGGCCTCGTGGGAGCGCACGCCGAGCAGGGCATGGAGGAGCCCGGTATCGCGCACGTAGATCTTGGGGGCCTTGACCTGGCGCTTGCCGAGATTCTCGAACCACGGGGGTAAAATCCGGACCATGTAGGCGCCGGCCATGATATCGAGGTAGCGACGCGCGGTCGGTTCGCTGGTGCCAAGGGAGCGGGCGAACTCGGCCCCGTTCCACGTCTGCCCGTGGTAGTGGGCGATCATGGTCCAGAAGCGTCGCAGCGTTTCCGCCGGGATGGTGATGCCAAATTGAGGGATATCGCGCTCCAGAAAACTGCGGATAAATTCGTCGCGCCAGACGAAGGTTTTCTCATCGCTCGCGGCGAGATAGGAGCGCGGGAAGCCGCCGCGGTGCCAGAGGCGGGCGAGCGTGTCCGGGCCGGTCTCGTCCAACGTGAAGCCGCCCAAGTCCACGACGCCCGCGCGTCCGGCCAGCGATTCGGAAACTCCGCGGATGATGTGCGGTGAAGCGCTCCCAAGCAGGAGGAAGCGCGCCGGCTCAGCGGGCCGGTCGAGGAGCACGCGGAGCGTTTCAAAGAGCGCGGGCTGACGCTGGATTTCGTCAATCACCACGAGGCCGGTCAGTGGTTTGAGCGTCTGTTCTGGCTCGACCAGCTTTTGTCGGTCGGCGGCGTCCTCCAGATCGAAGAAAGTCGCGTCAGCGGTGCGGGCGGCGAACGTGCGGGCCAAGGTGGTTTTACCGCATTGGCGGGGGCCGGAAAGGGTCACGGCCGGGTGGACACCGAAATACTCGTCGATGACGGCAAGGATGGATGGGCGCTCCAGCATAAAGGCTTAGTTAAGCATGAATTCCAAACTATCAATGTTAGAATTTCTTGGATAAATACAGAGCCAAAACTCGCCATCATCGTTTATCCATGAAAATCAAAAGTGTATCTATGGATTTTCATGGATGCGTGTTTTTTACGGTAGCGACCATTGGTGTGGAATGAATTACGCGTCTAAAGATCCAGTCAAAATCACGGGCCGCTCGTGTAAGTCACGTAACGTCGTCCCCGAGCAGATCAACAGGCCCTAAGCCGGACTCATGCAATTGAGGGTAGGATAAGTTGGTGAGGACCGGCTCTGGCGGAGAGAGCGGCAACTGCATCGCAGGGCTCGTCGGCACTCAATTGGCGCAGGAGAACGTGCCACCAAGCGCGGCGTTGGGGCGT
>SXGQ01722993.1_pt1 | contig 26375 bp, 28 predicted proteins | sample 3178371 | NCBI WGS metagenome assembly SXGQ01 (sample SAMN11356859, study PRJNA531348) | freshwater metagenome | isolation source: freshwater sample F1-20 | place: China: Fuxian Lake, Yuxi | collected 2017-12-25 | reverse complement strand
TATTCGAGGTTCACCTGATGCACGATGCCGATGCCGGGCGGGACGACCTTGAAGGTGTCAAACGCCTGCATGCCCCATTTCAAAAACTGGTAGCGCTCGCGGTTGCGCTGGAACTCCTTCTCGGCGTTGATGAGGAACGCGTCGCGCGTCCCGAAGACGTCGACCTGGACGGAGTGGTCGATGACGAGCTCGGCCGGGACGAGCGGCTCGATCTTCGCGGGCTCGCCGCCGAGCGCGGCCATCGCGTCGCGCATCGCGGCGAGGGCGACGACCGCGGGGACGCCCGTGATGTCCTGCATCACCACGCGCGCGGGCGTGTACGCGATCTCCTTGCTGGGCGCGGCCTTCGCGTCCCAGGTGGCGAGCGCGACGATGTCGTCGGCGTCGACCGCCCCCTGGCCCTCGGTGCGCAGCAGGGTCTCCAGCAGGATCTTCAGGGAGAACGGCAGGCGCGCCACGTCGTACTTGGCCTGGAGTGCATCGAGGCGATAGATGTCCAGCGCGCGGTCGCCGACCGTGAGGGTCTGGCGAGCGTCGAAGCTGTTCGTGGCCATGTCGGGTCCTCGCGAAGTCTGTGTCAGGTGGGAGCTTCCACCCTACCCGGCGAGACCGGTTCTCCGACCTTTCAGCGACTCGGCACGACGGGACGCAACCCGCGCATCGCGGCCATCCGCCCGACAAGGGCCGCCACGCCCTTCTGCGCGGCGATGGGAACCCCCGTCACCCAGGTGTTCCCGTGGGCGACGCGCAGGATCGCCATGACCTGCGACATCGTCGGCTCGTCCTGGGCGTCGCAGCGCCCCTCCTCGAGCCACGTCAGGTAGGACCCGAAGAACACGGGAACGAAGTCGGGCCGCGGAAAGATCTCGTGCTCGATGACCGCCCGCCCGTCGATCGGGTGCGGGTGGACGTGCGACGTCGCGGGGGCGACCTCCATGACCTCACCGGCTGTCAGCAGACGGTCCTCGCCGTCGACCGACCCGACCGCGGAGCCCTCGATCACCGTGAACCGCTCGCTGCCGTCGAGGTGGTAGTGCGCCTTGCCCGCCCCGGTGCCCGGCGGGAACGTGCGACGGATCCGGAAGCGCTCGGGCGTGTTCTCGAGCACTTCGACGACCGTCCCGCGGGGGCTGCGCACGATCTGGCCGGGCTCGAGCATGGGACAGTATGTCCCGGCCGCGAGCCGCGGTGCAACCGGGGTCAGGCCGACGCGATCTCGGAGCGCAGCAGCGAGTCGCCGGAGTGGCCCGGGTCGCCGTCCTCACGCTCGACGCTGACGTCCAGGGCCGCGTACTTCGCCGGGTCGATCCCGAGGGCGAACTGCACGTCGGCCGTCCCGTCCTCTCCGACCCGGAACGTGCCGATCGGCGCCAGGTCGTCCGGGCTGTTCAGCGCCCACAGCTCGTAGAACTCCCCGGGCTTGGAGGCGGGCAGTCCGCTGACCTCCAGGGCCATGCCGTCGAGGTCACCGCCCATCGAGGCCGTCGCCGTCGCGCCGGGCGCACCGGGGAGCGCCGCGAGCTGCACCTGCTCTCCGGGGACCGGGGCATCGTCGCCGCCGGCCACCAGCAGACCGCCGGCCACGCCGACGAGCAGCAGCACGCTGGCCATCGCCGCCGCCGTGACGGGGCGCAACGTGAACGAGCCGGCCAGCCAGGCGCGCAGCCCGGCACGCGGCGCACGCGGCGCGGAGGCCGCCGGCACGGGTGCCGCGTCGGGCAGGGCGCCGAAGTCGATGCGCAGCGGCGGGGCGTCCGGCGGTTGCCACGCGTCGCCGGGCAGCTGCTGCAGCCTGCGGATCACGTCGTCCGTGGTGATGTCGCGGCGCTCGCTCACTGCGCCACCTCCTCGTACTCCAGTTCTTCGCGCAGGCGCTCCAGCGCGCGCGCCATTCTCGTCTTGACCGTGCCGAGCGCGATCCCGGTGCGCTCGGCGATCTCGCTCTGGCTGAGGTTGAGGTGGAAGCGCATGCGCAGCACCTCGGCCTCCTCCTCGGGAAGGTCGGCGAGCAGCGCGGCCATCCGCCACTGCTCGTGCAGGTCTTCGACCGGGCTGGCCGCGGACTGCTGGTCCAGCACGGCGAGGGAGCCCGCGGGATCCCTGGGCTCGGGGATGCGCTTGCGCAGGTGATCGACGGCGCGGCTGCGCGCGATGGTCATGATCCACGTCGCGGCGCTCGCCCGCGCGGGGTCGAACGTCGGGCCGCGCTGCCAGACCTCGAGGAAGACCTGCTGCTGGACGTCCTCCGCCTGCGCGGGATCCCCGAGCGTGCGGGCGAGGTACCCGTAGGTGAGGCGGCCGTAGTGCTCGTAGATCTCGGTCATGACGGTGGAGTCGCGCTTGCGTAGGCGGGCCGCCAGCTTCTTCTCCGCGCGATCGGGTCGTCGAGCCCCAGTCGTCATGGACGAGAGCTTGACGGGTTCGCGCGCCGCTTGCGTGGGCGGCGACAGGAGACTGGCTTCCACATCGGGATCTACGGGAGCCGGGGAGCGAACGGTTCGGGCCCCGTCCGGTGGACCGCAATGTGGCGCGTCCACCTGCTCCGGCGAGTGCGCCCGCGCCAGGAGCGACTCCGTGCGAACCGGCAAGCCCGCTCGCCACGGACAGCCCAGCGTTCGCACCGAACTCCCATCCTGGAGGACCAAGCACCATGACCTCGACCACGATCCGCCGCACGGCCGCCTCGGCCGTCGCGATCGGCGCGGCCGCCGCCCTCATCGGGGCACCCGGCGCGCAGGCCCAGTCCGACACCAGCGCCGATGTGGCGAGCGGGCAGACGATGCTCAAGCTCGACACCGGCACGGCCCGCGTCCTGCGCGCCAACAGCATCGGCGTCTCGCTGGTGAAGCCCGCGAAGAACAGCCGAAGCGGCCTGACGTTCGCGGTCGCCCCGTCCGGCTCATCCCTTGATCCCCGGACGTACGCGGGCACGCTGAACCACACCGGCGGGCTGCGGTTCCGTGCCGGCGGCAAGACGCTGTCGCTCACCCGCTTCCAGGTGAAGGTCGGCTCGCGCTCGACGCTGAGCGCCGTGGTCAACGGCGGCTCCCGCGCGACGATCATCTCGCTGAACACGAGCAAGGCGAAGATCAAGCGGACGGGCATCAACACGGGCGCGAGCGGCATCGTCGCGTCGCTGAACGGCACCGGCGCGACCGCGCTGAACCGCTACTTCGGCGTGAAGCTCTTCAAGAGCGGCCTGAAGCTCGGCACGGTGCGCAGCGAGGCGAAGTTCGGTGAGATCATCTTCGCCGGCGGCCAGACGGACCTCGCCCTGGACGGGGGCACGCTCGCGGCGCTCGGCGGCCTCGGCGTCTCGCCGGGCATCATCGCGCCGGCGACGCTGGCCGGCACGACCGCGTCGTTCCCGATCACGGGCGGCAAGGTCAACGCCAAGACCCTCGCCGGCTCGATCCAGCACAGCGGCGGCATCAGCCTCACGGCCGGCGCGACCCGCGTGGAGCTGACGAACTTCGACATCCAGCTCCCGAAGCTCCTGCTCCAGGTCAACGGCGGCACGCCCGCCCCGGCCGTCGATCTCGACGCGTCCAACGCCCGGGTCCAGGTCAGCGGCCGCAACGTGACGGTCAGCAACGTCGTCGCCAAGGTCAACGCCGCGGGTGCCTCGGCGCTGAGCGGCGCGCTCAACACGACCGTGCCGCAGGTCACGCTCGGCGTCGCGACCGTCAAGGGTCAGGCGCGCTAGCCGACTGGCAGCTCGTCGCTGCGGGCGCCGTCCACCGGCGCCCGCAGCAGCCGCCACGTGCACAGCCCGGCCATGAAGACCATGATCGTGCTGCTGGTCAGACACCACTGGCACGTGGCTTCGATCTGGAAGACCGACTCGTACGTGAGGTAGGCGCTGAAGCCCACCCCGATGAGCGCGGTCAGCGCGCCCAGCATGCGCGCCCACTCCGTCGTCAGCACCGCGCAGATGAGCAGCGTGATGTACGCGCCAAGGCCCAGCAGCGCGACGGGCAGGCCCAGGAGCTCGGACTGGTCCGAGGCCTGGACCTTCGCGCAGCCGCCCTCGCCGCCGGCCGTGCAGATCGGCTCGATGTCGGCGTAGTGGACGTACGTGAGGTACCCGGCGACGCCGATGCCGACGACGCTCAGGACCCCGATGACGATGCGCAGCGCGCGCTCGCTCACTTCTCGGCCGCCGCCAGCTGCTCGTCGATCTGCTCGGTGAACTCCCCGATGTCGAGCGGGTTGGCGTCGACCGCCTCGATCTCCCCGCCGGTCGGCCCCATGGCGAAGGACGGCGTCGAGTCCCGGCCCTTACGGCTGGCCTCGAGCTGCGCGTCGTTCAGGGTCTTCGTCACCGCTTCGCTGCCCTGCGCCTCGACGGCGGCGTCGTAGTCGACCCCGGCGTCGGCGGCGACCGCGCGGAGGAAGTCGTCGGTGACGTAGCCCGAGTTCTCCTCACCCTGCTGTGCGGAGAACGCCTCGGTGAACTGCCACGTCCGCTTCTGCTCGCCCGCCGCGACGGCGAAGCGGGCGGCGGTGACGGAGTCCTCGCCGAGGAAGGTCAGCGGCTTCAGCACGACGCGCGCCTTGCCGGTGCGCACGTACTCCTCGAGCACGGTCGGGAACACCTCACGGCTGAACTGGCCGCAGAAGGGACACTGGAAGTCGACGTACTCCTCGATGGTCAGCGGGGCGTCGGGGTCACCGAGCGCCAGGCCGTCCTGCGCGATCCCGCCGACGAGCGCGGCTGCCGCCTTGCCCTCCGCCGAGCCGCCGGGCTCGCTGTCCTCGGTGCCGGACTGGCTGATCAGGATCGCGCCGACGACCACGACGGCGGCCAGTGCCACGACCCCGCCGAGGATCGACAGCCGCTTCTTGCGCTGGGCGGACGCCTGCTGCTTCGCCTGGGCCGCCTCGCGCTCTGCGCGGCGGGCGGCCTTCTCCTCTGCTCGAGAACTCATGGCTACACCGTACCGAGCGGGGTGTGCGGCCTTTTCCGGTTCCTGTGCGGGGGAAACCGCAGAACCGATCGTGCCCGGCGGCCGTAGGAGCAGTGATGACGGAATCCGTGTGGGACTACCCGCGACCCCCGAGGGTCGAGCCGTGCACCCGCCGGGTGCGCGTGGAGCATGGCGGGGCGATCGTCGCGGCGTCGGCCTCGGCCCTGCGCGTCCTCGAGACCAGCCACCCGCCGGTCATCTACATCCCGCCGCGGGACGTCGACATGTCACGGCTGCACGAGGTCGCCGACGCCTCCACGTACTGCGAGTTCAAGGGCGTGGCCTCGTACTTCGACCTCGTCGACCCGGACGGGCCCGTCTCCGGTCTGGCCGCGTGGACCTACGGGGCACCCGTCCCGGCCTACGAGGCGCTGCGCGACCACGTGGCGTTCTACCCCGGACGGGTCGACGGCTGCTGGCTCGACGACGAACGGGTCGCCGCGCAGGAGGGCGACTTCTACGGCGGCTGGGTGACCGCCGACATCACCGGGCCGTTCAAGGGCGGGCCGGGCACGCGGGGGTGGTGACGCCCTACACGCGTTCGACCGTCACCCACGCGTTGTAGTCCGGCACCCCGGCCTCAGGCGACCGCGCGTGGCGGTCCAGCAGCACGTTGCCCTCGGGCCAGTGCACCTGCGCGTTGCCTTCGCGCAGCTCGACGACCCGGACCCGTCCGGCCAGCTCGCCCTGTTCGTTGCGCAGCAGGATGCGGTCGCCATCGGCCAGACCGAACCGCTCGACGTCCTCGCGCGCGAGGAGGACGTCCTCGCGGGCCGCGCCCGTGATCGCGTCGCCGTCCTCGTGGACCATCGAGTTGAACTGCTTGCCGCGCCGGGTGGTGACCCGCAGCCGAGCTTCGCCCTCGCGCGGCGCCACGGGCCGCGCCGGGGTCGCCGCGACGAACCGCGCCCGGCCGCCGGGCAGCGGGAACACCCCGCCCTCGCACAGGCGCCGGCCGCCGTACTGGATCTGGTCGCCCTTCTCGCGCAGCGTCTCGATGCCCGCGTAGAGCTCGACCAGCGCGCCGATCTCGTCCCGCACGGCCTGGGTCGACGCGAACCGCGCGGCGCCCGCCACCTCGGGCCGGACCCGGGCGGCGATGTCGCCGAAGACCTCCCACTCCCCGCGCGCGCGCGGCACGCGCGACCCGGGGATCTCGGGCGAGAAGATGATGCGCCGCTCGGTGCTCGTCGAGGTGCAGCCGCCGGGGATCTCGTACCGGGACGCGGCGGGGAGGATCAGCACGTCGCCGCCGCCCACGAGCATCTGCGGCGTCAACACGAGGTCGAGATGGACGCGCAGCCCGACCCGCTCCAGCGCCGCCTCGACCCAGACCGGGTCGGGCAGGACCTCCATCCAGTTGCCGCCGGCGGAGAGCAGCACGTCGAGGTCGCCGTCGGCGGCCGCGTCGAGCATCTCGGGCGCGGTGCGGCCGGGGACCGCGGGGACCTCAAAGCCCCACGTCGACGACCACTCCGCCGCGCTCTCCGGGGTCAACGAGACCCCACCCGGGAGCGCCGTGGCGTAGCACCCCATCTCCGCCCCGCCCTGGACCCCTGAGTGCCCGCGGATCGGCATGAGCCCGCAGCCCTCGCGCCCCACGAAGCCCTGGGACAGCCCGAGGTTCACGATCGCGCGCACGTTGTCCTCGCCGCACGCGTGCTGGGTGATGCCCATCGACCAGACGAGGACCGCCTTCTCCGCGTCAGCCAGCTCGCGTGCGAACGCGAGCATCTCGTCGCGCGAGCACCCGGCGGCCGTCTCGAGCGCCTCCCAGTCGGCGCCGCGCGCGGCCTCCGCCGCCTCGGAGAAGCCGGTCGTGTGCGCGTCGATCCACGCCTGGTCCTGCCACCCCTGCTCGACGATGTGCCGCAGCGCGCCCGTCAGGAACGCGAGGTCGCCGCCGACGTGCACCTCGAAGAACCGGTCGGCGATCTTTGTGCCGAAGACGGCGCTCTCCGGCACCGACGGGATCCAGTAGCGCTCCATGCCGGGCTCGCGGTACGGGTTCACGCACACCACGCGCGCCCCGTGCTTCTTGGCGTGGTGGAGGTACTTCGTCATCACGGGCTGGTTGTTCGCCGGGTTCGACCCGATGAAGACGACGAGGTCGCTCTCGATGACGTCGGGGTACGAGCACGTGGTCGCGGCGACGCCGATCTGCTCCTTCAGCGCCACCGTGGACGGCGCGTGACAGATGCGCGCCGCGTTGTCGATCGAGCTGACCCCGATCGCGCGCATCGCCTTCTGGGCGGCGTAGTACGACTCGTTCGGCATGCCCCGGCTCGTCAGGAACGCGGCGACGCGGTCGGGGGTCGTCGCCCCGATCCGCTCGGCGACGAGGTCGAGGGCGTCGTCCCAGGACAGGCGCGAGAACGACGACGCACCCGCCCGGCGCAGCAGCGGCTCGCCGATCCGTCCCATCTCACGGAGCTCGGTCGTGCGCCGGCCGCGCAGCGCGTCGGGGTCGGTGAGCAGCGGCGCGGCATCCAGCGGCGCCATGGTGTTCAGCGACAGCAGCCGCAGCCGGATGTTGCAGAGGTGCACGCCGTCGAGCGTCCAGTCGCGCATGCCGGTGGTCCCGAGCGCGCAGCCGTCGCAGCAGCCGTCACGCAGGATGCGGTGGGCGTGCGGCAGGTCGTCGCGGCTGTCGACGACCGCCTTCCACAGCTCCTTGTAGTTGTTCGGGCGCTGCAGCCCGATCCCGAAGGGGCGCTTGCTCGCCCACAGTGACGGAGTCCAGGCCATGCACCGAACCGTAGCCCGGTTTGACCGGCTATCGATTCAGAAGTAGGTTCGTCGGCCCAAGGGGAGGGGACCCAGTGAGGATCACGTCTGCGCGCCGCATGCTGGCGGCGCTTGCCATCGCCGTCGCAGGAACCGCCGCACCGGCCGCGCACGCCGCGGACTGCAACCCGCTGAGCCTGGAGACGTGCCTCGCGCCGTTCCCGTCGAACTACTGGGCCGACTGGGACGACACGTCGCCCACGGGCGGCCGGGCGAACATCGACGACGACCTGCTGCGCCCCGAGCTCCTCGCGCAGCTGCCCACCGAGGACGGCATCTCCCCCAGCGGCATCTTCAACGGCGCGACCGGCTTCAGCGCGGGCGTCGGCGCGGTCTTCGAGTTCACCGAGCGCCAGCCGCAGGTGCCCTACGACGGCGGCGACGACATCGTCGCCTTCGACCTCGACACGGGCAAGCGCGTCCCGATCCACGCGTTCGTCAGCGGCCACGCCCGCAACCCGCTGATCGTCGGCGCGAACCAGTCGAACGTCATCCAGGTCTTCCCGCAGAGCCGCTGGGCGTTCACGCACGACATCGTCATCGCAGTGAGCACGCGCTACGGCGCGGGGGACCCGACCTTCCTGGAGTCCAAGGCGAAGGTCGCGGCCGGCTCGAAGGCGGAGGAGTACGTGGGGATCCTCGAGGACGGGCTGCGCACGGCGGGCATCGACCCGGCGACGACGCGGACGGCGACGTGGTTCAGCGTGCGCGACCGCAGCGAGGTCGTCTCGCCGACGAAGCGGCTCCTCGACGACACGCTGTCCCGCGAGCACCCGGTCCGCAACCTGCGCACGAGCTGGGCGACGATCCTCCCGTCCGTCGCCGGGGTGGTGACGGGCGAGGTGCGCGTCGACAACTACCGCACGCGCGGCGGGCAGGGCCCGGTCGACTTCAGCGGCGCCGCGCGCAAGGACCAGTGGCTGCCGTTCCGGCTGACGCTCCCGCGGTCGGCGTCGCGCCGGCCCGCGCCGGTGATGATCTTCGCCCACGGCCTGTCCTCGCAGAAGGAGTCCGACTACTACGTCGCCGAGCTCAATGCCGGGGTCGGCATGGCGACCATCGCGATCGACTGGCCGAACCACGGCGCCCGTGCCGCGGCCGACGGCGGTGAGATCTTCTCCATCCTCAAGCCCGGGCAGCTCGGCACGCTGTCGGGCCTCTTCAACCAGGGGACGTTCGACCTGGCCGGCCTCTATGCGGCGATCGCGGACCTCGACGTCGACGTCCTGAAGCGGCCGACGTGGAACAACTGGCAGGGTCGCGGCGCCGACGGGCGGCCGGACCTCGACACGTCCTCGATCAGCATGCAGGGCACGTCCCTGGGCGGCGTGCTCGGCGCGAACTTCGCCGGCCACGCCCCGAAGCTCGACGTCATCGACTTCCACGTCGCGGGGGTCGGGCTGTCACACGTCACGTCGCAGACCGTGCTCTGGAACGTGATGGGCGCGATGTTCCCGGACGGGACGAACGGCACCGAGGAGGCCGTGCTCATGGGCGCGCTCCAGCAGGAGGCCGACACGGCCGACGGCATCAACACGATCGACCTGGTCCGCAATCCCGGGCCGGGGCAGTCGAAGAAGCCGATGCTCCTGGTGCTCGGCGACGGCGACGCCGTCGTGCCGAACCCGTCGTCGGTGGCGATGGCCAACCTCACCGACCTGCCGCTCGTCGGGCCGCAGCGCTTCGCGATGCCCGGCGTGCGCAGCGCGGCGGACGCCGACCCGGACGGCTACGCGGTCCGCCAGTACGCGCCGTTCATCGGGCCGGTGCCGAACCTGCCGGGCCTCGGCGAGAGCACCGCGCACGGGGCGTTCCTCTGGCCGTCGGCGATGTACGCACAGGCGAGCTTCATCCGGCGGTTCGGCCCCTGAGTTTGACTTGCTATTGATGCAGAAGTAGGTTCGTCGCCGCCACTGGGGAGGTGGCGGTCCACTCGGGAGGGTTCATGTCGCTGTTCGCCGGGCGCGTCGCGCGCCGCGGTCTCACCACGCTCGCCTCGCTGTCGTGCGGGCTCGCCGTCGCCGCCGCGCCCGCCGCCGCCGCGCCGGACTGCAACCCGCTGAGCCTCGAGACCTGTCTCGCGCCGTTCCCATCGAACTACTGGGCCGACGCCGACCCGACGTCACCGACAGGAGTCCGTGGCAACGTGTCCGACGACATGCTCCGTCCCGAGCTGCTGCGCCAGCTCCCGGTGGACGACGGCATCTCCCCCAGCGGGATCTTCACCGGGACGACCGGCTTCAGCGCCGGGGCCGGCGCGGTCTTCGAGTTCACGGACCGCCAGACCCCGCCGCCCACCGACGGCGGCGACGTCGTGACCGCCTTCGATCTGGACACCGGCACCCGCGTGCCCGTCCACGCGTTCATCTCCAACCATGCGCGCAACCCGATCCTCGTCGGGGACCGCCAGTCCAACGTCCTGCAGGTCTTCCCGCAGGTCCGCTGGGGCTTCGGCCACCGGATCCTCGTCGCGGTGTCGACGGCGATGGGCGCCGGCGACCCTGCGTTCGAGGAGCTCGCCGCGAAGGCCGCGCCGGGCAGCAAGGCCGCAGCGTACGTCGACGAGGTCGCCGACGGGCTCGCGGCGGCCGGGCTCGATCCCGCGTCCGTCCGCACCGCCACGCTGTTCACCGTCCGCGACCGCGCGGAGGTCGTCGACGCCACCCAGCGCCTCATGGACGACACCTCGTCGCGGCCGCACGAGACCCGCGACGTGCGTATGAACTGGAACTACGCCGGCCCGTACACCGCGGGCATCGTCACCGGCAAGGTGCGCGTCGACAACTACCGCACGCGCGACGGCAAGGGCCCGGTCGACTTCAGCGGCGCCACGCGCAAGGACCAGTGGCTGCCGTTCCAGCTCACCCTGCCACGCAGCGCCTCCTCCCGACCCGCGCCGGTCGTCATCTACGCGCACGGGATCACGATCCAGAAGGAGAGCGACGTCCTCGTCTCGCAGATGAACGCGCAGCTCGGCCTGGCGACGATCTCGATCGACTGGCCGAACCACGGCGCCCGCTCACGCGCGGACGGCGGGTATCTCCTCGACCTCCTGCACCCGGCCGACCTCGGCACGCTGTCCGGCCTGTTCAACCAGGCGACGATCGACCTCCAGGGGCTCTACGAGGCCATCGGCGAGATGGACCTCGACGTCCTGCGGCGCCCCTCCTGGACGAACTGGCAGGGACGGGGCGCCGACGGCAAGCCCGACCTGAACACGAGCTCGATCAGCATGCAGGGCACCTCGCTCGGCGGCGTGCTCGGCGGCAACTTCGCCGCGATGTCCCGGGACCTCGACTTCATCGACTTCCACGTCACCGGCCTCGGGCTCTCGCACATCATCTCCCAGACCGTCCTGTGGAACGCCTTCGGCTTCGTGCTGCCCCAGGGCCGCACCGGGACCGAGGACGCCGTGCTCCAGGCCGCACTCCAGCAGGCCATCGACCCGTCGGACGGCATCAACACCATCGACTTCGTCCGCAACCCGCGGCCCGGGCAGGAGAAGAAGCCGATGTTCGTGATGATCGGCGACGGCGACGCGATCGTGCCGAACCCCTCGTCGGTCGCCGTGGCCAACCTCGTCGACCTCCCGCTCACCGGCCCGGAGCGCTCGCCGATGCCCGGCGTGCGACGCGCCGAGCAGGCCGACCCCGACGGCTACGAGATCCGCCAGTACCCCGCGTTCCTCGGGAAGTCCCCCATCCCACTCCTGGGCGAGAGCAGCGCGCACATCGCCTTCGCCTGGCCGTCGGCGTTCGACGCGCAGGCGCGCTTCATCAAGAAGTTCGGTCCACGGCCCTGAGGCCGTTCAGCAGCCGGCGCACGGCGCTCGCGGCGTCCTCGGGCGTCGCGGCGCCCTCGTCCACAGCGCGGACGCTCGCGAGCACCATCACCATGAGCTGACGGTTCAGCAGCGCGGCGGGCAGGTCGTCGACGATCTCGCCGCGTTCCTGGCCGCGCCGGATGACGGCCTCGCCGACCTCCGTGAAGGGGGCCAGGAGCTCCTCGGCGCGGCGGGGGTCGGACGCCATGACCGCCCGGTATCGCGTGGTGTCCTGCAGTCCCGCCCAGACGATCTCGTCGATGACCTCGAGGACGTGCCGCCCGTTGCCGCTGCCGAACAGCTGCGCGACCACGTCGGCGACGAAGACGCGGCCCTGTGCGGCCGCCTCCTCGCGGAGGACGTCGAGGATCTCCTCGCGCGTGCGGAAGTGGCGGTAGAGGGTCGCCCGATTGACCCCCGCTGCGGCGGCGATCTCATCCACGCCGGCGTCGGGGTCCGCGCCGAGCACGCGCACGGCGGCGTCGAGGATCGCCTCGCGGTTACGCGCTGCGTCCTTGCGGGTGGGTCGGTCGGCGGTGGCCACGGATGCGCACCGTAGCCGGAGCGGGCGATCGAGGCGAACTCCGACGCCACATCGCACTTCGATCCGATCGACGTCACGGCAAAAGCTGCGTCTTTGCAGGCAGTTCGCACCCGATTGGTCGGGCGGACACCTTGACGCGGCATCGAAACTCGTCCGCGGGGGGACACCAATGGGGGGAGGACGGATGGCAGGGCAGGGGCTCACGCGACGGCGCTTCGTCGCGGGATCCGCCGCGACGGTCGCCGCGTTGGCGACGGGCGTGCGGACAGGGCACGCGGCGGTGGCGCTCCGCGAGGAGCGCCACCGCGCCGTCGTCATCGGCAGCGGGTTCGGCGGCGCGGTCACCGCACTGCGCCTGACCCAGGCCGGCGTCAACGTCGTGATGCTCGAACGCGGCCGCCGCTGGCCCGCGGGGCAGCCCAACGTCTTCCCCGACCCGCTGACGAACCCGCTCGACAAGCGACTGTCCTGGCGCGGCACCGTCCCGCTGCCCGGTGCCAAGAGCTCCACCGGCCTGCTCGAGTACTTCGACGGCCGGGGCATGGATGTCATCGCCCCGGCATGCGTCGGCGGCGGCTCCGTCCCCTACCACGGAATGTCGCTGCGCCCGCGCGGCGACCACTTCGCCCGGGTGATGCCGAGCGCGCTGGACTACGAGACGTTCGAGCAGACGTGGTACCCGCGCGCCGAGGCGATGCTCCGCGTCGGGGGCATGCCCGACGACGTGTTCGCCAGCGAGCGGTACCGCTCGTCCCGGCAGTTCGCCGAGTACGTGCGCCGAGCCGGGCTTCCCGAGGTCACGCGGGTGCCGATGACGATCGACTGGGATGTCGTGCGCCGGGAGCTGCGCGGCGAGCAGAAGCCGCTGATCAGCCGCGGGGACGTGGGCATGGGCGTCAACGGCCCGGGCAAGCACTCGCTCGACACGAACTACCTGCCGGCCGCCGAGGCGACCGGCCGGCTCGACCTGCGGCCACTGCACGACGTCACGGCCATCCGGCGTGACGCGCAGGGCAGGTGGATCGTCGAGGTCGACGTGCTCAGCCCGACGGCGAAGGTGACCGAGCGGCTGCGGATCACGACCGACGCGCTCTTCCTCGGGGCCGGCACGATGAACACGACGAAGCTGCTGCTCCGCGCGCGCGACACCGGCGCGATCACGGACCTTCCCGACGACGTGGGGCGGTGGTGGGGCACGAACGGCGACCTCATCGTGGCCACGACGCTGCGCGACCGGACCGGGACGTGGCAGGGCGGGCCCGCGAACATCGCGACGCTCGACTGGGACAACCCCGAAGGGCCGGTCACCCTGCTGTTCGCCGCGGCGCCGTTCAAGGCGGAGACCCACAGCATGCTGCTCGTCGGCATGGTCATCCCCGATGGCCATGGCACCCTGACGTATGACGCGGCGCGCAACCGGGTCAAGGTCCTGTGGCCGAAGTCCGCCGACGCCGGCGCGATGGCGGCGGGCCGCGCGCGGATGCGCCAGCTGACCCGCGCGGCGGGCGCGATCTCCACGTTCGACACGACCCGAGCCGCGCCGTCGACCTTCCATCAGCTCGGCGGCGCCGTCATCGGCAAGGTCTGCGACGCACACGGCCGGGTGCTCGGGCAGCGCGGGCTCTACGTCACCGACGGCGCGCTCATCCCGGGCTCCACGGCATGCGCGAACCCGTCACTGACGATCGCCGCGCTGGCCGAACGCAACGCCGCGACGGTCGTCGCCGGTGACGTCGGAACGGTCTTCTGAGACGGACGCCGCTGCCGCGCTCGGTGAGGTGGCGATGAGTACCCAGCGTGCGGCGCGCCGGGCAGGCCCGTTCATCAGGACGTTCAGACCGCGGCCCTGAAGCCGCTCAGCATCCGGCGGATGGTGCTCGCGGCATCCTCAGGTGTCGCGACACCCTCGTCGACGGCACGGACGCCCGTGAGCACGACCGCCAGGAGCTGGCGGTACAGCAGTGAGACCGGGAGGTCGTCGACCAACTCCCCGCGTTCCTGGCCGCGCCGGATGATGGCTCCGCCCACCTCGGCGAAGGGAGCGAGGAGCTCCTCCGCGCGGCGCGGGTCAGACGCCATGAGCGCCCGGTAGCGGCTGGTGTCCTGCAGCCCGGCCCAGACGACGTCGTCGATGACCTCGAGCACCGAGCGGTCCTTGCCGTTGCTGAACAGCTGCGCGACGGCGTCGGCGACGAAGACGCGGCCCTGGACGGCTGCCTCCTCTCGGAGGACATCGAGGATCTCCTCGCGCGTGCCGAAGTGGCGGTAGAGCGTGGCGCGGCTGACCCCGGCGGCGGCGGCGATCTCGTCGACGCCGGCGTCAGGGTCGGACCCGAGGACCCCCACCGCGGCGTCGAGGATCGCCTCGCGGTTGCGCGCAGCGTCCTTGCGCGTCGGCTGGTTCCCCCTGCCCATGACGCGCGAGCCTATCCGGCCGCCTCGCGAACCCGAAACCTGACACGGCATCGCACTTCTACGGAGCGTGGGGGTCCGTGATCGCCCGAGATCTCGGGCGATTCAGGCCCTGCGGGCGCGGCGACGCCTTGACACCCTGCCGAGACTGGCCACCGGGAAGAGATCGACGGGCTGGGGGACGCGGGGATGCAGAGGCAGGGGCTGACGCGGCGGCGCTTCGTCGCGGGATCAGCGGCGACGGTCGCCGCGTTGGCGACGGGCGTGCGGACAGGGCACGCGGCGGTGGCGCCCCGCGAGGAGCGCCACCGCGCCGTCGTCATCGGCAGCGGGTTCGGCGGCGCGGTCACCGCACTGCGCCTGACCCAGGCCGGCGTCAACGTCGTGATGCTCGAACGCGGCCGTCGCTGGCCCGCGGGGCAGCCCAACGTGTTTCCCAACCCGCTGGGCAACCCGCTCGACAAGCGGCTGTCCTGGCGCGGCACCGTCCCGCTCCCCGGCGCCAAGAACTCCACCGGCATCCTCGAGTTCTTCGACGGCCAGGGCATGGACGTCATCGCCCCCGCGTGTGTCGGCGGCGGCTCCGTCCCCTACCACGGGATGTCGCTGCGCCCACGGGGCGACCACTTCGCCAGCGTCATGCCCGGCGAGCTGGACTACGAGACGTTCGAGCAGACCTGGTACCCACGCGCCGAGACGACGCTCCGGGTGGGACGCATGCCCGACGACGTCCTGGCCAGCGAGCGGTACCGCTCGTCGCGGCAGTTCGCCGAGTACGTGCGCCGAGCGGGACTCCCGCAGGCCTTGCCGGTCCCGATGACGGTCGACTGGGACGTCGTCCGGCGCGAGCTGCGCGGCGAGCAGCGGCCGCTCATCAGCCGCGGCAACGTCCTGATCGGCACGAACGGGCCCGGCAAGCACTCACTGGACACGACCTACCTCCCGGCCGCCGAGGCGACCGGCCGGCTCGACCTGCGCCCGCTGCACGACGTCACCTTTATCCGCCGCGACAGCCGCGGGCGCTGGATCGTCGAGGTCGACGTGCTCAGCGCGACGGCGCAGGTCACCGAGCGGCTGCGGATCACGACCGACGCGCTCTTCCTCGGGGCCGGCACGATGAACACCACGAAGCTGCTGCTCCGCGCGCGCGACACCGGCGCGGTCTCCGACCTGCCGGACGACCTCGGGCGCTACTGGGGCACGAACGGCGACCTGCTCGTCACGACCGTCCTGCGCGACCGGACCGGCACCTGGCAGGGCGGCCCGGCGAACGTCGCGACACTGGACTGGGACAACCCGGAAGGCCCGGTCACGCTGCTGTTCGCGGCGCTGCCGTTCCCCGTGGAGACGCACAGCATGCAGCTCGTCGGCATGGTCATCCCCGACGGCCACGGCTCGATGACGTACGACGCCGCCCGCGACCGGCTGCGGGTGCGCTGGCCCAAGGAGGCCGACGCGACCGCGATGGCGATGGCCCGCGGGCGCATGCGCCGCCTGACCCGCGCGGCCGGGGCGGTCACCACGTTCGACGCGACGCGCGCGGCGCCCTCGACGTTCCACCAGCTGGGCGGCGCCGTCATCGGCAAGGTCTGCGACGCACACGGGCGCGTGCTGGGACAGCGCGGCCTCTACGTCACCGACGGCGCGCTGATCCCAGGCTCCACGGCGTGCGCGAACCCGTCACTGACGATCGCCGCGCTGGCCGAGCGCAACGCCGCGACGGTCGTGCCGAACGACGTGGGCAGCGTCTTCTAACCCAGCAGCTTGGCCTTCTGCGCCGCGAACTCCTCATCCGTGAGCGCACCGGCCTGGTGCAGCTGGGCGAGGCGCTCGATCTTCGCGATCGGATCTTCCTCGGCCGGCGCCGCAGCCGCCACCGCCATCGCCGGCATGCCGACCCCGGCGCCGTCCGGACCGAACGCCTCCGGCCCGAACATCTGCACGATCTGCGCGCGCCCGGTGGGGTCGGCGATCGTCGCGTACGCCCACTGGGTCGGGTCCTCGAGGTCGTACCAGACGGGGTAGCGCTGCCCCGCCTGCGGGATCTCGACGCGCGAGACGGTCTTCGTCTTCTCCGCGTCGAATGCAGGCGAGCCGTCGAGCGGCTCGATGCGGAACAGCATCTTGACGCGCGGGTTGTCGTTGATCGTCATCCCGGTGTCCTGCACCTGGACGACCGTGCCCACGGCCTTCGCGCCCTCGGCCATGAGGTTCATGGCCTTCTTCTTCTTGTTGCCGAAAAGTCCCATGGCAACGCAACCTCTCAGACCGGGCCGACTTACGGGGATACTTCTTCGGTGGCCGATGTCGTCCCCCTGACCTCCCGCGTCGAGCACGACGGCGGCAGTGACGTCGTCGCCGTCGAGGAGCCGATGGAGATCCGCGTCGCCGGCGAGCCGCTCGCGGTGACCATGCGCACGCCCGGCCACGACGAGGAGCTCGCGGTGGGGTTCCTGCACGGCGAGGGGCTGCTCGCGAGCGGGACAGCGGTGCGCGCGGGCCTGACCGACGACCTCGCGGCGAACATCGTCGAGGTGGACGCGACGCTGACCCGGGATCCGGGCGCACGGCGGTTCTACACGACGTCGTCGTGCGGGGTGTGCGGCCGCGGCGCCCTCGACGAGGTGCTCCTCAGCGCCCCGGACGTGGGCGCGCGCGATGCGCCGCGGGTCGACCGGGCGCTGCTGGCCGGGCTGCCCGACCGGCTGCGCCAGCCCGGCTTCGACGCCACCGGCGGGCTCCATGCCACCGGCCTGTTCGACACCGGCGGGACGCTGCTGTGCGTCCGCGAGGATGTCGGCCGGCACAACGCCATGGACAAGGTCCTCGGCCGTGCCCTGCTCGACGGCGAGCTCCCGCTGGGCGACCGAATCCTGTGCGTCAGCGGCCGGCTGAGCTTCGAGCTGGTGCAGAAGGCGGCGATGGCCGGCGTGCCGGTCCTGGTCGGCGTGGGCGCGCCGACGTCACTGGCCGTTTCGCTCGCGCGCGACTGCGGGATGACCCTCGGCGGCTTCGCCCGCGGCGGACACGTCAACATCTACGCGGGCCATGAGCGAATCGACTGACCAGCACCGCGCCGCCGCCGCCGAGCTCGGCCCGATCCCCGTCGCCGTCATCACCGTCAGCGACACGCGGACCGAGGCCGACGACCGCAGCGGCGGGTTCCTCCGTGACGCGATCACGGCCGCTGGCCATGAGGTCGTGCTCTACCGGATCGTGCCCGACGAGCCGTACCCGATCACCCAGGCGCTCACCGCCGCGCTGCAGTCACCGGCCCGCGTGGCGCTGTTCAACGGCGGGACCGGGATCGCCCGGCGCGACCGGACGTACGACCTCATCGCGTCGTCACTGCGCCGCGAGCTGCCCGGCTTCGGCGAGCTCTTCCGGATGCTGAGCTGGGAAGAGGTCGGCGCCGCCGCGATGCTGTCGCGCGCGACCGCCGGCACGATCGACGACACGTTCGTCGCGTGCATGCCCGGCTCGACCAATGCCGTGCAGCTGGCGTGGGAGAAGCTGCTGGCCCCCGAACTCCAGCACCTGGCGTGGGAGATCACGCGCTAGACCGCGTCGGGCGCGGCGCGCCCTACCGCTACGACGACGAGCCCGCGCTCGGCGTCGCCCACGCGCGCGCCCAGGCGCTGCTCGAGCGGTACAACGCCACGCACCACGAGGAGGACGCGCTGCGGATGTCACTGCTGCGCGAGCTCTTCGGCGAAGTCGGCGACGGCGTGGTGGTCAAGCCGTCGCTGCGCTGCGACTACGGCACGCCCGTGTCCATCGGGGCCGGAACGTTCATCAACTACGACTGCGTGCTGCTCGACGTGGCGCCGATCGCGATCGGCGCGCACTGTCAGATCGCGTCGCGCGTGCAGCTGCTGACCGCCGAGCACCCGGTCGACCCGGAGCCGCGTCGCGCGGGCTGGGAGACGGCGCGGCCGATCACCATCGGCGACAACGTCTGGCTCGGCGGCGGGGTCATCGTCTGCCCGGGCGTCACGATCGGCACCGACAGCGTGGTCGGTGCCGGCTCGGTCGTGACCCGCGACATCCAGCCCGGCGTGGTGGCCGTCGGCAACCCGGCCCGGGTCCTGCGGCCGGTGAGCTGAGCGGCGGGGGGAAGCGACGCGACGTCGCACTGCCCGTCCGCCGGTGCCCCGAAAAGATGCGTGACGCCGCTGCATGGTGCAGACTGCGCGCCGTGGAGACCAGGGCGGGGGTCGCGCTGCAGCACACCGACGGCGCGTTCCTCGGTGCCGGCGGCGTGCGCATCACGTGGCAGTCGTGGCAGGACGCCACCGCGCCGACCCGCGCGCATGTCGTCGTCGCCCACGGCGCCGCCGAACACGGCGGGCGCTACCTGCGCCTGGCGCGGGAGCTCGCGCCGCGAGGGTTCCCGGTGTGGGCGATCGATCATCGGGGCCATGGCCGGTCGGAGGGCCGGCGAGTCCTCATCGACCGGTTCACGCACGCCGTGGCGGACGTCGACGCGCTGGTGGAGCACGTCTCGGAGGCGGACCTCGGCCGCCCGGTCTTCCTGCTCGGCCACAGCATGGGCGGCGCCATCTCGCTGCTCTACGCGCTCGCGCATCAGGACCGGCTCACCGGCCTGATCCTCAGCGCGACCGCCGCGTCAGACGCGGGCGTCGCCGCGCCGCTGCGCGTCGCCGACCGCGTGCTCGGCCTGGGCCGGATCCTCTCCCGCGTGGCTCCCTCGCTGGGCATCGTCGCGCTCGACCCCGAGGGCCTCAGCCGCGACGCCGCGGAGGTGCGCGCGTACATCGCGGACCCGCTCGTCACCGTCGGCAAGCTGCCCGCCCGCACCGCCGGCGAGCTGAGCGCCGCGATCCGTGGCCCGTTCCGCCGCGAGCTCGGCGCGATCACGCTGCCGACCCTGCTGATCCACGGCGACGCAGACCCGCTCGTCCCTCCTGTTGCCAGCACCCTCGTGCGGGACGGGCTCGGGGGCGACGACGTCACGCTGCACGTCTACCCCGAGCACCGGCACGAGCTGTTCAACGAGCTGCCGGCCGACCGCGAGCGGGTCCTCGCCGACGTGTCGGATTGGCTGGATGCGCGCGCCCCGCGGCGGACGGGGCGGTTCACGCGCTGAGCAGCACCACCTCGGCCGCGTGCCCGGGTGCCGCGGCGAGGCGCGCATCGAACGTGATCAGCGGTGCGTCGAGCCGCTCCGCGAGTGCGATGTAAAGGGCGTCGTAGAACGACAGGTTGTCGCGCAGCGCCCACGCACGGCCCAGCAGGCTGCCGTGGCCCACCCGCTCGATGCGCATCTGGGCGAGGTCATCGACTGCCATCTCTGCGTCACCTGGATCGAGCAGCCCACTTCGCGCATGGGCGCGCAATGCGTGGCCGGCCTCGGCGTCGAGCAGGTGCGGCGCCGCCAGCCCTCCCAGCTCCATGACCCGCCGTGCATCCTGGGCGCCGGTGCCACGAGCGAGATACTCGACCACCACGGACGCATCGACAATCACGACGCGTCGCGGATCTCCCGAATGGCGCTGACGGTCGATTCGACGGTGACCTGTGAGCGACCGCGCGCCTGGACCCGCGCATCAAGCTCCTCGAAGGAGGGCCGCGATGCCGCCCTGACCAGATCGCGCTTGATGTAGTCCGACAGGCTCATGCCCTCGGCCGCCGCACGGGTCTTCAGCGTGCGGTGCACGTCGTCAGGCACGTTGCGGACCTGGATCATCTTGCCCATGTGATGCACCGTAACGCATGTGCATCACATGCACAAGCTCAGCCGCCGCTGACCGGTGGCACCAGCGCGACTTCGCTCCCGGGCTGCAGCACGGCGTCGTCCTTCGCGTACTCCCGGTCGACCGCCACGGCGAACGTGGCCCGGTCGGGCAGCCACGGCAGCGGGCCCGCGCGGAGTGCGGCCACGGCGTCGCCGACGGTCGCCCCGGCGGGCAGCTCGAGCTCCAGCTCACCCGTCCCCGCCTCCCGGCGCAACGCGGCGAAGAGCCTGACCGTGATCGTCACAGCAGTCTCGCGGTCACGGTGTCCCCCGGCTGCAGCGGCTCGTCGGTGCCGGGCGGCACCATCGCGAGCGCGTTGACGTCGACCAGCGACGTGAGCTGGTGCGACCCCTGTTTGCCGAGGACCTCCAGCTCCCATCCGTTCGCCCCGGCGGTCAGGCGCCCGCGCGCGGCGTGCAGCCGGGGGCCGGCGCCTCGCGCGGTGGTCGTCAGGGTCGCGGTCACCTCGCGCACCGGATGCTCGGCCCCGAGCATCCGCGCGACCGCCGGCACGGCCAGCAGGTGCGTGACGACCACCGACGCGACGGGATTGCCCGGCAGGCCGAGGACGAGCGGACCGCCCTCGCGGTGCGCGCACCACGCCGGGCCGCCCGGCTTGACCAGGACACGGCCGAAGACCTCGGTGAACCCGTGCGCGGCGACCGCGGGCCGGACGATGTCGTGCGGGCCGACCGACGCGCCACCCGTGACGAGGATCAGGTCGGGCGCCTCGGCCAGCGCGAGATGCAGCGCGCGGTCGAGGTCCGCGGGGTCGTCGCGCGCGATCGCGGTCCAGACGGTCTCGGCGCCGGTGCGCGCGAGGATCGCCGGGAGCGTCGTCGTGCTCGTCTCGCGCACCCAGCCGGGCGGCAGGTCGTCCCCCACGCCCGCGAGCTCGTCGCCCGTCGCGAGCACCGCGACGCGCGGGCGCCGCGACGCGCGGACCGTCGCCGCGCCGGCCCCCGCCAGGGGCGCGATCGCCTCTGGCGTCACGAGCGTGCCCGCCGGGAGCAGCACGTCCCCCGCCCGCCAGTCCTCTCCGGGCTGCCGGACGTCGTGCCCCGACGGGACCGTCACGGTGAGGGTGATCCGCCCCTCGTCCGCGGGCTCCGTGTCCTCCTGGCGGACGACGGCATCGGAGCCCTCGGGCAGCAGTGCGCCCGTGGAGATGCGTGCCACCTGGCCCATCGGCAGGACGCCCATCATCGGGCTGCCGGCCTGGGACTCCCCGGCGAGCAGCAGGGTCGACGGCGCCTCTCCCGTGTCGGCGGCACACACTGCGTAGCCGTCCATCGCGGACTCGCGCTGGGACGGGCGGTCCTCCTGCGCGCGGACGTCCTCGGCCAGGACGCGGCCGACCGCCTCGGCGAGCGGCACATCTTCGGCCGGCAGCGGCGCCGACCTGGCCAGCACGGCGTCGAGGGCGACTTCCAGGGAGACTCTGGTCATGGGCGTGACACCGGATGTTGTCGCCGTGGTGCTCGCGGGCGGGCGCGGACGGCGCCTGGGCGAGCCGAAGATGCTGGCCGAGATCGACGGGCGGCCGCTGCTCGCGATCGCGCTGGACCATGCGCACGAGGCCGGCCTGGACGCGGTCGTCGTGGCCAAGCCGGACACGCCACTGCCGCCGACGTCATCGCGGGTCCTCCTCGAGCCGGCCGAGCCTGAGCACCCGCTGCTCGGCATCGTCACCGCGCTGCGCGAGCTGCCGGACACCGACGCCATCGTGGTCCTCGGCGGCGACCTGCCGTTCGTCCCGCCGGCCCTCCTGCGCACGCTCGCCGATGCCCCCGGCCCACTGGTCCCCGTGGCCGCCGGGCGGCCGCAGCCGCTGGTCGCGCGGTACGACCGCGACCAGCTCCCCGCGCTGGAGGACGCCCTGGCCGAGGACGCGTCGATCACCGCGACCGTCCGCGCGCTCGGCGCGCCGACGCTCGAGGGGACGCGCCTGGCGAGTCTCGACCCGTCGGGTCAGGCGTTCGTCAACGTCAACACGCCGGAGGATCTCGAGCGCGCCCGAGTGATCGCGCGCGCCAAGGAGCGCTAGCTCAGGCCGCGTCATGGCGCCACAGGCCGGAGCGGCCGCCCCGCTTCTCCAGCAGCACGACCTGTTCGATCTGTGCACCCCGCTCGACGCCCTTGACCATGTCGTAGACGGTCAGCGCCCCGACGCTCGCGCCCGTCATCGCCTCCATCTCCACACCCGTGCGCGCGTGGCACCGCGCCTCGCACGTCACGACGATCGCGCCCGCGGGCTCGTCGATCGCGATGTCGACATCGACGCTCGTGAGGCCGAGCGGGTGGCAGAGCGGGATGAGGTCGCCGGTCTTCTTCGCCGCGGTGATCGCCGCGATCCGTGCGACGGCGACGACATCACCCTTCGACGCGTCGCCCCGTGCGACCAGGGCGGCGGTCTCCGGCGAGACCCGGACGGTCGCCCGCGCCACGGCGGCGCGGTCGGTCTCGGGCTTGGCGCCGACGTCGACCATGCGCGCGGCCCCCTGGTCATCGAGGTGGGTCAGCTCGCTCATGGCGAGAACCTACCCGCCGATCTGCGACATGGAGCGCGCCGGGGCGACGAACCCGGCCTCGCCGACATGGTGCTTGAGCTCCTTGCGCCACACCGCGGCCTCGATGCGCTCGGCCAGCTGCGCGTCGCTCGCCCCCGCGCGCAGCGGTTCGCGCAGGTCGGTCTCGCGCTGGCTGAACAGGCAGGTGCGCAGCTTGCCGTCGGCGGTCAGGCGCAGGCGGTTGCAGTCGCTGCAGAACGGTTCGCTGACCGGGTTGATGAACCCGACCCGCCCCTTCCCGTCGAGGAAGTGGCAGACCTTCGCGGTCGCGTGCGGCGGGCGCTCGGGGTCGGTCAGCGGGTACGTCGCGTGGATGATCGCCCGGATCTCCTCGCCGGTGAGGACGTCCTCCGGCGTCCAGTTGCGGTCCGCGTCGAGCGGCATGAACTCGATGAACCGCACCTCGTAGGGCTCGCGGCGGGCCAGCTCGGCGAAGTCGACGACCTCGGCCTCGGTGACCCCGCGCAGCGCGACGCAGTTGACCTTGATCGTGCCCACCCCGGGCTGGGCGCCGAGAGTCTGCAGCCCGCGCAGCACGCGGTGCAGGTCGTCGCGGCGGGTGAGCTGATGGAAGCGCTCGTGGTGCAGGCTGTCGAGGCTGACGTTGAAGCGGTCGATGCCGGCGGCGACGAGCTTCGCCGCGTCGCGTTCGAGCAGCACGCCGTTCGTGGTCACCGACAGGTCCTCGAGCCCGTCGATGCCCGCGAGCATGCCGGCCAGCACCGGGAAGTCCTTGCGCACGAGCGGCTCGCCGCCGGTCAGCCGCACGGTCTTCACCCCGAGCCCGACGAAGATCCGCGTCAGGCGTTCGAGCTCCTCGAAGCTCAGGATGTCCGCGCGGTCGAGCCACGTCAGGCCCTCGGCAGGCATGCAGTACGTGCAGCGCAGGTTGCAGCGGTCGACGACGCTGATGCGCAGGTCGTCGACGGTGCGGCCGTGGGCGTCGGTGAGCGTCACGCGGGCAGGTTCCCCTCGACCTCGACGAACGCTCCGTCGCGCTCCTCGCGCTTCCAGATCGGGGCGCGGGCCTTCAGCTCGTCGATGATCTCGCGCGCGCCCTCGAACGCCTCGGGACGGTGCCCGGCGGAGACGGCGACGACGACGCTCGGCTCGGAGAGGGCGACCGTCCCGGTGCGGTGCTCGACCGCGACGGCGGTCAGCCCGTGGCGCTCCTGGGCGGCGCGCGCGATCTCGCGGATCGTCTGCTCGGCCATCTCGCCGTAGGCCTCGTAGTCCAGCGACGGAACCTCGCGGGTCACCCCGCTGAAGGTGATGACGGCGCCCGCGCGGGGGTCCGTGACGAGCGCGGTGATCTGCGCCGGGTCGAGCGGTGTGTCGCGGATGGCGACGTGCGGCTCGCGCTCCATGCCTGGAGCGTACTCCGGTGGTGTTTCCAGTCGATGGCGCAGCGCCACACCGATTCGCGCCGACGTTGTGCCCGCTGACCGGGCACAACGTCGGTGAACCGGCCAGGCGGTGTCGCCCACGCGCGTACGATCGGCACATGACGACCACCCGCCGGGAGTTCGTCCAGCGCTCTGCCGCCGGCGCACTCGCCCTGTCCCTCGGCCCGCTCGCCGCGCACAGCACCGCCGCGACGCGCCTGACCCCCACCCAGCTCAGCGCCCTGCGCAGTGCCGTGCGGGGCACCGTGTTCAGCCCGGGCACGAAGGGCTACGGTGCCGCGCACCAGCTCTTCAACACCCGCTTCAACGGTATCGACCCGCCCGCCGTCGTGCGCGTGCGTGACGCCAACGACGTGCGCGAGGTCGTGCGGTGGGCGAGCCGCTTCGACATCCCGCTCGTCGGCAAGTCTGGCGGCAACGCGTACAACGGCGCGTCGACGTCGAGCACGGCCGTCGTCGTGGACGTCGGCTCGCTGTCCAGCGTGGCGCTGAACAGCAGCGGCGTCGCGACGATCGGCCCGGGCGCGCTGCTGCTCGGCGTCTACGCGACGCTGGCCCGCCGTGGCGCCACCATCCCCGCGGGCTCGTGCCCGAACGTCGCCCTCGGCGGCCATGCCCTCGGCGGCGGCATGGGCCTGGCCGGCCGCAACCTCGGCCTCGCGCTCGACCGCATCCAGAGCATCGACGTGGTCACCGCCGACGGAGAGCTGCGCACCTGCAGTGCGTCGCAGAACGCCGACCTCTTCTGGGCGCTACGCGGCGGCGGCGGGAGCTTCGGGCTCGTGACGTCCATGCGGCTGCGCACGCAGCGCGTCAGCAGCGCGGCCTGGTTCTTCGCCCGCTTCCCGGGCGCGTCCCGCGCGGAGGCGCTCGAGGCGTGGGACGACCTCGCCCCCGGCGCGCCCGCGGCGCTGACCTCGCTGTGCACGCTGACCAGCGGCGGGGCGACGATCTTCGGACAGTACTTCGGCTCGCAGGCGAACCTGTCGAAGCTCATCGCGCCGCTGCGCCGCATCCCGGGCGCGAACATCAGCATGGGCACGTCGGGGTATCTCTCGCTCATGACCCGGTGGGCCGGCTGCTCGGAGGGCAAGAGCGTCGCGCAATGCGAGGACATCTCGCCCGAGCCGTTTGACGCGTCCTCGATCTACGTCGCGAAGAAGCTCAGCAGCGCGGCCCGCAGCGCGTTCGTCTCCGCCGCGAACACCGGCGCGACGCTCGTCTGCGACAGCTACGGCGGGCGCATCAACGACGTGTCCCCGAGCGCGACCGCGTTCGTCCACCGCAACGTGCGCTTCAGCGTCCAGATCGTCTCCTACGCGCCGATCACCACCGCGCGCAAGCGGGTGAACTCCGCGCGCAAGATCATCGCGAAGTACGGCAACGGGCAGGCCTACCAGAACTACTCGGACCTGGACCTGTCCTCCCCACTGCAGGCCTACTACGGATCCAACCTGCCGCGCCTGCGTGAGATCAAGCAGCGGGTCGACCCGGACGACCGGTTCCAGCTCACGCAGGGGATCCGCTCGTAGCGAGCGGATCCCCGTGCGCGTGGTGCGTACCCCTAGGCTTCTGCGGGCACTGCGGTCTCAGGCTCCTCGACGATGAGCGGCGCGTCCTCCTGCGCCTCGCCGAGCGAGAAGCGGCCGACGAGCTCCTGAAGCTCGGCCGCGGTCGTGGCCAGCGTCTGGGCCGACGCCGAGATCTGCTGGGTCGACGCCGAGGTCTGCTCCGTCGACGCGGACACCTGCTGCGTCGAGGCCGACGTCTCCTCGGCGACCGCGGCGACGGCCGTGATCTCGCTGCCGATCCTCGTCGACGTCGCGGAGAGCTGCTGCGCGGCGGCGGCGATCTGCCCGATCCGGTCGCCGACCTCCTGCACGTGCGCGTTGATCGCCCCGAAGGCCTCGCGGGCCTGCTCGACGGTCTGCGCCGACTCCGTGCTGCGCGTGCCGCCGGCTTCGACGACGTCGACGGCGCGGCGCGTCTCGTGCTGGATCTCCCCGATCAGCGAGCTGATCGACGCGGCGGCCTGCTGGGACTCCTCGGCGAGCTTGCGGACCTCGTCGGCGACGACCGCGAACCCGCGGCCCTGCTCACCGGC
>SXGQ01447335.1_pt1 | contig 26375 bp, 18 predicted proteins | sample 3178371 | NCBI WGS metagenome assembly SXGQ01 (sample SAMN11356859, study PRJNA531348) | freshwater metagenome | isolation source: freshwater sample F1-20 | place: China: Fuxian Lake, Yuxi | collected 2017-12-25 | reverse complement strand
CCTCATAACAGATTATAACACTCAATTTGCTAATACCACTAATTATATCTTAGCAATCAGTAATTACCTAAATACTGACTATGATAATATCTTTGATAATACTACGAATTACATTCTGGCTACAAGCAATGTCCTCATAACAGATTATAACACTCAATTTGCTAATACCACTAATTATATCTTAGCAATCAGTAATTACCTAAATACTGACTATGATAATATCTTTGATAATACTACGAATTACATTCTGGCGACGAGCAATGTCCTCATAACCGATTATAACACTCAGTTTGCCAATACCACTAATTATATCTTAGCAGTCAGTAATTACCTAAATACTGACTATGACATGATTTTTGATAATACCACAAATTACATTCTGGCTACGAGCAATCAAATAGCAAATAGAATAAATAATTTAACAACAGATGATGTGGCTAACGGGACATATAATAAATATATAGTTGCCGGAATTTATGAGGGAGATATTGAGATCAAAGGGCATTTTATAACATCTAATATAACTATACATGGCGAAAAAACAACACTGATAACAAATGTTTTTTCAACAGAGGTTTTAGAAATTAGTAATAATGGAACCGACACCACTATGAATGTCTCACAATTAAATCAATCCTATGATATATTTAAAGCCTATAATAATGTAGGTAATGTTTTTACTATATTGGGTAATGGTAATGTAGGCATTAATGTTGAAAATCCATCTTCTATTCTCGAATTGAAAGGAGATATTAATATAGACGGGAATATCATTCCAAAAATATCAAATACAAGCAACTTAGGTTCGCCAAATAATAGATGGAATGATTTGTATTTATCAGGTAATAGTATATTTTTGGATAACCTTGTTTTATCTAAGAATAATAGTAATCTTGATATTAAAGATAATTTGGGAAATTACAAAAATATTAATATAAATACAGTAGAATTAAATAATGGTAATAATAAAGTATCTATATCTCTTGATACAGATGGAAATATTCAATATACTTTAAACAATCAACAAGTATTATATCCATCAATCTCCGCAAATCTCAATGATTCTACTAATATTATTACAGCCGACTATATCGCAAATACTTCAAACAATATACTTGATATAATAAGAAATATTAATACAGATGATATACTAACATTGGATAATGCTAAAAATAAATATATTAGAAATAATGCCTATAATAGTAATTTATTAATAAATGGTAATATAACTATTAATTCTAATTTATATGTTTATGGCAGTAATACTATTGAAAATACTTTAAAAACTCAAAATATCATAATAGAGAATAATTTATTAGAAAGGGCTCTATCTATAAAACAAAATTCAAGCGAAAGAATCTTATCAGTATCTAATATTAATACCGAGGTATTTACTATAATAAATGATGGCAAGGTAGGAATAAACAAGGAAAATCCCGAATATTCTCTCGATATTGGTGGAAATATAAATGCCTCAGCATTCCTAAGGAACGGACAACCACTATCTTTGGAAATATCACAAGGAATGATTATTCAAACAAAGCATTTAACATATTCTAAAACCGAATATAAAACAGGTGATGACTGGGAACCTATTAATAATAATATAGCAAATGGATTTGTAATCTCTATCAAACCTTCTGATGCCACTTCTAAGATTTTAATATCAATCGTCTGTCATATTGGTATGGAATATTTAACCGATTCGCGCTGGTGGGGCTTACGCTTATATCGCAAAATTGGTAATGGCTCTTGGGAACATATATCGAACGCCAACGGAATTATAGAAAACAACAGTTATGGAGCGAGTTGCTGGATATCTCACAATCTTGGTGCTGAATCAAGTACATACTCGCATTTTATAACTAATGTCACAGGTTCTTATCAAGATATGCCAAATACAACTGAAACCGTTTATTATACAGCATATTGGAAAAATAAAACTACGAATTTTGTTGGCGGTTCTTTGTACTTGAATAAATCATCTTTGATGCTTGATAATAATTATCCGAACCCCTCTTCAAGTTGGACAGCAACTGAAATATGGAATAAGGGTACAAGCTATATTGCTCCACCACAAACATCGCAAATACAAATTAATACGCAATATAATACAGTTGGTATAGATACGGCTCCGCCAACGGATACGCACAAATTAAATGTAGCCGGCAATATCAACCTCATTGGCGGTTCCTATAATATTGATGGAACTAATATAATGTCTTCTACATCAAATTACATAACAGCAACATCTAACTATTTGATAAGTAAAATTAATGAATTATTACAAAGAATTCAAGTATTAGAGAATGCCTGATAATTTATAGCTATATTATTTTGTATATATTATTATAAAGAATAATATTAATATAGCATAAAATGGCTTATAATATAATACAATATGATTCTTCTAATCTAAAAATATTAAATAATATAGAGACATTAAGTGGCAATTTTATATCAAATGGGCAAAATGTTATAACTAATGTATCAAACTATGTTTTAAGTACTAGTAATACATTGGCTACTCATTTAAATGATTTAAATAGCAAAATTTTTGATAGTTCTAATTTAGTTAAAATAAATAGATTACCAGTAGCAAAATATGATGCTAATGGTTCAGCATTGGGTGTTATTAAAGTTGATGGCATTACAATAACAGTAGATGAAGCAGGTATTATAAGAGGTAATAGTAATATTGATTTAACAGCATATGCTACAAAATCTGAATTATCATCAGTAGCATCAGGTTTAACAGTTCTTGAAAATGCCGATTTAGCAACTACTACAAATATAAATCTCAGCGGTTCAGTTGATTATACTACTACTACTATTGACGGCTCTTGGCCTACAAGTGGAAGCTCAATATTAGTAAAAAATCAGACAAATAAAGCTCAAAATGGTATATATATATTAACTTTAACATCGGCACCTACATATTCTACATGGCAAAGACGAAGCGATTTTAATACATCGCAAAATATTAAAAAAGGTTCTTATATATTCGTCAAGCGAGGTGTTGAAAATAAAAACACAGGGTTTATCAGTTCGCTTGATATAACTACATTAAATACAGACCCTATAGACTTTAATCTATTTACGAAAACTGAGATAACAGCAGGAACAGGTATTGCTATTGATGGAAGCACAGTTTCAATAAAAGCATCGGCAAATGGCGGCATAGTGTTCAATTCTGATTCTGCCGAAATCAATTTATCGGCATCTTCAATGCAGGGAGTATTACCTATTGTAAAAGGAGGTACAGGGACATCATCTCTCGCAAATCTAATAAATTTAAATACAGATACGAACAGCATATTGCCAATCGCCAAAGGTGGCACAGGAGCATCATCTTTTACTAATCTAATAAATTTAGATACAGATACATACAGCATATTACCAATTGCCAAAGGTGGCATCGGCGCATCATCGCTCGCAAACTTAATAAATCTATCATCAGATACAAATGGCATATTACCAGTCGCGAAAGGTGGTACTGGTGTCGGCACATTAGTACCCAGTTTATTAGTAGTAGGTAATGGTACAAATATTCCTTTACAATCCGCGAATCTATCATGGAATAATGATACAAATACTTTAGCGGCAACTAATATTGCCGGAAGCGGTGCTAATATAACAAATATAAATGTAGGTAGCGCATCCGCAGGTATATTGCCTATTGTTCGTGGTGGTACCGGTTCAAGTACTTTGACGGCTGATATAATAACACAAGGTGTAAATAATAGATTTATCATAAATAATAAGATAACATTGCCAAATCAACAAGATTTACGAATAGCCACAAATATTCTTCCAGATGAAAATGATAAATATTCATTAGGTTCTTCAAATCTTAGATGGAAGGATATTTTTGTTAGTGCCAATACTATAACAATTGGTGAGGCAAAATTATCATCAAGCCCTACGGGCGCCCTTGAAATGAGCTCTGTAAGCTTCACAGAAAGAATAAATCTTATTACCTCAAATGAACTTCATTCTCTAAAAGGAATTACTAAAAATGTACAACAGCAAATAAACGAATTAAACCTTGACGACATAGCAGATGGCGCTACCAATAGATATATAAAAAATGACCAATATGACGGTTCTATAACAGTTTATTCTAATTTAAATGTAGGCACCTATTATTCCACAGAAAACCCAGATGGAAATCTTAGAGTATTCGGCGATTTGATATTAGAAGGCAACATAACTACTGTTAATCCTTTTATCACACAGATACACAGACATCTCTCAAATTATAATACTGGTTTCATAGATATCCACAATATTGATGTTTCTTCTAATAAACCCAGTATTAAAATCAAACACAATACAAATTATTCAAATATTTTTGAATGCTATTCTAAAAATGATATGGAATTGAATGATGCTGTATTTATAATAAGCTCCAATGGAAATGTCGGAATTAACAATAGTATTCCAGTAGAAAAATTAGATGTCATTGGCAACATTAAATATACAGGGAAAATCAATAATATATCTGCTGCCGAACTTGACAAATTGTCGGGAATCAACTATAATATAAAACAGAGGATTGATAATAATAATGAACAACAATCCAATTTTACTCTTAACGTATCTAATATATTACAAACCGAATATAAATTATTAGATAGAAATGTCAGCAACTTTATCCTAAATGTTTCTAATATATTACAAAATAGCAGTAAAGAAACAAATGTAAGTAATTATATCTTAAGTGTCTCTAATATGCTTACGATTGATTATAAAAGGCTTGATAATAATGTTAGCAATTATATATTGAATGTATCCAATTTATTAAGCACAGATTACAAATTGCTTGATAAAAATGTTAGTAATTATGTATTAGTCTCTAATGAAAATACGAGCAAATATGCCTCTAATTTAAATGTGGGAATGTCAAATTATCTGTCAACCTCTATAAATACTACAAGCAATGTGATATCTTCGCGCATATCTTTGCTTACAACAGATAACATAGCGCAAGGAACGCAAAACAAATATATTACGAATAATACTTATAGCGGCCAATTAAATATCAATTCGGCTATCGATAATCAATCTCTGTTAAATATTACAGCTTCGCAAAATAATACACCAGACGCCGAAATAATTAATATTAAAAAAGGCACTACCGGAATATTTAAAATGATTAGTAATGGATTCATAGGTGTAAGAAAAGGCACAAATTTTCCCACAGTCCCTTTAGATGTAGAAGGAGATATCAAATTTACCGGAAAGATAAATGATATAACTGTTGGCGAATTAAATAATCTCAAAGATATTAACTATAATATCAAACAACGCATAGATACTAATGACAGCAACCAATCCAATTACATATCTGCTGTAAATACTAATATATCCCAAAATCTCAATACTAACGACAGCAGACAATCCAATTACATATCTGCTGTAAATACTAATATATCCCAAAATCTCAATACTAATGACAGCAGACAATCCAATTACATATCTGCTGTAAATACTAATATATCTCAACGTATCACAAATATCACAACTGATACTATAACACAAGGGACACAAAAGAAGTTTATAATTGATGATATATATAATGGTAATTTAATTATCAACTCCAATTTAACTGTTCATGGTTCAACAACTACTTTGAATACTGATGTATATACGACGGAGAGATTGGATATAACTAACATAAATCAAACGAGCATAGCATTAACTGTAAGACAAATGGGAGAATCTAAAAAAATAATAAGTGCTTTGAAGGATAGCGAACCAGATGTAGAAATATTTTCAGTAAATACTGATGGTAGTATAGATGTCAAGGGAAATATTAATTTTGGCGGAGATTTATTTAAAGGCACGGAGAAGTTTAAAGCATCAAATTGGACTTCAAATGCTGATGGTATCACTTCATATTCAAATGTCGCCATAGGCAAGGATGTAGCAACTAACTCAGTCTATAAATTGGATGTCGGAGGTAATGTAAATATTTCAGGAGATTTATATAAAGGCGGGTCTATATTCAAGGCTTCTAATTGGACTTCGAATGTTAATGGTATCACTTCGTATTCAAATGTCGCCATAGGCAAGGATGTAGCAACTAACTCGGCATATAAATTGGATGTCGCAGGTAATGTTGGTTTTTCAGGAGAATTATACAAAACTACTAATAACAACAATTATTTAATACAAACTGTAAAAAGCGATTTATATATCCGCGACCCTAGCACAAGCACAACAAGCAATTTAACAGCTGAACCTTTTGTTGAAACAGAAGAAAAAATATATCCACCATTTAGATATTTCACATCAAGTAATTTAACAGTAGAAGTACAACAACAAAGTATTAATTATTCTGGACCAGCAATTTTAGCATCTGGAGGCGGCTCTCATACAGTTTTCTTAACTAATTTAGGTAAAGTGTGGTCAAGCGGTCTTAATACAAACGGTCAATTAGGACTTGGGAATACATCACAGCAAAATTTACCAACCGAAATAACTAATGCTAGTTTTTATGCTAAAACTATTACTTCAATTGCTTGCGGAAATAATCATACAGTATTTTTAACTAGCGAAGGAAAAGTTTGGGCTTGCGGTAATCCAGCAAATGGAAGATTAGGTCTTGGTTCAGATATAACAACAAATAGAACCGCGCCTTTGGAAATAACAAATGTGGCATTTTATGCTAATACTATTACAGCAATTGCCACAAAAGATTCTCATACTGTATTTTTGACAAGCGCAGGAAAAGTATGGTCGTGCGGGCTTAATACAAACGGTCAATTAGGTATAAATAGCACAACACAACAAAATGTACCAATTGAAATAACAAACGCAAGTTTTTATGCTAATACTATTACATCAATTGCTTGTGGTCAATCTCATACACTATTTTTAACTAGTGCTGGAAAAGTATGGTCTTGCGGTAATCCAGCAAATGGAAGATTGGGTCTCGGTTCAGATATAACAACTAATAGAACTGTCCCTTTAGAAATAACAAATACGGGTTTTTATGCAAATACAATTACAGCAATTGCTTGTGGTGATTCTCATAGTATATTTTTAACAAGTGCTGGAAAAGTATGGTCGTGTGGTATTAATACAAATGGTCAATTAGGTATAAATAGTACAACACAACAAAATGTACCAACTGAAATAACAAATGCTTCATTTATATTGAATACAATAGTAGCAATTGCTTGCGGACAAACTCATTCGCTATTTTTAACTAGTACAGGAAAGGTATGGGCTTGTGGTAATCCAGCTAATGGAAGATTAGGTCTAGGTTCAGATATGACAACAAATAGACTTGTCCCTACAATAATATCCGATGCTTCTTTCAATTTAAATACAATTATATCTATTTCGGGCGGATATTCACATAGTATATTTTTATCAAATACAAGTAAAGCTTGGACGTGTGGTCTAAATACAAATGGACAATTAGCAATTAACAATACAACACAACAAAATTTACCAACACCATTGGTATATTTTGGTATTGTTAGTTTTTATGGTAGTGGTTTATATACAGTATCATATAGTTCTTCAACAAATAATTTTGAACCTTTTAGATGTTTTAATGAAAACTCTATTGTAACTGTAAATAAACAAGGTACATGGAAAACCGGTAATTATTTAGCATCAGGTTTATTTGATAGTGCAACTAATAGTACTTCTAATCTAATTAGTGGATATAATGGAGATTGGCTTGTTATTAAATTGCCAGTTTCTATTAAACTTAAACGATTTCAAATTAAACAAATTAGTTCAGATTTAAATAAAGCACCTAGAAATTTTCAATTATATGGTTCTACAAATGGTACATCATGGGTTCTTTTAGTTGATAAACAAAATACAACATATAATAGCTTAATATATTTACATACAGATATGTTTCAGTATCCTTTAAATACTAATAAATATTATAATCATTATGGTTTAGTTGTTAGTGCTCTTATGGGAAATGAAACAGTTTTGAGTTTTGATGAATTTTTAATTTATGGTGTCGAAGCGGTTTCAATGACAGCCATAACAACAACTACTACCAAAGCATTAACATTTACACCAAATGTTATTCCTTCTCTAAACACATATAATATAACATTTCCAGTACCTACGGTTTCGCATATTAATGTTAATAGTAATTTAATATTACAAGGAGAATATGGTATTAATTTATCTAGTGTTACCTCTGTAATTATACCTAAATCTAATCAATATCTTCCTATTACTGCTACATCAAATTTAACCCCTAATGTTACATTTATTTATAATTTACGGAATCCTATAAAAACCATTGAAGGAGCTCAATGGACTTATAATACATCAAACGCAAATACATATCATTTAGGAAGTGTGGGAATAGGCACTACAAATCCAGAATATTTATTAGATGTTTCCGGAGATATTAGACTAACAGGAGACTTATATAAAGGAGCACAAAAAGCCTATTTTTCTAATTGGAATTCTAATGTAAATGGTATATCAAGTTATTCAAATATAGCAATTGGTAAAGAAGTTGCGGTAAGCTCAGTATATAAATTGGATGTCGGTGGAGCAATAAATAGCACAAGTTTAAATACGGGCGCTTTAACTAGTACAAGTTTAAATACAGGGATTATAACAAGCACGAGCTATATTAGACCATCTGCTGGTAGTGGAGCTAATGGTATTATATTCCCGGAAAATCCTGGCATCGGTAATGGAGATGTTGCTTGGATAAAATATTATCCTAGAAACGGAGAAGCATGTTCTTTAGAGATTGGAATTAATAATGATGCAGACGATCATATTATATTACAACCTAATAATGGAAGTGTGGGTATTAACAAAGTACCTGATCCAGCATATAAGCTGGATGTTGAAGGAAGTATTAAGTTTAATGGAAATTTAAATAAAAATATTAATAGTATTAATTATGCTGTTGAGACTGTTAAAAGCGAATTATATCTAATCAATCCCAGTGAAAACACTTTAACTACTGAACCTACGGTTTCAACAACCATTTCATTTACAGAAACTTTAAAATCATTTACTCACAGCGGAGGAGCTGAAACGCAGACAACGCATACAGTTGCTGTAGGGCAGAATACTATATGTGATATCTTGATAGTTGGTGGTGGCGGTGGCGGGGGTTATTTTGGAGGTGGTGGTGGTGGTGCTGGTGGTTATTATTACCAAACAAATATTACAATTCCAGCAGGAAATTACACTATAAATGTTGGAAAAGGCGGTAATGCAAGTACTGATAATAATACAACAGGAGGTAATGGTGGTGATACAACCTTTTATGGGATAACAGCAATTGGTGGTGGCGGCGGAGCAAGTGATAATGCCCCCACAGGAAGTAATGGCGGTAGTGGCGGTGGTGCAAAATGGAATGGTACTCCGGGTACTGACACGGATACTAATACAGAAGGAAATAACGGAGGAACTCCCATTAATACAGCTGATCAAAATTATGGTTCTGGTGGCGGTGGAGCAGGCAGTACAGGTTTTACAAATGGCAACGGAGGAGATGGAAAATCAAATAGTATTACAGGAGCAACTGTATTTTATTCGGCGGGTGGTGGTGGTGGCAGAAATCAAGGAACAGATTGGAGTGGAACAGGAGGTTCAAGTATAGGAGGAAATGGTGGAAATGGAGCAACAGTGGGCACAAGTGGATTAAATGGAACTGGTTCTGGTGGTGGAGGTGGGGGCGGAACAGGAGGTGAAAATGGAGGAAATGGTGGCTCAGGTATAGTAATAATAAGGTTCAAGTCACTTGCTGGTCCTATTTCAGAAGGCAACCCTGTAACTCATAAGACGCTGAATTTTGCTTATATTCCATCGTTTGATTATGCACAACCATTAGTATATAATATAAATGTTTACGATTTGCATTATGGCCCCCCTACGGAATTAATATTACCAACAGGATATACACATTTTAGAATTGATGCCGACTGGGGAGGGACACAAGTATATATAGATAATGTATATGTGACTACGTTACCTTTCTTTAGGCCTACTCAATATACTCAATCTTATACGCCTGGACAAGTTTTAAGAATCATAGATTTTAATATTGCTAGTTATACTTTTTATATATCAGTTACATTGATAAATAATACAAATAGTTATACATTGAATTTTTCTGTTCCCACTATTACTGATATTATTGATAAAAGTACTAATAATACGATTTCCAAGTTGATATTAAAAGGAACTTATGAGGTTAGATTTACAGCAGCGGCGGCACAAATAGTTGCCACATCGGGACAAACAGGTCAATTCTTGCTACCAAGCAATGCCGCTTCTATATTATCTCAAAATATATCATTTCGCTATAATATGCGAAATCCTATAAAACCAATTGAAGGCGCACAATGGACTTATAATGCTGCGAATACTTCGGTATATCATCTTGGTAATGTGGGGATAGGAAATACAAATCCTATATATTCTCTTGATGTCGTGGGAAATATGTATGTTAATGGTAATATACGAACATCTGATACTATTACATCGTTCGGCGATTATTCCGACGAAAGATTGAAGGATAGAGAGGGAAATATAGAGAATCCGCTTGATATTATAGGTAAATTACAAGGGTTTTATTATAAACCTAATAAAATAGCAAATGATTTGGGAATAAAAGGAAATAAAACAAATAAAAGAGAGCTCGGTGTTAGTGCGCAAGATGTCCAAAAAATATTGCCCGAATTAATAGATATAGCCCCTGTGGACATATCATATGATGCGGAAAATAATGTTATTTCAAAAACGGGAAGTAATTATCTAACTGTTAATTACGAAAAAATGATACCACTACTTATAGAATCAATAAAAGAATTAAATAAAAATATTAATGAGCTGAAGAAGGAGAATGTTGAATTGCGTGATCTAATCAAATCTCAATAAACACTTAGTTCTAATTATGTCGTGGTCATTATAAGCGACGGCTTTACATTTACATATGTTATTATCAATCATTTTTTTATATATGACATCATAGTTATTGATAGCATAATTTATAATATTATTATTGAAAATCCAGCGGAAAAAGTTGAGCTGTCCTACAGTAGTTTCTATGTATTCGCTTTTATCCTCGTTAATAAAGAAAGTTATGCGATGGTGTCTCCTGAAAGAATCAAAGTTAAACTTAGAATACGATTTTAATTGTGCTCGATAATCGTGATATAAGTTGATTTTTCTAATATTTCCCTTTATATTATCGGGCGGAAAATCTGTATATATATTTTTATTATCATCAATCCAATAATATATATTATTGCTTTTCGCATAATGTGTAACTAACCATTCAATTATTCGCAGAGACAGTTTATGTTTCCCTATAATGATATTCTTTAATATTATTTTGTATTCAACATTTTTATTGTAAAAATCTGTAAGAGATTTTAAAAGTAGATTTTGTCCTAAATCGCACATTTAAATCTTTATATAGTATATTTCTTATGTGATTTTCCTTATGTACATTTTTATAATTATAAGAAGGTAAAAATAATTTAATAGGAGATTGAGCTACCAATTTCAAGGGTATTTTGGCGTAAATCTGGTTCAATAGTGCTAATCATCCAGGGACCAACAGCATCTTGAGGATTGGGTATTTCTGAGCGTAATTGTAAGTTGGCATTTCTAAGCGATTGTCCTACGGTATTAATGCCTACATGATATCCGGCAGTTAAATAGTTTTGGTCACTAATATTACCGCTTCCAGAGGGATTTATTTGAGCCCATTTGCTATCAGCGGCATCTTTAGGTAATAAATCATCGGCAGTTAATCTATCACGAGGGAAGCAAGATTGCATGCTTTGTTCGTTAGAACCTCCGGCACCGCCGCCCATACCACCCATACCACCCATACCGCCCATATTAGATACTGGTTGAAAGCTTGAATCACCATTAAAAGAACCAGCGGGACCTTGCGATGACATCATAGGGGAGTTTTGGGTTTGCTGATTGGCTCTCGCTGACCATTGAGGGGAAACTTCGTTGGCGGTTTGAACTGAAGCAAGGTCTGCCATTTGTTCTACCTTCATTCCCTCGTTATAGTTGCCAAAGCCTTCACCTATTTGCTGTTGTGTAAGCTTTTCCAAAGGCTTAGGCTTATTATTCTTAAATTGTTCTTCTTGTGCGAAAGGTTCGTTTTGGGTAAATTTCTCAAAATAGAAGGGTTCCGGACCTTTAGAGTAGTTTCCTACATTATAGGAGTTCTGCATCATAGGACCGGCAGTATTATGCGATTGATTGCATTTTGAATTGTATGTTAATAATAATAGTAAAGATAGTAGCAATAATATTGCTATTGAAAAAGATACAACAACGTTTTTATTAGTACCCATATTTATTCTTCTTATATATCTATTATTTACATTAGATTATATTTAAAAATATTTTTTAATATATTATTATTTTATATTTTCTTCTTGGTTTAATATTAATGTATTCAATTTATTTAGAAAATAGTTTATATTGATATTAGTTGATTCCGGAGTTTTCTTCAAATCTGCCAATAATTCGTCTATAGTTTTCATATTATCCCTGATATTATCTATGTTTTTGCTAAGCTTGTCAATTTTATCGTTACATCGTTTCTTAATATTATAGATTCTATTCTGAAAATTATCTATCAATTCTTCTGTACTTACAGTATTATCGTCTTCATCTATATTAGAAATATCTATTTTTCTTATTATCCATTTGTTAGAAGTAGTTTCGCTATATATATATAGACCGTAATATTCAATTGTAATATTAATGAAAGATTTCTTAATTATGCTATCATCTCTAATAATATTAATGATATCATCAATATCTTGAACGGCCTTATTATTATAAAGCATATTCTTAACCTGTTTGGATGACAATATAACACCTATTGTTTTCGTTTGATTACAAAATGATTTATTATATAGCTCGGTTATTTCGCTCATATCAAACTTATTATTAAACCATTTTAAAGAATTCTCTTCAATAGAGCTCATTATTTCCTTATCAAACGCGACAAGCTCTCTTATTATCTCCGAATTATTGGAAGGCGCTATATATATATTAAATATATATCCGGTATTATTCGTCAGCTTATTGATTGATTTTATCCTTACATCTACTATGTTTTTAATAGGAGGGTTTTTATACATCAATATTAGTTTATTTTCCTTTTTTATAGGTTCCTGAAACATTTTATAATATATTAAATTATTATTATTGTTTTTAAATATATGCGGTAAAAATTAGTAAAAATAATAAGACTTTGTAAGGCAAATAGATATTTTATCTGGTTTTATCTATCCTATAACAAAAGGTTTTTTATTTATAATTTTATAAGGTTTATTCTTTGTAAAGATATTCAAATTTGGATAAAAATTTTCCATAACATATAATAATAACTTTTCTATTATTAAGTTTTGTATATTTTCATCTTTAAATCCGCTATCATACTCCATCATTAGCCCATCTCTAATAAATAACATAGTTTCATTAAACAAATCGCTTGGTAAATCTGAAAAATATCCCCATCCATCACTCTTATTCATAAAAGCTTTAATTATTTTTATATAATCCAATAATGCTTTCTTATTATATTTTTTATAAGATTTTGTAGCATATCCGTAATCATATATTATTATATTATATTCACAAGCCTTCAAATAATAAGATGTATTATTATATGTGTAATGATAATACCCTTTTTCTTTGTTTATTTGATATAAGAAGTTTCCATAATGAGCATCATTATGATAATATCCTGTTAAATTGTGAAAAGTAGTAATGGATAAAAACGTTTGAATAAATATGTTATACATTAGTTCATCATTTGAGACAACCTTTCTATTTTCTATAAGCATCTTTAAATCTCCATGTGCCAACTCATTTATAGAAACGAGTTTTTTATCACTTGATATATTATTATCACCATTATATGATAATGGATTAGCTATCATCTTTAATATATCACGACCGCTTATATGAGGACATATAAATCTCTTATACATCATAAGAAAATGTTTAGACTTTTTTTTACATAAAATATTCTCGGTAATTTTTTTCATAATGTTTATTTCGCGTAGATTATCTTTTGTATTGGGCATTATTTTTGAAGTCAATAAATTGCCACCTAATACATTCTTAAGAACAGTAAGATATATAGCACCACAAACACTTTCTGTTCCTATCTTCTTAATTAAAAACAATTTATTACCAATAGTATATTTAAAAGAAGTATCGTTACTTTTTTTAATACATTCGCTTTTTTTGATATCTTTAATATAATTTAAAAGATAATTATAATATTTTACACGATTATCAAGAGAATATTTTTCATCAACAGTGTATTTTTTAAAAAACTTTTGAATCTTTTGAATTGCCTCATCGGTTATAAATAGTTTTAAAGATTTTTTTATTTTTGGTTTCTTTGATATTTTATCTATTATATTTTTGCTTTCTTTTGATAAAGAATCATAGACATCGCTATGATTACTGGAGCTTGTTCTTGAACGAGATGCTGGCGTATAGTATTTGCTCGCGTTACTCGCCGCAGAATAATACTCGCTAGTTTTGCTCGTTTTGCTTGTTTTGCTAGTTTTGCTCGTTTTGCTTGTTCGTTTAGATTTGTTATAACTTGTCCTTTTTTTAAGAGGATTACTATTCATTATATACTTACTTTATAATGATATTAAAATAATATAAGCCTCTTAATAAGACTTTGTAATTATATTATAAAGGGGGTTTTATTTATTATCTTATTTGGCTTAATATCTGTGAAGATATTATTGTGAATATTTTTAGGAGCTTTTTGTATCATATTATATATAAAATCAACCATATCTAAATCATAAGAACTGCTTAGATTTTGAATGTATAATATAAGTTGGTCTTCAATATTTACCATTTCTTCATTGAATTTGTCTTCGGGTAAATCCGCATATTCTCCCCAACCATAGTGTTTATTCATAAACGCATTAATTATTCTAAGATAATCTACTAAGGCATAATTAGTATTTTTATCTTTATCATCTTTCATATCTAAAGAATAGCCAAAATCATATATCATTATATTATATTCACAGGCTTTCAAATAATAACTCTTATTATTAGATATGTAATGATAATATCCACGTTCATTATTTTGTTGATATAAGAAGTTCCCATAATGAGCATCATTATGATAGTGTTTGGCAAGGTTGTGAAATGAGGCTATTGATAAAAATGTTTGAATAAGGATGTTATACATTAACTCGTTATTTCCGGATACTTTTCTATCTTGAAGGAGTGTTTTCAAATCTCCTTGTGCCAGTTCATTGATAGCTATTAAACGTTTGTTTTCTGAAATAGATTTTTTTGTAGTTATATTAGGACATACGAAATACTTATACATCATAAGGAAATGTTTAGATTTTTTCTTTATTATAACATTTTTAGTTAAATCTTCCATAATATTAATTTCTCTTAAATTATCATTGCTTATTGATGTTATTTTAGAAGCCAATAAATAGCCACCAAATACGTTCTTCATTACAGTGAGATATATTGTAGCATTTACACTATCAGTACCTATTTTTTTAATCAAAAATAATTTATCACCTATACTATATTTAGTATTATCATTTTCTACATATTTCTTAATACATTCTTCTTTTCTAATATTTTTAATATAATTTAAGAGATAGTCGTAATATTTTATACGATTTTCAAGTATATATTTATCTTTTATAGCATATTTTTTAAAAAACTTTTGTATTTTTTGTATCCTTTTATCAGATATAAAAAGATTTTTAGATTTTTTGAGTTTTGGCTTTTTTGACAGTTTATCTATCATATTTTTGTTTTCTTTTGATAATGATTTATAAGCATCGCTATTTTTCTTTGATTTTGATTTATTTGAAGATTTTATAGAAGCCTTTTTCTCTTGATAATTCTTATCTACCATTTTTTTAATTATCATATAGTCTGATGAGCCTTTTCTTGGCATACACCATTTATTTTTGCCTTCATTATATTTTCTTAAAGCTTCAATATATTTCATTTTCTATAATATGATAATATTTATATAAATAAGTTTAAAAATATTATCTTTATTTCTTTTATCAAAAATAAGAATGATTTCTAAAACCGCCGATATAGATATTGATAGTAGTAAAGATAATGATTGTGATAATGATTGTAATAATGAGAATGACGAAGATTATAAAAATAATATAGTTAATATTATAATTGATTTTATAAAAGATGAAATATTAAAGTCTAATATAAGATATGAGATAGTTAAACCAATACTATTATATATCTTATATTATTTAATACCTTTCGTTTTATTAATCCTTATCTTGAATTTTATAACTACTATAATTGCCGTTTGTATCGTATTCAAATATTTAATATAAAAATATCCTCTTATTATAAGTATTAATACAGATATTATGAAGGAAGATAATAATATTAAATCGCTTATAGCAGCCATCTTAAAGCTCTCTTTAAAACTATCAAAATCACAAGGTACTCCTAAGACAGTCAAGAAGACAGTCAATAAGACAGTCAAAGCGGTCGCTAAACCTAAGGATGCCACTAAAGCCAAGAAGGCTCCAAGGGCAGTTAGGACAAAGATAGTCGGCGGAGGCAGTGCTGAATTTTTTGAATAATTATATAGATGAATATACCATTCCTTTATTTTTATTATTGTTAATAATTGATAGCGAATATAATTTAGTATAATTATTATCGTATTTATTTACTTTAATATTTTTGATAATATACCATCCTCTTTTATAAACATCACCTATGGTTTCATAAGGTTCTTTATTGATAATATAGATACGTCCTTTATCAAAGATAGTAATATTTTCGTCGCCACAACTCTTATTAGTTTTATTCATTCTTAAACATATATATGTGCGAGATTTTAAATCATTTTTTAATAATATAATAAAATAATGGATGAAGAATTAATTGAAGAGTTTAAAGAGCTGTTTTCGTTTGATAAAGAAAAACAGAACTCTATATTAAATAGAATTATCACAGATAATATAATTAAAGGAAACAAAATAGAGATATCAGATGATGTATATAAAGATACTAATATAGATAAATGGGCGCACAATTTGCCATCATTAGAAGGGAGCAAAATATTAATAGAGAAATTAATGAGACATCCTATAAATGACAGGAAACTATTAGAAAAACGACAGAAGGCTTTGATAAATTATGATATAGACATTGAAATATTGAAAGACTATGAAAGCGATATTTTATGGATTTATAAGATTGCCGAGGAAATTAATGAGAATAATTCTATAGAAATATTATTTCCCTCGTCATTTATATTAAGTTATATAAATTACATCGAAACACTTCTCGATATGTATCATCTTTATAAGATATATTTTATACCTATTACATCTGTATTATACCCTATAAGTACTTTTGTCGCACCATACATATATTTAAACAGATATCTCAAAATGAATATCAGTTTTAGGTCTTATCTCGAAATAATTGTAGAGATTATTAAAATGATGTGTGCTTCTACTGGCAATATTCGTACAGATTTAATTAAATTCATATCTATATTTTTCTATATAGGAATATATATGTATAATATGTATCAGACATATGAAGTAGCATACTTTTTATACAGTACCAAGGATAAACTTCAAAATAAAATGGAAGGCTTGGTAAAGTTCGTCAATCATTCGCTGAATATTATGAATAATGTGCCGAAAAATATAATAGAACCATATTTTAATATTAGGGCTACATATGAAGATATTTCGATAAATAATAGTATGTCATGTATTTATAGAATATGGAAGGATGACATATTAAAAGAGAAGCTGTCTTCGCTTTTAAAAACTATTTATGCTGTTGATGTTATCTATTCTATTAATAATTTGTTTTTAGAGAAAGATTGGTCTATCGTATCTTATAATAATACTGAGACGAAGTTTTGGGATGCCAAAAATCCTATATTGACTGATACGCAAATATCAAATCCTGTAAGTTTGAGAAAAAATATTATTGTCACTGGTCCTAATGCTGGCGGAAAGACGACTTATGTAAAAACAATCTTATCAAATGTAATATTGGGACAAACTATAGGAATCTCTTATAGTATTAAATCACAAATGATATTATATGATACTGTTAACTCGTTTATGCGTGTATCAGATGTTTTAGGTAATCGCTCGTATTTTGAAGCAGAAGCGGAATATTGCCTGAATATGATTAATAAAGCTAAGGAAATAAATGCTAATAATAAGTCGGGGCTATTCTTGATGGATGAACCTATGCATTCTACGCCACCAATTGAAGGAATGTCGACGGCTTATGCGGTTATTGAGTATTTAAGCAAATTACAAGGAATTACATTAATTATTACAACACATTTCCATAGATTAATAAAATTAGAAGAAATATATCCAGAAAAATTTATAAATCTTTCGGTTGATGCGATACCTATGAATAATAAATATTACTTTCCTTATAAGATAAATAGAGGACATTCATATCTTTGTATTGCTATAGAATTATTAGATATTAAGGATTTTCCGAAAGATATTATAGATAATGCGATTAAAATGAAAAACAAAATATGTAATGATATTAATAAATAATGTACGGCTTTTTATTTGATCAAACATATATAAACTTAATTATATTGGGTTTCTTTCTGTTTTTAATAATGTTCTTATGGAGAAAAATTACTATAATTGAAGGTAATTATTTTATATTAGAAAAACGCGTTGATATGATTAAAAAGACTGAGCGAGATTCTTTAATATCAAAGAATATGGAAAAAGCCGATATAGTTATGAACGAAATATTTAAAGATAGCACCAGCGGCGGCTCTGGCGGCAAAAAAAACTTCTGTAATAATGTTAGTTATTGTCCCCCAGAAGTCCCTGTAAAATTGCAAAAAACTATTTCAAAAGTTTCAGATGATTCCAAGGATTCCAAGGATTTCCAAGATATAGATATGTCATCATATATGATAGATGCCATAGGTACTGTAGATGTAAATGATGTAACTGATGTAAATATTCAAGATGTCATAGAGGATCCTTCTAACCTTATTAAATCTAAAATTAATAATAAAATTGAAATAATAGAATATAATGATGATATAAAGAATGGCGTAGATGATGTAGTTATAAATAAAAATGTAGAATATGGCAACAACACTGATGTGAATAATGTATCTGATGTTTCAATGGATGTGAAGACAACAGAATGTGATATTGTCGATGTTATATATGCTGCTGGTACTACGACTATAGTTGATAATATGGATAGCGATGCTATATCAGTTAGTTCCGATATTACTTTTGGTACTGATCAGGATAAATCTATAACAAAGAAGTATAAAAAAATGAGTATTGATAAGCTTCGTGAAGAATGTGTAGAAAAATCTTTAAATAGCGAAGGTTCAAAAGCAATACTTATAGGCAGAATATTGGAGTATAATAAAAAGGCATAAAAATAAAAAATATTGTAATTGTATAGATAATAAAATAATAAAATGAATAGTACGAATAATACAAATTTAGAAGAATATCGCACTAAATGTCCTATTAAAATGTCGGATGGGAGAATATTCACTGATTATAGACCACGATGTGCTGTTAATGCCGAATTAATGACTGATTTATCAAATAACAATATGATTAAAAGCAGTTATGAAAGTCGTGTATTTTTACAGAGCAATGCTGAAAAAATAATAGAGATGAATAAGATGAACGCGACTAACAATTTAACTCCTTGCGCTCCTTGTTCGCGCCCTATTGATGTTTCTGGAACTATGTACCCCGAACGCTATATAGTAAAATGCACACCTTCAAGTTGTGAAAAAATAGAGATAAATAAGCATGGTTTAGGAACAAGTACAAGAGTACAAATGTAAATAAATAAATCTATATATATAGAATAGAGATAATGATTTTTAACGATGAATATATATATTTAAATGTAAGCATTCAAAACAATTCTAAAATGTTTCTTGAAGGTTATATAAAAAATCCGTCGCAATATAATAAAATGTTAGTATTAGCAGCAAATCCTATTGATAGAATGATTAATTATTCAGGTTCCGGATTACCTTTTCCGAACGAACATATAGCTTTTGAAAATACTAAAAATATGTTTTTAGTTTCAGGAACAGGTGTTATAAATACCGTTTTTAACTATCCTAATAGTTTTTATTCTCGCAACGGAAAAAATAAAATATTACCATCTATTTACATAGAATTAGTACAAGGCAATAATATGCCCTTCCAATTACAATATGAACTAAGTGATTTTAATACTCTCCGTTCATTAATAAATAGAGAATCGCGTCAAGGACCTGAATTTTATGGCGCTAAAGATGTTATTCTACCAATAGATACTGCCGAAAATGTAATGTATGCTTATTCAAACGCAAAATTGAAAAATGATATAGGCTAACACAGTAAAAATAGTTATCATATCAAACACGCTTAATATTTTTTATTTAATATATTATTATTCTATATATATGTATCTTTCATATTTTTGGAATATATTTTATTACTTTGAATAATAAAATATATAAAAATTGATAGTTATATATTTTAATAATATTATACACAAACGAGGTTCATTCCCTAGTTTTGTAAGGACTTTCAGCTTTTCAAAAAGACATCACATATATCTCGTGTATCTCGTGTTAGGACATTAATTGATAGAATGTCTGGTAGTATCAAGGTATCTTATAACATCAATACTATCAAACATAATATTTTATGGGATATCAAGAACATCATTTTCCACTGGAATGGGATTATTTTCGGCGGATTTGTTAGAGATTCCATTATTTCAGAACATTACTCTCAGATTTTCTGGGAAAATAATGGATATTGTTGCAATCACTTTTGGAACGAACAGTATGACCATAAGACAATTGCTAGAACTCTTGTTCCTAACGATATTGATGTGTGTATATACAACGAGGGTGATATGAATAATATGATGACTAATATCACATCTTTGTTTAAAAACGAGTTTGGAACTGACAATGTTAAGCTTGAATGTAAAACCTCTTTGCGTAATACCTCTGATTTAAAGAGTTATATTGACAAGCCATTCGGAAACTTACACACATTCATATATACGATAACTGTTGGAAAGATTGCATATTTCAGCGATGGTAAGACATTTGATATCTCATTTGACATTGTCTGCTCAAACACTAACAAATGCCATCTAAAACCTCCTTTTAATAAGCTTGATTTCCTATGCAATGGATTTATTATGACAAACCACAAAGAAATTTCTCTGTCAAATTGCACGGGAACTGAAATCGACATGTTGAAATTTGTTGAAAAAAAAGAGGTTGAGAGCAAAATAATCAAAGACATCATCAATTTTAAAACAGACTATTGTATGAAGTTCATTAGTATTTCTGACACAAATATGTATGCTTCTATCTGGTACAATGAACAAGCTTGTAAGAGGATTGAAAAGATGTGTAATAAAAAATATGCATGGACAATTGAAAATATGCCTATTATTATCGAGCATCCAAAAAAACAAATTAGTGGAGGAGCTGTATCTAGTTGCGGAACTTGCGTAGCCAGCAGTGTAGTTTCTGGAAAGATTTGCTGTATTTGTCAGGATTTCATTAAAAAAAAGGAGCGGTTCGTATCATTTCCTACATTTGATTCAAAAAAAATAATGATTCCGGGAATGCCAATCCATTCAAATTGCTTCTTCAAATATATGACCTCGCAAATCCAAGATAAAAAAAGGGATTACGAATTCAACATTTATGGCAACGGCAATGACAACGGTATGGTATATGAAAATTGCAGAACATTTCTTCGTTGTCCTATGCGGAATATGATTAACTTCCATGTTGATAATATTGCGCCGATCATTGATAAATACCTAAATAGGAATACACACGCAAACCCCCTCATCTATACTTCATAGGATGTATCTGCTATTGAGAGTATGAGAGATACAAAGAGTATATAAAATGTAATGATAAAGAGGTGTGTATGTGTGTATGTGTGTGTATGCGCGTGATTTATATATTTTATATATTTTTTTTATTATTAGCGAATAATATATTAGCAAAACAGCCCATAGCATAGCTCACTAATGATATCATAATTATTATTAATAAATGAGATATTTTTGATGTATTAAATATGTCGCATCTTTCAGTTGTATAAAGATATACTTCAAATGTTATAATTTTTAAAATCATTCCTAAGATTACCTCAAAACCGAATAAAAACCCGAGAGCAAAATTAACAATAATGTGAGATATTAGATATACGCGGTTTTCTATGATGTTGTTATCGTGATTAGGATAAAAAAACATATCAAGTGTATGTATTTCAAATACACACCTGGCTACACTAAAACCAACCGTTATTGTTATTATAGTAGCTAAATATATGTAAAAATAGATTGTGTTCATTTTCTATATTATTGTTAGTTTATTATTTATCTTTTTTGTGATGTTTTTATGGGAATAGTAAAAAATTGTACTTTTGTTAATAATATTTTCCTTAAACTTCTCATAATAATCCAAAACTTCTTTATTTGTTATACTTTTTATAGTATCGTAGATGTCCTTTTTTTTTCTTAATTTTTTATTATATAATAAGAAGTTCTTATAAAATCCGTTATATGAATCTATATTGTAAAACTTATGATATTCATAGCTTGTTAATATTCTATTTTTGGAATATTTAATATCTTCCCTACTAATTTTATAGGTTTTAAGGATATCCATTATTTTACATATAACCGTAGGTACATTTTTGATATCGCATTTTGTACCTATATAATAATATGATTGCTTAGCATTTTTAATACTTATATCATTATATAAATGAATAGAGTATATTATTCCCATTTTTTCACGAAGTTCCCTGTAAAACACACCAATATCAAAGTTAAATAATATACTTTCCATTATCATATGTTTTATATTATCCCGCGATAAAAACTCCATTTCGGCGAATGCATAAATATTTATAATAGTGTTATTATTCACAACTTTATTTTTGATATGAACAACCTTTGTTTTTTTCGTATTATTTTGAAGTAAAGGAAACTTAATATTTTTTTTATTAGTTTTTTTAATTATTCCGAAATACTTATTTACATAATATTTTGTTTCCTTTATTTTGTTGAGCGGACAGGTTATATTTAGCACAATATTTTCAGTTAATATCTTCTTTTTGATAAAGTTCTTTATAAGCCGAATATTATATTTTTTAACATATTTGATATCCTTTTTAAAATTTACTAAATACGCATATTTTGGAAATAAATATTTAAATATATTATAATCAAAATCATATTCTTCATTTGATATGATATTCTTCAATTCTTGTATTACAGAACCCTTCTCATTTTCAGCCAATTTAGGGTCTATATAAAAATCATTCAAGCTATTTGATAAAATATCAGCATAAAAGCCGAAATCCTTAAAATAGCCTTGTATGAATATTATTAATTCGTAAGCAGATACATAAGCATTAGTATTTCCACCGCGTTTTATGATTTCATTTCCTATATATTTATAATCCTTATATTTTTGAGATGTCATTCTCCCCAAAAGATGTTCATAATAATGTGTTAAGTTTCCCTCGCCATTCTTTTCGTGCCGAGAACCCAGCAAAATAGATACTGACAAAAATGTTAGCTTGGTTTTCAGCGGTACTATCAAAACCTTTATACCATTTTTTAATGTATAAGTATTTATATTAGCATCCATTATTAAATATATAATATATAAAAAATGATATTGACAAGATATTTATAGAAATAATTGTAATTATAGTTATGAAAAGGTTAGTTATTGTAGAGAGTTTTACAAAAACGAATACTATTAAAAAATATCTCAATGATATGAATGTCATAGTAACATATTCTTCGGGACATATTTACAATTTGCCAAAAGATAAATTGGGTTTTGATACGACTACTTGGGCGTTAGATTATATTGAGACAAATCCTAAAATTATAAGTAATATTAGGGACTGTGTGGTAAAATCAGATATTATTTATATAGCAACTGACCCGGATTTAGAAGGAGAAACAATCGCCTATAATATTAAAGATTCTATTGCTGATTTAATTAAAAATAAGAAGTGTTATCGTATCTCTTTTAATGAGATTACTGAAACAGCTGTAAAAGGAGCTATAAGCAATCCGCGCGATATTGATTTGAATATAGTTAATGCTCAGGAAACCCGACGAATTGTTGATAGAATGATAGGATACAAAGTGTCGCCGATATTATGGTCTAAGTTTAATAAAAATTATTTGAGCTCAGGGAGAGTTCAAAATGCCGCATTGATTATGTGTATAAATCAGCGCAATAAGATATTGAATAGCGAAATATTACAGTGCTGGAATATTGAATGTAAATTTATATTTGACAAAAAAGATAAAAAGAGTTATTTTATAGGTTCTCTAATAAATCACGATAATATAGATGATATTGAGATAGCAAAAAGTATTATGGAAAAACTAAGAACTAATGTCAAATATTCTATTAAATATGATGTTAAAAATCATACTGTATCACCTCCTCCTCCTTATACTACAACATCAATGCAGCAAGATTGTTATAATAAATACAAATGGAACGCAAAAATTACTATGAAATATGCTCAGGATTTATATGAAAATGGTCTAATTTCTTATATTCGCACAGATTCTGTTAATATTTCAAATGATGCCAAGAATATTATTATAAACTATATTAAAAATACGTATGATGCTAATGATAATGATAATGCTAATGCTAACAAATACGCTAAATATAGGAGTTTTAAATCAAAAATCAATAATGCCCAAGAAGCCCACGAGGCTATTAGAATAACAAATCCAAATATTATATCTTGTAATGGAACAGGTGCGTTATCATCTAATCACGATAAGTTATATGATATGATAAGAAAGAGGACTATCGCATCTCTTATGAGTGATGCTTCATATACTGATATAGTAATGCTAATGACTTCTTCGCATAAAGAAAATAAAGAATATTTATTTAAAAGCACAAGATCATTTATGACTTTTGAGGGATTTAAGATTGTATATGGAGAGAAAACAGAGAATTGTAAAGAGTTTATTAAGATGCTTGATAATAATCCTGAATGTTATTCGTATGAATATAAATCAAATGGGTTTATTGATAATATCCCTTCGCTATATAATGAAGTACAATTAATTAAACAATTGGAGAAGGAGGGTATTGGAAGGCCATCTACTTATGCGTCAATTATAGATAAATTGATTGAGAAAAAATATGTAGAAATTGGGAAAAATCCTCAGCAAGAATATAATATAATAAGCTTTATCAAGAAGAACAAAAGTGATGATATTATAACAGAAACAAAAAAGATAAACTTGGGAGGAAATAGTAAGGATTTATTAATACCTACGGAACTTGGAATTAATGTAATAGAGTATATATTTAATGTAATGCCATATTTATGTGATTTAAAATTTACATCCAAAATGGAAGGAGACCTCGATGATATAATTAATATGAAAAACAATAAGAAAAAAATATTAGATGATATATATTCAAAAATCTCAAAGTCTCTTCAAGCCTTACCATCTGTACCATCCATTAAAGATACTTTGGAATCCAATATAAATAAGATTAAGCCCGAATATAAGGACGGATTTATTACGACTCGCTATGGACCCTGTTATTATAATAAGAGCAATAATTCTTATACAAATATTGATTCTTATTTAAAATGGAAAAAAAAGGCTTTTGAAGATTTAAATGAATCAGATTTAGCATTTATATCTTCTTTACCAAAAGCAGTGATTCATTTGGAAAAGCCTTTTAAATTACATATAGGGCGTTATGGATTATATTTAAAAGATGATAAAGGTGCTAATCATAAATTGGAAAAAAAATTATGGTCTTCATTTGTCTGATTCATTTAATTTGTCGCATATTCCTACTAATCATAAGGTGATAATCCTTTTTTACCATAAATATACCAGGATTTAATGTATTTATCTTCAAAATTAGGATGTTCTATATTATTATGATGATCAATATCTATACAATTCATTATATATTTATTGCATTTTTTACATAGCCAACAGTTGTCTTCTTTATTATAATTATACATCTTTTTTGTTCTTTAATAGTTTACTTAGATTTTTATTTAGATTATGTAACTCATATGAAATATTTGACATTGATGTAGCTATTGTTACACCATATTCATCAACAAAAAAAGTATTTAGCATACTATATAATTTCTCATTTGTCAATATATCAAGGTCTCTTACATCATCATCTTCGTCTTCATCACTGTCATCGTCATCGTCGTCGCTGTCCTCATCAGCATCATCATCAGCATCTTCATCAT